>Ga0326727_10004054_pt1 | contig 45064 bp, 40 predicted proteins | sample MB2enrmetagenome_FD_207643 | JGI IMG/M metagenome (GOLD analysis project Ga0326727, IMG submission 207643) | Lab enriched peat soil microbial communities from McLean, Ithaca, NY, United States - MB29MY | ecosystem: Environmental > Terrestrial > Soil > Wetlands > Peat | place: USA: New York... | reverse complement strand
TAGGCTCGGGGCGGGAAGGGCGCAACATTATTATCACACTATTAGAGACAACATATCACACGCACAATAAGCCCAATGGCGTGGGGCTTTCACTCAAAAACCCTAGCCGAATGGGGGAAGATGAGTCTGGCGTTCCCAGATGCCTGCGGCTTCCGTACTTAAGGCTCCGGCGCGGGGCCAGCTTCGCCGGGACGGCCGGATTGACGGTGCGCTGGTGACCCTCTCCGTTCCCAAGGAAGGCCGACCACGGTTGCCGCGTCTCCCTTGGAGCCGGGGATGCCCGTGCCGAGCACCAACCCGGAGCCGGGGCCAACTGGGGTGACGACTACCCACCGTGCTACCCCCAAGGAAGTCACTCGCGCCATTCAGCAAGCACTGGGCGGCGAGAGCCTCTTTCGAGTTGTCGGGAGGCTCGGCTTGTGCCAAACTGCTGCGGGTCGGCAGACGGCAACACGAAGGGCTTATGAGTTTTAAGGTGGTCCTGCGGAACCGGGGAACGGGACAATATTACGCCGCGTCAAACGGATGGAGTGGGAACTCTTCCGTGGCGCATGAATTTGATACCGTGGAGAGTGCTATCGAGTTGGCCCGGACTCAGAGGCTTGCGGATATGGAGGTCGTGTTGCGCTACGACGACCCTGCCTGCGATTTGGTCTTGCCGTTGAAGCAACAGCTATAGACCCCGCCAGAGCCAGCGTGCCGTCCTCCCCAGCGGTGGGCCAGCGTCACCGGTCGGCCCGGCTCTGACGCCGCGCTGGCGGCAGCGTCCAGTCTGGCGGCAGAGCCTCAACTGTCCAGATTTGACAGTTGAACGTGATGCCGAGCGGAGCCACTCGGCTGGTTCTCCTGTTCTTCCCGGCAGGCGGAAGCCTGCGGCCAGCGCCAACCCTGGCGCCGTGGCCGGAAGGAACGATGGCGGTGGGCCACGGCGGGCGTGGGCAGGTGAGAACGCTTGCACCGCAGGGCACGGCGGTTATGCTGCTGAGGATTGGCAGCCTCGAACATCCGAGAAAGCTTGTGGCAAATATGTTGGCGGTAGCTGGTCCCGGCTCGAAGTATCAGCTTTCAGGAGCACGGCCCGCTGGTTTTTGGGCCGGTCTTTGGCATGGCATCATCTCGCCGATTGCGTTCATCGTGAGCCTTTTCAATCTGCGCGTCCGAATTTACGAGACGCACAATCGCGGACGCTTATACGATTTTGGGTTTATTCTTGGCATTTCCAGTGCCTTTGGCGGAAGCGTTTTTAAGGTTGGTGGGTACCGCTCCACCTGATGCTGCCCAACGAATCGGCTCGCCTCTGAGCCATGAAATACTGCCGTCTCATCCTGCTGCTGTTCCTCATCGCTGCGGAAACCGTCTGGGCGCGACCGGCGCAGGTCATCCTGTTGCGCCATGCCGAGAAGCCCCCGGATGAGTCCAATGTCCACCTTTCGGAGCGCGGGGAGTCACGGGCGCGTGCGCTGGTAGCCTTCCTGACAACCAAACCAGCTTTTGCGACCAACGGTTTACCAGCGGCATTACTCGCCCCGAACTTCACCAGACGGGGGCACAGCCGCCGTCCCTACGAGACGCTGGCACCGCTGGCCGAGCACCTGAGATTATCCATCCAAACGCCGTACGGCCCCAGCGATTACGCGGCCTTGGCCAAGCATGTCCTGTCAGACCCCGACCTCGACGGGAAGACCGTTGTCGTCTGCTGGATACACGACTACCTTCCAGCCTTAGCGAAGGCATTGGGGGTGAAGCCGGAGCCTGCACGTTGGAAAGGCAGCGTGTACGACCGTGTCTGGTCAATCACCTACACAGAGCACCGTGCCGTTCTGGCCAACCTGCCCCAGAATCTGCTGCCGGGCGATTCGACGGAGTGATTGTCCCCCACTCACCGGCGCTGGACCAGCCTTCGCCGGACGGCCCGGCTTCCTCCGAATCTCGACACATTTCGAGCACCGGCATAGCCTGACACGGCAGTCGGAAGTGCCCCAGCTTATGAGCATCGAAGATACAATGGTCAACTACTATGCCGACCGGGCCAACGAATACGAACGCATCTACGCTGAACCGGAGCGCCAGGAGGACTTGCGGCGGCTCCGGGGTTTTCTTGAGCACACCTTTGCCGGTGCTCAGGTGTTCGAGATTGCCTGTGGCACTGGATACTGGACGGCGGTTGTTGGCTGGTCGGCTTCGTCGGTTGTTGCCACCGACATCAATCAGGAAGTTCTGGCCGTCGCTCGGTGCAAACCCGTGGACCCCCAGAAGGTGACGTTTCGCCGGGAGGATGCCTACGCACTGCCGACAATGCCGCGACGGTTTACCGGCGGGTTTGCCGCTTTCTGGTGGTCACACGTTCCGAGGGCGAGGCTGCGCAGTTTCCTTGTCGGTTTCCACCGCATGTTGTCGCCGAGTGCGAGAGTTGTCTTCATGGATAATGCCTACGTGGAGGGGAGCAGCACTCCCGTGTCGCGCACTGATGAATCCGGCGACACTTACCAAGTACGCAAATTGGACGATGGGTCCATTCACGAGGTGCTTAAGAACTTCCCGACTGAATCCGAGTTACGCGCTGCCGTGGACGGCATGGCTACGGAAGTACAGGTCGAGTTTCTTCGATATTATTGGATTCTCAGTTATGTTCTGAAGGCGGATGCCTAATCGGCTCGCCCGGAGCATTGCCGCTCCCGGCTCCCGCGCCCCCTGAGATGGGGGTCCGCATCCGGCAGTTCCAGATGCCTGCGGCCTCCGTGCTGACTGCCCCGGCGCTGGGCCAGGACCGCCGGTCGGCCCGGCTCTGATGCTGCCTTGGCGGGGTATCGCCAACCCCGCGTTTTTCACAATTGGAGCTTGCCCGACCGCTGGCTGAATGCCTACAGGATGTACGGGTTGGCCGGAGTAGAGACGTGGCAGGTGCGGGTAGAGCAGCAAGAGGCGGATGAGGCGGTGCGCCAAGCTGGAACCAACGCGCTGCCCACCCTACTGCGAATGCTCCGCGCAAAGGATTCGGTCCAGAAGGTCAAGTTCCTGGCATTGGCCGAACGGCAACACTTTATCAAAATCAAATATACACCCGCTGAAGAACTGAACTACCGAGCGTTGTCGGGGTTTGGGGTGTTACGTGCCAAGGCGCAGAGTGCCGTGCCTGCACTGATAGAAATCGCCAACAAGAACGTCTCTCACGACTCCCAATGCTAGGCCATTGCGGCATTGGTGTTTATCGGCCCGTCCGCGAAAGCAGCTATTCCCTTTCTGTCAGGATGGGCAACCAATGCAGACAGCAGTGTGCGTTTGTACGCCGTGAAGGCTCTTGGGGGTATCCGTGCCGAACCGGGCCGGGTTTTGCCCGTGCTGATAAGCGCCATACATGACCCTGCCCCCCAAGTCCGAACCGGTGCGTTTATGGCGCTTCAAGACTTTGGACCGAATTCCAAGTCTGCTTTGCCCGTACTGGTCGAATTCTTCATCAACGCGCAAGACAGCAGCGAAAGGTCGTATGCTGCCAACGCGCTCAAGGCCATCGACCCCGAAGCCGCCGCCAAGGCGGGCGTGCGGTAGCAGGAGACGGGACGGTTAGCCGCCGCATCCCGGTGCTGGCCAGCTTCGCCGAACGCCCAGCCTCAGCCGCCAACAGCAAAGCTCATACAGCCCGCTCACTAACGAACTGGGAAAACAACTAAGGGCCAGGCAATCGCTCCAGGCCCGGACGCACCACAAACTCGGCGTGGAGCGGCTCCAAAAGCACCACCTCCAGTTCAAGCCCCTGGGCTTCGTCTGGAAGAGCATCGAAGACAAATGCCGATACTCCACCACCATCGTCGCGACGCGCCCATTGAGTCCTCAAAGCCTGCCCTTGCCTATCGCGCAGTCCCACGGCGAGGCGCTGGTCAGTTTTGCCCACGTGCCACCGCAGGAACACCGTGTAATTGGTCGTGCCGAAGGCGGCCCAGTTCCGCCATCTGCCGGGCGCAACCTGTTCGCTCAATCCCGACCAGCCGCTGCCCCCCCGGAGCCACACGGGACTGGGCGGATTGGTAAGCTGTCCTTGGCTGAAGGTGTAAGCGCCGGGTGGGAACAGCCCGATGAGGGTGACGGAGGCGTCTCGCAGCACGCGGTTGGTGTTCCATTGAAATCCCCGTGGCGCGGTCGGCAAGCTCACCACCGGCAGCCGCCATCGCCGGGCCTCGTCGGTCACGGCCTCGGGCTGGGGATAGGTCGTGGCGGCAAACTTGAGCATCGGTTCGTGCAGGCCCAGCGTCTGGCCGCAATTGCCGGTGGCGTCCTCCGCTTCCCATTCGGGCGTCGTCCAGTTGGTCGCCGGTTCGCCGCCCTCTCTGAGGCTCAACACCGGTTGCCAATGCAGGCTCAGAGGTTCCCAGGTATGCTGCGGCCCGCCATTGGTTTGTATGGCCAGCGACTCCAGCCGGAACTCGATTTCTTCAACCCGGCGTGTTGCTGGAAGTGTCTCTGGCGTCCAGGCCGCGACAGCAGTTCGCCTGCACGGGTTGGCGATTACCAGGGTGCTGGCCTTCTCGGAGCGCCAGGGCGCAAGCTGCAATTTCAATTGGGCCGAGCGTCTCGGGAAAACCTGGAATGAGTACGCCTCCCGGCTAAAGCCCTTGGAAAACGAACCGTTGGCGTAACCATTCGCGGGATAAACGTCACCCTGGTCATCGACGAACGAAGCCCGGACGCCCTGACAATCCACATACTTGCCGCTGGCGTCCCGCGCATAGACCCAGACCACCAGCGTCGGAGAGTCGGTCGTCTGCCGGGACTGGCCTCGGGTCGGGGTCAAAAACTGAACAACAGGATTGGGGAAGATTTTGCGCAGCGGCACCAGCCACCCATCGCCCCAGCCCACGACGTGATTGGTTCCGAAGGTCACGGCCTCGATGCGAAACAGGCGACCGTCCGAGAGGCGGACTTGTCGCTGTTCGGCAGGGCCAGGGGCCATAAGCTTGACGAACAAGGTCAGAACGATACCGGCCCCCGCCACGGTCATCGCCACAAGGAGAACGCGCTTTACCATAACTGCCCTGAACCATTCTTAAAAAGCTTTGACCGAGGCTCCGCAGCAGCCTGAAGCAAATCAAGAATAAAGTCCTACGTCCAGGTGCGCGAAGAAGCGCCCTTCGCCCGCCCCGATGAGCGCCAGCGCGCGCGCCGCCAACAGGAGAAATAATGCGCGGCCCTGAGCGTGATGTTTTGCCAGGCCAGCGGTCAAACCAGCATGAGATGGAGAGGTTCTGGTATAGTCCGGCGCAGCTTGACGGCAATCTGCCTGCTCATCCCGCTCGCCGCTTTTCAGGGCGACAACTAACGAGGCGTAGGCTGGCTGCGCTCCACGGTGATTTCCGGCATCGGAAACGGCCTCAGCTATTTTGTTGGCTACATCGCCACACAAAAGCCGTGGGAGGTGCATTAGCGCCATGTTCTTTGTGCGAGGCCCGGCTCCGTTCGCGCCAGGGACGCGCAGGGATTTCGGCAGCACATTTCTTTGTGCGATTTCTCCTTTGGCGGGTGCTATATGATGGATGACTTATGGCGGACGACGGCGCATTGCTGCGAGATTATGCTCAAGCGGGTTCGGAAGACGCTTTTGCCGAACTTGTCCGCAGGCATCTGGACCTGGTGTACTCCACCGCGTTGCGGGCTGTGAACGGAGACGAGCCGCTGGCCAAGGATGTCAGCCAGAGCGTCTTCATCGATTTGGCCCGGAAAGCCCCCAGCTTGTCCAAGCGTTCCGTGGTGAGCGGCTGGCTCTACACCAGCGCCTGCTTCGCCGCCGCCAAGGCGGTGCGTTCCGAACGCCGCCGACAGGCTCGTGAACAGGAAGCCCATGCCATGCAGGAGCAAATCACCAATACCAGCGAACCCACGGATTGGGACAAGATTCGCCCGGCCCTGGATTCCGCGATGCTTGAGTTGAGGGATTCCGACCGCGAAGCCCTGCTGTTCCGCTACTTTGAGCGGCGCTCATTGGCTGAAGCAGGGGGCAAGCTCGGCCTGAGCGAGAACGCCGCCCGGATGCGCGTGGAGCGTGCGCTGGAGCGCCTGCGGCAGCGCCTGAAGCGACGGGGCGTGACTTCGAGCGCCGCAGCTTTGGCCCTGGCCCTTGCCCATCAACCGGCAGTTGCGGCCCCGGTCGGCCTCGCTGGCTCCATCACCGCCGCCGCCCTGGCCTCTGCGGCCACCATCGGAACTAACGCCGCCATCACAACTATGAACTGGTTAAATGCCAAATCCATCGCCGCCATTGCCGCTGCGACCCTCGTCGCAGGGACGGGCACGTATCTCGTGCAAGAACAGAAGGCCAATCGCCTCCGAGCCGCCAACCAGAGCCTGCTGGCCCGGCAGGAGAAGCTCTTGACCGAGCGAGATGCGGCGCTGGCGGCAGCCAAGGCAAGACCTGACGAACCCGGGCTGTTTCAGGAAGACAAACGTGAGTTGCTTCGTTTGCGCGGGGATGTCGGGTTGTTACGAAATGAGAACCGCCAGTTGCGGGCCTCGCTGGAAAAAGCCGGTGGGAATGCCCCAAACTCCAGCGCCGACCCGGAAAGGGCCGCCATGATGCAACGTGGCCGTGACGCCAAAATCCTGACCGGGGCACTGATTATGGGCTACGCGTCACATCACGATGGGCAATTCCCCACCAACTGGGTCCAAGCCGCCCCGTATTTGGATGAGGCGCTGCGGAACGACCTCAATCCTGGGGATGCCTTACGAGACGTGAGCGAGTTTGTGCAACTCACAAATCAGTTCCAAATTCTTTTCCAGGGCAAATGGGATGCTCTCACGAATATGTCAGACGTTGTCGTACTCCGCGAAAATCAACCCCAGCAATTCCAGGGCAAGTGGGTCCGAGCCTATTCGTTTGCCGACGGTAGTTCTCAAATGGTCGCCGAACCCGAGGGCGGTTTTGACGCCTGGGAGCGGGCGCACGGTGTCCAAACCACCAGCGCCAGTCAGTAACTTGGTCGTCGCGTCTGCATCAAATCGCTGCGCACGCCGCTGCCGTTCTCGTAGCCGCAATGGCGCTGGCCCAGCTTCGCCGGGACGGCCCCGGCTGAGCATCGCGCTGGCGGCAGCGCCCAGACCGGCAGCGCAAGCTCAACTGAGAACCGTGCTCAGTTGAACGTGACGCCGAGCAGAGCCACCCGGCTGGTTCTCCTGTTCTTCCCGGCAGGCGGAAGCCTGCGGCCAGCGCCACCCCTGGAGCCGTGGCCGGAAGAAACGATGGCGGTGGGCCACGGCGGCAAGCTCAAGAAGATCGCTCACGCCCACGAGCGCCCGCGCGTGCGCCCACCGATACCCGGCCCGCCACGGGTCACGGCGGCAGGCGACGCAAGCGAAAGAACCGGCTGCCAGAGTCCCCGTTGATTTGCACCGTGTTGAGATTGCTCGATGTCGTCGGCGGATTGGTCACCGCCTGCCAGTTCCCCGGAGTCAGACCGTCATTGCATTCGAGTACGAACGTGTCCCCGGATACGGGCCAGCCGAGTTGCAACGCGGAGGAATTGGTGAGTGCCTGAATTGACAACGGCAGGGGAGCCTCCGTAACGCTGAACGGGTAGGCGTTCTGGAGAATGTCCAAGACCCACGTCCCGGCGCTCAGCGGCCCGAATTGTCCGTCAACTCCGCTCACCGGGGCAACAAATGCTGGGCAGAAAACATTAGTAACCGGCGCGGAAAACGACACCGTTATCGTCTGGTTCGTCGAATCAACCGTGAGGGCCGGGTTCCCGTTGGCGACAGACGCCATACAGTCGTTGAGGTATATCTTGCCGTCGGTTGGAGCGACAAAGCCGATGACGTTCGTTGTGGTCGGGTTCGCCGGATTCAGAGCGAAGGTCACTGTTGGGGAACCTTGCCCGATGTAGTGCCAGCGGACGGTAGCCTCAGGGGCGCTTGTTTGGGCACCACACAAGCCTGCCAAACAGACGAGGCAAATCGTTGCTGTTGCTCGCTTGCCGCCAGTCATAGCCGTTCCTTAAACTGTATGGCAAATCATTAAGAACGCAAGCGGTTACCACCCCCACGCTCCCGCAAGGTCACGCCACCATACCGGCGCTGGCCCAGCCCCGCCGGTCGCCCGCTGGTATTGTCGCCGTGGAACCGGTGGCCGCTGCCCGTGGCCAGCGCCCAGTGCATCAGCCAAGCCCGCGCACGCTCTGGTGGCATTTGGGCGCTTGTGCAGCCGGGCACGGCGGATAGACAGCTGAAGGCTAGTCGAGGCAACGCCCCGGCTTCACATGATGAAAGTCCCCGGTTTACGAAGTTCATACGAGAAGGTGGGCGGCATCGTCTATTTCGGACGGATGCTCGATAAGATTCGCCTACATGTTGCTGGTCGGCTTCCTGACGGCTACAACGTGGGCACGAAGGTATGGACTTGGTTCGACGCCCGATGCACACGCTTTCCCTCGATTTGCAACGGCCACTGCTGACGACCCTGGGCGAGGCTGAGCAAAGCGGTCGCCGCAGTGCCAGCGAAGCTCACAAGGGCGCAGAGGCGTATGGCGTGTGAAGCAAGGGCATTCAGCCCGCCAGGGCGGGAGCGAGGCCGGACTGATGGCCCGTCTATTCGCGCATCTTCAGGTTACGGAACCAGACCTCGCTGTTGTGGTCCTGGAGCAGAAGGTGGCCTTTGATCTTGGTGCCGAACCCGGCAGTCGTCTTGAACTTGCTGGCCGCGACCGCCGCCCGGACGGCCTCGCTGCCGCACTCGTATTGCAGCACCTTTACGCCATTGAGCCAGTGCTCGACGTGGTTGCCCTTGACCAGGATGCGGGACTGGTTGATTTCCCCTATTGGCCGAGTGGGAGGAGCGATGGTGGGTTTGAGCACGTCATAAAACGAGGCGGTCACATGTTTGCCATTGGCCAGCCAGGCGTCCGGCTCGCGCCCGTCATCGAGCATCTGGTATTCATGGCCCAGGGCCGCGTTCCGGGTTTCGGTGACGAAATACTTCACGCCGCTGTTGCCGGCCGGGGCCAGCTTCCATTCCCATTGGAGCTCGAAATCGCCAAACTCGGCATCGGAGATGATATCACCACCGCCCTTGCCCAGGCAGTGGAGCCAGCCGTCCTCGACGACCCAGCCTTTGGCGGGGAACGACCGCTTTTTGAAGCTGCGCCAGCCCTCGGTGGTCTTGCCGTCAAAGAGCAGTTTCCACCCGGCAGCCTTTTCCTCATCGGTGAGTTGATTCGGCATTGGCGCCGCAACCGCCGGAAGGGCAGCGAGTAGGAGCCCCAACGGACCGCAGAAACCGAAGTGCGGGACCGGGGCGCATCGAGACGCCAGCAACCGCCAAAGTGCCTGAGCCGAGGCGCGGCTCGGCGTTTGATCGTCCGGTTCAGTGTATGATGTGGGCGACCGGAAAGACATTTATGACTAACGCCACTCTCACCGGAGCCACGCGACGGGGCAACTGGACTCAGCTCAACAAGCAACTGGCCCAGGCAAAGGCCTTGCTGCGGGAGATGCGTGAGACGGTGGCCGACATTGAAGACGCGCGGACCATCGATCGTGCCAAGCGGGCCAATGGCAGGAAACCACGCATTCCCTGGGTGGACGTCAAACGGGACCTGAACTTGGGCTGAACCGGGGCGGGAACTCCGGCCGGCGGACCGCTCGGCCAGCGCTGGCTAACACCTCGCCTGGACGGCCTCGACGCTGGGCGGTCTTTACGACCCGTTGGCCTGCAGCCCCTGACGCAGCGCGCTGACCTCTTCCAGTGCCTGCCGAAGGCGAGGCTCGCTGGAGCGTGTCTGCGCCAGCATCTGCTCCAGCGCGGCCAACTCGGCAGTGGCGTGTTCCTCCGCCTGCCGCACCAGCTCGCTGATGCCGGCGGCGACTTGCGCCTGCCAGGCCGCCGCCAGCCGCGAGAGGTTCTTCTCGACCTCCCAGCGGGTCTTGCGCCTGAGCGAACGGCCGATGGGCCGCCGGAGCATCGCCAGTGGAACCAGGCGCCCCACCAGGCTGAAGGCTTCGTCGAAGGCGAAGGCGACATCCACGGGCGGCGCGGCGGGCTCGTGGACTTCCAGTTTGACCTCATGCGGTGTCAGCGAGACCCCCAAGGCACTTTGTACCTGCGCATTGAGCCGGTCCTGAAAGGCCTGGAGCATCCGTGCCAGATGGCGCTCGGCGCGGTGCAGCGGCGCACAGAAGATCGGACGCTGCGCGTGAGAGACTTCGGCTAGTTCGCGCAGGAGGAACGCCTGCAACCAAGCGCGCCAGGCCGCCAGCAGCGCCGGCAGCCGCCCGGGCCACTCAGGACCGCGCTGCTCAAGCTCCGCAGTGGCCCGCGCCTGCAAGTCGGCCTGCACGCTGCGCAGTCCCGCCAACGACGACTCCAGCGCGCTGGCCGACCATTGGCGTGCCAGCACCGAGAACTCCTCGCGCAACAGTACCATTTCCCGCCGTTCCGCTCTGAGGCGGTCGGCCAGGGCTTGCCTGGCGGACTCCGCCTGTGCGGCCGCCGCCAAACCCACGCGCAGGTAATCCAGCGTCTGGTCGGCCAAAGACAACAACTTGTAGCGCAGAATCTCGCTGCCGGCTTGGGCATGGCGCTGCGCCAGCGGGAGCAAGACCTGTTGCATCAGTTCACTCCGCAGCATTTCCCAGCCCGGGCGGATGGAATAGAAGAAGAGCGGGAATTGGACCTGCCACCGGCGGCGCGACTCGCGGCGCACAAACTCCGCCACCTCCTCCCGCTGCGGGCCGGTCAGGAGGTCGGCCTTGGTCAGCAGGAGCACGATCCTGGGCGTGTGCCGCCGCAGTTCCTCGATCAGGGACTCGTCGCGTTCCGAGAGCGGCGCGTCGGCGCTCACCGCCACCAGGGCCGCACCGACATTCGGCAGCCATTGCAGTGTGGCTTCCGTATTGTGCGCCAACGCGCTGCCCAGGCCGGGGGTATCCACGAAGCCAATTGGCGCCAGTTCCTTCAGCGCGGGCAATTCCACCTCCACCTCCGCCACCTGTTTCCGGTTGTTCGGGTTCTCCCGCTCCGCCACGTAGAGAGCGATGTCGGTCAGGGGCACGGAGCGGACCGCGCCATTCTGGAACCGCACCTCGGCGCGTTCTGCCGGCCCGAAGCGGAGCCGGGTGATGACCGCGGTCAACGGTACCACCGCCACCGGCAGGACGTCCCTGCCCGCGAGATGGTTGAGGAAGGAACTCTTGCCCGCCTTGAAGCGGCCAAAGACGGCAACTTCGATCTTGCCGTCGGCCTGGAGTTGGCGGCGGCAAGCGGCAATTTGCGGCTGGAGATTGGCCAGTTTCAAGTCGCTGGCCAAGCGGGAGACGCGGTCAAGAATGCCGTTCACTTGCACCATACTTCAAATGTGTTTGTTGTCGCTCTCGTCCTTCGTCGTGTAGCCGGAGTCCTGCCGGGCCAGATTGACGCGGTGCTTTTTGGTGTAGGCTTCGAAGAGTTCTTCAGGCGTGATTTCCATTACCTGGGCCAGGGAGATGAGAAAATGCAGCAGGTCCACGATTTCGACGCGGGCGTTCTGCTTGTCGAACTTCTGGTAGCTGGCCCACCATTTCCACGGCATGCAGTCGGTCAGTTCGGTGGCTTCCTGGATTAGGGCGCGGCAGTAGTTGAGCATCCATTGCTGGCGCTGGGCGTCATCCATCTTATCCGTATCGACCCCAATGCGGCGGTTGAGCAATTTCTGGAGGTAGAACATCGCTGCCAGTTTGTCAGGGTGTTTTTGGTAGTATGCGCTGAAAAGCTCCTCGGGGTTTTGATCCAGAGGCAGATGCCCGCCGGTGCGCAACACTTCGGCGAGGGTGTGAATGATATGCGGTTGAAGGCCCAAACCGCCATAGGCCCGGACCGTTTTCTCCACGTCATAAGCGACGCGGCGGAGGGTGACCTCACCGTCATCCCAAACGCCGTAGGCGGCGCGCGGGTCGCCATCTTTGGGCTGGCCTACGCTGCCGGGGTTGACCACCAAAGTCCGGCGGAAACGCGTCTTCATCGGGACATGCGTGTGGCCGATAAATAGGAAGTCCGGATAGTTCACCGTGTTCAGTTCTGATTCCCACAGCCTGACCGGGGTTATCTCGGGAAGGTAAAAGTACAGCGGGTCCGAGGGGACGGCGTGGCAGGCCACACAAATCGCTGAATCGAGCTGGAACCGTTGCAGCGGCTGCAACCCCGCCAGGAACTGTTTCATCTCCGGCGTCAAGACCTGTTTGCTCGCCGCCTGCGTGGCAACTGCCAGCGTCTGGTAAGCTGCCGAAGAGCGAGAGCCTTCGTCCAAGGCAACCGCGCGGTCATGATTGCCTTGCACCAGCCAATCGGAGGTAAGTGTCTTCATGGCCCACGCCACGCATTCCGCCGGCTGTGGGCCATAGTTGACCAAGTCTCCGAGGCACAGAATGTGATCAACCTCCGGCTCGGCGGCTAGCACCGCTTGCAGGGCGGGCCAGTTGCCGTGAACGTCGGAGATAAGCAATATCTTCATATGTCGTCATTCGTGTTCCATGGATACCAGGTTCCTCTGGCGCCAACCAGATGGATGACAGCCCACAGATAGGCATCTTCTTCATCACGGTTTTTAAGGGACCGCCGCAGGGATTCCGTCTTCATCCCAAAGCTCTGCATGTCCTCCGCCATTTCTTCGAAACGGCGGGCGGCCTCAGTCAGAAGAAAGCGACCGATTTCCTCGCCCGTCGAGGCTGCGAGGAGCAATCCCAAATGGCGCAGACAGGGTCCCTGCGCGCGCGCGTAGGCCTGGCGTCCGTCCGGCTCACGCACGAAAGCGGCGAGCTGCTGGATGCAGGCCGATTCGGCTTGGCATAAGAGTTGGCAGACCCGGCAGGTGCTGGAATTTCTTACAATCTGCAGCGGGAAACGCCCGGTTCGCGGGTCCTGCGCCGCTCGTGACAGGAGCCGCGACGCCTCCTCCACGAGCCTGGCGAGTCCCACGGACGTGCCAACCGGTGAAGAAATCGCTTCCAATTGCCAGGAGTGCAGCGGACAGAAACCCAACTCGGCGGCGAAATCGCGCTGCGCCTGCTCATCAGCATAGAGAGTGGATTGCCAGTTTGACAGGAAGCCGAAGGCCGCGGTAGCCAGGTGTTCGCACACCGGGCAACTCCGGGTTTGCAGGTGGCGGGGGAGGTCGGCCTGTTCCACTTTGAGAAGGGGCGGTTCTGCCGCAAGTGGCGGCGTTCGCGGTTCAATCCTTTCGCTCGAGAATCCATCCACCGGTTTCTTTGTTGGCGCAGAAGACTGGAGAGCGTCCGCGCGCAACGCGAGCAGTCTGGCCCGGACGGCGTGAAGCGCTGAGTCGCCGTACTCTGAATCCACCAGCACCGGCTTGCCGTCGTACACCAGGCCAAGCGCCGCCAGTGGTTTGCCTGTAATGGCCGCGACAAGCCGGGAGGCGATCTCCGCCGCCCGGTCTTCCACCTCATGCACCAAAGCATCTACTGCTTTGCTCACGCTGTTCACAGCGAACGCTACAACCTGGTCTTGGAAGGACTGCCTTAGGCGCGCGCATTCTGTTTCCAGATTCTTCTTAAGCCAGGGCCGTGTCAGGGTGGCGGGCAAAATGGCCAGCGGCCAGCAAACAGGAGTTTCCGGGCGGAGGTCCGGCAGGAACGGCGGCTCAAACTTCAGGTCCAAGCGCCAGAGCGGAAGCACATCTGCGGGCTGGTTTACTAACTGCGGCAGGCCCAAGACACTGACTGCAAGCCTGTGGAGGCTGCTTACATTGGATTCAAGTTGCTGCCAATGATCACGCGCCGCCGCATCCACCGCCAGGCTCAGCCGCTCCTTCTGTCCCGACAACCAGAACCATGTGCCCCGCCGCAGTTGGCGCAGCACAAACCGCACGCAGCGTTTCAGCATCGGCGCCCAGCGCTGCCATCTCGCGTGAGCCAGCAGGCGCTCACTACGCGACAACCATCTGCTGGTTTGCGAACACAGGAATGACTGCAGCGCTGGCGTCAGGGCAGCCGCGGTCTGCGCGACCAGGTGCTCGCGCAATCGCTCGAACAGTCTGCCACGGGCCACCGCTTGCTCGCGCCATTGCGCTTTTAACGCTGCCAGCTTTTGCGACAGAACCGGTTCGGGAATGTCGCGCGCCCGCTGCCGTAGCGCCACTTCGGCGAACTCTTGTTCCAGCAGGCGCAGCGCCTTGTCGGCCACCGCCGTGAGAAAGACCGAGGCTTTCTCGTTGGACAGAAAAGCGGCCAGCCTTTCCTCGAGGTCTTTTAGGCCGCTTTGGGCGTAGGCTGAGGCATCCCCATTGACCTTTGCCGACAGACCGGCGCGGCATGACAGCGGGAAAATCCTGACCGCTTCCGAGGCCAGTTGAGAGCGCAAAGTATTGACGATGTATCCCAGAACTTCCTGCCGTTCGTGGCCAGAGAGCAGGTCGGTTTTGTTAACCACAAAGAAAATCTTGCCCACGTGCTCCTGAATCTCGCGCAGGAACTCCAGTTCGACGTTCGTGAGCGGGGTGTCCACGCTCGTGACAAAAATCACCGCGTCGCATTCGGGCAGGAATCGCAGCGTGGTTGCCGTGTTAGCCCCAATGGCCGAACCGACGCCCGGCGTGTCCACGAACTCCAGTCCACGCCGCAGGAAAGGCAAAGGCGCCTCGACGCAGGCCGTCTGCACGCGCTTGCAGTTTCCGGGATTGCCCTTCCCCGTCACGAACTCCGCCAATCGCTCGACCGGCATTTCTTCGGGGAACGGCACGGCAGGAGGATCGCGCTCGATGAGCAACCGTTCCCTAGGGCCAAACCTCAAGATGGTTATCGCCGAGGTCAACGGCAGGATTCCGACAGGCAACAGTTCCCGGCCGATGATGGCGTTCATCAGCGAGCTTTTCCCGCGCTTGAATTGCCCTAAGACGGCCAGCGTGAAACGGTCTTCGGCCAGTTTGGCCATGAGCTCGTCGCATTGCTTGAAGCGACTTTCGCTCCCGCGGTGCTTGTGAATCTCGCGCAAGAGGCGCAACTGGCCGGCGAGGGCCAATTTGGTGTGGGTGTACGCTCGCAGCTTCTCCAGGTCGGGTGCGGCCTTCGTGGGCGAGCGGTTGCTTTCAGCAACCACACGTTTCCTATCGGCGTCCTCGCATGACTCCCTCACCAAGTTGTCGGGCACGTCGTTCATCGCTACGCAGGTCCTTGTTCTTCGGTTTGTCGCACCCTGGGCATGTCACAGGCGCAGCGAACGCCCGTGAAATAGACATTGACATACGCCGGGGCGTTGGCGCGTCGCATGGCGCAACGAAACTCCAGCCTGTTCCGGCGCAGGCAGTTCCCGCCGCGCAGGACCCGTTGTTCTCCCGAGTGCGGCGAATTCCGATTGCCCGGTGCATGCTCACGGTAGGCCTCAGCCTGATACCAGTCCCCGCACCATTCCTCGACGTTCCCCGCCATCTGGAAAATGCCCCAGGGAGAGCACCCCTGGGGATACGCATCCACCGGCGCTGTGGTTTCCTTCTCGCGGCGATCCCCTCCATGCCAGCGCAAAAAGTTGTCCTGCCACTCGTTGCCCCAAGGAAACACCCGTGCGTCCGTGCCGCGGGCGGCCTTTTCCCATTCGACTTCGGTCGGCATTCGCAGTCCCGCCCACCGGCAGTAAGCTGAAGCCCCAAACCAGGTCGTATGGATCGCCGGGTGTCTTTCAAAGCCGGGGGCCGGGCGATACGGTTCGCCCTCGCAGCTCGGCGGCAGGATATGCTCCGCAGTGTGAAGCCAGAGCTCAAAGAGCGCCTGTCCAGGACGCATTTCTGAAAGGAAGCGGGCGAACTGCTCATTGGTCACGGCAAACGCAGCCATGTAAAACATCGGCACAAAAAGGGTGAACTGCGGCATCTCGTGCAGGAGCACGTAGATGGGCCCGTCTTTGTCCATCTGCCGAGCCGCTTCGATCTCCTCCGGCGTCGAGCCCATCACAAACTCGCCTGCTGAGATAAGCCGCATCACCGATCCATCCTTTGGATTCGTCCACGTCTCCGGCCAGCCTTTGAAGGCCGAGTGGGGGGCAGGGAGTCCCGAGTGGTCATTTCGGATTCCGCACTCCACATTTCGCTGAGCCATGTTTCACCTCCCCGCCGCCAGTTCAGCGGTCGGATATGTCACCAACCGTCCACCCGTGCGCAACATCTCGATGAGGCGCTGTCTGATGTGCTCCTCCAGAGTCAGGAGCTCAAGCGCCCGCACCGTTTCTTCGACGTCGTACGCCGCGCGGCGAAGCGTCACCCCGCCTTCCTCCCAGACGGCATAGGCGGCGCGCGCGTCGCCGTCCGTGGGCAGCCCAACGCTGCCGGGATTCACCACCAGTGTGTTCCCCCAGTGTGTTTTCATCGGCAGATGAGTGTGGCTGAGGAACAGCATGGCCGGATGGCCAACCAGAACGAACAGACTCTCCGCGTGACCGAGCAGAACGATGTCCGATTCCCACGGCCACTGGGCATTCTGCCCCCCGACATGGGGGAAGGGTGCGTCTCTAGTTGCCGTATGGTTATGGTAGGCGACGCACGTGGCCTCGCCGCAAGGAAACCGTTGTATCGGTTGGAGCGCCCCCAGGAAATGCTTCATTTCCGGGGTCAGCAAGTGGCTCGTGGCCGATTGCATCGCTTCGGCGAGAGGCTGGCAGGGGGTCGCACAATGTGGCGCGATCCCCAAACCGAAAGCCCGGTCGTGGTGGCCCTGAATCACCAGGCTCGGCGAGTTGAGCCGCATCGCCCAGGCAACGCACTCGGCCGGCTGCGGGCCATAATTGACCAGGTCGCCAAGACACAGAATCCGGTTGGCATCAGGTTCGGCATGCAATACCGCTTGCAGGGCTGGCCAGTTGCCGTGGATGTCGGATAGGAGCAGAATTTTCATAACTCGCTACCGCACACAATTTCTTTTGTTCGGTAGGAGTCATTAGCCAGAAGGCGATTCCCCCCGGCAACGGGGGAGGCAAACTCCATTGCCTGAATCCACTCTAATCTTTTGGCCCCGAAAAGCAAGCGCCGCGTCAAGCGCCCAGCGTCGAGGAATACCCCGCCAAATCGTAGGTAGCTCAGTCAGAACAGGCGGGAACCGGATCGATTCCTGGCGCCAGGGGGCAAGGGAGTGCCACCCAGATGGAGGGCGGGCAAGCAGATGTTCGGCAGTTTGAATCTGGGCACGGCTAGCAGCCGCCTGCTCAGGAACAACAGCAACCCCCACCAGAACAGAAAGCGGCGGGGGTAAATCACCAGCACTTGCCAGCGAGTGTCCGGTAGTTAGTCCGCCCAGAGCTGAATGGGGTGTCAAGCGTGCAGGATGACGTTGAACGTCGCGCAAAACAGTTCATAGTAGGGCTAGCGATATGAATGACTCGGCTGACCTGCGCAGGATCCTTAAGACCTGGCCGTACGACCCGGAACACGACGCGCGCATCATCCGCGGCGAAGATGGCCGCGAGGTTCTTCAAGTGCGCACACCGCTGGGCCTCGAACAATACGAAATGGACGGGCGGCCGGATGGTTTGCGCCCGCACGGGATGGAGACGGCCCTGGAGCATCACCTTCACCGCCTCAACCAGGCTAAATTCGCCGGACGCGAATCCGACTTCGAGCTCAATCCCCAGGAATGCAGCGAGCTCTTCCACGAGGGCACGCTCTACTACTTCCGCTACGTCCGCCTCTTCCAACTCAAGGACTGGACGCGCACCGTCCGCGATACGGCGCGCAATTTGCGCGCGTTCGATTTTCTGCATCGCTACGCCCGACGCGAGGAGGACCAGCAGTTCCTGGAGAAATGGCGCCCTTACATCCTGCGCGTCCACGCCAGCGCCGCAGCCATGCTTGAGGTCGAGAAAGGCGCCTACGACGAGGCCTCGAGGGTCACCCGCGAGGCGATCCGCAAGGTTGAGTCCCTCGATGACCTTGACGACGAAACTTCCAAGTTCGAGCGGGAGCGATCCTTAATGGCCTTGCGTGAACTCGAATCCCAAATCCAGAAGAACCGGCCCCTGTCGGAGCTGGAGAAATTGGAGCATCAGCTCCGCCGGGCCATTGATACGCAGGAGTTCGAGCGTGCCGCCCGGCTGCGCGACCGGATTCGCGAACTCCGGCAACAGAACATTTGCTGAGCGACCCTCCCGTCAGCGCTTGGCGAAAATGCGGTTCGCCTCTTCCAGTGTCTCTTTCGACCCAATGTCGTACCAGCGGCCGGGAACCCGCCACGTATAAACCGGCACCCGCGAGTAGAGCCATTGAATCAGCCGACCTGGTTGATCGGGGTTGTTCCCCTCGGCAATGTACTGCCGGATTAGCGGCAGCGTGGCCTTGGGATAAAAGTAAAGCGCAATGCCAGTGAGCGTGCTGGCCGGGTTCTTTGGTTTCTCCTCGAAGAAGGTGATGCGCCCGTCGCCGTCCAGGGTGATGGCGTTGTATTTCTTGATCTGCTCCAGATCGCTGACATCATAGACCGCCAAGATCGGCGCGTTCTTCTCGCGGCAAACGCGGCCAAAGTCCGAGAGCGGCTCGCTGAACAGATTGTCGCCGGCGACCACGATGATGTCATCCATGACCGGCTGGGTCTTTAGGACGAAATGCATGTCGCCGATCGCGCCCAGCTTGTTGCTGTCGTCGGTCGAGAGGTCATTGACGATGGTGAAGTTGAGCTTGGCCTTCTTGGCCCGGTAGTCAGCGGACCACCGCTGAAACTGATCGGCGAACTTGGCGTTAGTGACCACATAAATGCGGTCAAGCCCAGGGATCGGAGCCAGGTTGTCGAGCACATAGTCAATCATCGGCTTGCCGGCGACCGGCAGTAGCGGTTTGGGCTGCGTGAGCGTCAGCGGGTACAGGCGGGTGGCGTAACCGGCGGCTAAGATGATCACGTTCATTCTGTGTCCTCAAAAAGGCTTGGGGCAATCTCCCAGGTTAGCGCTTGGCAGCGGGCCAGGATCTCGGCCGCACTCTCGCATTCCAGGGCAAATCCGGCCAGGTCTCGCGCCTCGCTTAACCTCAGATGGCGGATGAGAAACTTCACCGGCGGCACCAGCGACGGCGCCGCGCTCAGTTCATCCACCCCCAGGCCCAGCAGCAAGGGCGCCAGCACTGGGTCGCCCGCCATCTCACCGCACACACTCACCCGGACGTTGTGCTTGTGCGCGGCTTCCACGGTACTCTTGATGAGCCGCACGATGGCCGGGTGCGTCGGCTCATACAGATGGGCGATCTTCTCATTCATGCGGTCCACTGCCAGGGAGTACTGGATCAAGTCATTGGTCCCGATGCTGAAGAACTTCACGCGCTTCGCCAAAGAATCCGCCACAATCGCGGCCGAGGGGGTCTCAATCATCGCGCCCACCTCCAGGTTCTCGTCGAAGGGAATCTTTTCCTGGCGCAGCTCCGCCTTGTATTCCTCCAGCAGCGCATTGGCCTGCTTCAATTCGTCCAAGCCTGAGATCATCGGGTACATCACTTTGAGGTTGCCCTCCGCGCTGGCGCGCAGGATGGCGCGGAGTTGTGCGCGGAAGATGTCGCGCTCTTGCAGCGAGATCCGAATGGCCCGCCAGCCGAGGAAGGGGTTGAGCTCGCTCGGCATCTGCATATGGGCCAGGAATTTGTCGCCGCCCAAATCCAGCGTGCGGATCACCACCGGCAGCGGTTTGAGGGCCACCGCGGCTTCACGATAGGCCTGGTATTGCTGCTCTTCACCCGGCAGGTGCTCGCGATTCAGGAAAAGGTACTCGGTGCGGAACAGGCCCACGCCCTCCGCTCCGTTGGCCTTGACTTGCTCGGCATCCGCCGCTTGCTCGATATTAGCGTTGAGCAGGACCCGATGCCCGTCGAGCGTGACGGCTGGCAGGGTCAGGAGGTCGCGCAGCCGTTGCTGCAGGGTCGCTTGCCGAAGGATAAGCTGGCCGTATTCAAACAGCGACTGATCGCTCGGATTGACGACGAGGACGCCGTTGAGCCCATCCAGTAGCGCGTATTGGCCGCTCTCCACCTGGCCGCTCACGTCTTTCAACCCTACGACCGCCGGGATGCGCAGTGACCGGGCCATGATGGCCGTGTGCGACGTCTTGCTGCCGACATCGGTGGCAAACCCCAGCACGTTGCGCTTGTCGAGCTGCGCCGTCTTGGAGGGCGTGAGGTCATGGCTGATGATAATGCACGGCTCCTTGAGGTGGCGAAGATCGGCCTCTTCCTCCAGGCCCAGCAGGTTGTTCAGCACGCGCGTCGTTACGTCGCGCATGTCGGTGGCCCGCTCCCGCAGGTACTCGTCGTCAATGGCTGCCAGGGTGGCGGCATAACGCTCCGCAACCGTGTGAAAAGCGTGTTCGGCGTTGACCTCTTGCTCCCGGATGACGCGCAGGACCTCGTCGAGCAGGGTACGGTCCTCGAGGACGAGCAGGTGGGCGTCAAAGATGCTGCCTTCCTGAGCGCCCATGCCTTGTCCAACCTTGCGCTGAATCTCCAGAATCTGCTGGCGCGTCTGGACCAGGGCCCTCTCCAGGCGTTCAACCTCCCGGGCCACCTCCGCCTCAGTCAACTCTACTTTGGTGATGGGAGGGCGCGGGCGGCCCAGCAAGAGAATCTTCCCGCGGCATACCCCGGCCGAGACCGGTATGCCCCGGAAATTCTTTTCTCCCTTAGACTGGGACTCTGGCATGGATGACTCTTACTTAAAGCGAATCCGCCTGAAAAGCAATACTTTCCGCGACCCGGTTACTTTCTTCCCGTGCAGTTTATGCTTTCCAATTCCCCCCGCCTGCCTTCTCATTCCCCCAGACATTTGGAACGAGATATGAAGATTGTCTTAGCATATTCAGGCGGACTCGATACGTCGGTCATCCTGTCGTGGCTGAAGGAAAAGTATGACGCGGAGATCATCGCCTTCTGCGCCAACATCGGGCAGGAGGAAGAACTCCACGGCCTCGAAGCCAAGGCCAAACGCACAGGCGCGTCCAAGTGTTACATCGCCGACCTCCAGGAGGAATTCGCCCGCGACTTCATCTTCCCCATCATTCAGGCGGGTGCGGTCTATGAGAGCCAGTATTTCCTGGGCACGAGCATCGCCCGCCCGCTCATCGCCAAAGGCATGATTGAGATCGCCGAGAGGGAAAAGGCGCAGGCCATCGCCCACGGCGCCACCGGCAAAGGCAACGACCAGGTCCGCTTCGAACTGACCGCCGCCTGCCTCGCGCCCGAACTCCAGGTCATCGCCCCCTGGCGCGATGCCCGGTTCCGCGACCAGTTCCCGGGACGCGCCGAGATGATCGCCTACTGCGCCGAGAAGCGCATCCCCGTCCAGGCCTCCGCCAAAAAGCCTTACTCCATGGACCGGAACCTCCTGCACATCTCCTTCGAGGCCGGCATCCTGGAAGACCCCTGGATGGACGCCTTCGCGCCGAACAATAAGGACATGTTCAAGCTCAGCGTCGCACCCGAGGACGCCCCGGACGAAGCCGAATACGTCACCCTCGATTTCAAGCAGGGCAACTGCGTCGCCGTCAACGGCAGGGCGCTGGACCCGCTTGGAGTCATGCGGACGCTCAATAAGCTCGGCGGCAAGCACGGGGTGGGCCGGGTGGACCTGGTCGAGAACCGCTACGTGGGCATGAAATCCCGCGGTGTCTATGAAACGCCCGGCGGGGCCATCCTCCACTTCGCCCATCGGCAGATGGAGACCCTCACCATGGACCGCGAAGTCATGCATCTGCGCGATTCCCTTATCCCGCGTTACGCGGAACTGGTGTATTACGGCTACTGGTTCGCCCCGGAGCGGCTGGCGTTGCAGGCGTACGTGACCGAGAGCCAAAAGAATGTTACCGGCACCGTGCGCGTGAAACTCTACAAGGGCAACATCATGTGCGCCGGCCGCAAGTCCCCCGTGAGCCTCTACAACCCGGCCATCGCCACCATGGAAGCCGACCCGACCAAGGCCTACAACCAGGACGACGCCACCGGCTTCATCCGGCTCAACGCGCTGCGCCTCAAAGTCGCGGCCCGCGTGCAGCGCAAAAGGTAGTCCGCATCTGTGTTTAACGGAAAAGCTGCGTGTCCATCTATGGTGTGCGCGGCGGGATTCGAGGCTCGAAGGTCGAAGTTCAACGTTCGATGTCCCCCCAGCCGTCAGCCTGTCCACGTCCCCCTTCCCATTTCCCCTTTCAGCGTGCCGGCATTGCGGCGTTTCAGCGTTTCGGTCCAGCCCCCGACTTTAGCCTTTAGCCTCTTGCTGCGCCGAAGGCGCGCGAAGGCGGGTCTGCTTTCAGAATCTCAGCCTTTCCTGGGGTGGGTTCAGGCGATTTCTCGCCCTTGTGGTCAGGCCAGGATCCCGCCGGCTGCAGCGAAATCCCGGCGGCCAGGGTCGCACAGACCCTAGTTTCAGCATTGTGCCAAACCATTGGTCGGAAGCCTGGAGGAGCAAGCTTTGAGTTGTGGATTCGGAAGTTCTGCAATAGGCTCGCCCGAGATGGGCACCGGCACGAGCAGAAGAGACGATGCGAAGCAGTTGTTTCACTACTTCCACTGCACGGGCAGGCATAGCCAAGGCACTTGCCCTTCCATCGCGAGCGGACCTCGAACGTCGCGCCAACCTCCGCCAGCACCGGCGGGGCTCGTTGGCGGCCACCCTTCGAGCAATTCCCTACCCAGCGAGCTTTCGCTTTAAGGGCGAAGATGTTCAGGCCCGCCCTCACCAAATCGGTTGTCTCCGCGCCGCCGATGATGCCCTCCTCGCCGGCCGTCGCCGGATGCTATTCGAGAAGGCGACCGGCACGGGCAAGACGCTCACCATCGCCATGTTGATGAAGCGGTGGTTTCAAGCAGCGGTGATCTCGCGCGTCCTGTTCCTTGCCGACCGGATTGAACTCGCCAGGCAGGCGAAGGAGACCTTCGACGACTACTTGAAGGAATACCCCTCCACGATCCTTTACGGAGGCAAGCGGAGTCTCGAAGGTCAGATTGTCGTGGGCACGCTGGAAACCATCGCCAGCCAGCTTGGCCCGGGCGGATTCGGACACGCCTATTTCGACCTCGTGGTAACGGACGAATGCCATCGCTCGATTTACAACACCCACCGCGCCACGCTTGCCCACTTCGACGCGATCCACATCGGCCTGACGGCCACGCCAAACCCTGGTGAGCTTCGCTGGATCAACGAACACGAACGCCAGCTTGTCCGCAGCACCTACATGTTTTTCGAGTGCTGGGACAGCGCCGCCCAGCAAGGCCGCCCCACCTTTGCCTACGGCATTCGCCAGGGCATCAAGGACGGCTTCCTGGCCGACTACAGGATTTATGTCGCCGAGTCCCGGCTCACCTTTGAGGGCACGACCTGGGATGACGAAGACGTCGCGTTCATCGATTGGGGTCGCAACGCTGAATCCGAAGACCGCCTCAAGCTCATCATTGACGAGTACTTCCGCGTCGAGGAAGAACGCCCGCAGCCGCACCCGCGCAAAACCATCGTGTTCGCCGTCGGAGAGCGGCAGGCGGCCATCCTCGAACGCCTGTTCAACAGACTGTTGCCCGATGCCGCCTGTCTCCGCATCGCGCAGCAGACGAACCGCTCCCCTGCTGAAGTCCGGCAGAGTTTCGCTCAGAAAATCACCTGCTACTCGAATAACGGGAACCCCAAGCCCATCGTTGACCGGTTCAAGTTTGATCCCCTGCCCGTCGTCGCCGTCTCCGTGGACATGCTCGACACCGGCTACGACCACAAGGAAGTCGAAAACCTCGTGATGCTCCGGCCCACGACTCCTGAGTTGGTCGGACATGCAGCGATCTATGACGGAACTCCACCAAAGGCCATTTGCTGCGATCTCATCATGAAGATGCGGGTTGATCCTGCCAAAGCAGATGTTCGCTTTGTCCATTATTGCCTCCGCTCCCCGGCTGTCCGTCAGTTCATCACCCAGCGTGCGAAGGGAGCGAGCGGAACGATGCAGAAGATCGCGAAGCAAGATGTGCAGGAAATCCCCATTCCTGAGATTCCCATCGGCGAGCAGCGCCGTTTCGTTAACCGCCCCGACGCGCTGGCGGTGAAGCACCTCGAATTGTGCCGCCTGCAAGCCGAGACGGGAGCGGAGTTGGCGGCGTTCACGCCCGCGCTCTTAGCCAAAGCCTTCCGAGGGGAGCTTTGAAGGGCCAAGAAACTGGTTGCAGCAGACATCCAATCCCGCTATTGTCTTGTCAGTCATGAGCGTGTCTCAGCTTGAGTTCCAGGAAGTCGATAAACCGACACCGGATCAACAGGTTGTCGAGATCCTCCGACGTGCTCGCGACCGCTATGGACGGAACTTAAAGCCCTTCTTCGACGAGATGCTGGCCCGCCAGCCGAAACCCAAGGAGGCTGATTACTCTAACTTGGTGGCCGTGGCGAGACACCGCCGACAGAAGGAGTGAGGGCAGACAGGTCCGTGCCGGCACCATCGAAAGACTTTCGGGAGAATCCAAACCGCCCCGTTCAGATCCTCGGACGGATTGATCAGCAGCAGGTTTACGGGGCCACAGAGAGAAGGCCGCCGCCGAGAAAGCGGAGTGGCTGAAGGCAACGGTTGAATCGAAGATGCACCCGCTGTGGTATTTCGTGGTCTCCTTGTTCCGGCTCTTACAGCAGGGCGAGTTCACGCTGACACCTCGAGACGCCTACTGGCTGGGCATCGTCGATGAAGTAATTGGAGCCACGGACCTGCCCTGCCCTCGGCTATTGCTGGAGAGCCAGCCGCATAGCGACGCTCTCGACCACGTCGGGGTGGTCTAAAGTAGCGTGGGCGTCTCGCCTGCGGGTGAGCGCGGGCGTCCCGCCCCCAGTCATTAGGATTCTGGCGGCGGGACGCCGCTAGAACCCGCAGGCGAGACGCCTGCGCTACTCTGTCTCCGGCCTGTCGGCTCTCGCCTTGGCCCTCGCTCTTTGCCGGGTTCCCGCGTCTCGGTGGCCCTCCATCCTCCGGCTTGGCACCCCAAAAGGCCTGGCTACTCGTCCCGGCGCCCTCATCACTTTGGCGGCCCATTCTCGCTTATAGGCCCGTATCCTCGCCGGAGCCTCGCCGTTACTTCGCCGTAGTCTCACCATAGTACCCTCGTTAGCCAACGAGGGTACTACGGTGAGGCTCCGGGGAGGCTCCGGGGGGAATCCGGAGGGAATCCGGAGGGATCGGCCTTTGCGGGCCTGGGACGACTCGCACCGGCTACAGCGCCAGGCACCTCACGCAGTACAAGTGTCAGTCCTGAACGGCGCTTAGTTAAGGCGTATATCTCTGTACCACAGCGACTTAGCCATCAGTGAACGACGAAACCGGGTTGCGGCCACCCCGAAGCCACCCTGAAGCCATCTGCTAGCCAACCGGTAGGCACCCGGAAGCTACCCCGAGGCTACCCTGAGGCTACCCCGAGGCTACCCCGAGGCTACCCCGAGGCTCCCCGAGGCTACCCTGAGCCACCCCACTGTTCAGCGACAATTAGAAATGGCCTTTGGCGACAATTATCAACTTTTGTAAGTGTTTTCCCCCAATGAGCATTTTCCTTTTCTAACCCAGCCGCTAAGAGAGCTTTAGCTGCGGTTGGGTTAGAAAAGGAAAATGCGACTTACGTAAATTCATAATTGTCGCCAGACCTGGAAAGTAATTGTCGCTGTACAACCCCACAGCCTCCCCAAAGCATCTCCAAAGTCTGAGAGCAGCGGCGCAGGTGCGCTTGGAGCCTTGGCATCCCATCGAAAAGAGCGGAGAACCCAGCGATGCAGCCTGGCTTTCCGGCGGGTTTGACCGCACCACATGGCAGGGCCAGTCGCGGCGAATCGCTTCATAATCGGCCCCCGACTCCTCCGCCCGCCGCCGCTCCATCAGCAAGCCAAACTGCCCGCGGCCGGCCTCGCTGTCCTTCGGGATGCCCTTCTCGCCCAGCAACCGATCCACTCGGAGCCGGCCCGGCCGCTGGCCCGCGGGCTTGAGGTATTCCCGATAGCTGCTCCAGGCAAAGCTCTCCAAGGCCGCCTCGGGCGGGAGCAGTCTGGCCCGCACCGGGTTGAGATGCACGTAATCGCACACCGTGCGCAGGCAGCCGTTGCCGCTGCCCTCAACCACCAAGGCTTTGTACCGCCCCGCGAAGAGATGCCCGCACAGCTTGTGCCGGATATTGAATCGCTTGGTGTAAACGCCCAGGAGCCACTTGATCCCCAAAACCAGGTTGGGTTGGGGCGTCTCCAGGACCAGATGAAAGTGATTGCGCATCAGGCAGTAGGCATGCACCTGCCAGTCGGTTTTGCCGCAAGCCTCGCCCAGTGTAGACAGGAACTTTTGGCGGTCTTCGTCGTCGCTAAAGATATCCTCGCGCTGGTCCCCACGGTTCATGACGTGATGCATGGCACCGGGATATTCAATGCGCAGCTTGCGCGACGTGGGAGACTTTTGCCAGTACGGCCCGGAAGTGTCATTTGGAAGCTGACACTTGCTCTTGCTCGGAAGGTTCGGAGGGGATCTACGGAACAGGCCTTACTCTGAAGAAGCGCTGGGTGGAAAGGGCCAGGCTGTTGGTTACCAGGATGGGCCCGCCGGTGCCAAGGAGGGGACCGGACAAGGGTGACCAGGCTCCGCCCATGAGATCATCGGTGTATTCGACCTGGTAAGTCTGGCCGGACTGTGAGGGCCAGGAGATAACAAGATTGCCGTCGGTGGCCTGCGCGGACAAGGAGACGGGGTTGAAGGGCGGCTGGTCGGAGGCGGAGAGGCTGAAGTCATCAATAGCGAGGCCTTGGGCTTTGCCCGTGAAATCTGTTATTTCCCAGACGAGCCAGAGGGCAGCGCCGGGCGGCCAATCGGCAATTGCCTGGCCCATAACGGTCAGGTTGGTTTGATTGGCAGGCGCGGTGCCATCAACCGCCGCGCCGCCGACCGCGGTTGCGACGGTGGGGAAGTCCACGTTAAGGCTCGGCAGGAGGGCGGTCGGGCCAGCGGGGAATGTGGCGGCGCCGGTCAGATCAATGAAGTAATAGCATTGAAGGGTCTTCGGCAGGTTCGATTGACGCCAGACTTCTCCCGTGACCTGGAGGTTGATGTATTTGAGGGTGGCGGTGGTCAAGTTGATGAACTTTGCGCCGAAGGCCGTGGCGCCAGTGCTGCTGGTGGCGAGCAGCCCGAGCGCACGGTTGGAACTGCCAGGCAAGCCAAAGCTGAGCTGGCCACCGGTGGTTTGGTCGCCGGAGGTCGCGCCGAAGCGCTCGAGGAGGGCCGCGGAACCGTACCAGCCAGCCATCTGGGCAAGGCCGAGGCCGCCGGAACCGGTGGCGCTGGCTGTAAATGCGAAATCGAGCGGATTAGCGAGAGAGTATGTTGTGCTGTTGATAGTAACAGGGTTGGCCGTGTTGACGGAGGTCATGCCTGGGTTGGGCAGGGAATCGAAGTCCTGTGTATAGACCCAACCGATGCCGGCGTAAGGGATGAAAGAGGAGGGGACCGCGGTATTGTTGGTAGCACCGGGGCTTGCGAAGGCGAAAGTCTGGCGGAAGAAGCTCTGGCCATCAGGGACCGAGCCGTAGGAATAGTTCGGAGGCAGGTTCGTGTATTCGACGTAATCGAGGACCTGGGGCAGGCCCTGGTAGAGGCGGCTCAACGCGACGGAGCCGGAACTGCTGGTCAGGGAAAAGCTGGCGTGGAGCTCGTTTGAGGTGGAGAGGTCAGCGTGGCCGTCAGCGAAGACGACCTTGAACTCGCCTGGATTCATGGCTGCGTCGGTGGGAAAACCCCAGGCGGTGAGATTGGTGAAACTGTTCGCCAGATATAGGCCGTCCAGCGGGACAGTGTTGGTGGTAGGGTTGAACAGTTCGAGCCAGGGGGCGCGCTGGCCGGCGCGGTTGGTGATGCCGGTGAGGTTATCGGCTTGAATCTCGTTAATCCACAAAGGCGGGAAGGCGGGCAGCGTGGCGGCTACGGAATTTGGCCCCGCGGGAGTGCAGATTGCCTGCGGCACATAGGGCGGCGGCTGAATGTTCTGGAGGCTGTAAACCTGGTTATTGTTGGGCGAGGTGCCCGACAGCCGGATTAGGAGTTGCGAGCCGTTGGTGCTCGGCAAATACCAATAGCTCAGGGTGTAGGTGTCGTTGGTGACGATGGGGGCGGTGTTTTCCCAGATGGACTGGGAGACAGTGTCGCCGGCGCTGGTGGCGATGACGTGCAAACTGGCGTTGCCGGAGTGCTTGACGGCGGTGCTGATGACCGAGTTGGCCATGTTCGCCGAAACCGTCCATGGGCCGGAGAGCGGGGATTCGAAATCGCCATTCGTGAGGAGGTTGACACCGGCCTCAGGCACGCTGCCCGCGACCAGCTTGAGGTCATCAATATAGACGTCGCCCGGCGTGTTATGCATGGAGACGAGCAAGATGGGCCGCGGGGCAGTGCCGGTGAGGGTCACATATTGCCACTGGGGCGACTGCGGGCCGGAGCTGTTGGTCTGGCTCATGGACCAGTTGCCGACGCGCCAGTTGTCCTGATGCGGATCTACCAGTTGCAATGAAGTGCCGCTTTGGGCAGCGGCGGCGGGCCAGGGCGCAGAACCGGAATAGCGGACTCGAGTTATCACCGGTGCGCCGGAGGATTCGGTTGCCGATAAGAGCGTTAGCAGCCCGCCATTCGGATCCAATGTGCCTGGGAAGGTGTCGAACAAGGGAACAGTGGCGCCATAAGCGGCGGCGTAAGCGGCACGATTCGCAGACAGCACAAGAAAACCGCCTGGGCTAATGAGCAAGCCTGAGGGGAACGTATAGGCAAGCTCGGGGACTTGCCAGCCGGAGAGATCGAAAGCCGTGGTGGAGGAGGCGTTGAACAGCTCCAGAAACTCGGCCCCGGACAGCGACGGATTACACATGATTTCATTGAAAACGACCTGCCCCGCGGGGGAAGAGACGGTGCCGGCGTAGGTGACGGCGACATAGTTGCTTGCACCGGCCACAGGCTGACCGAACCGATCCACGCCGACGAGGCTCAAGGTGTTGCTGCCGGTGTGGAGCGGCACGGCGAGGCGAAAACCCGTTACGCTTGTCCAGGTGATCGGGTAAGGCGTGCCATTGACCAGGACGGTGTTGATATTGACGGGTGCGCTGCCAGTCACGTAAGCGAGGTTATTGCTCAGGGTGACGCTGGAACTGACGGAGAAACTCGAGGCGTTTGCGGCCGCCAGTTGCGAAGTGATGCTCGAGCGGGCGGAAGTAAGCCAGGGTTTAATAGCCGAAGCGGGATTCTCGACGCTCAGCCCGTTCGCCACGAAGGCATTGTATTTGGCATCCATGAGCGGGCCGCTGTTGGCAACGTTGAGAGGCCCGTTGATCAGTTCCTGCAAGGCACGCCAGTACATGCGGCGGAAGGTGGGTTCGGTGTAGATGCTTTGGGTGTTCGGGTCTTCCCCGTTGACGCTGAAAAGATTCTGGCCCGGGCTCCAGGAACTACTGTTGCCCAGCACAATATTGAAATCGAACATCAGGAGCGAGTAGCGGGTGCCCTGGGTCCCCATGTAACCGTACAGGTTCTGCGCGTTGTCACAGCCATAGGCATCCCAGTTGCCGGCAGCGTGGTTTGCGGCGAAGACCCGCATCCAGTTTTCCATGTTAGCGAGATTCTCCATGCTGGCGACGTAGCTGGCCGTGCCGTGCGAATTTGCCGCGTCCACCAGCGAAAAGACGTTCGTGAAATCGTTGGCGGAGATCGGCGTGCGGCGGACCAGAAAATTGTAGCGATAGCGCGCCGTCTTTTTGATGCCTCCAGTGGTGGTATAGGGCATCAGGTTGCACCAGGAGTTATTGTTGAATCCGATCGTGGACCCCGAGGGCGCCGGCGCGAATTCGAACCAGGGCTGCATCTTGTAGAGCCATCCGTCTGTATCGTTCGGAAAATGCTCCTTCACCAGGTCGGCATCGGGCGTTTGGGCATCTTCCATGAGCGTGCCACGACGCACGCCGTTGACGTACACCGCCACAAAATGCCGGTAAAGCCAGGGGACACCCAGAGCGCGCAGGAAAGTATTGGCGATTTGCTCGCGCTGGATGCTGGCGTCGTCCCCGGCCCCGTTGCCGGGCTGATGCAGCTTGTTAAACGAGGTTGCGCCCAGGAACTTGTCATCGTCGGGGAAAATCCACTTGTAATGGCAGAGATTGCCGGTGGGGGTGTTGAAGTCTTGGTGATAGGGGCTGCCGGCAAAATGCGCCTGGGCGTTGTAAATGACGCGGCTGCCGCACACGATCGTGCAATCGTTGGCCTCGTTGCTCAAGTCCGAGAGCTGGATCCAGCGATTGACGTTCACCTGCGTAATCCATAGATGGTACACGGGGAAACTGCCGCTGGGATTGCTATCGCCAAACATGACCACGCACTCCAGCACGGGCGCGCCGTTGTTGAGCAGGGCGGGGAAACGCGTCGTGGCCAGCTTGGTATCTGTCGCGGAGATATAGAAAGCCACAACCGTGCGCGCCGCTAGACCTGGGATAGTGGCGCTGAAGATACCATCCCCGGCAATTGCGTCGCCGCCGGTCCCATCATCCTCCATCGGCACCGCGGTGTAGGTGGTGGAAGGATCAATTCGATAATTCAAGACCAGGCTTTGGACCCCGCTCGGGTCGTGGACCCGCGCCGTGACCACAACCGGCTGATTGGCCGCCGGTATGGACGGACTGTGGGACACCTGGTAAATCGCGGGGCCGGCGTTGCTCGCATACCGGCTATTGCGCGCGCCAGGCGTTCCCAGGTTGGCAGGCACCGGCATCGGGCCGGTCGCTTCGAGCCAGTTGCCATTCAACCGCAGCAAGACCTCTGGCCAGCCCCGCAGCCACCGCGCCTTGAAGCGCAGCGTCGCCGTCTGGCCCGCCCCCATGCTGTTGGCGTTCAAAGCCACCTGGCAGGAGTTGTCCCCCGTCCACATGTGGTCACTGCACCGAATGTGCAATGAATGGCTGCTGGCATAACCGCTGTTCTCCTGGCTTGAACGCGACTGGTCGCCCTGAAAACTCCAGCCGGTGGTGCCGGACTCAAAATCCGGGTTAACCACCAGGTTCGCCCCCGTGCCCGCATGCACCTCGATATTATCCACCAGGCACTCCCCTACATCCAGCAACCCAATCTGTGCGTAATCTATGGAAGAGTCATAATTCTGCCCGTTATCCAACACCCCGGTGCATTCGATATTGGTCCAGACGGATTTCTGCGTCTCATCGCTGTCGCCCCAGTTGGCGGCCAGGTGCGTGTTGGCGTTGGGATCAATCAGCTCGAGACTGCTCCCACCGCCAGCAGCCCATTGGCCCCAGCGGCCGCCGGTGCCGTAAGTGACATCGTTCATCACGATGTGCATCAGGTTGGTCGAGACCACTCCCTGGCCGTTGGTCTGCACGGTCCAGCCCGGCATCGTTAAGGCCAAGTACTCGCCATTATGCGAGAGCTTGCCAGTGTAATCTCCCAGGCAGTTGGCCAGGTTGAGATTCGGGTAATTGGTCCGCAGGCGGGCCGCGTTGCGCGCCACCACTAAGTAGCTGTCAGGCACCAGGACGATGTTGCTGGGGAACGTGAAACTGATCCCGCCGCTCAGTTGCCAGCCGCCCAGGTTGACCGTGTTGGTGCTGCGGCTATACAGCTCCACATACTGGTCGTCGTCGTTGCCGCTGATCGGGTCATACATCAGCTCGTTAATGACGACATCGCTTTGGCGAATGGGCGCGTTGTTGGTTCCGGGCGTCTGGGCGCTCAACCGATACCAATCATTGGCGCCGTCCGGCCAGCGGCCCGTGGCCACGCCGTTTTCCTGTCCCCCAAAGGCCACCGCATCCAAATACCGGCTGGCATCCGGATTCTTGAAATAGATGGTCTCGCCGGCTGAATTGAGCCGGAAGTTCATATTGGTCTCGGTGTACCAGACGAAGCCGCCCGCGGGAATAATGGTCCCTGGTGGGATCACAAATTTGTTCGTCTTGGGATCATCCGTCAGGATGCAACCGGAAATGTCCACCGGCCGATTGGCGTGATTGTAGAGTTCGATGTAGTCGTAATCGGGCGGGTCGGCGTGGGCCAGAAACTCGTTAATCACCACGTTCCGCAACGGGCTCGGCCGGTAGGCATCCATCTGGCCGGGTGAGCCGCCCACCACGTCGCTGATGTCCCAGGCCCGCGGGTCTTCTTCGCCGTAGGTGGGATTGGCGAGAACCAGCGAGTGGCCGGTGCCGTCGGTCGCCACCGGCCAGGGATAGACGTTCGAGTAAGGCACCGTCAGCAGCACTGCCCCCTGCTCATCCAGGAGTTGGAGCGTGTCGGACTTCTTGAGACTGCCGGTGTAGGGTCCCAGCACGTTGGTGATGCCATAGACGGCCTGGATGCTCGAAGGCGAGGCGGCAACGACCAGGAAAGCGCCGCCATTGAGAATCGTCCGGGGCGGGAACGTATAGCTGAGGTTGCCCGAAACAAGTTGATAGCCGCTGATGTCGTGGAACCAGGGATTGGAATTATAGATCTCGACAAATTCCAGGTTGTAGGTGTCGGCGCGCGGGGCCGGTTTGTACATGATCTCCGAAATAATAATGGGCGTCTTGCGGCTCGAAGGGCCGAGCGCTTCGTGGGGATTGGTTACCACGCCGACCACGGCGTTGGTCACGTCCGCAACGTCGCGGAATTGGGCGGTCGCAACCTGGCCCTGAACGTGACTGCTGACCGCGAAGCCGAAGAACACCTGGTTGGAGAAAGAAATGGCAGCGCTGCCAAGCAGTGTCCAAGTGGCCCCATCGTAACCGGCGAAGCCGGAGAAGGTGCTGCCGCTGCGTGTTAGCCGCAGCCAAGTCATGGGATAATTGACGGGAAAACTTCCGCTGGACCGGGCGGTACTGGCTGCGGGGTCGCGCCATTCAAAAAATGACCCGTTCATCGCGGGGCTGGCAAAGACGCCCGCAAAACGGCTGCCGACGCTTAGATCCTCACGGGCCATCAGCCCGGCTTTGGCGAAGGAAGAGGTCTGGCTCAGCGATTGGAGCCGCACTTTGACATCGAAGTCGCCGTTGCGAGCCTGGTAGGCGAATTGGAACTGGTCGCTGGCGCCGCCGATGTCGGTGCCGGCGCCGCCGACATCATAGCCGCCAGGGGCGCCGCTGATGGTGCCGACAGGAGGTGGACTGCCGATTGCCAGAGGCGTGTAGGGACCGGCAAAGACCACGATGGTGGTATTGGTGGCGATGGTGTTTGGCGTCGTGGCGCGATCGCGCACGTTATTAATGACCAGAACGTAATTACTGCCAAAAGCCATGGGTGTGGTAGTCAATGTGACGGTGGCGTTGTCGGGTCCGAGATCGGCCTCGAGCGTGGCTGGGCCGTTGGTGAAAACGTAATTGGCGGCATTGGTCGCGCTGGCGAGTTCGACCGGTTCTGAAAACACAATCTGGACACTGGTGGTGCTGAGCCACACCGCCTGCAGCACCGTCGGGGGCGTCACATCGGCAATGACCGTCAGGACGGCCGGGGTGCTGGTCACGGCGCCGGCGGAATTGGAGACAACGCACGTGTAGGTTTGGCCATTATTGACGTTCGGATTCGCGTTGTTCAGGACGTAAACGGAGTTGGTGGCATTGGGACCAAGGCTGGTGCCGTTGCAGTACCATTGGTAAGCCATCGGGGCCCGATTCGTCGCCAGCAACACGAACGCAGCGCTGCCTCCGTCCGGAGCTGTCACATTGGTTGGCTGTACGTAAATGCCCGGAGGAGTATCGAGGCCGTCACAGGGAACCAAGTGCGTGCCGGCTGCGCTGAATACCGTCAACGGTTCCTCGAAGGTGCCATTAGGCAGTTGCCACCGCACGGCCAGGTTATCAACGCCGGCGGTGTACTGCATGATCGCCTCGAGATAATAACGAAGGCCGGCCTGGAGCGTGACGGGCGCCGATTGCTGGTTGGTTTCGAGCGTCCACTGACGGGGGTTGGTCGCGGTGGTCACCCACGCAATGGGAATCACGTCGCTCGGCAATTCGTCGCCGCTCAGGAACAATTCGGAGGTGTTGTCACTGGCGATCCAGAAAGTGTAAGCGCCAGTAGCAGGCGGCACGACAAAGGTTCGGAGCCGCTGGCCGTAACAGGTCATCCCGGTGTTGGTGGGGGTTTCAAAGTTCGACAAGACAAATGTGTCGTCTGGGTCGGGAGCATTTGGCCAGTTAGGGTTCAGGGTGGTATTCGTCAGGGCGGCGAGGCTGTTGCCGGCGCTGGAATTCAGCGCCGGCCACAACTCACGGTAAACACCGAAAATCGGCGCCGGCGTGGTCACCGGGTTGAACGTGGCAGTGCAGAGCATGGAATTGTTGTTCGCGCTGACGGCCAGTCCAGCCAGAGCAGTGAGGTTCAGGGGCACGGTCTGAGTGAAGCCTACCTGATTGAAATCGAGATCATTCGTGCTCCAAAAGGCGCTGAAGCTGGTGCCCGAGCGCACCAACCGAAGGGAAACGGGGACCCCAATGGTGCCCACGCCGAGAAGAACTTGGTATGAGCACCCCGAGCCAGGAGTGCTGCGCCATTGAAAGGTGATCCCATTATTTGTCGTGGCCAGCACGGCAGCTTCCAACGAGCCGGTAGTGGTGTCGTTTCGAAACATGATCCCGGCTTGGCCGGAGGCGGTCTGGATATTCGTGACCTTGGCCGAGATCACACCGTCACCCATAATTGGCATCCAGGCAAAATGCAGTTGATCGTAACTGCAAATGTCGGTGCCGGAGGCTGAGATGGTCCAGGTGCCGTTGCTCCAGAGGGTCGAACCGGCCAGGGCCGGTGAGCCAATATCCGCGTCGGTCCAGCCGGGCGGCAGTGCCGCCGCACAGGGCTGCGTAGATTTCCAGAGCACCAGGATGGCCAGAAGCACCGGGAGAAGCGGTGATCGCGTGGAGAGCCGGCTGTCGCTTCGGCCCTGCGCTGGGACCATGAACCGGCATGGCAGTTGGGGCAATCGAGAAAAAGGAAGTGGGAGACGGTTCATGGGAAGGGGGGCGGGGTCGGTATGGTCTTATGGTTCTAACGAATGCGTGGGCCGGAAGCGAATCGGGTCTGGCTAAGGAAATGGATCTTTTCCTTTTGGCGCACAATCACTGGTGGAACTATCATCGCCGGTCCTGCCGCATTTCATCGTTGCACGTTGCCCGCGCGGCGAAGAGGATGGCTAAATTGCGGGGGAATTGCAATATTGATTTAGGCCACACTGACCAGCGGTGACCTGGAGGGCACGCATCACGTTTCACGTTTTACGTTTTACGTTTTACGTTTCACGTTTGCCTTGACACGCTGACGTCCCGGCACATTACTGTCCTATGCTTCTGCACTTGAATCGCCGACAATTTGTCACCCAAACCACTGCCGCTGGTCTTATCACCCTGGTTACCGGGTTGCCGGCGCGCGCCGCCACTTTCAAGGGGAAGATTCGCAAAGCAATGATTGTGGGCAAAGTGACCGAGGACGTCCTCGAACCCTATAAAGCGGCCGGTTTCCAGGGCGTTGAAACCACCCACGTCTGCCCCGAAGATGAAGCCGCCCAGGGCCGGCAGGTCGCGGAGAAACTGGGCCTGAAAGTGCATTCGGTGCTGCGGGGTTGGATGGAGTTTAATAGTGAAGATCCCCAAAAAGTGGAAGATTCCCTGGACAAGGTGCGTCAGGCCCTGCGTGCCGCCAAGGCCTATGGCGCGGATGCCGTCCTGGTTGTGCCTTGCCGCGTGGGCGGAATGCCGATGCCCCAGCCGTGGGAATTTGACATCGCGTTTGACGAAAAGACCGGCCAGGTGACAAGGGTTGCTGCCGGTGATAATTCGCAGTATGAGGCCTACATCAAAGCGCAGAATCGCGCCACCGATACCTCGCGGGCCGCGGTGGAGAAACTCATTCCCCTGGCGGAACAGCTCAAAGTAATCATTGCCCTGGAGAATGTTTGGAACAATCTCTGGGTCAAACCCGCCCCTTATGCCAATTTCATTGCCTCCTTCAAGAACCGGTGGGTGCAATCTTACTTCGACATCGGCAATCATGTGAAATATGCCCCCCCGCAGGATTGGGTCAAAGCCCTGGGGCCGCTCATCGCCAAACTCCATGTCAAAGACTTTAAACTCAACCCCGATGGGCACGGCGGCAACTTTGTTCACCCCCGCGACGGCAGTATTGACTGGCCGGCGGTTCGGCGTGCCCTGAGCGACATCGGCTACGATGGCTGGGCCTCCATTGAAGATGGCGGACTTGAACTCGCCGAATTCAACCGGCGGTTCGATTTGATCATCGAGGGGAAATGATCTCCGGGAACCATCCGGTGGCTTATTGGAGCGGCACGATGGTGGTGGCCGGGCATAGCCAAGGTCCCGGAACTCCCTCTTGGCGCGAACGCTTTGGCGAGCGGACGCCAGCGGGCTACTTTGAGAGCTACCCAAGGAAGGCGCTGGCCTCCGGCGCGAACGGCGTGTTCTTTCATAGCCTATGTCGGCTTGATGGGTTACCTCCCGAGACGCGAGACGAGCTCACGGCGCTGATAAAGCGACTCTTCAAGGAGATGGGTGGGGCTTCTCGGCACAACCAACACTGAGATTAACTTCGTGATTATGCAACGCGAGGTTCCGATTGCCGCCTATTGACTGCGTAGCAGATTCCCCTCCAGCCGTGACACCTCTCGCTCTGCCCCATCGTGGGGCCTTTCGGTTATTTACCACTCAACGTCTCTGAGCCAGCAACCACTCGTAAAGCTCGGGATTGTCGTAGGTTTCCGTCCAGCAATCGTGCTTGGCTTCGGGGTATTCGGTGAACTTGACATTCCCACCTGCCGCCTTGATGGCCTCGACCATCTCCCGGGAGCGCTCCACCGGAACCGTAGGATCTTTTGCCCCGTGAAAGACCCAGATCGGCAGGCCAACGAGCTTCTTTGCATCCGCCGGATTCCCCCCGCCGCAAATGGGAACAATGGCCGCGAACCTCTCGGGGTGCTCAGCGGCGAGTGACCATGTGCCGAAGCCGCCCATGCTCAAACCAGTCAGATAAATGCGGTGCTTATCCACTCGATACTTGCGAATAATGTCATTCAGAAGGGCATTCAGCGTATCGCTATTCCAGCCGCGCCCGGGGCTCTGGGGAGAAACGAGAATGAATGGGAAGTCGGGCTTGGATTCAACGACCTTGGGCGGGCCGTGGGTCTTGACTTTGGCCAGGTTTGTGCCGGACTCGCCCGCGCCGTGCAGGAACAGCATGAGCGGCCAGCGCTGTTTAGATCCTTCATAGCTTTGAGGCAGGAACAGCAAGTAATCGAGCTTTGCGGTCACGGAGATCTTCGCCTCGAAGTGCTTTTCCTGCTGAACTGGGATTGCCGGTGACTCCGCTGCGAGCGCAGCAGTTGCCACCACGACCAGGCTTGAAACCAGGGAGGGGATTCTAGAGTTCATAAGTTCCATTCTGCGACGATTTACCGCTTCTTTGACGCACGGCTGAGCGGATTGTTCACCGAACCTGCCAGGAAAGTCCTTGTTGGTAAAGGGCCGATTTGGCCGGTCCGTGGGAGAACTCACACTCCTGCCGCAACTGAAATGCCCCGGGTTTCCGACATCCTCACGCTCCATTCACGTCCTGGAACCCACGGGAACAGTAAAGACCTATGAGCATGGTGAGCGCACCTTTTGAAAAGCTTTTCGAGGTGTGCTTTATTTCCCCCCAGTTCCACAGAATGGCATGGAAAACCTCTGGGGCCTTGCGGATTCAAGATTACAAGTGAGAGCAAGAAGGGGTCACCCGTTAAGTGACATTCGGGCGTGGGCTGGCTCAGGCAGCTCAAGGCTGAATCCAACCCTCTTGCTCAAACTGGGGCTTGAGCTCACCGGCGATTGCCTTGGCGGTCGCCTTGGCCCGGCCTTCAACCTTGGAGCGACCGCTCGCTTCCCCGTATGCCTTCATCCCGCCGCCGACGATGAGTCCCACCGGGTTGGCCGTGATAATGAAGCCCACCACCCCCAATTCCGCCCCTGGGCTCTTGTTGCCGCCGGCGTCCACTTGGGCCGAGCCGAGCCTTCGCAAGCCCTTGGCTGTCATCTGATAGGCCTCGACCGCCGTCTTTAACTGCGACGATCCGGAGCCGAACCCGATTGCGATGCGCTGGGTGGCGCTGCCCTCGTCCAGCGAGATAAAGTAGCCCTGGATCACAAGGTCGTTGGTCTGCGGTTGCGTTTGCCTGGAAGCGCGCTCTGCGGGCAGTCCCATATCGTGGATCCGCTCGACGAGCGTTGCCGCCACCTGAGCCCCCGCTTGGCGGCCGGCCATGATCTCCTCGGAGGTTTGCGGCTGGGATGGACGGTAGCTTGGGTCCGCGAAGGCGGAATTGCGCGGCACATCGGCGGGGGTGGCCGCAAAGTCATACACCCAGATGTGAGTGGGCCGGGGGAGCATTTCATTCACCAGCGGCTGGCTGCTGGTCACCTCCGTCGAGGCGCACCCGGCGAAAACGACCAGGGCCAACAGACACCAAATGATTGTCAGCATGCTTTTCCCCAGTGCCGAACAGTCTTCCGGTGACTGCACGGCGCAGACGAGCGCCGGTTGAGCCGGCGCACGGTGGTTGGCTGGATTGAGCATAGACGGAATCTAACAAGAGATATTTGCTCCGCAATTTCAAGAAAGATACCGCTTCCCACTCCAGCGCCGGGAAAAGGTGCTAGTCACTGACGGCGTGATATGCGGGCGTGGGTCCAGCGATAATGCCTTCCGCTGGAGTAAACCTTTTTCCTGACACTCGCCCGCAGATGAATCATGCTCCCCATATGAGATGTGGACTGACGCTTTCGCTCGCGATCGCCTTTTCGTTGCTCTTGATTGGAAAAGCGATCGGACGCGATGCCGTGCTGCATGGAACAGTCTTCGATGGCATCACCGGTCATCAGACCCCATGCACCGTGACAATCACCGACGCCAACGGGACGGTCGCTGTCGAGAGCGACTCGTTCGCAAATGGTTTCCGGTGCTCAGGTGAGTTCACCAAGAGCCTGCCCGCCGGTCCGACTCGGATACATATAACTCGCGGTTTGGAAACCAAGGCCATCAATCGGCAGGTCAACCTGGTTGCGGGCGAAACAACCGACTTGGCATTCACGCTGGAACGGGTGGCCAATCTCCGAAACCAAGGCTGGTTCGCCGGTGACAGCCACGTCCACATGCTGCATGGGGAACGGACCGTGCCGGTCAGCTTCGATTACGTGGCGCTGGCCGCTCGGGCGGAGGACCTTCAGTTCCTGTGCTTGGCCCAGGCCTGGAATCTCGACCGGCCAACCCCGGAGCGCCTGGAAGCAGAATTGCGCGGGCGCTCGACACCGGATTGTGTCCTGACGTGGAACCTCGAAGCCCCGAAGAACTACTATAAAGGCGACGCCGGTCGCTGTCTGGGCCATTGCTGGAATCTCGGTGTCCGCGGCCGCACGCCTGCTGGTCAAGATGTCATCCGCCTGCTGATGGAGGCCAGCGCCTGGGATTATGAATCCACCAAGCCGACCTATGCCAACTTCGAATCCCACCAACTCATTCATGACCAGGCCGGGGTCGCTTGTTACTCTCATCCGGCTCGCTGGTGGATGGGCCCCTGGGGGGGGCGGGGCGGCTATCCGAAGGTGGATCGCATGCGCGTCTCCAACCTGGCGGTCGAACTCCCTTTGGACACACTGTTGGGGCCCACCTACGACGGCCTCGATCTAATAACAGGGCCGGGCGAGTTCGAAGCCAACGCGAAGGCGTTCGCGATCTGGTCCCTATTGCTGAATCACGGGTATCGGATCGCGGCGACCGGGTCCTCCGATGCCTGCTTCGATCGGCCTGGCGGCGGCGTGCCGGGCCTGCCGCGCACGTACGCGCTGGTCCCAGGCAAATTCTCTCTTGCCAAAGCAACCAGCGCGATCGCAGCGGGAAGGACTTTCGTGACCACCGGGCCTTTGTTGATCGCTTCCCTCAACGGGAAGCCTCCCGGAAGCCAGTTTCCCTCAGGAGCAAGTGTTCGTGCGCTCTCCATCGAAGCCTGGGCTTCCGGCCGTTCCTCGGGCGGGCTTCAACGCCTCGAAATCTTGCGGAACGGAGAGGGTTGGCGCGAATTCACCCTTGAAGCCAAGCCCAGCTTCTTCCAGACCAACCTCAACTTCGTGGAACGCGAGACCTCTTGGTATTGCGTGCGCGTGTTTGGCCCGGATAGGCAAACGGCTATCAGCGGCGCGTTCTATTTTGCCGATGATTCGTATCGGCCGGCAAAACCGATACCAGCGCAGGTGTTCGCGCAGGTTCTGGACGCTAAAACCGGCGTGCGCCTGCCGTCCGTGCTTACGGAGGCCACCTTCTCTGGCACGGTTCCCCATGACGGCAAGCGGCATCGCCTGCCCACAGGCGAGGCACAGATTCCAGTGGCCGGAACGGCACGGCTCCGCGCCGAGGCCAAAGGATATGCTCCTCTGACCCTCAGCCCCTTTTTGGACAACCCACCGATGGTCAGGACCGTGACGTCCCTCGGAGATGACGATCTCTGTAACTGGCAAACCTTCGAGGAGCTAAAGAGGCAACTCCAGAATGTGAGGCTGGTTTTTCGGCTGCAGAGAGCACGCCAATAAGATCGGAATCGATGACCACCTCGAAATCATCACCGCCCTTGCACACGTTGAAACTCCCCCGGAGGTATTCGTTGAGGTTGAATCTTCGAAAGAGCAAAGCGCCCCTGACCGACAATCAGACCTTCGGATATGGGCCGAGGGTGACGATTACGAATCGAACGCAGCCAGCTCAGACAGCGAGTAATTACGTCGCTCAAATGCCGCTTTCGGGTGGCACCAACAAGACTGCATCGAGTGTCATTCCAATTGATGTCACCAGCTCTATCATCGCAACCAGCACAAGACCTCTGTGGCCTTCACGGCCATCGAAACCGGACGCGGCGTCGCCCTGGCGATTCCGGCTTTCAAACACGTGAGCGGTAAACGCCTGCTCTATCGGCCGCTGGCCGGGACAACCGAGGTGTTTTCTGTCGGCATTGCTCGCGCGAAGAACGGAGATGTCACGCCGGCCGGAGAAAGGTTTTGCGAAATGCTGCGAAACGTTGTGAAAGGGACAACCGCAGTCACGCCATTCAACGCCAACGACCGATCTACCGGGGCCAGCGCGCGTTGATTTGTCCGTGAAGCTAATGAAGCCGCCGGCCAGGCAATCTCACGGCTCCGCGTATACATCCGCGATTTTCGGCGTAAGTTCCAAGGCCAGCCAATGCCCATTCGGGTCGCGGACCTGCAAGACATCGCCGGCCATTCGCGCTTCAAGGCCAAACGTCTTTGTTCTGCTGCCTTGTGTTGTTTGTTAATTGTCCTTCAATCACTTCGGTAGCGTGTTGACGCAAAACCCCGCTCCTGGCGGCCTGCGCGAATAAAGCTTTTGGAACAGCCGCTTTATCAGCGGGGCCAAGATCCTGAACCAATCTTTGAAATTCCGGGTTTCTTCTTAACTCCACTGCCGCCAGGCGTTTCAGGCGATCCACAGTTGAGGGGGGAAGCTGCAGGCTGGTAGGGACTGAATTGAAGAAGCGACGATCCGCTTCGTCGGCCAACTGGTTGAAACGCAGTTCGATAGCGTAGGTGGTGAGCTCAACCGGATGTGAATCGGCCGTTTGGAAGCGGGTGGCGTCGCGCTCACGAGAAAGCCGCGCCATGGCTTCTCGGAACAACTCGATTGTTTCGAACGAGTAGTGGCTTACAGCGGCCTGGCTAACGGAGCCGAGTAGCGCTCCCAAACCAAGCGAGTGCTCCTTGGCGTCCCAGCCGTAGTCCCGGTCCGTGTGCGCATCAACGACGATGATCGCAATCCGACGCGGGATCTCCAAGGGCACACTTGGAACTCGAAAAGACTGTTCGCGGGCCATGGCCCGGTCAAGGGCGCCCCGCAATCCGAGATTGTCGGACAGGCCCCCATCGAGCAAATGGACGAAGCGCCGGCGTCCGTCCGCGTAGGAGCGCGCCTGCAGAGCCAGGTACTTAAGCCGGCTCGAGGCGGCAGGGTCTTCCAGAATGGCTTTGATCCACCCCGGCTCAGGTTCCGGCTGTTCGGCGGAATAGTTCTTCAGGACTATAGGGGTTAGATAGACGGGGAACGCTGAGGAGGCTGCCACGGCGCGGGAAATCGAAAATTGCGACAGGTCCGATCGCAGCAGATCAAATTCGTCCTGGGTGAATTCGAACCGCGCGCCCGAACCGAGGTCCGTAGCATTGACGCTGAGAAATGGCCGGCCGGCATGCGCGTTCAAATCAGCGAAAGTCGCGCCGTTGAACAGAAGGTGATTATAATACTCCGCCGCCAAATCGCTGCGGCTAAACCTGGGTGAAGCCAACCGGAACTGGTTCCAAGGCGCCAGAGTCCGAAGGAGGAGGCCGGTTTGAACATGCTTTTTGAGGAATAGTGGTTCGAAATCCGAGAAGATGCGGTCGCCCCAGAGCGCGTAATAGGCAGCGGTGAAGGTTCCCCCAGACACCGAGGAGATGAGACCGACATCCTCCAGGAGCGGGTGCTGGTTGCCTGGAGGGCCCACTTGAGTGTTCTTGAGCTCCTCAAGCACACTATAGGAGAGAGCAGCGGCTCGAGTGCCACCACCGGAGAAAGCGAGCATAAGCGCCAAGTCATCGGAATTGGTTTGGGGTGCTGCATTCTGGAAGCGGTAGCCTGCGCGATGATCGACAGCAGGTAACGGCGCATTGACCTGATAATGCGCACACCCACTGAGGAGCGGCACGAGTATTAGGAGTACGGTTGGGCGCTTCAAAGCCATGGCGGTTTAGCGTTCACTTTTGTGGTCGGATAGGGGCGCCAACGATGGCTTGCCTCCGCGCTGGAGCGACGGAGTGCATCGCCGGAATGCCAATGGCAGCGCGGTTCCGGGGAGCGCGTCGGGTTTGGGCCATGCGCTCACGCGGGTGATGTTGGCGGGATTGATGAGACCGATGCCGCCCTCCTCCAGGCGGAAGGGAATGGCCGGCACATTGAGCAAATGCGCAAACAATTGACGCTCGTCGTGAACGTTGCCGCGAGCCTTCACCACCGCCTTCAGGGTGATCACCCAACCGCCGAGGGTATGTATCTCTACCCGCGACGTGAGCGGGCGCGCTCGCCCGGAATCCCGGTCTTGACGATCCTCAGCGGCAGCGGAACTGTTGTCCGGCCAATCATCCGCCGCCTCACTGATGTCGAGCAGACCCGCGGGAAGAGCCAGCGGGAATGCCAGGGGCGTCCGGGCCGACGTGCGAGCGAGGATGATGTCAATCCCTCGGCAAGGAATCATGCTGGCGCCGTGTTCCGAGGCCAGCACCAAGTGTGGCTGGGCCAGCAGCCGCGGAGCGGCCAGCAAACGGAGCGTTTCCCGGATGCGTTCCTCGTCGGCTTGGCAAAACTCCGTGGACGTTCCGTCCGCGGAACGAAATTCAACGGTGAGATCAACAGGGGTTGTATTCATATTTTCGGTTTTGTTCAACATCAGCAGGCTTTACGCACAGTCTGTGCCAGGTGGCGGGCCGATGCATAAGTAGCTAAATGCAAGCGTCTTACACGCCGGCCGGCCAGTTTCTGCCTGGGTCAGAAAAATCGAACGGACCGAAAAACCGGACTTTGCACTTCGCCCGCTGGTGAACGGGTTAGTATGGTCCAGTCATGGAAGCAACCAGGGATAAGCGGTTCGACCCTCATCTCGCAGGGCAGTTGCTCCTGGAGATTGCGCAGGCAAACATGATTCGATGAGGAAGGACTCTCCTGCACATTGGTGTTCATAATCGCGCCGGCTGGCCCGTGGCGGCCAGCGCGCCGCGCCAGACGGGGCCGGCAGGATCGACGGATTTCCTGCGGCTGGCCAGCAGTTCGATCGGGACGTGAATGAACTCGTCATGCAGGAAACCGATCACCAGCCCGGTCTTGCCGGCCATGGCCGCGTGGACGGCGTTGCGGGCGAACAGGTCGCAGAGGATCGAGTCTTCGCTGTTGGCTGGGCCGCTGCGCACGTGGTAGCTCGGGTCGAAGTAGCGCATTACGATGGGGATCTTCTCCGCTTTGAAATACGCCTCTATCTGCCCGCGCAGGAAGGAGCCGATGTCGCCGAGCTTCACGTTGCCGGACGCATCGCGCTCGGCGGAGGTGTTGCCCAGCCACTCCTGCCCGACGCCCTCGGCCACAACGATCACGGCGTGCGCGCGCTTCAGGAGCCGTTGTTTCAGAGCCGCCAGAAAGTTGTCCAGCTTGAATGGCACTTCCGGTATGAGGCAGAAGTTCACGTCCTGGCTCGCGACCGTCGCGCCGACCGCGATGAAGCCGGCGTGCCGCCCCATCACTTTCACCAACGCGATGCCGTTTTGCACGCTGCGGGCTTCTGCGTGGGCCCGGTCGAGCACCAAAGATGCCTCCTGGACCGCGGTTAGAAAACCAAATGTGCGCGACACGAACGCTACGTCGTTGTCCACGGTCTTCGGGATGCCAACCACCGCCAGGGCGTGCCCTCGCTGCCGGGCCATTTGGAACAGGTCGTTGCCGCCGCGCTGCGTGCCATCGCCGCCGACGGTGAACAAGATGTCCACTCCGAGCCGCGCGAGGTTTTCGACCGCCGCCGATTTGTCCACCATGCCGCGCGAGGTGCCGAGCACCGTCCCCCCGTGGCGGTGGATGTCGTTTACGAACTCGGCCGTCAGCCGGATCGGGGTTTGGCCGCGCGCCGGATCGAGTCCCGGATAGCCGCCACGGAAACCAAGCACCTCTGGCACGCCGTAAGCGTGGTGCAGTTCGTTGAACAGCGAACGGATGACGTTATTCAGGCCGGGACACAACCCACCGCAGGTAACAATCCCTGCCCGGGTCCGCGTGGGATCGAAGAACAATTTGGCGCGCGGTCCGGCCAGCTCGAACCTCCACTCCTGCCGTGGCTCCAGCAGACGCCCGATGATGTGCTCCGGCACGAAGCAATCGTCGCTGACGAAACGACTCAGGGGCGAGGGGCACAGGCGCTAACTTAGCAGAACCTCTCCCACGGATATCGGCTCAGTTGGGCGGTTCGGGTTCGAGGCCGCTCCTTGAGTCCAGTTCGAATTTCGGCACCGTGAGCTACCACCTGGCGGGGTC
>Ga0326727_10004053_pt1 | contig 45069 bp, 34 predicted proteins | sample MB2enrmetagenome_FD_207643 | JGI IMG/M metagenome (GOLD analysis project Ga0326727, IMG submission 207643) | Lab enriched peat soil microbial communities from McLean, Ithaca, NY, United States - MB29MY | ecosystem: Environmental > Terrestrial > Soil > Wetlands > Peat | place: USA: New York... | reverse complement strand
GATGCAAATCATTGCTGGTTCGGAACCGACAAGGGGCTGGCATACTATGACGGCGTGAACTGGGCCGTCTATCGTCCCTCGCTGAAAGACGGCAAGCCGGAGATGACGGTACGCAACGCACAAGGCAACGTAAAGCCGGTCGCTGTCACTACCGCGCCGGCTCACAACTATGTTCTCGGCATCGACTTCCAAGGCAGTGACATCTGGGTCGCTACTGCCAAGGGGTTGAGCCACGGAATTCATCAACAATAAAAGAAACGGGAGCCAACATCATGAATGCATTTGCGGATATTGTGGAAGCCATCGCGCACGCGCCGATCGAAAAGCGCGCCATGACCAATCACGGAGTTCTCAACGAGGCATACTCTTATGCGAAGCCGAGCTCGTTCTCGCGCGGCATGAGGATCGACATCGGCGGGGTTTGCATTTTGCTGATCTCCGGTACGGCGTCGATAGACGAGCAAGGCATGAGCGTCCACATCGGCGATTTTCCTGCGCAGTTGCGGCGGACCTTCGACAATATCACCGGCTTGCTGGAGAGCGTAGGCGCCACCTGGCACGACATCGTGCGGACAACATGCTATCTGCGCGACATCGACCGCGACTACGATGTCTTCAACGCGGGACGCACGGCTTTCTTCAAGGAGCAGGGGCTCGATCCACTGCCCGCGTCCACGGGAATCCAGGCGCATCTCTGCCGCCCCGAATTGCTGATCGAGATCGAGGCCATCGCGATGTTCCGCACGGATAAGGCATCTGCCGCCAAGGAGTAGCAGCTATGCGCAATGGATGGCTGTTGGCCGTGGTCTGCGCAATCGCACTCAGCGGCGCGGCGCAACTCGGCGCTCAGGATTCGAGCTCGTACACCAAGCCGGATGCGGCGCTGGCCGCGGGGCAGAGCGCGAGTCCGATTGCGGTGACGGGCAAGGGAACGTGTGCGTGCGGTGCGCATCCGCCGGGCCCGGCGAGGGATCGCGTGGTGGTGCCTTATGCCGGCGAGCCTGCCGATCTGAGCCCGTACGCCAAGTTCGCTGCGCCCTACGACCTTAACTACATCCATCCCAACATTTACTCCGGCGCGGGGCGCGACATTCCAGAGCCGAAAGATGTGCAGGAAGTGCGCATCGGTTTCTTCGGGCCGGTGGCGCCGAATCCGGAATCTGTTTTTGGATTGCGCATGTTGCACGGCGCGCAATTGGCCGTTGAAGAGGCGAACGCGCACGGCGGCTACGGCGGCAAGCCCTTCAAGCTGATGCCGCACAACGACTATGACAACTGGCAAGCGAAGGCGGTCTATGGCGAGGACCGGCCCACCGACCCTGCCATCTGGGGATCGGCCTCGAACGAAGCGGTGAAGATGGTCTACGACGATCGGGACTGGGCGATCTTCGGATCGATCAGCTCCGAGTCCACGCACATCGCGCTGCGTGTGGCGCTGCGCGCGGAGATTCCCATCGTCAACTCGGCCTCTACCGATTTTACGATTCCCGAGACATATATCCCGTGGTACTTTACCGATTTACAGGATGATCGTGTGCAGTGCTTCACGCTGGCGCGGCGCATCTTCACCGAGCTGGGGCTGAAGCGCGTGGCAATACTCAGAGTGAACAGCCGCTACGGGCGCTTCGGCGTGATGAAACTTCGCGACGCGGCGCGCAGGCTGGGGCACCCGATCGTCATCGAGCAAAAGTATCTTCCCGGCGATACAGACTTCACCAAGCAATTGCAGGTGATTCGCTCCTCGCGCGCCGATGCCATCGTGCTATGGGCCGATGAGACGCAGGCGGCCACGATTCTGAAAGAGATGCGCGCCGCGGGGATGAAGCAGCGCGTTTTTGGCGCCTATCGCACGTTGGGGCCAACGCTGCTGTCCGAAGCCGGAGACGCGGCTGAGGGCTTTGAGGCTGTCTTTCCCTACAATCCCACACGCAACGATCCAAAGTGGCTCGACTTCAACAAACGCTTTGAAGCGCGCTTCCACGAGAAGCCGGAGCAGTTTGCCTCGCTCGCCTATGATGCGATGAACGCGCTGCTGGATTCGATCTGCAAAGCGGGCCTGAATCGCGCGCGCATTCACGATGCGCTGGCCAACATTGAAGAATACGACGGCGTCACCGGGCACATGGTCTTCGATCCCAATCAGAAGAATGTCGCTCCCATGTTCCTGGGCACGGTGCATAACGGCGCGATCACGTACCGCGTTGCGACCATGGAGAAGACTCCCCAAGTTCCACAAGTTTTTGCCGCGCCAGCGGCGTCTGCCGCACCGCAGGTGCCCGCGCAAGCGGCGTCTGCCGCATCGCAGGTGCCCTACGCGCGCGTCGGCGAGGATGGCGTGGATTATGCCGGCCCGCATCGCCCGGACCTGGCTGGGCCAATCCGCGTAGTGCTCTTCGGACCGCGCGCTGTGGATGTTGCGCATTCGCCGGATGTGCTGGCGGAGCTTGCATCGAGCGCGGCCAACGGAAAGCAGTGGACGCTGCTGCCCGTCGCGAGCGATCAGAATTGGGGCGCGGCCTCAACGCAACTGGTTCACGCGATGATGGACGATCATGCTCTCGCAATTGTGGCGTTGGACCGCGACTCGGCTCACCTGGCCGAGCAACTCGCGCTCAAAGCATTCGTCCCCGTGGTTGCGCTGAGCAGCGATAGGAAGCTGACTTCAACGAACATTCCGTGGATCTTCCGGCTGCCGCTGGACACGACACCGGCCACTGCACTGATGATACTGGTGGCGGCCGAGGGCCGGAGCGGCGCCAATCCGGAGCGGCTCAGAAACGTGCTGGCTTCAGGGGAGACGGTCGCGGGAGTTGCCTTTTTGCAAACCGGCGAGCCGCGCTGAGACGATGAACTTCTACTCCTCGCCCAACTCGTAGGGAATGCCAAAGCGGCCAATCTGAATCAATGCCTTGTCGGCGGGAGGCCAGATGTGCAGGCTCTCCACGCGGCTTGACCCGGCGATGCGATGCGCCTCCGCTGTGCCCATCAGCGCTCCCGTTGCAGCCACGTAGAAGTGCACACTCAACTCATCCCCGGCGTGCGCGCGTGTCCATCCAAAAACATATTCTCCGGGCTTGAGCGCGACACCGCCGATGCGGATCGGCGCTTGCACAATAAGATAGTGCGAATACTTGCCCTCGGCTGAGTAGCCGGCCGTCAGCAGCACAACACCGGCGATGGTGTGGCCACGGCCGTTCACAATGCCGGAGGCGGTGCGCATCTCCGTCTCGATGTGTTCTTTTTCCACCTGCGCGCGCGCCGGCAGCAGCGATGCAAGCTCCGCATCCGTGGCTTGCCGCCAGGCTGCTTTTTGCGCCTCGATAAGCGGGCAAATCAGCAAAAACAAGATTACAAACAGAGTGTTTTTTTTCATGGCTTCGGCTTTCTCAGCGATTCGAGGGTCACAATGCCGCGCTGCAGGGCAGCCGTAGCGGCCTGCGTCCGGTCGGTTACGCCCAGCTTGCTCAGCAGGTTGTTGATGTGGGTCTTGACGGTGGCTTCTGAAATCTCCAGCTCGGTAGCGATATCCTTGTTGCTTAGCCCGCGTACAATCTGCTCCAGCACGTCGAACTCGCGTGGCGTCAACTCCTCGGTGCCCATGCGCTCGGCCAGCCGCTGCGCAATCGCCGGCGGTATATGCGATTTGCCTGCATGAACCGCGCCGATGGCCGCGATCAACTCTTCCGAGGTCATGCCCTTCAGCAGATAGGCGCGCGCGCCGGCCTGCAACGCGCGATAGATGTCCTCGTCGCCGTCATAAGTCGTAAGCACGATGAAGCGAGCATGCGGCGTCTCCATGCGAATGCGCTCGATGACATCGACGCCGCTCAGCCGCGGCAGCCGCAGGTCGATCAATGCAATATCCGGCTGATGCTTGCGATATTGCGCGATGGCCTCCACGCCGTCGGCCGCCTCGCCCACGACTTCCAGGCCATCCACTACGTTCAGCAGCGCCACCAGCCCCTGGCGCACCACGTGGTGGTCTTCCACAACCAGTACGCGAATCAATTCCTTCGTCACTGTTGCTCCTTTGCTGACTCTTGCGCCTCTCTCGGCGTCGCAGTCCGCAGCCGGACCATGGTTCCAACCCCCGGCTCGCTGGTCACCTCAAGCCTCCCGCCAATCGCCGCCGCGCGCTCTTTCATTCCGGTCAATCCATAGTGGCCCGGCGTGGATTTCATCTCTTCACTCGCCGCAAAGCCGCGCCCATCGTCGCGAACTTCAAGCGCGATCTCCTCCTGCCCGTACTCCAATTGAACAAACAAATGCCGCGCCCCGGCATGCTTCTTCACATTATGAATTGCTTCCTGGGCCACGCGTAGGAATTCACGCTCAGTCTCGGGAGGCAAAGGCCGGTACGCGCCAAAGAGACTGAAGCTGGCCTCCAATCCGTGACCGCCATCGGCCTCGACGATGCGGCGTAGACGAACGGGCAGCGTGGTCTCGCGCGCATCCTGCGAACGCAGCGCCCAGATCGACTGCCGCGCTTCGGCGAGGCCCTCGCGCACGTAGCCGCGAGTCAGGTTCAGATGCTCGGCCGCTGCCTCCGTCTTCTTGTGGCGCAGCAACTCGCTGAGCACCTCCAACTGCACCGAGATGCCCACATAGCCCTGAGCCAGCGTGTCGTGAATCTCGCGCGCGATGCGGTTGCGCTCGCCCAGCACGGCGCGGAACTCGCCTTCAGCCCGGCGCAGCCTTAGCCGCAGCAACAGCACCACGATTCCCACCGCAGCCGCCAGCAGCAGCGCATAAAACCAGATGGTCTGATAGAAGTGCGGACGCAACTCAAAGGCCAGCGCCGCGCCCTCGGTGTTCCAAAGGCCGTCGTTGTTGGCCGCCTGCACGCGGAAGGTGTAGCGCCCCGGCGGAATATTCGTATAGTACGCGGAGCGGCGCGCGCCGGCCTCGGTCCAGCCACGGTCGAAGCCCTCCAGCATGAAGCGGTAGCGCACCTTCTGCGGCGCGGTAAAACTCAATCCCGCGTAGTCGAATTGGAAGTGCACATGACCAGCTGGAACCTCCAACGGAAAGGCTGCCCCACGCAGTGGTGTCGCACGAAGCGCCACATCGTCCACGGCAAAGCGTTCCAACTCCACCGGCGGTGGAATGGTGTTCACCGGAAAATGGGCCGGGTCCACCTCCACCAGCCCTTTGGGAGTGGCAAACCATAAGTGGCCGTCGCGGGAGCGCCACGCTGAAGGATGGCTGTTGGTGGCCGTCTCCCGGCTGCGCAGCCCATCGGCGGCACCGAACTCGATCCAATGCGAGCATTCCTTCCCCAGTATCCCCGTACCACCGCAATCGCAGCGCGCGATTCCGTTGCCAGTGGCGAACCACAGGTGGCCGCCGCCGTCGTCGAGAATCGCATGAATGGTGCTCTGATTCAGGCCGCCACTGCTCTCGGCCGCAAAGTGCTGCCCATCCCACAAATTCCAGCCGTGCTCCTGCGTGCCGATCAGCAGCGTTCCATCCGCGCGTGGCAGCAGCGCCGTAATCACATTGCTGGAAAGCCCGTTCGCGGTTGTAAAATTGACAGTCTTGCCGCCGCTCAGCCGCGAGAGGCCGGCCAATGTGGCCACCCACAGCTCGCCGCTGGCGTCCCGCGCCATCGCACCCACCAGATCGCTACCCAGGCCGTTGGCCTGCGTAAAGGTCTCCATTCGGCCGCCGAATGTCGCTCCGGCCTTCAATCCCGTCCAGTGTGTCAGTCCGCGCCGTGTCCCAATCCACAACGATCCATCGGCGTCTGTCAGCAGCGAACGAATAAAATCGTCGGGCAGTCCGTCCGCCGAGGTGAAGGATTCGATCTTGCCCGCGCGAATCCGGTTGAGGCCATCCGGCGTGCCCACCCAAAGGTCGCCGTTGGGCGCGGCTGCCAGCGAGAGAATCACGTCGCTCAGCAGGCCATTGCGGACTGAGTAATTCTTGATCTGATTCTGTCCGTCGCTGCTTTTGCGCAGTGCGTTCAGGCCGCCTCCGCTGGTTCCCACCCAGAGTGTACCCGCGCCGTCCTCCACTACGGCGGTCGTCGCATCGGAAGAAAGCCCCTCCCGCGCGCCGAGGGTGCGGAAGCGCTGATCGCGCAGAATGTGCAGGCCGCCGGTTTCGGTCCCTACCCACAGGTTGCCCTCGTGGTCCTCCATCAGCACCAGCACCGACGCTGTGGCTAGCGGATCGGTGACGGGCAGCCGTTGCACCTTGCCATCAATCCAGCGCACCAGTCCGTAATTGGTGCCGATCCACAGCGTCCCCTCGCGATCTGCAAACAGCTTCTGAATCTTGTTGCCTGGCAGATCGCGACCTGTCTTTAGCTGCGTTTCTTTTTTTAAGTTATATCCAATGAACACCGCCGTCGCATTTCTGCCCGCTACGCCATTGTTGGGCAAATCGACAACATCTACGGTGGAGGGACAGGAGTGACAGTTCGCTTCGACAACCGAAAGATGACCATTCTTATAACTTGCGTCACCTTCAAGGGTCTCTATCCAGATCGAACCATCAGAGTCCATGTGAAGAGACTTTACGCTGTTCCCCGGCAGCCCGTCTTTGGTCGTGAATGCCGTGACCACCCCATCCTTCCACCTCGCCAGGCCGTCGCTGGTCCCAATCCACAGCGCCCCGTCGCGCGTCTCCAGCAGGCAGCGCACATCGTTCCCAGGCAGCGCCGGCGTCGAATTCTGATCGAAGACCTGAAACCCATTGCCGTCAAAGCGGACCAGCCCCACCTCGGTCCCCAGCCAGACAAAGCCATCGCGCGTCTGAACCAGCGCCTGTACGGTATTCTGCGGCAGGCCGTTCTCCATCCCCCACGACTGGCGGCCATAGTTGGCCAGTGGCGTGGAAGGCTCCAGAGCCAGGCCGGGGACTCCGCAGCCCAGCAGCAATGCGGTTGCCAGCAGGCCGCGCCGAACAGCTGCGCGATGATCGCCGCCGACCAGCGGCGTGCGCCGGGCGGCCTTTTCCGCTGCATCCATCGAATTGGCGTGATTTTGGGCCACGAGATTCGGGGTGGTTTCCCTCAAACAGTCTTCAAACTGCGCAAAAGCCGCGCACTTCCACATTAATTGGTCGAAGCGGATATGCACAGAAGCATCCGCGAACGATCACACAAATGCCGGCCTCTCTCCACCTATCGATGGACCTCAGGCTCATTCGATTGGCTCAAGACACGGTCTCGGCCTGCCGGTACTCTGTGAATGTCTCCTGTATTGGTCTCACAAAGTGTGACTTACGGTGGCTGCCTACTCGCATGGCAGCCACTATTTTTTGGGCCGCAGTATCAGGGCTTGCCTAGCTTCGCCGGCGCCGCCGTCGTACCCGCCTCCGCGCACAGCTTGCCGCCGCACAGCGCACCGGTAATCCCCTGGCCCTCGGTAATCATATAGATGCGGTCCACCGCGGGCAGCTTCACCATCTCCTTTGCGCCGGAAGGCCAGTGGATTTCCGCCGTCCCCGCATCGGTCGTGTCATTTAGCCCGAAGTGAACCCGCAGGTCGTTGCTGGAGAGATAGCTTCCTCCGCTCAGCACATCTCCGCGCTGACGCATGCCGTTCGCCGCCAGATAGACCGTCGCTCCAACCGCGTCGCGGGGGCTCTTGGGCCCTCCAATCAGCTTGAGTTCAACCCAGTTATGGTGGTCCGGATTTACGTTGCGCAGCAGCACCGGAACCCCGTCCATGTTATTGATGACTACATCGATTTTACCGTCGTTGAAGATATCTCCGAATGCGGCGCCGCGGCCAACAGTGACAACGGCAAGCCCGGTTCCTTCGACCGCCGGAATCAGTTCGAACTTGCCATTCTTCAAGTTGTGATAGAGCAGCGGGCGCTGGGCATAACTGCTCCCCCAATCCGGGTGCTTGTCCACCTCCGGATAGACGTGGCCATTGATGATCAGCAGATCTTTCCAGCCATCATTATCGTAGTCGAGGAATCCATCGCCGAAACTAACAAAGGGAATCGAAGACTCCGCAATGCCTGCCTGATAGCTCACATCCGTGAAAAAACCTTGCCCGTCATTCTGGAAAAGGATATTGTAATCGTCGGCAAAGGTGGTACTCACGATGGAAAGGTGGCCGTTGTTCTCGTAGTCTCCGGCGGCAAGACCCATATTGGAGGCCTCGCGGCCATCGGCGTTGAGTGCAAATCCGCTCTCGTAACTCTGGTCTTCGAAAGTTCCATCGCCCTTGTTCATATACAGATAGTTCGGCGTGGAATCGTTGGCCACCAGCAGATCCGGCTTGCCATCCCCGTTCACGTCCGCAAATAAAACGCCCAGGCCGTAATATCCGTTAGGATCGTCCACCCCCAGCTTCTTGCTGACATCGGTAAAGGTTCCGTCGCCATTGTTATGAAAAAGATGGTCCTGTTCGCCCTTCAGGCCGCGCGGGCCGCACATCGTCTGCACTCCGCGATACTGGCAAAAAGCATAACCAACCGCCTTCGACCCGGAAAGCGGAGGATCGTTCAGGTCAATCTTCGCGTAGCCAGCCACAAAAAGGTCCAGCCGCCCGTCCCCATCGTAGTCGCCGAAGGTGGCGCCGGTAGACCATGTGCCCACAGTAACTCCAGCTGTCTCCCCGACATCTGTAAAGGTTCCATCATGGTTATTACGGTAGAGGCGGTTCTTCCCATAATTAGTCACATAGATATCCGGCCAGCCGTCGTTGTTATAATCGCCAACCGCGCACCCATATCCCCAGCGGTCGTTGGCGACGCCGGCCTTCTCCGTTACGTCGGTAAAGGTGCCATCGTGATTGTTATGGAACAGGGCCGCGTGCGGCGGAGTTGCTTTGCCCGCGAGCGCGTCATAAGTCGAACCGTTTATCAGATAAATGTCCAGCCAGCCGTCATTGTCATAGTCCAGCAGGCAAACACCCGGGCCTTTGGCCTCCAGGATGAGGCGCTTTTCCGGCGTGCCAGCCGTGTGATGCCAAATCGTAAGCCCGGCAGCCTTGGCAACATCCTGAAAGATAATGGGGCCGGCTTTAACAAAGCCGCCTGCCGTGATGGGGCGATGCTGGCTATCGAACTGCGCTTTTTGCGGACCGGCATTGGCCATACCCATCTGGGACATTCCGCTCACTGGCTGTTGCGTCTCGTGCTGCTGCCCTTGCGGTGAAGTTTGTGTCAGCGAAGCCGAACAAGAAAAAAAAAGCGTATATGCGACGAAAGCGGCTAACAATCCAGGCCTGTTAGACAAATGAGAGTCCTCCATCGCCTAAATTATATCGCAACCGGCGCAATTTCCGGTGCGCGTCACTATTTCTTCTGCTTATCTCGGCAGGAGCGCAGGTAAGAGATCAGGTCCACAATCTCCGTCTCCTGCAATGTATCTCCGAAGGGCGGCATCAGCCTGCTGCCTCCGGTGATCTGCCGGCGCATCTGATCTTTTTTTAACCTTCGACCCACTCCCGATAGGTCAGGCCCTTTGTGGCCGCCCGTATTGCGGATGCTATGGCAATGTGAGCATCCGCTGGCGGCGAAAACAGACGCACCGTGCGCCCGCTCGCTGCGCGAAGAGGCAAAGCCTGCGGAAGAGTAAACCATGAGTATAACAAAAACTAACAAGCCGAGCCTCATGGAGAAACCGCCTCTCCGCTCGCAGCCGTATGTGCCGTTAAGTCGCTGTGCGTGTGCCAGGGAACGCTCTCTGAAGTGATCTCCGGATGCTTGCGCAGAAATTCCAGCGCATAAGTGCTGGCCGTGGGATCGTCCTTCTGATCAGCAAAGGCGCTCGCCTCGCGCGCGGCTTGCTCCTTCATGCCCAGCCGGCGATACACAATGGATAGAATGTAATGCGCCGCCAGGTCGTCGGGATCGATTGACTGAAGCGTCTCGTACTCGCTTCGCGCCTCGTCGTACTTATGCTGCTGATAGAGCGAGAATCCGAGTTCGCGATGCGCGTCGCGCGACCTGGGAAACTGCGCTGTTACTTCGCGCAGATCGCTAATCGCGGCCTCCAGATGCCCCTGAGTGCGCTCCACCAACGCCAGGTAATAGAGCGCGCGGGCATTGTGCGGAGAGAGCTGGAGAGCCTTCTCCAGGCTTGCGCGCGCGGCATCGTAGCGTTCCCACTGAAAGTCGGCGATGGCGACATTGGCGTATGCGTCCGCATAATCGGGACGCAGTTCAGTAACTCGCGCAAAGGCGCGTGCGCTGTCGGCATACCGCTGTGCGTCCAGCAGCCCGATGCCATAGTTATTCCAGCGCATCCAATCTTTGTTATCCTGCGGATCAGGCGCCGTGGCTGGATTAGCGCCCAGCGCCAAAGTGCGCGTACGCGCGGCTACCTCGGCCACAGGCATGGATTCATGATGAGGTACGGCATAGTCGATAAAATGCTGATTGAAATGCCGATAATTCACTTTTGCAGTGACAGTAATTGGCCCGACGGCATCGGCGGGCACCCTGAATTCATAGCGCACAATCTGCGAGCGGCCCGATTGGATGGTGTTGTTATAGGCAACAACCCTGGTATCCCAGACCTGGTGAAGGTCGTTCAGACCGCCCTTCTTGTTGACCAATCTATTGGTAAAGCTATGCGCACGAGGATCGAGCGAGCCATCAGCCCGCAATGCGCCGGAGTGCATCAGCGTGTGGCCAGCCGCGTCCGTTGCTTCAAACTCCACCCAGCTTTCATAAAAGTCGCGCTGCTCCGGGACATAGCTGTGAGCGATGCCTTTGTTTTGAATCACGACGGAAGCAGTCAGCACGTCGCCGGAGGCGATTTCAAAGGACTGGCTGCCTAGCGGCGCGATGATCTTTCCCCCGTTGCGTTCAATTCCAAATATGTCCACATTGAAGACGCCGTTGCGCAAAAAGGCAAGTGTCTTCTCCATCTGCGCATCGTAGTTATAATACTTTGCCAAAACAGTGTTAGCGCCGAGCCAGCGATGCGACGCCAACTTGCCGTCCTTGGCTCCATAGTCCGGCAACTGAATCTCTTCGGACTTCATGTGGCAAGTCTGGCAATTGGAAACTTGATCCTTGACGTAGAAAGGAAGCGGAGACTGTTTCGCAAAGGACGATAATTGCCACTCGTCGTAAAGAAAGATGGCCCGCTGCCACTTATAATCATTCAGAATCTTCGGCAGCGCAGCTTTGTGGCAGGCGGAGCAGAATTCGCTGGAGCGATAGAAGTCCTTCATGACAGCCTTGGAGTGCCGGTCAAGGTGAGCCAGTATCTCCTTGTCGGAGACCTCTTCATAGATTGGCTTGTCATTTTCATCCACCATTACCGCCGGCTGCCCCATAACATAACTGCCCGTGCCGCGCGTGTTAACTTGCTGGATGGAATGGCATGCCGAACAAGTAACGCCATCCTCGTCAAACTTGCGATCCACCGGAGAGTCCTTGGTCAGCGCGCCAGAAACCAAAGCCGTGGGGTTGTGGCAGCCTTCGCAGTGGCGTGTAAACTCTACTCCTTTTTCTTTCCTGAGCGTGTTGACGTTCTTGACATACCAGGGTGCCCGAAAAGCATTGGCGTGCGCGCTCTGACGCCATTCGGCGTGCGCCTCCTGATGGCAATGGCCGCAATACTTTGCCGTAGGAAAGCTTTTTGCGTTGATAAACTCGCCCGTGTCGGTGACCGCGTTGGAGGGAAGAAACGGCTTATCCTCCCCAAAGCGGTAGCTGTAGTGTTCGCTGGTCGCCTGCGAGTATGCCGCCCGCTGTACGGCGGGTATATCATCGCCGGCCGCAAAGGCTTGTACATTCCTCCATGTCAGATATCCGCAGGCGATGGCGGCAGCAAGCATCAGTCCGCCTGCCATCCGGAGAGTGCGATGGCTTCGGAATGCTGCTTTCAAAGCGATAGAATTGCGATTGATTCTCATGGGTTCTGACCTCCGGCATTCAATGAGATAACTCTCCACGGGGAGATGGAATCATTATCGATGCGCTCTAGGGCTTCGTTCCCTGGCCTTCTTTGAGGGTTACGATGCGGTCAATCTGGGGAGCTGGGAAATACTCCTTCGCGCCGCTGGGCCAATGAACTTCAATCACATCGATGACTGTCGCGTCGCCCAGCCCGAAATGCACTCGTGGATCGCTCGTGGACGCATAACTTCCTCCGGAGAGCACATCGCCGCGCTGGCGCATTTTGTTGGCGGTAAGATAAACGGTTGCGCCGACGGCGTCCCGCGGACTCTTAGCCCCACCGATCAGCTTGAACTCGATCCAATTGTGCTTGTCGGGCGAGACGTTGCGTAGCAGCGCCGGGACTCCATCCATCACATTGATCACCACATCGAGCTTGCCGTCGTTGAAAAGGTCTCCCACAGCCAGTCCGCGACCCACATAGGTCTGAGCCAGAGCTGTTCCCTCAACCGCCGGCATCAATTCGAACTTCTTGCCTTCGATGTTATGGAAGAGCAATGGGCGCTGGGCGAAGCTGGTTCCCCAAGGCTCTTTATCGACGATTGGGTAGACGTGCCCGTTGGCGACAATCAGATCCTTCCAGCCGTCGTTGTCGTAATCAAAGAAGGCGTCGCCCCAGCCCAGAAACGGAACTGTCGGTTCGGCAATCCCCAGCTGATAACTGATGTCGGTGAAGTTGGCGTCGCCATCATTGCGGTATAGCGGGTTGTAATCGTCGCTGAAGGTAGTGTTGAACAGATCGACCAGGCCATTGTTCTGGTAGTCGCCGGCGGCGATGCCCATCGTGGCAGTTTCCCGCCCGTTTTCGTTGAGCGCAAAACCGGAGGCGTAACTTATATCCTCAAAGGTGCCATCGCCCTTGTTGAGATAGAGGTAATTCGGGGTCGAGTCATTACCTACCAGCAGGTCGGGCCGGCCATTGTTATTGACATCGACGAAGAGCGAAGTCAGGCCATAATAACCATTCTTGTCATCGACACCAGCCTTTTCGCTTACATCCGTAAATGTACCGTCACCGTTGTTATGAAAGAGATGATCCGGCTCGCCTTGCAGGCCGTGCGGCCCGCACATGACGTTTTCACCGCGGAACGTGCAGAAGCTGAAAGCAACTCCCTTGTCGCCCGAGGCGGGCGGATTCGCAAGGTCGTAGTGAACGTAGCCGGGAACAAACAGGTCCAGACGGCCATCGTTGTCATAGTCTCCCCAGGTGGCGCCGGTTGACCAGTTACCCAGGGCAACGCCGGCTTTTTCGGCTACGTCGGTAAATGTTCCATCATGATTATTGTGATAGAGCCTGTTCTTACCAAAGTTAGTTACATAGATATCCGGCCATCCGTCGTTGTCGTAATCGGCAACCGCGCACCCGAAGCCCCAGCGGCCGTTGGCCACACCGGCCTTATCCGTCACATCCGTGAACGTGCCGTCATGGTTGTTATGGAAGAGCGCAGCCTTGGGAGGAGCTGCCTTGCCACTTTCGGCATCATAAGTGGAACCGTTTACCAGATAAATGTCCAGCCAGCCGTCATTGTCATAATCCAAAAGACATACGCCCGATCCATTGGCCTCGATGATGAATTTCTTTTCCGGCGTGCCCATCACGTGCTTCCACGAAGTCAAGCCGGCCTGGCGGGCGATGTCTTTGAAGAGGACGGGGCCGTCTTTGACGAAGCCACCAGCGGTGATCGGCCGGTGCTCGGAGTCGAGAACCGCGGCGTGTGCGCCTCCGGTGTTGACTCCGCCAACGGCGGAAGGTTGCCCACCCTCTCGTGGCTTATCAGCCTGCGTATCGGCGGCGTGCGAGTCCGGCGTGGTGGACTGCGCAACCAATCCGCGTGAAGCCGCGGTCAGCGCCATGCATATCACCATCGCGGCAAGTTTACAAAAAGAACTCCGGCAGGCAGTGCGTTGAAATTCTCCATCCCTTAAGACAAACGATCTGTGATGCGGGGACGGAGAAGTCGAGAGTTGCTGGGGAATCAGCAAGTTCATCGGGCCTCCACGAGTTGGAACGTCCTGACTATACAGGATGCGGCGGCCTGTCAATCTCATCCCTTTGGTGGAGGCTACTCAACGCCAGGGACTCCAATGGAGCCAACCGCCAGGTTTGCGGTAGATGATTCCGCCGTATGCGCTAGCCTTTTGCGATCAATCGACAGACCTTCAGCGTGGCAGGTCTGCGGGTGGGCTGGGGGGTGGCCCTTGCGATTGTCCCGCGTCAGGCGAGCTCCTCTTCTTGCCCCGGGCTCGGAGCAAGTATTCTGTCTGGCAGTTGGAACATCGCCAGGGATAGTAGCCGAACAGTGGAGCCAGCCGCTTGCGAAAGAAACCTCTTCTGGTCATCCGGCGCATTCGATCGCTTTGGCATCTCGCACAAATCATTTATCTTCACTCCGGCAGGTAATTCAATAGCGTACAGCTAACAATAGTACATCCAACATCCCAAAATGATCTTGAAAAATATCCGCTGTTGAATGGCCCTGTTTTGGTTCCGGCATCGATGGGGCTATCGGCAGGGACTGTCGAAATCCTCAGCCATACTGCATTCAGTGTTGACGCGCCCCTTGCTTCTCTGTTTTACTTCAATCAACGTCATGCACACTTCCGGCGCCAACGCGAACGTCTCTTTGGTCCAGCGCACTGCCGCGCCGAGGCCTTCCATGCGAATTATTGGCACCAATGCGCGCTCGGGAAAGGAAGCCTGACGAACCGGAAAGCTGGTATGCAGCACCCAGGCCACCACCCGCGAGCGCGGTTGGTGGTTTTTTCATCTCCAGACACGCTATATGTTGCTTTTCATCCCACATTTGTTTCAACCAAGGAGGCACATTTTGGAATCCGTTACCCTCGCCAGCATCCAGACGGCGCGCGCGCGCATCGGGGAAGCCATCTACCTCTCACCCTGCCAGCTCTCAAGCGACCTCTCCGAGTTGACCGGCCTGCCGCTGCACCTGAAGCTGGAAAACCTACAACGCACAGGGTCCTTCAAGGAGCGCGGCGCGCTGAACAAGCTGCTCACCCTCAGCCAGGCAGAGCGGGAGCACGGCGTGATCACCGCCAGCGCCGGCAACCACGCCCAGGGCGTCGCCTTCCACGCCGCGGCACAGGGGATTCGTGCGCAGATCGTGATGCCGCTGGCCACGCCGCAGATCAAAGTCGCGGCCACGCGCGGCTTCGGCGCGGATGTTGTCCTGTACGGCTCCAGTTACGACGAGGCCTGCGAGGAGGCCCAGCGCCGCCGCATCGAGGAGGGCCGCACCTTCATCCATCCCTTCGACGACGCGGAGATCATCAACGGCCAGGGTACCATCGGCCTGGAATTGCTGGAGCAGGTGCCCGACCTGGAAGCAGTGGTCGTCCCTATCGGCGGCGGCGGACTTATCAGCGGCGTGGCCTGCGCGCTGAAGGAAACAAACCCTAAGATTCGCGTGATCGGCGTCGAGCCGGAGAAGTTGCCCTCGATGCTGCGCGCCCGCGAGGCCGGCGCTCCGGTCACCCTCAACGCCGAAGCCACCGTTGCCGACGGCATCGCCGTCCGCCGAGCCGGCGACCTGACCCTCCCCCTCGTCTCCCGCTACGTCGACGAGATCGTCACCGTGGACGACGAGGAGATTGCCAGCGCAATTCTCATGCTGCTGGAGCACGAAAAGACGCTGGCCGAGGGCGCGGGCGCGGCCGCCCTGGCCGCTCTGCTTCAGTCCAAGACGAATCTCCGCCAGCGCCGCACGGTGGTTCTGGTCTCGGGCGGCAACATCGACGTCACGCTGCTGGCCAAGATCATCGAGCGTGGCCTGGTAAAGGACGGCCGCCTGCTACGCATCCGCGTTCACCTCCAGGACCGTCCCGGCGCGCTGCTGGCGCTCACCCAGATTCTGGCCCGCGAACGCGCTAACATCGTTGAAACCATTCACAATCGCGCCTACTACGGCGTCAGCCTGGGCGAAACCGTGATCGATGTAACCCTTGAAACCCGCGGCGCATCCCACATCACCGCCATCAGCCACGCGCTGCGCGAAGCCGGCTTCAGCTTCGAGCGCATTCAGTAGGAGTTCTCATGTACACGCCCGGATTTAACCAGATCGCCGACCGCGCCGTCCTCATCGAAGCCATGCAGGCCTACTCTTTCGCCATACTCTTCGGCCCGCAATCGACGCCAGAGTCGGCAGCGTTGCTGGCCGCCACGCACCTGCCGCTGGTGGTGAAGGATGAAGGCCCGCACGGCCAGCTCGAAGGCCACTTCGCCCGCGCCAATCACCACTGGCAGGCCCTCGCCGGACGCGAGACGCTGGCCGTCTTTGCTGGCCCGCATAGCTACGTCTCGCCCGCGCTCTACTCCGATCCGCTCTCGGTTCCTACCTGGAACTACATTGCCATCCACGCCTACGGAATTATGGAGCTGGTGGAGGACGAGGCGGGCAAGGAGGCCCTGCTGGCCGGCCTGATCCGCGCCCATGAGCCTGCCTACGCGGAAAAATGGCGCGCGATGCCCGGCGATTTCCGCCGCTCAATGCTCGCCGGGATCGTCGGCTTCCGCATCGCCATCCAGCGTATTGAAGGCAAGTTCAAGCTCAGCCAGAACCGCGACCAGGCCGAGCGGAGCAACATTTACGCAGCCCAGGCCGCCGGAACTCCCGATCAGCAGGCCCTGGCCGCGTGGATGAAGCGGCTGGACACATTGTGTTAGAGCGTCCGATTGACCAGTTCAATCTGATGATTTCGCTGTACTTGAGTAAAATTGAAAATGAGGAGTAATTCGCGTGGAAATATCGCACTTAGTTTTCTGAGAATCTGAGGTGTGCCGTTGAAAAAGAATAAAAGTTATGATATTTCCAAGAAAAAGTTCGTGTCGATGCGCGATGCAAAGAGCGCCCTTTCGGCAGGCGCAAGCCGTGTGCTGATCTCAGAGAACTGCGTCGTGACCCCTTCCGCGCGCGCGTTCCTCGCCCAGCACAAGATCGCTCTCGCGACAATTGGAAAAGCAAACGCCGCCGATCCCTATTTGTTTTTCACGCCGGAAGCCGAAGCCATCAAGAAAGAGATTTGTGCGGTGGGGCGCAAGCTCTGGATGCGCCAGTTTGTTGACGGCAATGGCGGCAACATCTCCTATCGCATCGGCCCCAATGAAGTCATCTGCACGCCCACGCTGGTGAGCAAGTACGATCTGACTCCCAAAGACCTGTGCATGGTCGATCTGGATGGAAACCAGATTGCGGGAAGCAAGCCGCGCACCAGCGAAATCCTCCTGCATCTGGAAATCTTCAAAGCTGTGCCGGAGGCCAGGTCCTGCGTTCACTGCCATCCTCCCCATGCCACCGCATACGCCATTACCGGGCGCGTGCCGCCCAATCTGATCATTCCGGAGTTCGAAGTCTTCATCGGCAAAGTGGCCATCTCGCCCTACGAAACACCAGGCACGACGGAGTTTGCCCTGACGGTTCTGCCCTACGTCAAGACACACAACACGGTGCTGCTCGCCAATCACGGAATCATCTGCTGGGCAGACACAGTCACGCACGCCGAGTGGTATGCCGAAGTGCTGGAGACCTACTGCTGGACGCTGATGCTGGCCGCGCAACTGGGCGCTCCCATCTCCTACATCTCCGAACAACAAGGCGCCGACCTGCTGGCCATCAAGAAAAAGCTGGGGCTGCCCGACGTCCGATTCGACACAACAAATAAAGAGCGCCAACTCTCCGATCTTGAAACGCCAAAATCGATTGCACTCTCGCCGAGTCTATGCGATGGCAACACCGGCAACTCCAGCAAGCTATTGGAACTGGATAAGGAAATGTTGGTGAAGCTGGTCACTGAGGCGGTAATGAAAGCCATCGGCTCCAGGTGAGCAATTTCTGCCGGACGTGAGGGACTAGATGGGATCGATTGATCTTCTGGCGCAGCGCGCTGGCGCCGGCTCGCTGAAACTTCTTATTTTCTTTCCAGCGTCAGGGCATAAATGTCGTCTGTGCCGATGTCGCGAAGCGTCAAGGGTGTGTCGGTAGGGTCGAGCCCCATCCACATCGTATAGACACCTGTAAACCGTGATCCCTTCAGATCGGCCACGGTTTCTCGTTTTCCGTCCGCGGGGCGAATACGAATCACGGTGGGATTGCCTGTCCACTTTACGTAGTAGATGAACCTGCCGTCATGTGACCATTCAGGAAAAGCGACAGCCCCTGAATCCAGCTTGGTCCATCGTCCGCGCGCGATGTCGAAAACTCTCATGGCCATTGCGTCCAGGGTCATGGCAGCAATCGACAGGCCGTCCGGCGACCAGCGGGGCACCAGCAAGCCATCCGATGCGGGAAGGACAGTGACGTTTCCGGTTGCGATGTCGAGGATGCGCAAGTCGGACTTGGAGCTTGCGCCCACATTCGGGGAGGTGGAAAAAATGATCTTGCGCCCATCCGGCGACCAGCTTGGATCCGTCTCCGCTTCGTGGTCTTGCGGCAGCAGGCGGAGGGGCTTTCCGCTTCCATCCGCGGGAACGCTGTACATCGCATCAAGTCCTTGCGGAGTACGGTCCACGAAAAGGATTTCACTTCCGTCCGGCGACCAGCGCAGCGACTTCGGATAGATCGGAGGATCTGTCAGTTGCGTGGGATTGCTGCCATCCGGGTTGGCTCGCCAGAGAACGCCCTCGGGGTAGGAAACATAGGCCACGGATCTGCCGTCGCTGGAATAGGTAACGAACTCGGCTGAGATGCCAGCGAGGAAAGGCTGAAACCGCCCGGATTTACTGTCGAAGCGGACGAGTTCACCTCGGTTCGTGCGGCCCGATGCGAAGAGCTTTTTCCCGTCCTGGCTGGGAATCGGGCGATCCCAGACCATGGGGCCAAAGGTCAGTTGAAGCGGTGCAGCGGGCAGGCTTTTACCCGATTCGTGACGCTCTTCGAGAACCCATATCTGGCCGTCGGCCACAAAGTAGAATCTCCCATCCTGAGCCCATTGTCCGTTCCACTGCGAGGGCGATTTTCCCCATCCTGGCAAAAGTTGGTGAAGGTTGGATCCATTCGAGGTCATCTCCCACAGAAGGCCCTCTTTGGAAAACCGGATTGTACCCCCGTCTGGTGACCAGGCAATGGACTTTACAAAGACTCCGGGTGAGGCAATGCAATGCGCTTCGCTTCCATCGCTAAGCATCACGCAGATGTCGCCGCTCGCCGTGGCGTAAGCAATGCTCTCCCCGTCAGGCGACCAGGTTGCGGAGACAGCATTGGCAAGGTAGCGATGGGATTCTCCGAGCAGCCGTAAGCTCCACAGCGAATCGGCGGGGCCCATGCCGCCGACCTGGGAGATGAGTAATAGGGTCGATCCATCCGGCGAAACATCCCCCGCCCAGGGATTTGGCAGCGTTGTAAGGAGAGGCGCAACCACTCCACCGGAGACCGAAACCTCTTCCATGCCAAATGGCTGGTCCTGGGTGAAATAGATTCTGCTTCCGTCCGTTCCGCCGATGAACTTTGTATGGCCGTCATGCGTGATCTGTGTGTAATTCGCAATGCGCAACTGAGTCGCGCCATTCAGCCGAACCCCAAAATACACTGCCAGAGCGGTCGCGGCAAGTAGCGCTGATGCCATAACCCACAGCCACACTCGCGCCCGGCCTGAACTCCCACCTGTGAGCAGCAAGGGGGGCTCATGCTGTGCAAGCTGAGCCGCCGGCACATCCTCATAGACAACACGAGTGCGCTCCCGCACGCGCTGCACAATGATGTCCCCCGCACGCGCCTCGGGAAGAGCCTCGACGGAGATTCCGGTTTCGACCTCGACCGCGTACACCTGAGTCACAAACTGATAGCCGCGGCCGGGGACGGTCGCAATCAGGCGGGACTTGTCCCCCAATGACTTGCGCAGCGCGGAGATGTACTGGGCCAGATTGCCTTCTTCCACAAAGGAGTCCGGCCAGATCGACTTGAGCAGCTCATCTTTGGTCACCACCCGCCCGGGATTCAGAACCAGGTAGGAAAGCACGTCGAAGGCCTTCGGCGTGAGCGCAACCGGGGTTTCATTCCGCGACAGGACTCGTCGGGAAGGGTCCAGCTCAAACTCGTCGAAGCGGTATAACCTATTCGTGCTCAACAACATCATCGACCTTCATACAACTTCATAAGAAATCATTCCAAATTCAAGACATTCAAACTCCGCTCAATTTCTAGTAGAAACTGAAGCGGGCGCCTGAACCCCGGCATTGGAGAGCGAATCTATGAACATATTACGCCGCGGCGTTCCGCGCTCCAAAGAGACCGGCAAGGAAGGCGCCTCCCAAAGCAGCATGAACCGCCGGCGCATCGAGGTCACTGTCGAGCGGGAGACTGTCACGATGCTGGTGCGCGGCCAGCTCGAAGAAGCTGCCGAGATGCCCCCAGCGATTGCAATGAAGCCGCCTCATGGAAATGACCAGCCGGAGGAGTGAAACAAACTCACGGCAGCAACCGCAGCGTGTGGCGCGTCTGCGCGGCCACTGCCACTGGGGTGAAGGGCAGCGCGAAGGTCGTGCCGTTGTACCAGTCCTTCCATTGGTCGCGGTAGTAGGGCGAATAGGGGTTGCCGCTCTCGCCCAGCACGATATTCTCCGTCGAGCCGTCGATGTTGCTCCAGTCCATCGTGAAGCGCGACGAGGGGCCGAAGTCGCGTCCTACCTGTTTCACGGTGGTCGTATCGCCGCTCATCGACTGTTCGCCGGTTCCGGCCATACGGCCCACCAGCGGTAGAAAGACGGCCAGGGGGTGTTCGATATCGACGACGTGCCAGCTTCCATAACTCCAACGAGCCACGTCGGCGGGAGCCTTGCCTTCCTTCATGCCCTTGCGCACGGCGTCGGTCAGCAGCTCATCCCAGTTTTTGTAAGCCGGCGGAAGCCAGTCCGGGCTGGCGTGCATGATGATCTCTTCCTCGGCGAAGTTGGATTCGGACCAGTGGTATTCCTTGGCCTCTGCACCCAGCTTCGGCTCCAAAATTAGCGGCCACAGCGCATAGCGGGCCTGGGTCACGATAGAGGCGGCGGCGGAATCGGTGGTCAACCGGCCGTCCCAGGAGCGCATCAGGTCGGCGGCCTTCTTCAGCCTCTCATCGGCGCCGGGCGTGTGGTCGATGGCGTAGGCAAAGCGATGGCCCAGCTCCTGATCGACCTCGCTGTAGACGTCGGTCTGCACGGCGAGCATATCGGCGGGGGTGAGATGGTCGCGGCCCTCGAGAGATTTGTAGATGCGCTCGACGCGGTAGGGATCGATCCATTCATGGGTCAGCGGGTAGGGCGATTTGTCGGTGGAGACGCGGGAGTTGGCGGTAGCGAGAAAGCCTGAGGGGGGATCGAAGACATTCGGCATCTTGTCAAAGGGGATGTAGGTGAAGAAGTCCGAATGATTCTTCCCTTCAAATATTGGGCCGCCCCATTCAAGCCGTCCGTTCATGACATCGTGTGGAAAAGGTACGTCCCATGGCCCCACGCCACGCATCGGCACCCGGCCAACCGCGTGGTAAGCAATGTGCCCCTGATCGTCGGCGTAGACCACATTCTGCGTGGGCCAGTCCCACGCCTCCAGCGCCGCGGAGAACTCCGTCCAGTTGGACGCCACATTCATCGCGTAGAACGGTAGCGCGTTGAGCGTAGGGTCGTAGAGCGTCCACTTCAGCGCGATAGCGCGCGTCTCGTGCTCGAGGAGCGGATTCATCAGCGGCCCATGGGCGGTCGATTGCACGTCGAGCATAACATCCTTGCCGCCGCGCACCTTGATGACTTCGTGATCGACAGTGAGCGGCTTCCAACTGCCGTCGTTGTCCTGGTAGTTTCCCTTGCCGTCGAGCTTCTCGATGTACAAGTCCTGCACGTCGGCGTAGAGCGCGGTGAAGCCCCAGGCCACGTGCTCGTTGTGGCCGGCGATGATGTAGGGCATCCCCGGCGCGGCGACTCCGGCGGCGTGATAGCCGGGAGCGCCGTCGTTGCCGTTCGCTTTCAGATCCACCATGTACCAGACGCTCGGCTCGGTGAGGCTGAGATGCATATCGTTGGCCAGCAGCGGCTTGCCGCTGGCCGTGTGCTTGCCTGCGATGACCCAGTTGTTGGAGCCAGGCGCGCAGCCGTCGCAGGCTGGCAGGCTGGGCAGCTCGCTTAACTCTTCATCGACGGAGGTCGCGGCGCCGGCCGTGCTGCGGTCATCGTCGTCCGCATCATCGTCGTCGTCCGTAGCCGGAGGTGGCGCGGGCCGCGGCTGGCTCAGGTCCACCTTTACGCCGGTGGGCGGATGGTCGCGCCATGAGCCGACAGGGTAGAGATCGTTCTCCAGCTTGGGGTTGTTCAGCTTGGCGGCAACCCTCTCACGGCTCAGCTTCGTCCGGGCATGCGTGTCCAGCGTCTCGACCATCATCAGGCCGACACTCACCGAGTCCGCGCCGCTCCACGGCTGCGGGCGATAGCCGAGCAGCCGGAACTCCGGCGGCAGCATGGCCTGATGCTGCGCGATGAAGAGGTTCACGCCGCGCGCGTAATCATCGAGGCGGACGCGGTCGGCGGCGGGCAGGTTGGCGTAGATGCGCCGCGCCGTATTTCGGATGAGCAGCACCCGCTGTGTCTTGTCGTGCTTCACCATCGAGGAGCCGAGAATCTCCGCCAGCTCGCCGTTGGCGTTGCGGCGAAGGAGGTCCATCTGCCAGAGCCGGTCCTGCGCTGTCACATAGCCTTGCGCCACAAAGAGATCGTCCTGAGTCGCAGCGTCGATGTGAGGCACGCCGTGCGCGTCGCGGCGGACGGTCACCGGCGCGGAGAGCCCGGCCAGATGCAAGTCGCCGTCGAGGGCCGGCAGCGCGGAGATCGCCGCAGAGCGTAGCCACAGCACGCCCACGCCGGCAGCCAACAGAAGGAGCGCCAGCAGGCTGCCCGCCGACCAAAGCAGAATCCGCAGCCAGCGGCGTTTGCGAGGCGCGGCAGTTGCGGCGAGCGTTGGATCAGTGGATGCGGAGTCCGGCATGGGCAACTTTAGGATAACGCCGCGGCAACGCAAACCAGATAAAATGGATCTATTCGTCAAAGTTACCGTGAGGCCGTCATGCAATTTTTAGTGTTAGGCAAGGGAAAAACCGGCAGCCTGGTCGCTGACATAGCCCGAGAGCGCGGTCATGCGGTGCACGCCCTCGACATCAACGAGAACCAGAATGCCTCAGCTCTCACTGCCGGCGCTCTGGTCGGCATTGACGCGGTCATCGACTTCACCGCTCCCGAGGCCGCCGTCGAAAACATGACCGCTGTGCTGGGCCGCGGCGGCCGCATCGTTGTCGGCACAACCGGCTGGTATGCGTACCTGGACGCGATGAAGGCTCTCTCCCGTGAGTGCGGAGGCGCATTGCTTTATGGAACCAACTTTTCTATCGGCGTGCAAAAGCTCTTCCGCCTCACCGCTGACTTTGCGAAACTGGACGGCTATACCTTCTCCATCGCCGAGACTCACCACGTCACCAAGCTCGACGCGCCAAGCGGCACCGCCATCACGCTGCGCCAGATCATTGAGGCAGCACATCCCGGAGCGAAGATCGAGATCGTCTCTCATCGCGTGGGCGACGCCATGGGTGAACATATTGTGACTGCGGTTGGCGCATACGATACTCTCGAACTCCGCCACGAAATTCAGAGCCGCCGCTGCCTGGCCGAGGGCGCGGTGCGCGCAGCCGAGTGGCTGGCCGGCAAACAGGGCGCGTGGGAGTTCCGCGAAATCTTCGACCAACTCTAGCTGCTTGCGTTAAGGAAAGTTGGGTGCCCCATCCTTACGAAGTTCTTCGCGGAAGGGTGGGATACCACGAACCCTAACCCGCCGGTAAACGCATTTCTGTTAGAATCACCCATGAAAATCAAGTATTTCCGAGGCATACCGACGTGTATCAGAAATTGCAGAAACGGTTTGAGCAGCATCTTCGCGGCGTTCTGGCGGCTAAGTATGACTTAGAGATTGAAAGCATTCCGCTGGAGATTCCGCCTGATCTGAAGTTTGGCGAGCTGGCTACGCCCATTGCCTTCGAGCTGGCGCGAAAGCTACGCAAAGCGCCCAGGATCATCGCGCAGGAGATAGTGACTGCGCTCACCGGGCTGGAGGGCTTTGCCGGCTTCGAGGTTGCGGGCGCGGGCTACATCAATGCGCGGCTGGACCGGGCCTCCGGCGTGCTGATGACTGCTCTCGGCGAGCAGAAGCACTCGACCAAAGGGCTGCTCCATACAATGGTCGAGCACACCAGCATCAACCCCAACAAGGCCGCGCACATCGGCCACCTGCGCAACGCGATTCTTGGTGATACCTTCGTCCGCCTGCTGCACGCCGCAGGGCAAAAGGTGGACGTGCAGAATTACATCGATAACACCGGCGTTCAAGTCGCCGATGTGGTGGTGGGGTTTCTGCATCTGGAAGGCAAGTCTGCGGCGGAGGTCCGACAGTTACTCGTTGAGTTAAGAAACAAGGGCGAGCGGATTGATTACTACTGCTGGGATTTATATGCGCAGACTTCGCAATGGTATGCAAGCGGCAGCGCTGAGGAGAATGAAGCGCGGAAGAAGCTGCGCTATGAGACGCTGCACGAGCTGGAGCGCGGCGGTGGTGAGACAGCGGAGATCGCGGAGTTAATTTCCACGGCGGTCTTGCGCCGGCATCTGGAAACCATGCTGCGCCTCGACATCGAGTACGACTTTCTACCCCGCGAAAGCGAGATTCTGCACCTGAAGTTCTGGGAAGCGGCCTTCACGCAACTGAAGGAAAAGGGCGTTCTCTACTACGAGAACGAAGGCAAGAACAAAGGCTGCTGGGTGATGACACGGCCGGGCGCGGAGATCGTCGAGGGTGATCTAAACGAGGATGCAAAAGTTATTGTCCGGTCGAACGGAACAGTAACTTATGTCGGCAAGGATATTGCCTATCACTTATGGAAGTTTGGCTTGCTAGGCAAGGACTTTGGTTACAAGCCGTTCTTTACTTACCCAAAGCATGAGTGCTGGATTTCGGCTGAGCATGGCATTGAACCGCACCCGCAGTTTGGGGGAGCGCAGGCGATTTATAACGTCATCGACGCGCGGCAGAGCGACCCGCAGGCCAATGTAATCCAGGCGCTGCGCGGGATGGGATACACAGATCAGGCGGATCGCTACACGCACTTCAGTTATGAGATGGTGGCGCTGACTCCGCGTTGCGCGGTCGAGTTAGGCTACGACGTTTCCGAGGAGGACTTGAAGCGCCCTTACATCGAAGTCAGCGGGCGCAAGGGCTTCGGCGTCAAGGCCGACGACCTGATCGACAAGCTCATCGCCGCCACACGTGCCGAGGTGGACGCGCGCCAGACCGGCGGCGCGGAGGCTGAAGCCGCCCGGCCGCGCATCGCCGAGCAGATCGCCATCGGCGCGCTGCGCTACTTCATGCTCAAGTTCACGCGTAACTCGGTAATCGCCTTCGACTTCAAGGACGCGCTGAGCTTTGAAGGCGAGACCGGCCCTTATATTCAGTATGCGGTAGTGCGGGCGAGGAATATCTTCCGTAAAGCGGGAACGACGCCGGAAGCGGAGTTAGCGGAGTTTGCGAAGTTAGCGGAGTTAGACGACTACCTTCATGGTGAGGAGGCTGAAGACATTTGGGCGCTGTGGCTACGGGCGGCGCGGCGGACGCTGGTGCTGGAGCAATGCATTGCTACCTCCGAGCCGGCCCATCTGGCCAAGCACGCCTTCCAGTTGGCGCAGGAGTTCAATAACTTCTATCACAAGCACCACATCCTGACCGAGGAAGACCCCGCGCGGAAAACGTTTTTATTAGCGACGGCGGCGGTTACGCTGCGGGAGTTAGTGCTGGCGCTGAGTTGGCTGGGGATTGAAAGCCCGGAGGCGATGTAAACTCAACACTGTGTAGAACACACGATCGCAGGTGGTGTCCGTCATGGAAATCTCGCAGGAATCACCGGTTGGGGTCCGTACCTATCACTATTCGCTCCGCGGCTGGGCCTGGAATCTAATGAGGGTAGTCATATTTGTTGCGTTCGGCTGTTTGATTCTCATGCGCGATTATGACTACGCCCGGGGTGGCCCTCTGCTGTACTGGGCCGCTGGCATTGGTTGCTTGCTTGTGGCCGTCTATTACGTCATCAGCGCCACCTATTCAGTTGTGTTATTTGACAAGGAATCTGTGACCGTTCGAGGCGTCTTTATTACTCAATCGATCCGAAGGCGGTCCGTGAGTAGCTACTTGATTGATTCCGGAGGCCGAAATCAGGCCTCTGCAATGCGTCTTATCTCGAATTCACCCGACGAGATGAACCTTGATGTTCCAAAGCTCTATGCGTTCGACAACACGTGGAATACATGGATTTGTTCTCTCCGTGATGTGGGAAAGGATGAAGAATCGAGATTCATACTGAAGTAGAGGACAACCAGCATATTTAGAGAATAAATTCCATGTGACCGGCAACCGCAGGTCCTTCGACTCCGCTACGCTCCGCTCAGGATGACAGTCTCGGTGGAGATACTGTCATCCTGATAGCTGATAGCTGAAGGCTGAAACTGGCAGCTAATAGCTTCTCACCCACTCCAGAATCGAGCGCACGGCAACCCCGCTCGGCCCTTTGGCGATGTAGGGCTTGCTGTCTTCGACCCAGGCCAGGCCGGCGATGTCGAGATGAATCCAGGGCGTCTCCTCGGCGAAGACTTTGAGGAACTCGGCGGCCGTGCTCGCTCCGCCCCAGCGTCCGCCGGTGTTTTTGATGTCGCCGATGTCGGACTTGATCTGCTCGGCGTACTCCTCGCCCAAAGGCAGGCGCCAGAAGTTTTCGCCGGAGACGGCAAGCGCGGCGTTGAACTTTGCCCAAATCTCTTCGTCGTTGGAGAATGCGCCGGCGTTGGCGTGGCCTAGCGCGACGACGCAGGCGCCGGTCAGCGTGGCGGCGTCGATCAGATGGGTTGCGCCTAACTGGCGCGCGTAGGTCAGCCCATCAGCCAGGACCAGCCTGCCTTCGGCGTCGGTGTTGATGATTTCGATGGTTTTTCCCGGCTGATCGGCGGAGAAAGGCATCGCCGTTTGCACATCGCCGGGCTTTTGCGCGGTGCCGGAGGGCATATTTTCCGCGGCGCAGATCACGGCGATCACGCGCACACGGGGCTTGAGCAGCGCAATGGCGCGCATGGCGCCGATCATCGCCGCGCCGCCGGCCATGTCGTACTTCATCTGCTCCATCTTATCGGCCGGCTTGATGGAGATGCCGCCGGAGTCGAAGGTGATTCCCTTGCCGACCAGGCCGAGGATCGGACCGTCTGTTACGCCTTCCGGCTCATAGCGCAACACAATCAGCGCGGGCGGCTCGGCGGAGCCTTGCGAGACGCTCCAGAATGCGCCCATCTTCAGCTCATGCAGCTTTTCGGTGGAGTGGACCTCCCAGCCGAGGCCGGCTTCGGAGGCCATCAGCGCGGCGCGTTGGCCGAGCAGTGTAGGGGTAAGCTTGTTGCCCGGCTCGTTGACCAGCGCGCGGGTGAAGTTCTGGCTCTCGCCGATGATGATGGCTTCGGCCAAGGCGGCCTGGAGCGCGGCGTGATCCGCTTCGGCAGGCGCGGCCAGGGTAAAGGCTTCGACGCTTTGGTCCTTGCGGTCGCTGCGATAGGTGTCGGGGTCGAAGTCGCCGACGAAGGCTCCCTCGACGGCGGCTCGCGTGCAAGGCCCCGGCGGAAGCAGTTCGGATTCCGGCAGCGCAAGAAGCAGCTCCCGAATGCCGCGCGGCTTGACGAAGCGAACGGCGGTTCCGGCGGCGTTGCGCACCTTGTCCGCCGTGGCTTTGGCTTGCTTGCCCAGGCCGACGAGCAGCAGGCGCTTGGCGGCCACTCCGGCCGGGGCGTGCAGCAGCACCGTCTCATTGGCGCCGGCCTTGTATTCGCCACTGGCGAGCAGGGAGGCGGCAGCGGCCTGAACGGCAGCGTCCGAGGTCAGCAGCATGGGCTGGGGCTTGGCGTCGGGGGCCTTCGAGGTTTGAGTGTCGGCGGCCAGAACGGCCAGCACTTCGGCTTCAATTCCGGCAAGGGGGGCGAAAGAGAGTTCGGTCCGCATATGACTTATTATTTCATTGCCGCGGGAGGAAGGGGCAAGCCGGTGGGTTGGCAGGGCAATCGCAGGAAGCATCTCCGGCAGTATGGATAGGCCTCGTCCGCTGCCACTCCCGCAACCTGAGTGTTAGAGTAAAGCAAATGCGAGCATTCATTGGCGGTTTGCCGAAGCGCGACACAACTCAGCTTTATTATTTACTTTTCTTTTTGTCGGGATTCCCGGCGCTGCTTTACCAGATCGTCTGGCAGCGGGCTCTGTTCACCTTGTACGGAGTGAACATTGAAGCGGTCACGATGATCGTCACAGTATTCATGCTCGGCCTGGGGCTGGGCAGCCTGGGCGGCGGCTGGCTTTCGACGCGTAAGGGAATGCGCCTGCTGCTGGCCTTCGGCCTCATCGAGTTTTCCGTGGGCAGCTTTGGCGCCGCCTCGCTGTGGCTCTTTCATCGCATTGGCTCTTTCACGGCGGGCGCCTCGACGGCCGCGACCGGCTTCATCGCCTTTGCGCTGCTACTGCTTCCGACGGTGCTGATGGGCAGCACACTGCCTCTGCTGGTGGAGCATTTCGTCCGCCGCTCCGGCAATGTGGGAGAATCGGTGGGCCTGCTCTATTCGGTGAACACCTTTGGCTCCGCGGGAGCCTGCTTTGCGGCCGCGTTGCTGCTGATGAGGCTGCTGGGCGAATCGGGATCGATCCGCCTGGCGGTCTGCTTCAACCTCAGCGTGGGCGTGGCGGCGCTGCTTTTGCAGAGAAAAGACTCCGCGCCGCAGGCTGTGAAGCAAGAGCCGGAGCCGCGCGCGCCGCAGGAGACCATTCCGCTCGGGAGCGGAATGTTTCTGGCCGGCGTCACCGGGTTCATCGCGCTGGCCTACGAGATCGTCTGGTTTCGCATCTACTCCTTCGCCTCCGGCGGCACGGCTCCCTGCTTTGCCTACCTGCTCGCCTACTATCTGCTGGGCATTGCCTACGGTTCGCTGGCGGTGCGCGACGCCTGCCGGCAGAAACTAGGCAACAATCTCCGCGGCACGCTTGGAGCCAGTTCCTGTGTCGTCATGCTGGGAACGATCAGCGCTTTTCTGCTTGGACCTGCGTTGGCCCTCTGGGTCGTCCACGTCAACTACTTTCTCAGCTTTGTCTTTGTCTTCGCAGCCGCGGCGCTGCTGGGAGCCGCATTCCCGCTGCTCAGCCATGCGACCATCGATCCCGCGTGTAACTCCGGAAAATCCATCAGTTTTATCTATGTCAGCAATATCATTGGATCGACCCTGGGAAGCTTTCTGGTGGGCTTTGTGGTCCTTGATCATTGGTCCACACGCGCCACCTCGCTGCTGCTGCTCGGCCTGGGCTTCTTCGCCTCTACGGTGTTTGCGGCCCTCTCCGGTCCGAAGTGGCCGAAGCGCATCTTCATTACCGGCGGCGTTGCCTGCGTGGCTCTCGCTCTGGCTTCAGGCCCGCTCTTCAGCGGCATCTACGAACGGCTGCTCTTCAAGACCGCGTACAACAACAGCATCAGGTTCTCCGACGTGGTGGAGAACCGGAGCGGCGTGATAGCCGTGTATCCCAGCACGGTGGAGTACGGCTTTCCTACCCAAGTCGTTTTCAGCGGCGGCGCCTACGACGGGCAGATCAACGTCGATCTCATGCATGATTCCAACTTGCTTTTTCGCGCCTTTGCAATCAGTGGTTTGCACCCCAATCCAAGGAAGGTTCTGGTCATTGGCCTTGCTACTGGAGCATGGACACAAGTGCTGGTGAATGATCCCCAAGTTGAGGACGTTACCGTCGTCGAAATCAACCCCGGCTTTCTATCGATCATCCGCAAATATCCCGTGGTTGAGAGCCTGCTGCGAAATCCTAAGATTCACATCGTCATCGACGATGGCAGGCGCTGGCTGGTCGCTCATCCCGATCGCCAATTCGATTTCATTCTGATGAATACAACCTGGAATTATCGCGCACATATCTCCAACCTGCTGTCAACCGAGTTCATGGGCCTGATGCGGGCGCATTTGAATCCCGGCGGTATCGCGTACTACAACACGACCTTCTCCGGTGATGCCCTGGCCACGGGCGCGACCGCCTTTCCCTACGCGCTGCGCATTTATAATTTTCTGGCCGTCAGCAATAACCCGATCACGCTGGACAAGAATCTATGGAGAGCCGCGCTGACCGGCTATCGCATCGACGGCCGCCCGGTCTTCGATCTGGCCAAACCGGAGCAGCGCGCGCGGCTGGAGGAGGTACTGCATCTGGCCGATACGCTGGACCTGCCCGGCAGTCAACTGGAATCGCGCGCCAGTATGCTGCAACGGCTGAAGGGCGCTCGGCTGATCACCGACGATAATATGGGAGCGGAATGGGCTACACCGATCAGATATTGAGAGTCGTTCACTACGCCCATTCTGATATGGCATAAGGGTTTGTTTTCTTTAAGATACAGGCTGATCTATCAGTTTATGTCGTGGGGAAGGCCGGCTACCGCCCGCCGCGATGCTTGCTGGCGTTGATGGCGGAACGGGCTTCACGGTCGGCTTCCCGGCTGCGCTCGGTCTCCCGCTTGTCCCAGTCCTGTTTGCCCTTGGCCACGGCCAGTTCGCATTTCACCCGCCCGTTGCGGAAGTACAGCCGGGTGGGAATGAGCGTGTGGCCCTTGATCTGCGTCTTCGATAGTAGCTTGCGAACCTCGGCGCGATGCAGGAGCAGTTTGCGCGTTCGGGTGGCGTCATGGTTGGAGATGTTGCCGTGGGAGTACGGGCCGATATGAAGATTGAGCAGGAAGGCCTCGCCGTTCTGGATGAGGCCGTAGGAGTCTTTGAGGTTGGCCTTGCCCTCGCGGATCGATTTCACTTCCGTCCCGCGCAGGCTGACGCCGGCCTCGAATTTCTCCAGCAGAAAGTAGTTGTGGCTGGCGGCGCGATTGTGCGCGGCGTCCCGCTCGCCGCTGGCCACCGGATCACGGGGCCGGGCCGGCTTCTGGGGGCCGGGAGCGGTTGGCTGAACGATCACGTGACTGGTTTGGCGCGCCATGGGGAAGCATCCTCGAATCTTCATCGTAGCATCGGCGCGGGTTTTGGCTGTGCGGCAGCGGTGATGAGCTAAAATGGAGCCTTGCAGGATGGAAAGTTTCACCCACAGGAATTGCGACAGGAATAGCGTCCGGGGCAGCCAAGGCAGCCCGTTAGGGTCCGAAGAGAAGCGCGGGCCAGAGAAGACGCCTGGGAGTTCGATGAAAAGCCGCGCACAGGCTACTGCTGCCCACGCATTCTCCAGAGCCGCTTTTTGGATGGCGCTGCTGGCCTTCGTGGCCGTCTTCGTCCTGTCGAGCGCGCCGCTGCGCGCCGAGTCGGCCAGCACTTTTTTCAAGCGCGGCCTCAACGCCGAGTCGCGCGAGGACTATGACGCGGCCTTCGACAACTACCAGAAGGCCTACGCCAAGGCGCCCAAGGACTTGCAGTACCGGACCGCGCTCTTTCGGGTGCGGATCACCGCTTCGGCGATGCACATCACCAAGGGGCGCAAGCTGCTGGATGCCGGAAACGATCAAGGCGCATTGTCGGAGTTTCTGCGCGCCGCCGAGATCGATCCCAGCAATGAGGCCGCACAGCAGGAGATAGCCCGTGCACGGAAGAAGAGCGGCGAGGTTGTGCCGCAGACCGAGACCAGCCTTTCGCAGACGGTGGGCAAGCAGGAAGATCTGGAGTCGATGGGCACTCCGGCCGAGCTGAAACCGGTCTCGAACGAGCCTCTGACGCTGCATATGCAGGAAGACGCCAAGGTGGTCTATCAGGCGATCGGCAAGGCTGCCGGCGTGAATGTTCTCTTCGACCCGGAATTCAGCGCCAAGCGGATTCAGGTGGACCTCAACAACGTGTCGCTGCTGGACGCGCTACGAATTGTGGGTACCATCTCCAACACCTTCTGGCGGCCGGTGACCGAGAACACTATCTTTGTGGCCGCCAACACCCGCAACAAGCGCAACGAGCTGGATGAGCAGGCGGTGCAGACATTCTATCTGTCGAACGCCTGGCAGACGTCCGATCTGACCGACGTTACCACGGCGCTTCGCAATGTGCTGGGTTCGAATGCCAAGTCCTATGCCGTGCCCAGTCAGAACGCCATCGTGATGCGCGGCACACCGGACGAGTTGCTGCTGGCGCAAAAGTTGATCAACGACCTGGACAAGGCGCGGCCAGAGGTAGTGGTGGACATCGCCATCCTGGAGGTCAGCAAGAACTGGGAAAAGACCCTGGGCATCCAATGGCCCAGCAACGTGGGGATAGCGCTCAATCCGCCCACCAGCGGCACATCCACTACATCCACCACGACCGGCACCACCGGGACGACCGGAACGACCGGAAGCACCAATACCGGTAATGGCACCACGCTCTACGATCTGTCTCACTTGAAGGCCTACGATTTCGCGGTGACAGTCGGCTCGGCCACGGCCAACATGCTGCTGTCCGATTCGAATACCAAGATTTTGCAGAATCCCCGCCTCCGCGCCACCGACGGGCAAAAGGCAACGATGAAGATCGGCGAAAAAATCCCCATTGCGACCGGCTCCTATGGGGGTGGAGGCGTAGGCACGGGAGCGCTGGGCGGAATCAGTTCGCTGGTCAACACGCAGTTTACCTATCAGGATGTGGGCGTAACCATCGAGATGACGCCCACCATCCACTTCAATCGCGACGTGACGCTGAAGATCAAAATCGAAGACACCTCGCAGAACGGCTCGGTGACGATCAGCCAGGTGACCGAGCCGATCATCGCGCAAAAAACAATCGAGCAGGTGATTCGCCTGCGCGAGGGCGAAGCCGGCATCCTGGGCGGAATTCAAGACAAGCAGGAAGTTGTGAGCTGGAGCGGAATTCCGGGCCTCAGTTCGATTCCCGGATTGAAGTACCTCTTCGGCTCCAAGGACCACACCATTAACGACGACGAGCTGGTCTTTCTGGTGGTGCCGCACGTGGTTCGTTCGCAATCCCTGGAGGAGCTGAATCTGCGCACCGTCGATACCGGAGAGGGTCAGTCGATTGATATTCGCCACGTTCCCAGCGAAGCCCCTGGCGGCGCGAATCCAGCGCCGAATCCGGACTCAACTCCCGCTCCCGCAGTTCAACCGCCGGCCCATGGGCGGCCCAATGTGGGCACGGTTCCGGGCCAGAGCGCGATGGCCGCAGCCCCGGCAGCGCTGGCTCAGTTGAGCGATGCCGCGCAGACGAATGGTAACACTCCAGCAAAGCCATCTCCGCCAGTACCGCCGCAACCGGCAAGGGTGAGCTTCATGCTGGGTCCGCCAGTTGGTCCGGTTGCCGTGGGCGCCACCTTCAAGGTTCCGGTGGTGCTGAATGGAGGAGCCGACATCGCATCCGTTCCCTTGCAGGTTTCTTACGATCCAGCCAAACTTTCGCTGGTCAATGTGGATAGCGGGGACTTCCTGAGCCGGGATGGACAGGCCGTGGTGCTCACTCATCGCGACGACGGTCCGGGCTTGATTCTGATCAACGCTTCGCGTCCGCCGGGAGCGGCCGGGGTGAACGGCACGGGCGTGGTTTGCATTCTCAGTTTCCAGGCCAGGACCGCCGGAGCGAGCGACGTTGTCCTCACCCGTCCGGGGGCGATCAGCAGCAAGCAGCAGCAGTTGCCGGCCCAGGGCGGGCGGGTCAGCATTCAGGTGAAGTGATCCGATGAAGCCAGAATCGATGAGGGAAGCACGGCCAAACCAGATCGGCTACGCAGGGGAGCGCGGACTTACGCTGGTCGAATTGATTGTGACCATCACGATTCTTGCGATTCTTGCATCGGCCGCGGTGCCCATGGCGCGCTTCCAGGCCAAGCGCCTCAACGAGCGCATTCTGCGCTACGACCTGTGGATGATGCGCGACGCCATCGACCACTACAAGGACGCGGCCGACAAGAATGCCTTCCCGATCAAGTTGGACAGCCAGGGCTATCCGCCTGATCTGGAGACGCTGGTCAACGGCGTGGAAGTGCAGACCAAGAAGGTGAAATTTTTACGCCATATTCCGGTGGACCCGATGACCGGGAAGGCGGAGTGGGGATTGCGCTCGATGCAGGACGATCCGACATCGGACTCCTTCGGCGGGCAGAGTGTCTTCGACGTGTATTCAAAATCCACCGGCACGGCGCTGGACGGAACCAAGTATTCTGACTGGTAGGATTCATTGAGCAGAATTCGCAAACAAGACGCGGGCTTTACACTGATGGAACTGATGATCGTGATGATGATCATCGGCATCCTCATGTTGATCGCCGTGCCTCGCTTCACCGGCGCCATCAAGATGGCCCGGGAGGCGGTGCTCAAGGAAGACCTGCACGTGATGCGCACAGCCATCGACTCCTATACGATAGACAAGCAGAAGGCGCCACAGACGCTCGACGACCTGATTACGGATGGCTACCTGAGAGAAGTTCCGGTGGACCCGTTCACCCAGACCAAGGACAGTTGGGTGACAGAGACGGGCGACGCGCTACACTCGATGGATCAGACCGAACCCGGCATCGACGACGTTCACTCCGGCTCGCAGGAGCTGGGATCCGACGACCAGCCCTACTCCACATGGTAAGCGCAGAGGGATTATGTTTCGACTGACACATCGCGTACTCAACCTTCTCGTGTGCATGGTCGCATTCGGCGGCTTGTTGTACGCGCAAACCGGAAAGACCATCACCGTCCGCATGCTGGACGGTAAAACCGGGAAGCTGATCACAACTTCGACTTTCATGGTTCGCGTGGATCGCGAATCAACCGTCCATGCCGATTGGGTGACTCCGAACGAAGACGGCACAGGCAAGCTGAGCCTACCCAGGAGCGCTTCTCTGCTTTCGATTCGAGGGACGTACGACAGTTCCATGACGATCTATGTCAACTGCGACTCGGCAAGCGAGAAGAAGAACCCCATCGACCACTGGTACTCGATCGCGGAGATTCTCAGCTTGGGCATTGCGGCTCCCAACAGTTGCGTGAAACCAGCGGAAGCCGCCAAATTCAAGCCCGCCGCCAAACCTGGTGAGTTTGTCTTCTTTGTCCGCAAAGAAAACTGGCGGGAACAGATGCAGGAAGATGAATCCTCGCACTGAGCCTGAGCGGCAAACAGGATTGCGGAGGAGAGAGTCTCTTGGCGGTTGATCCCATCCAGGCGGAAGGCTTTGCCCTTCAGGTTGAGCGGCTCTATGCAGGCCTGATTCGAATTGCGTGTGCCCCAGAGCCTGCCCTCAGCTTGTCGAAGGGTCTCGCTTCTGAGACCTGTGATTCAGAGCCGAGCCTGGGAGGCAAACTTCTTTATGCCGGAGAACTCGACGAGGAAGCCCGCGCGCTGCTGGAGGCGGCCAACATTGCCGGCGCTGCCTCGCTGGCCGCCTCCGCCGATGCGGCCAAAAGCAAGCAGGCGCTGCGCGACGGCGTCGTGGATTTCCTGGTGACCTCGCTCGACGAAGCGCTGCGCATCCTGAAGAACGAGATTCGCAAGCGCGAGACAGTCGCAGTATGCGTGGCGTTGGAGCCGGAAATGATTGAGGCCGAGATGCTGGAACGGGGCGTTGCGCCCGATTTGCTAAGGCCGGGCGCTGCGGATTCGTTGGAAGACCAGACGTTACTCTGCTGGCGCGTTGCTTCGTCGCCTTCCATCTGGCTGCCGAAATTGGACGCCATCGCCGGCGCTAGTCTCGACTCCAAAGATGTGACCGCGCGCCGCTGGCTGCGCCTCGCTCCGCGCTACCTGGGCCGATTGGCGCAGGGGGTGCGTGTAATGCGCTGCCGTGAAAGCGCCGCGGCAAACTTTATCGAACGTGTGCGCGAAGAGGTGGAACGCGGAGAAATCGGCGTGAGAGTTGAGCTCAGGCTAAGCCGCGAGTGGCAGTCAGAACAGTACAGTTTCGCGCCATCAACCTGCTAACTCCACAGACAATGCATACAATACTTACAGTTATCAACCTTCCCCGCCGCCTGCCGCTTCAATGCGCGCCCACAGTTCCTTCACTCCGTAGCCGGTCTTGGCGGAGACGGGCAGAATCTCATCTAGTCCCAACCCCGTCCTGAGCGCCAGCAGGTTCTTTGTGCGCTCGTTACCGCTGAGCCGATCGATCTTGGTGGCAACCACGGCGAAGTCGCGGCCGGCGGCGCGCAGCCAATCGATCAACTGCCGGTCGCTCTGCTGCGCGGGCACGTTCGAGTCCACCAGGCAGACGCACAGTTTGAGCGTCGAGCGAATGGCGAGATACGGCTCGATGAAGGCCGGCCAGCCGGCGCTGATGGACTTGGAAATCTTGGCGTAGCCGTAGCCGGGCAGGTCGGCAAAGACGAATCTGCGCCGCTGGCTTTGATCGAGCAGCGCAAAGAAATTGATGGCGCGCGTACGCCCCGGCGTGGAGGAGACTTTGGCCGGCTTCTCGCCGGTGAGCGTATTCAGCAGGCTCGATTTGCCTACATTCGAGCGGCCCAGAAAGGCTATCTCCGGCGCATCCGGCGGTGGAAATTGCTCCGCCCCCAGGGCCGAAAGCAGAAATTGTGTTGTATAGCGCATCAACCTTGAGGATACAGGATGGCTCTGAAGGCCTGATCTTCCGCGACTCCGCACAGGTAGATTCAAGGTGACAGACTGATTCTCTCTTTTGTATAGTGACCCCATCGGCTCCTCATCACTCACGCCGAGGAGGTTCCCCCATGCCAGACAAGCAAAGCCGCATCAATGCGATTCTCGCCACAACCCAGAGTCTATTTACCGTCCTGCGGGATGTGTTTCTCGTAATTCTGTTCGTTATCCTGCTCTGCTTTCCAGCCCAACTGAACTCCATGCTGACCAAAGCGGGTATTTCCCAACTCAATGGCGGCATCTTCACATGGCAAGCGCAGGCGCAGCAGGCCACCACACAGAGCACTAACGCCGCCCAATCAAACTCATCGGCCTCCGATGCGCTGGAGGAGATCAAATCCACCCTGGATGACATTGCCAGCCAGAGCTCCGATCCAAATATCAAGAAGCAGGCCACAGACGCCTCCAACCAGGCGGCTAGCTCCATCACATCCCTTGACAACGCAAACAGCTCCCTGGCCCACTCGGTGCTGACTCTTCAATCCGCCGCCCAGGGTACGCCATCCGGTGAGCAGACCCCGACAGCGGGTGGCTGGGTTCTTCTTGGCAACGCCGATTCCACCCATCAGCAATGGACGCATACGACAAGGCCGAAGATTGCCAATGCATCTCCTGCCGTGAGCGTTGGCCAGACTATCACTTTTGCCGATAATGTCTTTCTGCGCGCCGATGCGACACAGAATCAAAAACCCATCCAGGCCTCAATTCTTGGAGCCGCCCGCTCCGGCAGCACAGCCGTGATCACGGATGTCAGCTATCTTCCCAACAAAAAGGGAAACGCCCGCGTCTGGGTCAAAGTCAAAATGAATAGCAATCAGTAAGGGTCGAAGGCACAGGGCTCAGCAATCGAGCCACATAACTTATTGCCGGCGCCTTACTGCGGCGCGGGCAGATTCGTGGTCAGATCACCCGGAGGCACGCCGGTCAGTACGTCGGCCGACGCAGGCAGCGCCGCTGGCAGTGGGCCTTCCAGAGCCAGCTTGAGCACCTCATCCATATTGTCCACAAAGTGCAGCTTCATCGCGCTCTTGATGTTATCGGGCAGCTCGGCAATGTCCTTCTCGTTGGCGCGGGGCAGGATGACCTCGAAGATGCCGGCGCGCAATGCTGCCAGCAGCTTCTCCTTCAATCCGCCGATGGCCAGCACCTTGCCGCGCAGCGTAATCTCGCCTGTCATGGCGATATCTCGGCGCACGGGAATCTTGGCCAGCGCGCTCGCCAGAGCCGTGGCCATGGTGATGCCGGCCGAGGGGCCGTCCTTGGGGATGGCGCCTTCAGGCACGTGCAGGTGCAGGTCCACGTTGCGATAGAACTCGCGGCTGAGGCCGAGGGCCTGCGCGCGCCCGCGAATGTAGCTGAGCGCGGCCTGCGCCGACTCCTGCATCACGTCGCCGAGCTGGCCGGTGATAGTCATTTTTCCCTTGCCGTCGAGCACCTGTACTTCTGTCGTTAAAATGCTGCCGCCGACCTCGGTCCAGGCCAGGCCGGTGACCAGGCCGACCTCGCTCTTTTCATGCACCTCGGAGTCGCGGAACTTGGCCACGCCGAGAAACTCATGGATGTTCGCCGCGGTCAACTCTTCCTTGTGCTTGTCGCCGCCCTTGACCACGCGGCGCGCCACCTTGCGGCAGACGTTGCCGATCTCTCGCTCCAGATTGCGCACGCCGGCCTCACGCGTATAGTTGCGGATGATCTCGGTAATCGCGTCGTCCTTGAAGATGATGTTCTTCTCGCTCAACCCGGTCTGCGTGCGCTGCTTCTTGACCAGGTACTGGCGGGCGATTTCCAGCTTCTCCTGCTCGGTGTAGCCTTGCAGACGCAGCACCTCCATGCGGTCTTGCAGCGCCGCTGGAACAGTGTGCAGCACGTTTGCCGTGGCGACGAAGAGCACCTGCGAGAGATCGTAGTCCACGTCCAGATAGTGGTCCTGGAAGGTGGTGTTCTGCTCCGGGTCAAGCACTTCGAGCAGCGCCGAAGCAGGATCGCCACGGAAGTCGGAGGCCATCTTGTCCACTTCGTCGAGCAGGAAGACGGGGTTCTTGGTTCCGGCCCGCTTCATGTGCTGAATGATCTGTCCGGGCAGCGCGCCGATGTAGGTGCGGCGATGGCCGCGAATCTCGGCCTCGTCGCGGATGCCGCCCAGCGAGAGGCGCACGAACTTGCGTCCGGTGGATTTGGCAATCGACATGCCCAGCGAAGTTTTGCCCACGCCCGGAGGCCCAACGAAGCAGAGGATCGAACCCTTGGGATTCTTGACCAACTGACGGACGGCAAGAAATTCTAGAATGCGCTCCTTGATCTTTTCCAGCCCGTAGTGGTCTGTATTCAAGACCTTTTCTGCGTAGTCGATGGAGCGGGTTTCTTTGGAGCGCTTCTTCCACGGCACGGCCAGCAGCCAGTCAATGTAATTGCGGCTGACGGTGGATTCGGCCGACATGGGCGGCATCGCTTCCAGCTTCTTGAGTTCCTGGATAGCTTTGTCAAGCACATCCTTGGGCATTCCGGCGGCTTCGATTTTTTTGCGCAGCTCGTCAAACTCGCTCTTCTCGCCGCGGCCCAGCTCTTTTTGAATAGCCTTGATTTTTTCGTTGAGGTAGTACTCTTTTTGCGCGCGCTCCATCTGCCGCTTGACGCGTGATTGAATGTTGCGGTCGAGATCTAGTTTTTCGATCTCGATATCCAGCACGTCGGCGATGCGCGCCAGTCGAATCGCGGGATCGAAGAGCGCCAGCAGATCCTGCTTCTCTTCAATGCCCAGTTGCAGGTTGGCGGCGATGATGTCGCTCAGCTTGGCCGGCTCGTCCATGCGCACGCTGGCGATGATTGTCTCGTAGTTGAGCGACTGCTGCAGCTTGACGTACTGCTCGAAGAGCGTAGTGACGCGCTGCATCAACTGCTCGACGGCGGGGGTCATTTCGAATTGCGTTTTGCCGACGCGCACCGTGGCCACGAAGAAGCCGTCGCCGTCGTTGACCTCGACGGACCTGGCGCGCTCAATGCCCTCAACCAGGACTTTGATGTTGCCGTCGGGCATCTTGACGCTCTGCACGATGTTGCAGATGGAGCCGACCTGATAAATTTCCTTGGCCTTGGGTTCGTCCACCGTGGCGTCGTGCTGGGTGGCGAGGAAGATCCTGCGGTCGCCCAGGAGCGCCTCTTCCAGCGCGCGCACGCTGGACTCGCGGCCCACCACGAAGGGCGTCATCATGTAGGGAAAGATGACCATGTCCCGGATGGGCATCATGGGCAGCTTGCGGGACTCGGTCTTTACGGTCATTAGGCCACCATGGAAGTTGGATGCGCGCGAGCGGCTCCCGATGCGCAAACCGCGCAACAGGGCCTGTTGAAATTGTACAGCGGAATGGGTTTTATGCGGGCCGTAATGTGGATTGATCCGGTCTCATTCCTGCATATACTGGTACAAATTATTTGCCGCGCCGGCAGGGAAAGCATGACGCGCCCGTTTGCCGGCGTTATGATGCTTGGAGAGAAAGGGGAGTGCGGAATGAACCTAGCCATGCGAGTTGCAATCGTCGGCATCAGCGCCTTGGCGGCGGCGAGCGGGATGGCGCAGCAAGCCGGGCCGGCTCAACCAGCAACCGTGCCGGCTCAGCCAACCGTACAGACAACGACGCTCCAGAATCTACAGGTGAAGGAAGTCAACCTGGCGGAGATCGACACTTCGCATGTGAAGCTGGCCGTGGACCTCAATCTGACCTCCGCGCAGTCGGTGACCATGGAGAGCGTCCGGCTTTGCTCGATTCATCTGAATGGGATGCCGGTCTTCGCCGCGCCTTTGAACCAGGAGATCGTGCTCAAGAAGGGCGTGGCGACCGCCTTGCCCCCGCTTTACATCACAGTTCTGTTTCGCGATCTGCGCACCGTCGAGCCGCTGCGCCGGATGATCGAAAAGCAGAGTGTGCGCATCGAGGGCGAGATGGTGGCGGACGTGCGCCTCACCATGGTCGAGAAGCTGGCGCTGCACACCCAGCATCCCAGCGTGGAGATCTCTCTTGGCCAGGATGTTCCTGTGCAGCTTAGCGTCTCGGATTTCCAGCGCAGTCTGGTGCTGAGCGCCCTCGGGTACATCGATATCGGCTTGCAGGCCACCGCCGTGGCGGACAAGCTCCTTCCCGGCACGCAGCCGCAGTGGATTCGCGACCTGGAGACCAATGCCCCGGCGAATCTCTTTGCGGTGGAATCGAGTTATACGCTGGCGCAAAAAGATGCCAGTTCTCCGGTGGTTTCCGTGGCGTTGGGCTTTCGCGCCGGCTCGGGCGCAGTCGTGACCACGGCCGAGGCGCTGGCGCCGTGGAAGTACGATACGGAGTTTCTTGGCGCGGTGCAATCGGGAGCGGCCAAACTGGAGAAGAATAGCCAGGAGATTCTGCTTCGGCCCGTGGGACTGGGCGACCCTACGCGGCTTAGCGCGAAGGATTTCACGGTGGATTTGCGCGGCACGCCCGAGGGCGACAATCTGATCGCGGTGGCCGGCGGCGGCCACGGCAAGATTCAGGTGATGCGGCGCGCCTCACCCACTTCGCTGGCCGTGCTGACGCTGCAACCTCAGCCCGCGGCTGCGCCGGGAGTAGTGGGCGCCTCCGCGGGACTGGCCTCGGCTACCGCGGCCGTTGTCGCGCAAGACGCTTGGGATCAGATAGTTATCTTTCGCCTGCGCGAGGATGCGGTGACCAGAAAGCCTTCGGTTGAAGCGCTGCAAATGAAGGCGAGCCGCGAGGGCAAGGGCATCCACCTGAGCGAACCGGTGGACGCGGCGGTCTTCGGCTCGCCGATTGTCACGCCCGATGGAGTGATCGGGCTGGTGCAAGATGAACAAACGGGAGCGTTTCTGCCCAGTGATCTGCTCCCGCCGGCGGCTGCTCCTGTGCCGGCTCCAGCCCATTAGAGCTGGTTTCCCCAGGTTTTGGTTTCCCAGGTCCGAGAATCCGGACCTGGGGCGCCCGGCTAGGCGCAATTTGAGTACCAAACGCGCAAATATCCCTATGCGTCGAAGCAGAGATAATTTTGTATATTTATGGCAAAATCTGGAATGGACGCGGGCAGTTTTTAAGTGAATTGAGACCGGGTGGGAGAAAATGGTCGTTCCCAGCTCCCAAAGGCGGGACCCTTCGGCAAGCTCAGGGCAGGCTCTGGGCTCCGAGTTTCCTTACCCCTGGACCTGCGCCACCCGCCCACTTGGACTCGAAGGTAAGTCAATACTCCAACGTGGTCGGCTGCCAAACTCCCACGCTGTTCACCGCGGTTTCGATCGCCGCAGTCGAGCCTGAGAATCCGAAGTCGCGTACTAATCTCCCAAGGAGCTTAGAAGTGCGCTCCTTGCGGACTAAAAGATTCATCTTCACGTTTTCGTGCCCGAACAACTCCTTAGCAACAGAATTGGTTAACCCTGAGACGTCGACAATCGACGCGAGGTGAGCATCGAGCTTTTGTGTTACGACTCGGAGCAGCTTGATCATATCAAGTGAGTCGCGTTCGCTTGGAGGGCCGATCGTTGGCATCGTGAAGTCGACACGAACCTTTGAATTCTTCCAAAAGGTATTGAGACTTGGGCCAATCGACCTCGCGAAGGACTCATACCCTGGCTTTGGGAATGCGCTTAGGTGAATTATCGCGTTCCGCCGAAGGCGAATGAAGGTCATCGTGTCTATATATTCCTTTGGCGGTTGTGAATACCCGCTTGCCGTTAGAACTCTTCGGTAATACTGCTCCGGCCCTTGCCCGCCATCTTTCTTGGGGAAAACAATTGATGAGCTGTTGGTCATCTTTAGCAGTTCGTATGCCTTATCTGTAAATCCTGTCGCCACTTCATATGAGATGGAAAGGTATGCACCGAAGCTGATGCCGCGATTTGAATACAAGAAGGTTGGCAATTGACCTATGCGTACGTGAATCCATTTGCCAAACGGATTTCGGGAGAAAGCTTGGCTCGTATACTGACTCTTCGTTGATTGGTCTAGGGTATCAAGTTGCTCGATGAATTGGTGTTCCAAGAATAGAAAAAATGAATACTGATCATTGAGATCCGCAAGCGCGCGAATTACCTCCCGCCCCGTACGCGTATGCGATATTGTCGCTCTGCCGATTGTCAAAGTTACCTCCTGCTTCGCCTGAATTGTAAATCATTGTTTAGGCGGATGGCGCAGGTTCCCATAAATGAAGATGGATGCCCCAGCTGCGGATTTTCGGAACTGGGAGACCACCAACCCGCTGCTTTGTATCAGGGCTTCCTGAAATTATCTATCTCCGCGCCGGCCTACTGCGCTGCTGCCTGGGCGTAGGTGTAAGACTCGTACGCATCGAGGAAGGTTGCCAGAGGGAGCGTGAAGACCCCATCCGGATCAGGTTTCGTGCCCCAGGGATTGCGCAGTGTAACGGTCTGCGCGGCTTCATCGAAGCCCATCACCGTGTAGGCGTGCCCCGGAACCCACCAAACCGCGTTGCTGTAGCCCTCGGCTGACGCGGTGCCCCAGCTTCCGGCCACCATCGCCAGCCGGCCCGATTTCAGTTGCCGCAGTTGTTCGATGGTCAGCTTCTTGTCGGCCACCAAGCCCGACATACCCCTGCCCAGGAATGCCTCGAAGACCCGCACCGGTACTCCACCCTGCCCCAGGCTCTTGTAGGCGCCGAAGACCTCGCCGTTCTGCTCCACGGTCTGCGCCACCGTGTCGAAGAATCCCCGTTCTTCCAGAAAACCGTCCAGCATCTGCGCCTCGGCCGCTGGAATGCTCAGGGCGCTCAACTGCGTCGCCAGCTTCACTTTGAGTTGAGCCTTGTCGATCACCCCATCCTGCTGCACCACGGAGCGGATGGCGCGGTCATAGCCCACCAGCAGCAGGCCGGACTGATCGAGCAGCGCCAGGGCGACCGGCTTGACATAGACGGGGATGTAATCCGATTTATCAATGGCATGAACCAGGCTCTGGCGCAGGGCGCGCTGAGCGTAGGCTCGCATCAGCACCGCGACCCAGGTGCCCTCGGAGCGGTCGTAGCCGTGCACCCGGCCAAACTCCACGTCCTCGGGAAAGACCACCTCATCAGGGCCGCTGAAGAAGTGAACCTGGTAGCCTCCGCCGGGATTCGGGCTGATGGCCCCGCGCAAGGTATCAGGCGACACCTTGGCCAGCGCGGCAATCGAAGCGTGAAAGTAGCAACTGCCCAGCGATCCCTGCATCACCGCCTGCGGGCTGACCCCTTGCTTTCCGTAGAGAGACGGCTCCTCGGCCCAGGCGGCTCCCGCCAAAGCGCTTCCCAACAACCCAACCGCGATCCATGCACAGGTTTTCAGCATCTTCTTCTCCTTTGCCGGTTCCATCTCGTTTCTGATTCCTGACCTGTGACCCCGACCTTCGTGAATCGACCCCCCGGTTCAGGAAGAACTTAATCCTACATCCCAGCCGATGATATAGCTATAAATTATCCGCATTCCCCTGCTATTGAATCTCTTTCAGCCGGTCGCAGCCCCACTGGTTGCCCATTTTGCAGCCCTTGGTGAGGAATTGCCGGGCCTTGGCCGAATCCTTTTCGACGCCGATGCCCAGACGATAATAGTTCCCGATATTGCTGCAACCGATCGCATTGCCGCTCGCGCAGGCCTTGGTGTAGAGAGATGCCGCTTCGGCATTGTCCTTGCTCACGCCGCGGCCGCTGGCGTAGATGTTGCCGAGGTTGTTGCAGCCCAAAGCATTGCCGGCATTGCAGGCCGTGGCATAGAGAGCCGCCGCGCGCGCATCGTCCTGGGCCACTCCTTTGCCGCTGGCGTACATCACGCCGAGATTGTCGCAAGCCTCCCGGCTGCCCGCCGAACAGGCCTGATCGAAGAGTGTGGCCGCCTCGGAGAAGCGGTTGGACTTATAGAGCGAAGCAGCCTGCTGCTCCAACTCCGCGCCACTCGGCTTTTGCGCGGTGGGCGGCGCAACCGGCGGCGCGGGGCTCGGTTCCGGCTTCTGGGCTGCTGGCGGAGGCACATTCGTTTGCGCGGGCTTCCCTGCCGGAGGGCTCGCCGGCTTTTCCGCCGCCGCATTGGACTCCACCGCGGATGCGCTATTAGCATTCGCCCCCTGCGATGATTGCGCCGGGGGCGTATCAGGGTTGTGCGCGAAAGCCGGCTGTGTCTGCACCGTCTGCGGCGCGGTCTGAGGCGCCGGCGCTGACCCAAAATGCAGCAGTTGCGGCGCATAAACTTGCACCAGGCCTACGACAATGGCCACCACTAACGTGGCAATAAAGCCCCATGTCCGTTCTAAAAACTGCATCACGGTAGGCTTCGGTTGTGGAGAACCCGGTTGTGATGGAACCTGTATATACTGCTGCGGAGGAGCCTGCGGATACGGTGTCGGATACTGCTGCGGTAGCGGTGTTGGATATTGCTGAGAAACCGGAGTCTGATACTGCTGTGGTAGCGGGGTTGGATATTGCTGAGGAACCGGAGTCTGATACTGCTGCGGTAAAGGGGTCGTATACTGCTGCGGTAGAGCGGGCGGAATCGATGCCGGAATCGGCGTAGGAATCGGTTTCGG
>Ga0326727_10004052_pt1 | contig 45070 bp, 10 predicted proteins | sample MB2enrmetagenome_FD_207643 | JGI IMG/M metagenome (GOLD analysis project Ga0326727, IMG submission 207643) | Lab enriched peat soil microbial communities from McLean, Ithaca, NY, United States - MB29MY | ecosystem: Environmental > Terrestrial > Soil > Wetlands > Peat | place: USA: New York... | reverse complement strand
AGGAACCAACTGGCAACGTGAGCAACTACGGGGTTGGCGGGAACGTAGTAGGCCATGGGGATGACGAGCAGCGCGGCGATGATGCTCTGCATGGCGGAGAAGCAGACCTTTTCCAGAGCGACGGCCCATAAGGGCAGCGGGCACATCACACGGTCGTCGATCTCACGGGTGATGCCGAACTCGCTGGAGAGCGGCAGTGCCACGGCGGCTATGCCGGAGAACATGATGGCCACAGCCATGAGTCCGGGGAGCAGGATGGTGCCAAAGTCGGCGCCGCCGGCGACGGTCATGGGGTTGCCTGTGGCCATGCGCGGCAGAATGAAGGTGAAGACGAAGAGGAAGAGCAGCGGCTGCATTCCCACGCGCAGCAGAAAAGGCAGAAATTCGCGGGTGAGCACGCGGAGATCGCGGAGGAAGAGCCCCAGAAAGACCTTGAAGAAGATTCCTGGGCCTAGATGGTGTGGGTGAGCGGGACCGGTTGAGGTTCGTGGATTCCCACCCTTCGCCGAGTGCGCGAAGGATGGGGCACTCTGCTGATGGGAGGGATTGGCGGGGTTTTCTGAGAGAGGCAGCGAGTTAGCTTCCGCTGCGCGGAAATCGTAAGTTAGCGAGTTCGCGGCTTCTGAACCTTGACCACTGTTGAGAGAACCCTGACCGCTGGTTTCTGATCCCTGACCCCTGATCCCTGATCCCTGGTTGTTATTCACGCAGGTCCCTCCCGGTGAGTTGAATGAAGACGGTCTCCAGGCTTGGCTCGGTGATCTGGAGGTCGCGCAGGCCGTAAGTAGTGGCGGCCTGGACCAGATCCGGCAACAGGCCGTCGGAGCTGGCGGCGATGACTCGCAGGCCGTCGGGAGTGGCTTCGGCGCTGGTCACGTCCTGGCGCGCGTTGAGCTTGGCCAGCAGCGGCTCAAGCGATTGAAGCGACTTGAGTTTTAGGTCAAAGATGGTGTGCGCGCCAAGGGTTTGCTTGAGCTTCTCGGGCGAGCCGAGAGCCAGCACGCGGCCATGGTCGAGGATGGCCAACCGGTCGGAGAGCGAATCGGCCTCCTCCATATAATGGGTGGTCAGCAGGACGGTGATGCCTTCCTTGTGCAGTTCCTGGACGGCCGACCACATGGCCATGCGGCTTTGCGGGTCGAGGCCGGCGCTGGGCTCGTCGAGGAAGAGGACGGTGGGGCGGTGGGCGATGGCGCGGGCAATCTGCACGCGCTGGGCGAGGCCGCCGGAGAGCTGAGCCGGGTAGACGTCCTTGCGCTCGGTGAGCATGAACTGGGTGAGCAGTTCGAACGACCGGGATTTGGCGCGGGCGTGGGAGAAGCCGAAGTAGCGGCAATGGAAGTAGAGGTTCTCATAAACGGTCAGCGAGCGGTCGAGGGTGTTGAACTGCGGGACTACGCCGATCAGCCGCCGCGCATGGACGGGATGGCTGACGACGTCGATGCCCGCGATGCAAACCCGGCCGCCGGTGGGTAGCGTGCGGGTGGTGGCGATGGAGATGGTGGTTGTCTTGCCGGCGCCGTTGGGACCGAGGAGGCCGAAGATCTCGCCCTGCTCGAGCTCCAGGTCAATGCCATCGAGCGCTACCACGCGGAGCTTCGACTCGTAAATCTTGGTCAGATTTTCAATTTCGACAATCAAGGGATCACCCGGCGTGGGGAAGGGAAGTGAGTACTCTTTCAGAGTATCGCAATCTTACCAACCCACTTGGCTCATTCGCTTGAGGATGATCTCGCTGTAGTGATTCATGCGTGCGGGTCGCCGTTTAAGAGGAGCAGGCAGAATCGCGGCCAGCCGCGCCGCCTGTTCGCGGTTGATATTCCGGGCGGTGGTTCCATAGTGATGTTGGCAGGCCGCCTCTGCCCCATAGATGCCAGGACCCCATTCGACCAGGTTGAGATAGAGTTCGAGAATGCGTTGCTTGCCGAGGACGAATTCGGCCACCGGCACGAGCGTTGCCTCCACGCCTTTGCGCAGGAAGGAGCGGCCGGTACCGAAGAAGAGGTTTTTAACGAGTTGCTGGGTAAGCGTGGAGCCTCCGCGCGTTCGTTCGCCTTCCATATCTTCTTGTGCGGCGAGCTGGAGCGCTTGCCAGTCGAAGCCGTGGTGCTGGTAGAAGCGCGCGTCCTCGGCGGCGATGACTGCGTGCTGAAGATCGGGCGAGATCTGGCTGAGGGGAACGAATTCGTAGTGTTCGCGATATGGTGTGCTATGCATCCAGGCCTGCAAGCGGCGCTGGAGGTGCACAGCGGTCGTCGGCGGGTCGATCCACCGGGCGGCCACAAGAAGCAGCGCGGCGAGCGACCAAAGAATGACCACGCCGATGAGGAACCATCGAATCATGGAGCGAAGGAGGCCCTTCCGCAACGGGGTTTTGGGGAAAGTTTTCAGCCTTGTGGTCACATTCCAGAATACTGGTTAGGGCTGATTTGGCCCAAGCCGTGCAAGTGGCTGATACCGCCAGCGAACTGGGGCAGTTGTTCATTTGGCTGAAGGAGGTGGGGTCGGCGCCGGCGAAGGCGAACGAGGAGGAGGTCAGCGGTCCATGGCCGTGGCAGGTTTCTGAAGAAATCTAATCACCTTATCACTGAGAGCGACGACAGCATAAGGGGATGTCCATCCAGAGATTACCGGGAGATTACTTTTGGTTTGCCCGATGCGAGGCAGCTTCTTCCGCGCCGGCAGTCTCGACGGGAGGGAAGAAAAATGCCCTCACGGAGGCAGACTTGACGCGAGTGCTGGTCAACGGGCCTCATCACCTCGGAGAAGGAGGAAAAGCGCGAAGTATATAGGACACAAATAGTCCTATATGACAAGGATAATCTCAGATAATCGGAGAAGTGACAGACTTAATGTTGCATACGTGCCAGTGGCGGAGTAGTTAACATCGCGGTGAAAGACTCTGCACACAGGAAGTCAAAACAAAATAATGGTTTACTGATTGTTTTTCCGGATTGAGAGACTCCTTGACCAGCATTCTCATGGCATTGTGAAGCTTGTGAAAGTTACATCTTAGGTAATAACCGGTGAACGTTACTGCCAGAGGCTATGGATGTGCTAGTTTAGGGAATTCTGAGGTTCATGGAAATTTCAGAAAAAAACATAAAAATTCACTTGCATATTGAATCTTCGTCTGCCTAAAATGTGTTCTCAATTGCTCATTCTCTGGCAATTCGGCAGGCTTCCCCGTCTGTTTCATATATGGTTGTCAGGGTTTTTGCCTAGGATTGCTCGCGGGATGAGGGCTACACAGGCCCGATATTCATCGCCGCCGGAGGCCGTTGGGGAGATTTTCGTGATACGCGCGCTTTCGTTTGAACACTATCGGTGAGAAACGAGCGTTATTGTGTGCCGGCGTTCGGCGCCGGCGGGGTTGATTGAAGAGGTCGTGAAGAGGAAGCTGAGGCAGTTTTCCTCTTTTTTGCGCAATCTGAGCGTGGGCTAAAAGAAGTTCGCCAGGAATGGCAAGAGGGTGTGATGGAGGGTTCGGTCATGGCTAATCGTGGAGAGAATCTAATGAAGAAGTGTCAGAATGCGGTTCTGGTTTCGCTGACGGCGATGTTCTGCTTGTTTTCTACGGCCTTCGCGGCCGCGCAGACCACAATCTCGGAAACGGTGGTGAACTTTGGCGACGTGGTGGAGAACACCACCAGCGCCACCAGGACCGTTATCTTCAAAAACACCGGGACGAGCTCCATCACTATCAATGCGATCTCCGTGACGGCGCCATCTCCCTATGCCATCGCTACGTCGACATGCGGCGCCACGTTGGCGGCGGGCAAAAGTTGCACCGTCGGACTCACCCTCAGTCCGACGACGCTCGGCGCTCAGCCGGCGGCCACGCTGACCATTGCTACAACTGCGCCTATTGACGGTACGCAGACGGCATCGCTGTCCGGTACGGGGATTACGCCGACCTGGCTTTCGTCGTCTTCGCTCTCTTTTATCGCAGTAGCCGGCGAGGCCAGCGACCCCAAGACGGTTACGCTCTACAACAACCAGCTCACGCCGCTAATCATCCATTCGATCTCGGTTCCCACTAACTATGCTGTAACCGGAGGTACGTGCCCGAGTCCGAGCGGCACGCTGCCGGCGCGTTCCAGCTGCACGATCTCAATCACTCTGACGCCGCCTTCTTCCTCTATAGGAGTTCTTCCGGGAGGCTTGCTGACGATCAATACCGATGCCTTGGACACTCCGAACACGGCATCGCTGTCCGGTACTGCGATTGCGCCGACCTGGCTTTCGTCGTCTTCGATCTCTTTTATAGCAGTAGCCGGCGAGGCCAGCGCCCCCAAGACGGTTACACTCTACAACTACCAACACACGCCGCTGAAGATCACTTCGATCACGGTTCCCACTTACTATGCTGTATCCGGGGGGACATGTACGAGTACAGTCCCGCTGTCGCTGGCGGCGAGTTCCAGTTGCACGATCTCAATCACTCTGACGCCGCCCTCTGTGGGAGCTCTTACGGGAGGCTTGCTGACGATCAATACCGATGCCTCGAACACTCCGAACACGGCATCGCTGTCCGGTACGGCGATTGCGCCGGCCTGGCTTTCGTCGTCTTCGATCTCTTTAGTAGGAGTAGTAGGCGAGGCCAGCGCCCCCAATACAGTTACGCTCTACAACAACCAGCTTACGCCGCTGGGCATCACTTCGATCGCGGTTCCCACTAGCTATGCTGTATCCGGGACATGTCCGAATCCGGGCACGCTGCCGGCGGGTTCCAGCTGCACGATCATAGTCACTCTGACGCCGCCCTCTGTAGGATCTCTTCCGCCAGGCTCGCTGACCGTTACTACAAATGCGCCTGTTAACGGTACGCAGTCGGCATCGCTGTCCGGAACGGGGATTGCGCCGGCCTGGCTTTCGTCGTCTTCGATCTCTTTAGTAGGAGTCGCCGGCGAGGCCAGCGCCCCCAATACGGTTACGCTCTACAACAACCAGCTCACGCCGCTGGGCATCACTTCGATCGTGGTTCCCACTAGCTATGCTGTAACCGGGACATGTCCGAATCCGGGCACGCTGCCGGCGGGTTCCAGCTGCACGATCATAGTCACTCTGACGCCGCCCTCTGTAGAAACTCTTCCTCCAGGCTCGCTGACCGTTACTACAAATGCGCCTGTTAACGGTACGCAGACGGCATCGCTGTCCGGAACGGGGATTGCGCCAGCCTGGCTTTCGTCGTCTTCGATCTCTTTTGCAGCAGTCGCCGGCGAGGCCAGCGCCCCCAAGACGGTTACGCTCTACAACAACCAGCTCACGCCGCTGAGTATCACTTCGATCACGGCTTCCACTCCCTATGCTGTATCCGGGGGGACATGTACGAGTACGGTCCCGCTGTCGCTGCCGGCGGGTTCCAGCTGCACGATCTCAGTCACTGTGACGCCGCCCTCTGTAGAAACTCTTCCGGCAGGCACGCTGACCGTGACTACAAATGCGCCTGTTAACGGTACGCAGACGGCATCGCTGTCCGGTACAGCGATTGTGCCGGTCACGCTTAGCCCATCGATCGCTGGGTTTGGTTCGATTGCCGTTGGCACCACCAGCACGGCCAAGACATTCACGCTGACGAATTATCAACCCACCGCCTTGTCCATTACCTCGGCAGTCTTTGGCGGGCCGTTTGTGCTGGACACCGGCGCCGTGACCACCTGCCCAGTTGTGGGCGGAGTGGTAAGCGGCACGCTGGCTGCGAACTCGAAATGCGTCATTGGTGTCGACTTCCAGCCGACAGCCGTTGGACCGGCTGCCGGGGGCCAGATTACGGTGAATGATTCCGCCCCCCTCAGCCCGCAGGTTGCTACGCTTACCGGAACGGGAATTGCGGCGGTCGTGGTTTCGCCCGGCACGCTTGCCTTTGGCAACGTGCAGACGGGCACCAGCGCGACGAAGAACGTCACGGTGACGAACAACCAGGCGGTTAACCTGGACTTCACATCTATCAGCGCTCCCGCGCCGTATACCGTTTTCGCGGGCACGACGACCTGCGTTGTGGGCACGCCGGTATTGCCGGGGACGAATTGCGTCATCAGCGTGATGTACAGCCCCACAACCGTGGGCGCGAACCCGGCCAGCGTGCTTACGATCACAGACGACGCCTTGGGCAGCCCGCAGATGGTCAACCTGACCGGCTCCGGAGTTGGTCAGGTGACGCTGAACCCGACGAGTCTGGCCTTCGGCACTGTTGAGGTCAATAATGCGGTGACCCAGAATGTGACGGTGACCAACAATCTGGGCATCTCGCTGACGATCTCTACGATTACCGGCTTCCCCGCCGCATACACGCAGAGCATCGTGGCGAACAGTTGCACGCCGGGGTTGGTGGTCGTGCCGGGCGGCAACTGCGTGATCGCGGTGACTCTGACGGCAACCGCTACGGGTGCGCAGCCGGGGACGATCAGCATCAACGACGACGCGCCAACGAGTCCGCAGAAGTTTTCCGTCAGCGCGAATGCGATTGCACCGGTGGTATTCTCGCCCACCAGTCTCTCCTTCGCCGCGCAGCAGGTGGGAACGACCAGCACCCCGGCCAAGACGGTGACTCTCAATAACGAGCAGACTGTCGCGCTGAATATCAGCGGAGCCACGATTACGGGTCCCAACGCCAGCGATTTCAACGTCACGACGACCTGCCCACTGGTGCCGGCGTCGCTGGCGGCCAGTGGCAACTGCCCGCTGCAGGTGACCTTTACGCCCAGCGCGTCGGGTGTCAGAACGGCAATCCTGAACGTTGCCGACGACGCTCTTGGCAGCCCGCAGACGATTCCTCTGACCGGTTCGGGTTCTGCGCCGGTGACGGTCTTGCCGGGCTTGCTCACCTTTACGTCGCCCGTGGGCAGCACCAGCGCCTACCAGAATGTGACCATCACCAACGCCAGTTCGGGTTCGGTACTATTCACCGGCTTGTTGCTGAGCGGCGACTTTATCCAGACTGCGACGAACTGCGGGACGCTACCATTCACGCTGACGCCTGGCGCTAACTGCACGGTTTCATTGGAGTTCAATCCCAGCATCGGCGGCACTCGCGACGGCCAGCTCCAGGTCTACGACAACACTCCGACCAGCCCGCAGGTGATCAACCTGACCGGCTCGGGAACCTGGCCGCTAACGGTCTCTCCCTCTTCACTTTCGTTCAGCGCGCAGACGGTGAACACTGCCAGTCCCGCCAAGGTCATCACGCTGACCAATCATGAGACCGAGTCGGAGACCTTCTCGCTGGGCACGACCGGCGACTTCTCCGCCACTACGAATTGCGGCACCGGTGTGATTGCCGCCAACTCCTCCTGCCTGGTCTATGTCACCTTCACTCCCAGTTCGGCTTCGCCTTCGACGCGCACCGGCACGTTGACCATTACCGACTCAGCGCCAGGCAATGTTTTCTGCCCGGTAGCCCCGGTAACGGGCGCGCTATGCACGGTTCCGCTGACCGGATCGGCCGTTGCCACCAAGCTTCCCGCGGCAGTCGCAGTGGTTTCGCCCGGAGCGGGAGGGGCAGGCACCTCGGTCAACGTGAAAATCACCGGCAACGGATGGACGAACTTCAACGCCTCTTCGGTAATCAGCTTCACCGATATAAACAGCGGCACCTATCCGGTTGATATCACGGTTACTTCGCAGACCCTGATCTCGGCCAATGAGATCGATGCCACGTTGACGATTCCCGCCAACTGCCCTGCTATAGCTCTTCCACAATGCCCGGCAGTGTACCTCGTGACTTATGGCGCGCGGAATATCGCGGTGACCACACCGCTGAGCGGCGGAGGAACAGAAGTTGCGTCACTGGAGCAGGCCTTTATCATTGACGATCCAAACAACCAGCACCCCATCACCGTGGTTGCTCCGGCCTTCGGCACTCAGGGCCAGACGATGAATGTGGACCTGACCGCCACCGGCACGAACTTCGATCAGGCCACCACGTATGCCAACTTCGGCGATGGAATCACTGTCAATTCGCTGACGGTGACCGACGTGACCGATGCGCAGGCCAATATCACCATCAGCAACACCACGCCGGTGGGCGGCCGCACCATCACGCTGGTAACCGGCGGTGAGTTTGCCGTATCAACCCCGGGCGTCTTCTACATCGGCCCCAACGCTGCGACATTGACGGGATTCACACTCGCCACCTACGTGCCTGCGACTTCGACGTATACTTGCGGCTCCACGCCGGTCACGATGCCGCAAGGATTTAGCGGCGCGCTTTGCATGACGGCTACCGGAACTCACTTCCTGCAGGATGCGACGCAGGTTTCCTTCACCGGCGGCATTACCGTCGGCGATGTGACGGTGACCAGCACAACGACGGCCATAGTTCAGGTTGCCGTGCAGTCCCTGGCAACAGTAGGCTTGCAGAATGCCACGGTCTGGACGGGCGGCGAGACTTCCACTCTGAACAACGCCGTCGCGGTGACCGGAGCGACGCCGCAACTGGTCTCGGTGACGCCTAGCTCCTCTCCGCAGGGCAGTTCGCCGACGGTTATGATTACCGCCAACAGTTTTATGAGTTTCGTTACCGGGCAAGTTTCGGCAACCTTCGACGGCAATATCTCCTCGCCGACGGTGAATGTGATCGATGGGCAGCACGTTTCGATCCCGATCAGCATCACCACGGACGCCAACGTGGGCAGTATCACAGCGAATTTGATCGTTGGCCCGTCGGGCAGCACCGTTCTGTATCCGTTCACCTTCACGGTTACGCAGTCGAGCGCGGCCATCACCAACGTGTCGCCGAGCTGCGTACCGCAGGGCGGGCAGTTGACGCTCTCCGTGACCGGCATCAACACCAACTGGGTGCAGGGCACCACCACGGCCGCCTTCTATCCGGTCCCGGTTCCCGCGCCGAGCTTCGATCTGATCAATATCACCGACGCGACAGACGCGCAGCTCGCCATTGCGGTTCCTACAAACACCCCGGCGGGAAGCTATGAGTTCTACATGGCCACCGGCGGCCAGGTCGTCAATGCCTCGGTGAAGGTCTGCGCGGCGACGCCGACTCTGATGATGAGCCCGCCCAACGGCTTGCGTCCCTTTGGCGCGGCCGTGAACAGCTTCACCGCCAACTTTACCGGCCAGTTCACGCACTTTGGCCCGACGACGGAGGCGGTTATCAGCGGCGAGGGCGTGACGCTGACGAACTTCACCGTCAACGGCTCGACCGGCCTCAGCGCCTCTGCGACGGTGACGATCATTTCGGGTGTGAACGGCACGCCCACGGCCCTCGGCCCGCGCAAGATCACCTTAACCACCGGCGGAGAGATCGTCAAAACTTACTTCAACGTCACCCAGACCCCGGTGGGGATCATCAGCGTTTCGCCCTATCACGGGCCGCAAAGCACCACCATGAACGTGGAGATCGTGGGCCTGAACACGCACTTTACGCAGCCGACCCAGGTTCAATTCGGGCCGCAGATCACCGTGAATAGCGTTACCGTAAACACAGACACCGATCTGATCGCCAACATCACGACCAGCTTTACCGACAACGGCACCCTCCCCACGCCTCCGGGCTGGCAGAGCGTGTACATCAACAGCGCAGAAGGAACTGGCTTTACAGCGGCCGCAGGCCTGCCCACAACGACCAGCGGCGCGGGAACCGGAGCGGTGGTTTCGATTACCGCCTCGGGTACGGGCGCTCTGACATCGTGCACCGCAACGGCGGGGGGCAGTGGCTACCAGGTCGGCGATTATATCTATCCAACCCAGGCCGGAAGCGGGGGCAGCGCCTGCCAGGTGACGGGAGTGGACGGAACAACAGCCGTTACAACGATGATTACCACCGAGGAGCAGGTGATTACCGGCTTCCTGGTGGATTCGCCGGCGTTGCCGAGCTTGGTGAGCGTCTGCGTGACCGGGACGGGCCCCTATTCGACGAGCACGGTGCCATGCGTATCGAGCGCTCAGCAGGGAGCCACGGTGGATGTTACGATCACCGGTTCGCTGACGAATTGGAACAGCACGACCGAAGCCATTCTCGGCGCCGGCGTCACAGTCGCCAACCTGACCAACACCAGCCCGACGACCGAGACAGCGACGATCGCTGTCAACCCGACGGCTCCGGTAGGCGGCAACAGCGTCATCATGTTCACCGGTTCGGAGATTGTCAGCGGAACCGGCTTTAATGTCACTCCAGGTGCGTCGTTGATTTACAGCGTCGGGCCGGTTGGCTGCAATGCCAACGGCATTACGAATGAGGTTGCGGATGTCTGCGGCGTATCGAATGGCGCCGGGACGCCTTACGTCATTACGCAACTGCAAACGGCGACATTGAATATCGTCGGCGTGGGCACGCACTGGCTCCAGGGCGAAACCACAGCCAACTTCGGCGCCGGTGTCGTTACCGATAGCCTTACGATCACCAGTCCGACCACAGCCACCGCTCAAATCACTGTGCTGTCCACATCGCCGGTTGGCTTTGCGTCGCTGACCATGACCACCGACGGTGAAGTGACCACCTTGCAGCAGGCCATCGATATTGAAGAGGGATTCCCGAAGATTCTGGCTACTTCGCCTGCCGGCGGCGAGCAGGGCAATAACATCACTCTGCAGGTTCTGGGCCGCTTCGCCAACTGGCAGGCGGGAGTTACTTCGGCCGCCTTCAACCAGGACATCACGGTGAACACCGTCGATGTGATCGACTCCAACAACCTGCAACTGGGCATTACCGTAAGCCCCTGGGCTTACGTAGATCCCGAGCCATGGATCTCATGCGGCCATGTACTCACCATTACCACGGGCACGCAGCAGGTAGCGGGCGCTGGCGGACCTTCCGGCACTCCGGGGATCTTCTGTGTCTCGCAGGGTGCCGAAGAGATCACCAGCGTTACGCCGCTTGAGACCGACCAGGGATCGACCACATCCGTGACCATAACTGGTGCGGCCACCAACTTCCTCGCGGGCGTCACGCAGGTCAGCTTCGGCGATCCGAACTTCGCCGTAGGCCAGATCCAGGTCAACAGCCTCACCAACCTTACGGTGCCGGTAGCGGTTTCGACCGCGGCAACCCCCGGCTTCAAGACGGTCACCGTTACGACCTACGGCCAGGTAGCCTCGCAACTGTACTCGTTCACGGTCAAGCCGGACGTAGGTACGCTGAATGAGGCGATTCCCAACCAGGCCGAGCAGGGCGCACCGATCGTAACTAGCCCAACCTGCTCAACCCTCCCCAGCTGCATGGTCCGGCTGATTGGCCAGTACACGCACTTCAACAGCATGAGCACAGCCACCTTCGGCGCGGGCATCACCGTGCAGTCGGTTAGCTTTGTCAGCCTGACGGAAGTGGATGCGTACATCACCATCGATCCGCTCGCCTATACAGGCGGGCGCACGGTTACGGTCACGACCCCTGGAGTTTCTTGCCAATACCAGCCTACAGGCGCCTCCGCCAATGTCACCTTCGAAGGTTGCACGGCAGGCAGCTCCAGCGGAACCGGCAGCGAAATTGTCTACAATAACATCTTCTCCGTCATTCCCGGCCCGGCGATTATCAGCAATGTTGCGCCCAATACCGGAAATGAGGGCCAGGAAGTGGTCGTCAACATCACCGGCGAGGCGACGCACTGGGCGCAGAATTTCACCCAGTTCTATATCAGCGGCGCGGGCTATGACATCACCGTCAACTCGGTGGTGATCAACAGCCCCACCAGCGCTACGGCGGACATCAGCATCTCTCCGACCGCCAATCCCGGGACGCGCTCCGTGTCGATGGTTACCAACGGCGAAGCGCTGACCGATCGCGGCGCATTCGTTGTCACCGGCGGCATTCCCGTCATCTCCTACGTCAGCCCCAACAGCGCAATTTACGGAACGACCGGCCTTGAAGTCACTGTGGTCGGCAACGCCTACACCGAGTGGAACGCCTCCAGCACTCTCAGCTTCGGCCCCGGCATCACCGTCAGCAGCTTCCAGGTGGATGATACCGCTCACATTGAGGCCGTCCTCAACATCGGCCCGCCTTGCACCAGCCCCGGCGTCCCCGCCGGCTGCGCTCAGCTCGGTTACCGGACCGTCATCGTCCAGACCGCCGCGCAGGTTCTGTCGGGCAACTTCCAGGTCACGGCGCCGCCACCGCCGCCGAGTCCATACATCTGGTATGAGAATCCGTCCTCCGGAATCCCCGGCCAGACGCTGACCATCAATTTCATCGGCCAGTACACGGAATGGAGCCCGGATCCGATTGCCGGCACGCAGTTGACCGGCTTCAATGCCGCCGTCACGGTGAATTCCTTCCAGATAACCAGCCCGACCACCGCCACAGCCAACGTCACCATCGCGCCGGACGCCACTGAATCGTACAGCACGCTCACGTTCACCACGCCCAATACCACCGACTACGGCACCGAGGTGGACTTTGCCGGCTTCACCGTGGTTGTGGCCCAGCCGACTCTGACCATTGTCGATCCGGGATCGTCGATGCAGGGCACGCAGAACCTCACGGTCAACATCCTCGGCCAGTTCACGGCCTTCGACAGCACAACGACCTTCAACTTCGGTCAGGGCATCACGACCAACGGCCCGCCGACGATTCTTGGACCTGGCATCGCCACGCAGAGCATCAGTATCGCTCAACTGGCTACGCTGGGCTATCGCAGCGTCGTGGCGACCACGCCGGATGCTCAAAACTTCAACGGTGTCAACCAGGTCACGGTCAGCGGCGCGGGCTTCGATGTAACGCCGAGCCTTGCTCTGATCCTGGCGGTTACACCCAACACGGCCCTGCAGGGTCAGACGCCGCAGGTGGAGATCACCGGCCAGAACACACATTGGGATGGTTCAACCATCTTCCAATTCGGCGACGGCATCGTGGTAACCAAGACCAAGGTGAACTCTCTTACCGACGCCACGGTTTGGCTGTCGATTCCGGCGTACGCTGGGGAGGGTGCGACGTGGGCTTCCGCGCAGACGGCGGGCGAAGTTGCCAATCTGAATAACGCCTTTGTGGTGCAGGCCGGCACGCCTTATCTGCTCTCCTCCGGACCGGGTTCAGAGGAGCAGCAAAGCTCCGCGGTCTTCACCATCCTGAGCCAGGAGACCAATTGGCTGACGAATCCGCCGACGGTCTCCTACGGCGACGGAGTTGTGCTCACCAATGTCAACGTCACCGGGAACACTTCGCTGACCGTTGACGGCTACATCCAGCCCACTACGTACACGGGCTGGCGCAATCTCACTGTCACCTCCGGCACGCAGGTTCTGGGCCTGAATAGTGTCCTGTACGTTGCTCCCGGACCGGCGGCGATCAATGATGTTGTGGCCAACTCCGCCGGCCAGGGCGATACCGTGACGGTAACCATAAACGGCACCAACACGCATTGGCAGCAGGGAGTGACATCACAACCCAACTTCCCGAATGTGCTCATCAACAGTTGGTCTGTGACTTCACCGACGACAATAACCGCCAACATCACCGTGAATGACTCCGCGCCAGCCGGCGAGGAGTCGATATCGGTGACCACCCTTGGCGAATACGCGTACGGAGCCTATGTCTTTACAGTCATCCAGACCCAGCCGGAACTGCTGGCCGTCGTTCCGACCAGTGGGGTGCAGGGTTGGATCGGGAACGTTGCTCTCACCGGTCTGTACACGAGCTTTGTCAACGGCACCACCACGGCTAACTTCGGCGCGGGCATCACCGTAAACTCGGTTTCGGTGACCGATTCAAGCCACGCCACGGCCAACATCACCGTGTCTCCGACGACGACTCTGGGCTGGCGCAACGTGACCGTCACCACGGGTACTCAGAATGTCACTCTGAACAACGCCTTCCAGGTCACCGTTGGCCCGGCGGCAATTCAGGGCCCGTTGAATCCGAATAGCGGCGCGCAGAACACATCGCTCACCGTGATCGTCACAGGCTACGCGACGCACTTCAACAGCACCGGTTGCAGTCCCACCAACCCATGCACCACGGCCAGCTTCGGCGGCGGCATCCAGGTTACCGGCATCACCGTGACCGACGCCGAGCATGCCACGGTTGCCATCACGATTCCGAGTAATACCGCGGTGACCGGGACCGACCCCCATACCGGCTACGATGTATCGCTGACCACGGGCGGCGAGGTCGCCACAATTCTGGGCAGCTTCTTCGTAACCTCCGGCAGTCCAATTATCTCCGCGGTGACTCCGCCGACCGGCAACCAGGGCGCTAACAACCTGAGCGTCGCTCTCACCGGCCTGTTCACGCACTTCGCCTGCACCGGCGTCTGCGCGCCGGCCACTGGCAGCTGGCCCAGCTTCGGCGCCGGCATCACAATCAACTCGATGACGGTAAGCGATCTAACCGACGCCGTAGCGAACATCACCATCGCTCCGGGCGCAACGCTTGGCTCGCGCAATGTGACGGTCACGACGGGCGCGGAGACGGCCACGAAGACCGGCGGCTTCAGTGTGAACCCGGGCGTTCCGGCTCTTCTGACCGCGGCTCCCAGCAGCGGCCAGGCGGGCACCACGACCAGCGTGGTAATTACCGGCCAGTTCACCACCTTCCAGGCGGGCTTCTCGACCGTCTACCTGGGTTCGGGAATCAACGTGAACTTCATCACAGGCGTAACCTTGACGCAGTTGACCGCCAACATCACCATCGCTTCTAACGCCCTGGTGGGTAGCCGCGACGTTCAGGTCACCACCAACGGCACGACGCTTACGCTCAGCGGCGGCTTTAACGTAACCCCCGGCACGCCGGTCATTCAGACGATCAGCCCCAGCTTCGGCAACCCCGGCCAGACCGCTCTGACGATTACGCTCACCGGCCAGTACACTAACTGGACGACTGCCTCCACGGTCACCATCGGCACACCTTCCGATTTAATTACCGTGGTAGGCGCTGCCGGCCCCGGATTGCCCGGACCGGTCGTATCCGCCACGGCTACCAGCATCACCGTGAACGTGAACATCGATCCTGCCGCTCCCCTTGGCCCGGCCGGGATCTCTGTCACCACCGGCGGTTCCACGCAGAACTATCCCGGCGGCTTCACCGTGCAGCCAATAGTCATTCCGCCGCCTTCGATCCTCTCGATCAGCCCTGGCCTGAACACAGGCGCGGTAGTACCCATCAACAGCAGCTTCTACGTGGTCTTCAGCCAGCCGATGGACATCGCCACGTTTACCAACAGCAACATATATTTGCAGCTGATCAGCAATCCGGGCCAGGGCTGGACTACCGTACCAATCGGCATCAGCGAGGACGCCACGGGCCGGGTTCTGACGATCACGCCGAACACCCCACTGGCCGTCAATTCGCAGTACTACTTGACCCTGACCAGCGGCATCACGGACGCCACGGCCGCGCACAATCCAATCAACAGTTATTACTACGAATCTTTCCACACCGTCTTCAGCGCCAACACCACAGCGCCCACGGTGGTCGCGTTCAATCCGCCGAACGCCGCGACCAATATTGGCACCAATGTGCCGATTGGGTTGGAGTTCAGCGCTCCAATGAATCAGGGAACGGATACCGGCGTGACCGTCACAACCGGCGGTAATCCGGTGGCAGGCACCTTCAACTGGAACGCTAATATCAACTGCTGCGGATGGGGCTGGGATGGGCCGGGCAACCTGCTGTATTTCACGCCCACCACGCCTCTGGCGGCGAACACCACCTATACCGTGGCCTGGGGCGCGCCTCTGGCCGATACCGCCGGCAACGCGGTGACGCCGGGTTCGTTCACCTTCACCACCGGCAGCGGTTCGGATACCGCGTACAACTATACCGGCAGCGACATCGCCAACGGCCTGACCAACGTCGGCACCAACATTGCGCCGCAGGTCTGGTTCTCCAAGCCGATCAACCCGATCGATATCAACACCGGCACGCTGATGATGTACAACAACGACAGCGGCAAGTACATCAACGGCACGGTGACGGTTGCTCCCGATGGCATGAGCGCGACCTTCACTCCGGCTGTTCCGCTGCTGCCCGACACCTACTACCGGCTGTACATGGCGTGGGGTTACTACGATGCGGATTCTGACCCCTTCAACAACTCAGGCGCGTACCTGAACGGCATAAACACCTACTTCACCACCGGCAACGGTTCCGATCTGACTCCGCCCACCGTGGCTGCGGTCTCGCCGGCCGACAACGCCACTGCCGTTCCGCTGAACGCGCAGGTCATTGTTACATTCAGTTCGCCTGTCGATCCGGATGCCGTGAGCAACGTCGTCACGGTTACGCCCGCGGGCAGCTTGACGTCGATCAGCGGCACAGCCACGCTGGCCAGCGATCTGGTGACGCTGTTCTTTGTGCCGACAACAATTCTTCAGCCCGGCACGGTTTACTCAGTGGCGGTTTCGGGCTATCAGGACGTGGTCGGAAATGCGGGTACTCCCTTCAGCAGCAGCTTTACTACCGCTTCTTCCATTGCGCCGATCAACGTCTCGACGGGCTTCAACGCCTCCGGCCAGTTAATCACCACCAACAACACCAACGACGCCAACTGGGCGTATATCCCGCAAACGGGCACACCCTCGGAGAGCACCTTCGGATGCCCCTCAAGCATCACGCCTACTCCCGCCGGGTGCACAACCGGCACTGCCACGCCGCTTCAAACCGTGGGACCGGGCGATACCGGCTGGTGGACCGGCGGATGGCCAGCCAACGGGCCGAGTTCGGACTGGATCAATCTCAATCCGAACAGCACGTCTGGCAACACCTATGGCCTCTACTACACGACCTTCAACATCTCCGGAAGCGTGCCATCGAACCTCTGCCTGGTAGGCAGCATGTGGCTCGACGACCAAGGATTGCTGGCCCTCAATGGGACGGCCATCATGAACAACATCAGCGGATATAACACCAGAGCCTATCCGCTAAATATTCCCTTGACCAACCTGGTGACAGGCGAGAACGTGCTGTCGCTCGGCTGGGGCTCGACCGACAACGCTTATGAGGCCTTCCGCCTGCAGGCCACTATCCAGACCTGCGGCGCCAGCCTGACCGGCGGCACATCGGTAACGGGCAATAGAGGCGGCCTGGTGTTGATCAGCGCGGCGCCTTCCTACGGTGCCGGCGGTGTGGCCACCAACTCGACCATCACCCTCGTCTTCAACAACCCGCTTGATCCGGCGACGGTCAACTCCACTACCCTGTCGTTCCAGGTTGGCGATAGCTCCAGCCAGACGATCGCGGGCAGCTACGCGTTAAGCACTACCAATGTACCCAATGACACGGTAGTCTTCACACCCGACAGCCCGCTCCCGGTGGGTCAATCCATCTACGTCAACGTCTACAATGGGCCGTACGATTTGGCCGGCGACAATGCCGACACGAGCGGCTTGAACAACTACCAATGGATCACCTACTTCAACACCAGCGGCACGGCCACGCCGGCTCCATCGGCCTTCCAGGTGATAGCCTTCTCGCCGTCCAACGGAGCAACCAACGTCGGCCTGCGCGCGCCGGTGGTGGCCACCTTCAACCGCTCGTTCAATCCCAACTCGGTCAATTCCAGCGACTTTGCCCTCTTCGACGGCGATGGGCAGAGCCCGTGGTGCACTAACTACAGCCACTCGCAGGACGATACCTCGATTGCCTTCAATTGCTACGCACTGCCCTCCAGCGCCAATCTGACGGCGATGCTCGGCAGCGGCCTGCAGGATTGGAACGGCGATGCGCTGACACCTGCATACGCCAGCCAGTTCACCACCACCTACTACGACTCGAACACTAACGGCACGATCATCAGCGTGCGGCCGGGCAACGGCGCCAGCGGCGTGAGTGTTAACCTGCCCCTCGTCCTGACTTCCAACCTGCCCATCAACGCCGGCACGGCAAGCTCGGGCATCGAAGTGGCGCAGAACAATGTAGCCGTTCCGGGCACGGTGCAGGTGCTGGATAACGGCTATACGCTGGAGTTCACGCCCAGCGTTCCCTGGACTCCGGGCGCGCTGATTCAGTGGTGGACGACCGGCAGCCTGACCGACACCACTTATAACACCAACATCAACGGAACCAGCGGCTACTTCTACGTTGCCGCCAGCACCGCATCGTTGACGCCGAGCGTACAAGTGGCCGTTCCTGCGAGATACACCAATCCGGTTCCGGAAAACACCATCTTCGACCTGCAATTCAACACGCCGCTGAATCCGGCGACGGTGAACAGCACGAACATTTACCTGTATGACAACTCCAACAACAACCTGTCAGTGCCAGTCACCATCACACAGCCGCAGCCGAACGAAATTCTGATGGTGCCGACGAGTCCTCTGCCGGCCGGCCACTATATCTACCTGTACTTCGGCACTGGCCTGACAAGCACAAACAGTGTGCCGGCTGTCGCTACACAGTGGTGGGAAGCCGTCAGTTCAACCTCCGATAGCACGACGCCGGTAGTCACCGGCGCGGTGCCTTACGCCGGCGAAACCGGCGTGGGCGTCAATGTGCAGCCGGGCGTGCTCTTCAACAAGCCAATTGATCCGGTGAGCGTCAACGCCAACACTTTCCAGGTATTGGACGGTGTCACGCCTCTGGCGGGCAGCTACTGGTTCAACTCCAACAACACGCGCGTGGAGTTCGTGCCCAACGCGCCACTGCCGGCCAATACCATTCTGACGATAGTGCTCGGCCCCAGCTGCCCTACCGTCGCCCCCTTCACCAACTGCGTCCTCGACCTGGTGGGCAACCCGGTCACCTTCAGCTCGACATTCACGACCGGAGCAACGCCGGATGTCACCGCTCCCAGCATCGTCTGGAGCAGCGTCAGCAGCAGCGAGAGCATCCCGACCAACTCGGTGATCACGGTTCAGTTCAGCGAGCCGATGGATACTTCCAGCTTCACCGTCGGGCAGCCGGGCAGTTGCGGCAACTTCACCATTTATGACACCCTGAATGGTTGGCAGTGCATCGCCGCCACGCTCACCTGGAACGCGACGCAGACGGTTGCCTATCTGCAGCCCACGACTTGGCTGGCCGCGGGACGCCAATACTACATCGAAGTCGATGGCGGCACGGACATCGCGGGCAACACGGTCAGCGGCTTGTATTTGTACTTCTACGCCGAGTTAACCAGCGCCACGACCGCGCCCACGGTGATCAACTGGAATCCGATCAACGGAGACACGGTGGGCACCAACACAATCATTGAAGCGCAATTCAGCGCGCCCATCGATCCCAGCTACTTGACCGGCGTCACGCTTTCACAGGGCGGCTCGACGGTGCAGACCACCCCGGTGATGAGCGCGGGCAATACCATCCTGCAGCTTGTGCCGAGCGTTGCGCTCGCCGCCAATACCACTTATTTGATGACGATTGCCGGCGTGCAGGATCCGGCCGGCAACCCGGTCGGTACGGTGACAAATAGCTTCACCACCGGTCCGGGCTACGACATTACCAAGCCGTATGTGGTCACCATCGATCCGCCGAACAACGCCACGGTGGGCACCAACGCCATCGTCAAGATCGCCTTCAACAAGCCGCTCAATCCCATCACCGTCAACAACAGCAGCTTTGCGATGGAGCTGAACGATACCTCGCAGTGGATTCCGCTGACGGTGACACCGTCGGCCAACGGGTTGGAGGTTACTCTGACGCCGCAGATTTCGCTGCTGCCCAACACGCGGTACGCATACTATATTGGGTACAACAGCAATGTGCAGGATCAGGACGGCAACAGCTACTACGCTGGGTGGTACTACTTCACCACCAGCAGTGGCGCGGTCAGCACGGGACCGACGGTCACCATCAGCCCGAGCGGAATCACGGGTGTTCCGCTGAACGCGCAGGTCATTGTCAACGTCAGCGCGCCCATCGATCCCACCAGTGTGACCCAGAACTCAATCACGGTGAAGAACGGCGCTGCCACGGTGGCGGGAACGGTGAGCGAGGTTAACAGCCAGGAGCTCGCCTTCGCGCTGACCGGAATAGGAACCGCGCCTGTCGGCACCTACCTTGGCTGCTACAACGATACCGGCTCCAGGGTCTTGAACGGCTACTACACCAGCAGCGGCGGCATGACTGTAGAGTCCTGCGTCTCCACTTGCCAGACTCAGGGCTACGCTTACGCCGGAGTACAGTCTAGTTCGCAGTGCTTCTGCGGCAACGGTCCCTACAACAGCGCCGGCCAGGGAAATGCCTGCAATTACACATGCAACGGCAACTCGGGCGAGATATGCGGCGGTTCATGGGCGAACAGCGTCTATACTTCCAACGCCAGTGACACGGCGAGCCTGTTTGCCGCAGGCACCACCTACACGGTGAATGTCTCCGGTTTTGCGGACCCCAACGGCAACGCAGTTGTGCCCGCCACCGCCACCTTCACTACCGGTACATCCGCATCCAACGGCGGGCTTACTCTGACCGGCAACAACATTGGCTCGAATGGAACGACGGGCGTCTCCACCACTTCGCCGATCACTCTCACTTTCAACCAGATTCTGGATCCAGCGACGGTGAACGGCAGTACGTTCATGGTTAACGTCAACGGGAACACCAACCAAGGACTGGCGGGGACGTTATCGGTTGGAACAGGAGCGAACGCCAACCAGATCACCTTCACTCCCACCAATCCGTATCCGGCCAATGCAGACATTTACGTGCAGAATTGCAATGGCCCGACCGATGTTCTGGGCGATGTTTTAGGCGGCAGCTGCTGGAATACCTTGCTGTGGTTCCAGGTTAGCAGCGGCGGGACGGTTCCCACGGCGTTGTCGGTTCTTTCGTACAGTCCGGCCAATGGCGCCACCAATGTGCGCCACGATGAGCCGATCTCGGTCACCTTCAACAATCCGATCAACGGCGGCACGACGGGCGGCTACAACACGCAACTGTATGCCGGCCAGGATCTGCAAACCCACGGCAGCGTCAGCATTTCGGCGGATGGCCGCACCATGACCTTCAACAATGGCGCGCTGTACAACGGCACAACCTACACCATCACAATCCCCGCCGGCGGAGTGACCGACGAGTGGGGCAATTCGCTGACGACGACCTTCATCAGCACCTTCACCACCGACTCCAACCCCGCCACCGGCAACGGCGGCGTGCAGCGCGCGAATCCGGGTAATACCAGCGGCATTCCGACCGATACGCTGTTAACCCTTTACATGAATCGCCAGGTCAACGCCTCCACAGTGCCGGGAGCCCTGACGGTCACTGTAAATGGCCAAGTCTACGCCGGAACCGTGCAGGTGACGGCCGGTGGCTATGAGATCCAGTTCACGCCCACCGTTCCGTTCCCGAATAGCGCGACGGTGCAGTGGTTCCTCGCAGGAAGTGTGCTGGATGTTCCCGGCAACAACTTCAGCGGCAACAGCGGCTACTTCTACACCGCCGCCAGTACAGCGACGCTGGCGCCGGCCGTGCAAGTTTACTCTCCGCCGCAGTACACCAACCCAGTGCCGCTCAACGCAATCTTCGACCTTCAGTTCAATACCCCGCTGAATGCGGCGACGGTGACGAGCAGCAATGTCTATCTCTTCGACGGTTCCAACGGCAATGCGATTGTGCCGGCAACGCTTACACAGCCGCAGCCAAACGAAATCCGTTTGGTGCCTACCAGCGCGCTGCCTGTCAACCACTACATCTACGTGCAACTCTTGACCGGCCTGCAAAGCGCCACCAACGTACCCCTCGCCAACAACACCAGTTGGTGGGAGTATACCGGCACGGCTACGGACACCACCTCCGGCACGGTCACTATCGGGCCGCCTGATGGCTCGATCAATGTCGGCACCAACGCCTACATCCGCCTGCAGTTCTCCAAACCGGTGGATGTGCCCACCATCAACGCAACCAATGTGTCCATCACCACCGGCGGCAATCCGATCCCCGGCACATGGTCCTATAACTACAGCGGCAGCAGCGTGATCGGTGCTAACTTCTATCCGGTGAACCCGCTGCCGGCCTCGACCCCGCCGACACAGACGCAGATCACGGTCAGCATCAACGGGCTGCTGGATTACGCCGGGAATTCCTTCAGCGAACCCACCGCGAAGTTCACCACCGCGGCGACGCCTGACTACTCCACGCCGACTGTCACGCTCGACTTCCCGTGGGGGCAGAGTGGGATTGCCACGAACGCATCCTTCAACTGCCGCTACTCGGAGGCGATGGATCCGAGCAGCGTCAATTCGGGCAGTACGTACATTTACAGCGACGTGACCTATGCAAACATCCCGTTCACCTACACCTGGTCCGCGGATCTGATGACGGTCACCATGACGCCCACCACGCCGCTCTTCGCCAACTCTGGGTACTATTACGATTGCTATGGCGGTATCGACCTGACCGGCAACGGCACGAATGGCAATTCTGTGTACTTCACCACCGGCAACGGTCCCAGCAGCCAGGGACCGACGCTGCTCTATGCCAACCCGCCCAGCGGCATGACCAACGTGCCGATCAACACCAACAACGGTCCGTGGGCTGGCAGCAGCCTCGGCTTGCTCTTCAATGAGCCGGTTGCGAGCGACTCGCTGGGCAGCATTACGCTGACTCCGAATGGCGGCAGCCCGATGCCGATCGCCGTCTATCCGGAGTTCGGCAACACCATCGCCTGGGTGCAACTGCCCTGGGCCCTGGCGCCGAGCACGCAGTACACCTTCAACGTCACCGGCGTCACCGATATGAGCGGCAATGCGATGACTCCCGTGACCAGCACCTTCACCACCGGAACGAACTATGACTGGTCACAGATATCCGTGGCATCCACCACTCCGGCAAGCAGCACCACGCCACTCGCCGGTATCCCGACGGTCACGTCGATCACCTTCAGCGAGGCGGTTGATCCGGTTCTCATGAACAACTCTAACGAGATCTACCTGCAGACACACAATACGCAGACCAGAGTACCCACTACTCTCAGCTTCTCGTCGGATTACACAACGGTCTACCTCACGCCGACAGTGCCGCTGGCCGAGTCGACCATCTACGACATCGTCCTCAACAGCAACCCATTCTGGCCCTATGACATCGCCGGCAACGGATTCAACACAGGCCCGAATTGGGTTGGCTACGCCAACAACGGCTATATCTATTCCACCTTCACCACCGGCACGGCCGCCGCGGTGAACGGCGCTTGTGGAACGGCGAACGGCAGCTCGTTCTCCGCTCCGCCAACCGCCAACCTCTGCTCGGCGGGGACGGCCTCGGGGCAGAACAATGCCGGCGGCGCCGGCGGCTTTACCTGGAGCTGCGGAGGCCAGTACGGAGGCACGGCCGCCTCCTGCTCGGCCACCGTCACTCCGGTCCTGGCCTGCTACCCGCAGACTGGCGGCCTGGTCTCCTGGTGGAAGGGTGACGGCGACGCCACAGACCTCATGGGCAACAATAACGGAACGCTGGAGAACGGCGTGGGCTTCGCTCTGGGCGTAGTCAACGACGCCTTCAGCCTCGACGGCAGCGACCAGTATGTGCTGATCGGCCAGCCCGTCCCGACCGACCTGCAAATCCAGAACGCCATTACCCTGTCGGCGTGGATATACCCGACTGCATATCCGACAAACATCGGTGGCGGCGCATATGGATTTATCGTCGGCAGTCAAGACGATGGCGTCTACGGCGGCGCGACACTCTTCATCTCAAATGACGGTCAGACGGATGCGCCTCCGGGGCATATCGACTTACAGATCGGAGACGGATCCAACTGGCACGAAACCTTTACCGAGTCGCAGGTGCCGCTCAACCAGTGGACCCTCGTTACGGCTACTCGTACGTCTGGTACTGCTACGGCACAAATCTACTTCAACGGAGTGGCCCAGCCTGTAGCCAGCTCTGACCCGGTATGGAACGGAACCGTTTCGTATCCGGCCAGCGATTGGTTCGCCATCGGGCAGGAGGTGAACGAGAATCGCCCCTTCACCGGCCTGATCGATGAGGTTCAGGTCTACAACACAGCTCTGACTGCCGCGCAGATCCAGGGCATCTACAACGCGGGCAGCGCCGGCATGTGCACAGTTGGGGCGGCCTCCTCGGTTGCGCTTTCCTCCTCGAACCCTTCGGTTGCTGTCGGCACTTCCGTGACCATCACGGCAACCATAACCCCCTCCACGGGCACCGGTACGGTTACGTTTAACGACAACACGACCGGGTTGCCGCTCGGCACCGAGACCGTCAGCGGAGGACAGGCCGCGGTTACCACCTCCGCGCTGGCCGCTGGAACCCATAACATCACCGCTTCCTATAGCGGCGATGCCGCCACGATGTCCAGCAATTCGACGCCGTTCTATCAGTCGATGACCGAAGGCGGTTTGCAGTGCGCCTACAAGCCGACGAGCATCATCGACTGGTACCCGGCCGAAGGCAATACGAACGATACCGTCGGCAGCGTGAACGGAACGGTGCAAGGCACAATCGGTTATAATACCGGAGAGGTCGGCCAAGCCTTCGATTTCACTGCTATTGGCGATGTGAGTACCTCTCTCGCCACAACCTTCAATACTGCGGCTGGAACACAGTTCACGGTGAGCTTCTGGATGTACTGGAATGGAAGCGAAAGCGAAGTGGTCTTAGGCTTCCCGAACTACGATCTGGAGTTTTTATCGGGAGCTTTCGGTTTCAATACCAATTCCGGCGACACATGGGGCATCAGCGACACTGGCCTGGCTAGTCAATGGGTATTGGTTACAGCCGTTTTCAATAACGGCAATGTGAAATCGAACCAACTCTTTATCAACGGAGTTCAGCAATCCCTCTCCCAGATGCACGGCTCGTCGCCTTCTTCCATACAAGTCGAAACTCCGGCTTATATTGGAGGGCAAGGTTCAGGCTATCCGAGCTGGTATTTCAATGGCCTTCTCGACGAAGTTCAGTTCTTCAACGGGGCCCTCACGCCCGCGCAAGTTCAGGGCATCTATAACGCGGGCAGCGCTGGTGTCTGCCCCTAACGCAGAAAAGACTCTGAGAAACACCACGGGGACCGCCATGGCGGTCCCCGTGATGTTTTGGCGCATCCGCGCCATCACTTCTCAGTCGTGCAGCACAACGTTGACCAGTGAACTATTGATGAGCATCCCGCCGGTGTTGTAGTCGATGTAGCCGAGATCGCGGAAGCGATTGAGGAAGAAGCTGACACGGGATCTGGTGGTGCCGATCATCTCCGCCAGGCTCTCCTGGCTGATCTTGGCGATGACTGGAATGGGCTTCGTCTCCTGGCCGAAGTTAGCCATCATCATTAACAGCCGGGCCAGGCGCTTTTCGCTGGAATTGAACAAATGATCGACCAGATCGGCTTGCATACGATTGTTGCGGGAGAGCAGATAGGCGAGGAATTGCCCGGCGAACTCCGGCTCGCGATGGAGAAGGTCCTGCATGGCCATCTTGTCGATGCGAACGATCGTGCTGGATTCCAGCGCGCACGCGGAGGAACTGCGCAGCGGCTCGCCTGCCAGGGAAGCTTCACCGAAAAAACTGGCGGCGGGAAGATGAGCTATGACGGCTTCCTTGCCGTTCATGGATACTACGGTGAGCTTGACCTTGCCGCTCTGGATGTAATAAACCGCATTGGCCGGATCGCCTTGCGAAAAGACGGATTGACCGGCCAGGTATTCACGCCGCGATTTTCCTGCCATATACCTGTTCAGCGGACTCTGAAGGTCGAGTGCGGGCTCCTGCCTCGGCATAGCGGCAGCTTTGTTCGGTACCAGCTTCAAGTTATGATGCGCAGCCGAAGGCAGAGTATGAGAGCGGCCCTGCGGAATCCTGGGCGCCGTATTCGTCAGAGTAGCGAAGCAAGTAGCCATGATCGATACCTTTCAACCTTACAGATAGGGTGCAAGGGCATGAATTACCGTCATCCTTTGCAACGCCGATATAACCAAGATAGGGAAATTGAAAGAGCGTGAACATCGGCGAACACTGGGATTGCTGTAGGCGTTTCCACGCGAAGCTTGTAGGGTTTTTCCTTGCGCCGCATCTGCGATTGAATTGAAGAAGTTATACGGGATGGTGCAGCGCGCGGGTTCGGCGCTGCTCTATGAATTTTCTGATTCAGTCGATCTTTTGCAAGGGCACAGCGTGGTTTTAGCCGATAAAGAAATGTAGGTTTGCAAAATAAACTCGTTCAGAGCTTCCCTGATTCTGCCGCTCAATTCAATTCGGGTTCAGCATTAGCTTTGCGACATTGTCCATGATCTTTCTGACCGCCGGAACCAGTTCTTCCGAAGCGTTGTTCTTGTTGACATATTCGGTTGCGCCGGCGCGCAGGCAGCGCAACGCATACTGGCTCTCAGGCTGGACACTCACCATGATCACCGGGAGCAACGGATAGATCAGCTTTACGTCCTTCAGCACTTCAAACCCGCTGCGCCCCGGCATATTGATGTCGAGCAGCAATACGTCAGGCAGAGAGATGAGCAACTGGGAAAGAGTCTCAACCCCATTGGCGGCTTCGGAAAAGCGAGCGCCCGAAAATGCGTCCGCCATTAGCTCTCTGAGTCCTCGCCGTACATTCGCGTGATCGTCTGTTATCAGGATATTCATCGTTATGTCCGCTTGCCGGTTCGTTCATCCGGCATGAATCGAATATACCGAGGGCGAAAAGGTATTCATATCAGCGTATACCGTGATTTTTGTAGGGTTTGTTCCGTTCTATCTGTAGGGGAATTCCTACGCCGGCTGGACTGTCCAATCGATCAGGCTGTTCGTCATCGCGTAGCGTGTCAGTTCGGCGTTGCTTGTCATTTGCATCTTTTCCATGATGCGGGCTCGATAGGTGCTGATGGTTTTTACGCTGACGTGAAGCCGGTCGCCAATTTCCGTCAATGCGACGCCGGCGGCGATCATCTTCATCACTTCGAATTCCCGGTCCGAGAGCCGCTCATGCAGGGGCTTGCCGGCGCCCTCATCCAGGTTGGCGATCAGCTTTTCCGCGAGGCTGGCGCTGACGTAGCGGCCGCCGCTCAGGATCTTTTTGGTGGCCATCGCCAGCTCTTCAGGGGCGCTCTCTTTGTTGATATAAGCGGCCGCGCCGGCTCGCAGGCAGCGCACGGCATACTGCTCCTCCGGCTGGCAGCTCAGGATGATGACCGGCAGCCGCGGGTAGATGTGCTTTACATCCCGCAGCACGTCCATTCCGCTGCGCCCCGGCATACTGATATCCAGCACCAGCAAGCTGATTGGGGTTTTCCCCAGGTGGCTGAGCACCTCATCCCCGTTGCCGGCTTCGGAAAACTCCGCGCCGGGAAGAGCCTCCGCCAGGATCTCTTTCAGGCCGCGGCGGACGACCGCGTGGTCATCCGCGATCAGGATGCGCATGCTTCGCTCCTTTCGGCGCGTGGAATGTCCAAGGGAACGCGGACCGTGACCGTTGTCCCGTTGCCGGGGGAACTGGAGATCTGCACGTCGCCTCCGCAGAACTGCGCTCGTTCTTTCATGCCCAGGAGCCCCAAAGACCCAAGAGCGTTGGAGAAGCGGGATTCACTGAAGCCGATTCCGTCGTCCTCAACCACCAGCAGGATGCTCTCCTCTTCCTGGCATAAATCGACACGCACCGACTTAGCCTGCGCGTGGCGGATCACGTTGGTCAGACACTCCTGGAAGATGCGGAAGGTCGCGGTGGCCCGGTCACCATCCAAGTGTAGATCAACCGGCGGAACCGTGACCTTGCATTGAACGCCATTGCGGGAGGCAAACTCGCCGGCCTGCCATTCAATGGCTGCCGCCAGGCCCATATCATCCAATACTCCGGGACGCAGTCCGCTGCAGATGGCGCGCACCGCCTTGACGCCATCACTGATTAACTGGATCGATTCCTTGAGCCGGGCGAGCACCTCGCTCTCAGACTCTGGCAGATGACGAGTCATCCACATCATGTCCATTTTGATCGCGGTCAGAATCTGCCCGATTTGATCATGCAGGTCGCGAGCGACCCTCTTGCGATCCTCTTCACGCACCCATTGCAGGCGTTCCGCAAGAGCTCGCAGTTGCTCTCTTTGCAGGACCAGCGACTCCTCGCCCCGCTTGCGTTCTGTAATATCGCTGTTGACCACCAGCACACGGGGCGGCTGGTCACGTTTGCCCCATTGCAACGCCCATCGGCCAGACACAATAATGCGCCTGCCATCCTGAGTCGTCTTGATGAGGTCTCCCTCCCAGTGGCCCACGCGCAGCAACTCTGCTGTGATCTCGGCGAAAGGCTGCGGGAACTCGGTGCGGAGCAGCTCATGCGCGATCTTGCCGGTGGCCTGAGCTTTGCTGTACCCCAGCATCGCCTCGGCTCCGCGACTCCAAAACAGTACCCTTCCATCCAAGTCGATCACAAATACGGAGTCCTGCGTGAGTTCGAGCAGGGCAGCCTGTTCCGCGGTTTCGATCTGCTCCTGGCGCCTAGCCGCAACGTCGCGGAAGACCAGTACCACGCCAATGACTTTTCCCTTGCCGGCGAGGATGGGCGCGGCGCTGTGCTCGACGGAGATTTCGCGGCCGTCCCTGGTGACCAGGCCCACGTGGTTGGCCACAGTCAGAACCTGTTTCTCTTTGAGCACGCGGAGTACTTCATTGTCCGTGCTCATCCCGGACTTCTCATTGATGAGATTGAGCACATTCCTGATCGGCTGGCCCAAAGCCTCCTCCGCCGGCCATCCCGTGAGAGCGGCGGCGACCGGATTGAGGAAGGTGACGCGAGCCTCGCTGTCCGTTGCGATCACAGCCTCGCCAATGCTGCCCAGAGTCGCCGTCCATCGCTCCTCGCCCTGCAAGAGCTTTGTGCCCAGTTTTTCGACGTTGAAGCGCGTGAACAGGGCCAGGAAGACTCCCACGCCCAAGCCCAGGCCAAGGAAGCTGGTCACCATCATGGTCCATCGCACGTGCGCGGCTTGAACGCGCTCAACACGCAGTCCCGCTTCCACGTTTTGAAACTGCAGGATCTCCGCTCGAATGGCATCCATTCTACGTTTCCCTTGCTGGTTCTCATAGAGAGTGGGGTCGGCTTTTCCCGCACGGCGAAGGGCGATAATCGTACTCGCGTACCTATCCCAAGCCATATATCCCGCATGAATTTCCTTCAGCCGTTGCTGCTGCTGCGGGAGATTGTCAGCCACCATTCCATACAAGGCCTGGTACTCGGAGTCGAACTTCTTCGTACCCTCCACATAGGGTTGAAGAAAGCTCTCGTCCCCTGTGGCGATGTATCCGCGCGTGCCGGATTCCATATCGACCAACAGGATGAGCAGATGGCCGGATTGGTCGAGAACCCGATCGGTATGGTCAACCGACTGCAATGATCTGTTCAGGTCGAAGGTTTCCCACAAAAGCAATAATGCAAGGGCAGCCGTGATCCCTATGGGAACCACGATCATCTGGCGGAGCAGCGATTTCAATTTCGAGTATTCCATCGGAATCAGTCACTCCCTTCCGGAGGACGGCGTCCCAGCGCTTGTCAAGGAGTGAGCCGGGGGCTTGCATAGAACCGTTGGCCGGCTGATTGTAATCGCGGATGGCCGAGCCTAGCGGGCTTTGACAGTGGGAATGCCACAATCTGGACAGGCTCATCGGCGGAGATCAAGCTCTTGCCAGGCAGAGCGCAACGGACCCGGATGGAGAATCTGAGCATACGGCTGAGCATGCCTACAGGGACACCTGGCTTAGGATGGCATAAACGAGCGCAAAGGACAGATCAATATAGCTCACTGTATCGAAGCAGTTTAATGAAATGAGTGAAGCAGGCCTGTCATCGTCAAGAGCATCCTGCGCCACGCACGTATTCAAACCGCCAAAGTGCATTCGAGTCCGTGAATTCTCGAACTGTTGCGGCATTCGAAGGCTGGACCGCGCCGACCGAGGGTTTGGGCCTCAAAGGGAGGAATCCAAGAGGTCCGAAAGCAATTCGGCGAAGTTCGGCGAAGGAAGAAGAGGAGGTTGCTGTAAACGATTAACTCTGTGGCTCCTCAGGTAGGACTCGTATCATCAATTAAACGTATTTTCAACAACATGCAGATCCGCGGATGACACCTTTGACCATGAAAAGCAGTCCAAAACCGACAAACGGAGCGTGGATCGAGCGCGCTTTCACGGCCTTCGAGCTGTAGGCTTCACGTCTAAATTCCCCTCTTTTGACTTTCGACCTCCCGATCACGCCAATCCGGCCTAAGATGTTGAAATTGCAGCATCAGATATGCAGTGAGATCGTTGTTCATGCCAACGCTCGCAAAGAGCGAGCGTTGGCATGACAGGATTCAATTGATCGTCAGAGTGAAGGTGGTTGCGGGCGCCGGGGCGACCGAGGGGCTTCCGGTTCCGGTCACTGTAAAGGTGTACGTGCCGGCAGTGGTCCCTTGATTGCCCGATCCAGTCGAGTTACTATGCCCCCCGCAAGCGGCAAGGCCACCCAAGGCCGCCATCAACAGCAGAACGCCGAGCATCGCCCGCCAACTGCGACGCCGCGCCGGGATTCCGAGGAAGACGAGAAAGGCCAGAACCGAGCTACCGCCTGCCCATGCCCGGCCGAAGCCGTTGGCATCGGGCTGCGCCATGGCACTGGTGGCGGCGGTCGAAGAGACGGTGACGGTCGCCGTTCCGCTGGTAGTGCTGCCGCCAAGGGTTACGGTCGAACTGCCGCCTGAGCAGGTGGGCAGATCAGTTGCACCATTGGGCGATGAGGTCAGTGCACAGGTAAGCGTAACGGTTCCCGCATAACCGGTTGCCGTGCTCACTGTTACGGTTGAGGTAGCGGGCGATCCCGGCGAAACGGCAGCCGGCGTCGACGCCGCCAGCGAAAACACGGACGCGGTCACAGTCACGGAAGCCGTTCCCGTGCCTGCAACATAATTTGAGTCACCGCTATAACTCACGGTAAGAGTGTCGGTTCCGGCGCTCAGGCTATTGGCCGGAATGGTGAACGTGTAGTTGCCGCCGGAGAGGGGTTCCGCCGCCGAGGTGTAGCCGCCGCCAGAGAGAGTTACCGTCCCGGTGGGTATAATTCCTGCGCCGGTCACTGCGACCGCCACGCTCAGAGCAGAACCCGAGTCCAGAGTGGTTGCCGCGGGCGTCACCGTCACGGTTGGAGTCAGCGGGAGCGCTGTCACCGTCACCGGGGCCGTTCCGTTGGCTGAAGCATAGTTCGAGTCTCCGCTGTAGCTGACGGTAAGGGTGTCAATTCCAGAGGTGAGGCTGTTGGCCGGAATGATGAAATCGTAGCTGCCGCCGGAAAGGGTTTGCGCCGTCGAGGCGTAGCCGCCGCCGGAGAGAGTTACCGATCCGGTGGGCGTGGGATTGCCGCTGCCGCCACTGACGGTAACCGTCACCGTCAACGCCTGCGCCGTTGTGATGCTCGACGGATTCGGCGTCACCGTCACCGTGGCCAAAGACATTACGGCCGTCGTCTGGACCTGCCCGGCGGCTAGCTGCTGATGACCCACATTGTCCGTGGCCATGGAATAGAAGGAATAGGTGTTGCCAACAGCGCCGGTGTAGGTTGCGGAGGTTGCGGTTGTGGCGGGAAGCCAAAGCGAATAGGAGCCGCTATTGACGGCAACGAAGATGTTATAGCTGGCAATGCCCGCGCCCGCCGGATCGCTGCCGCTCCAACTCACCGTGAACGAGGTGGACGCGGTTGTGGCAGACAGCGTGCTGACGCTGCTGGTGGGGTATACCGAGTCGATCGTATTGGTGACCGTGTTGGTGGCGATCGCCGCATTAACGTCGAAGACGATCGAAGCCTGGTTGCTGATGGTTGTGCCGTTGGCCAGGCCGGTCTTCGGCATGACGCTGAAGGTGACGTATCCCGTGCCTTGGTTGCTGGCATTGTTGGGCGGCAGGAAGCCGGCCAGCGGATCGGCGGGCAGGCTGCCGGTGGCGGGATCCACCGATTGCATGTTCCAGGTGAAAACGCCCGTGCTCGCGTTCAGCGAGGCATTGACGTTGACCGGATACGTGCTGGTGGAAACTGTCGCCTGGCCGGTGTAACTCTGCTGGCCGCCGGGAACGTTGATGGTTGTGCCGTTGAATTGGATCTGGTTGAGTTGCACGGTCGACCAGTCCAGATTCGCATCCAGCGGATCGGTGACGTTTACGATCTCGGCCGGCGCCGTGGCGCTTGCCTCATTCTCGAAGTAGATGGTGTAGGTGATCGGAACGCCAGGCGGAACGAAGCCCTGATCGCCGAAGCCCGAGGTGATCTTTTCATTGGGATCGTGCGAACCGGGCACAGGTACAGGCTTATGATTTCCCGTGGGCGTGGTCGGAACCTGCGGTGTCTTCTGCTTTTTTTGTGTGCCAAATGGCCAGTACCGTTTGTATTGGTTCGGGTTCAGGTACGGATTGTTCTGCAGGCTATCGAGCGTATAGTACTCGTTGACAATCGAGTCCGCAATGTCCTGCTTGATCCCCTCCCAGCTGAGGCTAGGATTCTTTTTCAGATACCCAGCAGCTGAAGAGCCGCCTGTTGCAAGATCGTAAGTCACCTCGCCGGCCTGCTTATCAACTTTCAATTCGGCTTTATTCTCCGGGTCAAAGCTTCCGGTTCCAGGATCCTGCACCATCCCGTTCGAGTTGTTCGCGTTCCCTGTCGGTCCGGCCGCATCCTTGATCGACTTGAGCGCTGTGACCGTATCGACGGCTTGTGACACACCGGGCACATTCTCATTGACCTTGCTGATGACCTTGTTCTGTAAAGCAGTGGTAACCTCAGGAGGAAGAAGGCCTATGGGATCGATGAGATCCAGAGGGCGATTCACCGCGTAGCGATAAAGGTTAGCGTCTCCGCCCATCAAGCCGGCGGGGTCCGGCTGCGTGAAGCGGCCGAGCGACGGGCTGTACCAGCGATAGCGCATGAAGTAAAGGCCGTTGCCTTCATCCAGCACGCCCCACTGGCCGCCGTAGGTGTACGGTGTCGCACCCGTGCTGGTCAGCTTCTCGCCAAACGGGAGGTAAGAGAAAGTGTTTGTCAGAGTTCCGCCATTATTCGTCAACTGTACGGTGTTTCCCGCGCCGTCAAACTGGTAGTAAACAGAAGCACTGCCTGCTGGCGTGGTGCTGATCAGACTTGGTCCGAAGGTTGTGTGGCTGATCAGATTTCCTTTTCCATCGAACTCGGCAACGACATTCCCCAGGCCGACAGGATCGATCAAATAATCGGTTACGGTTCCGTTGTGAATTGAAGCAATGCGGTTGCCGAGCGCGTCGTACTGAAAACTCCAGGTATCGGTGGCGCTGGTCATGCCGGTCAGCTGGTTTTCGTCATCGTAGGTGCAGGTCCAACCGCCCCCCGCGGTCATGTTGCCATCGGCGTCGTACAGGTATGTATTGGCAGCGGCGGCAGTGTACTCATTGAGGTTGTTGACCAGATAGGTGGAGGAGATACCGTTCAAGGAACTGCTGGTTCTGTTTCCGGCCGCGTCGTAAGCATATGCCACACTGGCTCCCGGTTCCGTTGCCGAAGTCAACTGGCCATCGGCATCGTAGGCAAAGGATAATACGCTCGCACTCGTCGCAATGGCCGTTGGTTTGCCCTCCGCATCATAGGTGTAGTCGAATTGGCTGGCGGCCACACCTGTTCCGGTATAGTTGACAAGATGCTGAACGCGCCCATTCGCATCGTAGGCGTAGGTGGTGTATGCGCCATTGCCCAGCGTCTTGCGCGTCAAGTTGCCGGCTGCATCGTAGGTGTTCGAGACAATCGTGTTGTTAGCTGCGTCGGTGATAGTTTGCAACTTGCCCGCAGCATCGTACGCGTATTGCAGCGTCGTGCCGCTTGAATCCGTCATGCTCGCGCGTTGCCCGCCTGCGTTGTACGTGTACTTAATCAGCTTGCCGTTCGGGTAGGTAACGCTGGTGGTACGATCGGCGGCGTCGTAGCTGAAGCTGGTGGTGCCGCTGGCATTGGTGGCCGTCAGCAGGTTGCGGTGGGCGTCATAAGTAAAGGTGGCCTGAGATCCGTTGGCATAGCTCTTGGTCAGCAACTGATTCTTGCCGTCGAAGGCATAGCCGATGGAGCGCCCGCGCCGATTGGTCGCCTTCGTGACATTGCCGTGCGCGTCGTAGGTAGCCGTGCGCGTGCTGGTGTCCGGATAGGTGACCGAGGTCGGATTGCCGTTGCTGTCGTAGTTTGCGGAGGTGGCGTTCCCGGCCGCATCGCTGATGGAAAGCAGATTCTCCGTTGCTCCATAGCTCAGGCTGGTGAGGTCATTCACCGGATCGGTGAGTTGCGCAATATTTCCCTGTGTGTCATACGAATAGCCGTAGGCACCTTCCAGAGGCGTGAACATTTGAGTGAGCTTGTGTTCGGGATTGTAGGCATACCGGGTCACCGCCGACAGTGCGTCCACTGCCTGGGCAAGGGTGCCAAATACGTCTGGAAATTGCTGCCGCTGATTGCCGAGCGCATCCACGATTGTGACGGCGCCCGTTACGTCGTCGTAGGTATAGGTGACGGTTTGTGCGTTGCCGTCCATGAAGGCGCTGGCTAGGCGGCCCAGACCATCGTAGGTGTAGTAGATGTGCGTTCCATCCGGATAGGTGATGGTGTTGATGCCGATGGCCGGCTCGCAATAGGTTACAACACAGGCGTCGTTGAAGTAACCCACGCCATTTGGCCCTCCCTCATTCCACTGAAACGTTCTGGTGCCTGCGGCATCGGTGATCGATGTCAGGAAGGTCGAGTGATTGGCATCATTGAGGATGTCGTAGGTGTAGGAGATGGTTCTTCCTACCTGGTCCGTATATTTCGTGATGTGGCCGAAGCTGTCGTAGGCGAAGGTGATCGTATCGCCGTTCGTATCCGAGACGCTGGTGACCAAATCGTTTGTATACGAGAGCGAGAGACGGTTGCCGTTGAGATCCTGCATGTAATCGAGCAAATGGTGTTGGGTAGTGTTGGCTGCAGTATCCACAATAAAATGCTCCGTGGCGCCATTGGCCTCATTCAGCGTCCAGCTTCCGTCCATATTGGTGGCGAGCACGCCATAATCGCCGGGAATGCCCAGGAAGTGTGTTGCATTGTTCGGATCGGCGGTGAAGAAGACGCGCGAGTTTCCGTCCGGGTAATAGATTGCATAGTTTCCGTCGGGATTGACTCCGGCAGTGACGTCGAAATCGTGGCTTGGCCCGAAACCGAAGGCGCCCTGGTGATAGCGTCGATTGAACACCTCGGCACCATCCTTTTCGAGTTCGTAGTTCATCAGCCGGCTGGCGTTGGATTCATAAATGCCGCGCTGGCTGAGCGCGGTGGCGTCAGCCGCCAGCATGGCGTTGTAGTTGTCTGAAGTGAGCACGCCGCACATCTGATTCAAGGAAGATGTTCCGCATTGCTCCAGCGCATAACCGGCATTCTTCAGGAATTGCATGCATGGGCGCGTCATACCGTAGGCAGAAGTGTCGTCCGGCATGAAGGCGGCGCACAAGGTGGCCGCATCGACAAAGAATCCGGTATTGTCGTAACCGAGGGGTGCCTGGGAATCGTTCTGGAAGCCGAGGAAGTCGCCCGCGACGATATCGACAGAGAAATTGACGCTGCCGCTGCCGGTGGGTGTTGCGAGGAACTTGATACTCCCTCCGCCTCCTGCGGGTAGGATGCCCGCCGGTCCGTCATGGTTGATGCCCATGATGAAGGTGGACGAGAAGGAAGCCTGGTATTGCTGTGCAAAGTTGTTGCTGCATCCGTTGCAGGCCTGAGGAATCTCTGCGAGCGTTGCGGTGTCGGCTGAAAGAATCATCAGCGGCGCAGGCAGATCCGAGCCGCTTATATTCTGGTAGTTGAGGGTAACCAGAGCCGGAAAGCCGGCGCGGAAATCCTCCGGCGTATCGAGAGTGACTTGTATCGACGCGCCGGGGTTGCTAACGGGGTTCGATGCCGCCGTGACAGTCAGCGCATTGGTGAGCGATACCGTGCTTCCATTCTCTATTACCTGGGCGGTGTAGATGCCCGTGGGCACTCCGCTCATTGCAAAGGTGACGTCGGCATGGGTGGAATCGGCGACAAAGACGGATATGGCGTTGTAAACCGTGCCGCCGCTGCCGACAAGCTGGTAAGAAGCGCCGCTGGTGAAACCGCCTCCCACGAAGGTCAGGGTTGCCGATCCGCTATTGACGACGGAGTTAGGCTGAAGCGCGCTAAACGAGTATTTCAGCGTAGTGGCGGCCAGTGTGAATGGCGCCGGGGCGGAGGTCAGCGATTGGGCGTAGGCCGTCACATAGTAGGTTTGGCTGGTCGTGCTGGGAATCACCACGCTGGCGCTGGGCGAATTCCATTCCACCTGCTGAATGTCGTACTGCTGCGGCGTGGGCACATAGCCCTGGCCAATGAAGAGTTGAACCGCACCGGGAATGGCTCCAGTACTTCCGGCCAGATTGAGATTGACGTTCACGCCCTTGTTGGCGCCGGGAGTGAGCTTGTACCACCAGGATTGTCCCGTGGCGGCAAAGGTATTATTCAAGGCCGGGCTGTCCGCGACCAGCTCAGGTAGTTCGATGGCCACCATGTCCAACGAAATCCCCGTACTATTGGCTGCGTTCGCGCCGACAAAGACTTCGCCAAGGTTGTTTGTTTTTACCTCCCAGCGATGGTTGCCGACAATGCTGCCCGGAACTCTGATTGTGCCGGTCGCCGTGTAGCTTGCGCCGGGGCCGAGTGTTACACCGCTGGCTACCAGCACATCGCCGGCCAGAATTGCGACGGGATTGGTATCCGGGTCGCGGACCAGGTAAACGGCGTCATGCCAGGGGCCCTGCGCCGTGCCCGAGCCGGTATTGGTGTCTGTCCAGGTCAACTGCACCTGGCTGCCGGAGACTGCCGACGCCGGACCGGTCACCGAGGAGACCGTGAGATCGATGTCGGATGCGGCCGACTGGACGAACTCATACGCTCCCATATCCGGATAGTTGCCATTGACATCGGGAACTCCGGTTTTGGTCGTGACTTCGGGATCGTTGTAGCGGGGATCGCCCATGAAGTCGGTGAGCGGATAATTGGCGACCGTGCCGTTGCCCGCGTCGATGGCCGGAGACCCATAGTTCAGCCGGTAATCGCGCTGGGTCGCATTGACGTAAACGGGATTGGCGGAGATGTTGCCGTCGGTGCCCGTCGGATCGGTCATGCCAACGTAATTGGGCACGCCGGCCATGCTGTTCCAAACGTCGGAGTAGCTGATGTTGAAGGTCCCGCCACAGCACTCAACAACACCACCCCAGCTTGTGGACTGGCTGTTGCTCACGATGGTATTGGCGATGTTCACCGTTCCGCCGTGAGCCATCATGCCGTCACCGTTGCCGTCAAAGGTGTCGTTGACCACATAGACCGTCGAACCCGGCCAGGCATTGATGCCGCGGTCTTGGATCCCGTAGACCACGGAATCGGTAATCGTCACCGTGTCGCCTCCGCCGGAATATCCTGTCCAGATACCGGTCCAGAAGGATTGGCCCAGGATGCTATTGGAGATCGTGACGACGGCATTACTCCCCGTCTGAATCATGCCCAGTTGGTTGGTGGCGCTCTGCGGGCCGCCGCCGTAGAGCATGTGAACGTGATTGAACGTAGCCGTGGCCCCGGTGCCGTTGATGATGACCGATCCCCAATCGCCGGGCGCGGGCGTGCCGGTGCTTGCGGCCGCGGTTCCTCCCACCGAGTTGTCGTTAATGGAAGTGAAGTAGATAGGCTGCGCGAGTGTGCCCTTGGCGATCAGTTGCCCGCCGGCTTGCACGTTGATCCCTCCATTGGCTCCAAACTTGACGATCGTCCCCGGCTGGATCGTAAGCGTCATGCCGGAAGGCACATTGACGGTGCCGGTCACCTCGTAGAGTTGGCTTCCCAGCCATGCCTCGCTGGCCGGCAGCGTTCCAGTCTGATTGGATTCCGCGTACCAAAGATAGGTGTTGCTGTTGCTGTTGAACTGCCCGCCAGTCTGGACGGATATCCCATTCCATTCTCCAGGCGTCGGCACAATCGAGCTGCCGGTGAAATCCGTATTACCGCCCACGCTGCTGTCGTCAAAGGCGGTGAAGATGACGGGAAGGGCGCTGCTGGTGCCCACGGCGTTGAGAACTCCGCCACTTTGCACGATAATCTCGGCGCCGGGAAGGGCTTTGACGATGGTGCCGGGATCGATGGTCAGCGTCACCCCGGATGGAATGATGACCATGCCGCTGAGTCCTTGAACATTAGCCGCGGTCCACTCCTGGTTGCTGGCGATGATGCCGGAATGCCAGACCACGCTGTTGTTGACTACAACCGTGCGCGGCAATTCCTGAATATCGTTTCCATTTGCGTCATAGAAGATGAGCCGTAATTCGTAACGCCCGTCGGGAACCGCGGTGGTATCCCAACTCAGGCTGGAACTCGCGTTCAGCGCTGCGCCGAGGGTGACGATCTGAGGTCCTGACGCGATCACATTTACAGTCGTGCCGGCATCGGTAAACCAGGCCAGCGTTTCGGCGCTATATAGCACGCTGCCGACAGGCGAGATCCAGTAGCTCTTCAGCGCGTTGTCGAATACAATCGTGCCGCTGTCACCGGCATTGGTTGCCTTCCCGCCCGCAACACTGATCTGGCCTTGCGCAAAGCCGGTGCTGGCTCCGTAGTAGACAGCCACGCGCCCGCCGCCGCCTCCAATGCTGCCTGTGCCGCCATTGGCGTTGATAAGGCCCGATCCCGCCAGCGAGCCCGTGATTACGTAGACCGAGCCGCCAGAACCCGAGCCGCCTACTCCTGTACCAGCCACGCCGTTGGCTGAGATCACGCCGTTGAGCGTCAGCGATCCCGTAACATCAAGACGGACCGCGCCGCCGCCCGCCGCGCCTTGGCCTGAATTCCAATTTGGGGAAGCCCAAACGCCTCCCGAACCCAGATCGACCGGCGCAGTGGCGGAACCATAGGTGCTGCCTGGCGTGTTGCCGCCGCCCACGCCGCCGTAGGAGCCGCCGCCGCTGTTTGTACCAGGACCGGCCCCAACCACATAGCCCTGCCCATCGGCGTTGATCGTGCTTCCCGCATCGACCTCAACCGACACCGCGTTGATCGTCACACCTATCCCGGCCCAGGCTCCGTTCACCTGCGCGCTGGTGTTGGCGCCCTGCAAAACGATATTCGAGTTTCCCGTCACCGTCAGCGCGCCCGAAAGATTGATCGTCGATCCGCCGCCCACGGTGAAGTTCCCGCCGTTCGACACCGAAATGCTGTTGGCCGTCAGCGTCGTGCCGCTGCCCAGGGTCAGCGCTGCGCCATTGTTGAGGACGATGTTGTCATAGTTCAGGGTCTGATTGGCGGGCAGCGTCAGATTGTCAGTGACGGTCAGATCGCGCGAAGCGTCCAGAAGGTAGACCGCGCCCCGGCTTCCCGGATTAGCGGCCGTTCCACCGTTGGCCGTAATCGAGGCCAGATTGAAGCCGCTGTTCGCCGTGTAGAGGACGGCGATGCGTCCGCCGCCGCCGCCGCCACCACCGCTCGGTCCGCCAACGCCGCCGGTTGCCGTCATCGAACCGGAACCGGTGACCGTCGCTGCCGTAATGTAGATCGAGCCGCCCGAGCCGCCCAGGCCGCCGCCCGAGGTTGCAACCGTATCGCTGACTCCGCCATATTCTGTTCCGGCCGCTCCATTGGCCGTGATCGAACCGTCGAGCTTTAGTGTCCCGGTTACATTCAGCTGAATCGCTCCGCCGCCCGAGTTGCCATAACCCGAGTTGCAGCAGCCCAAAGCGCCGCCTGAGCCCAGATCGACCGGCGTAGTGACGGAACCGTACGTATTGCCTGGCGTGTTGCCGCCGCCCGCGCCACCATAGGAGCCGCCCGCCCAGTTGGTTGTTGTTCCAGGACCGGCGCCAGCCACGTATCCTTGGCCATCGGCGCTGATCTTGCTGGTCGCGTCCACTTGCACGCTGCCGGCGCTGATCGTCACGCCTGTCCCGGCCCAGGCTCCGTTCACCTGCGCGCTGGTGTTGGCGGCCTGGGCAACAATCGTTGAGCCGCCCGTCACGGTCAGGGCGCCCGTAACCGTCACCGCCGAGCCGCCGCCCACGGTCATGGTGCTGGCGCCAGAGATCCCCAGCGTCTGGCTGGTCAAAGTGGTCGACGCGCCCAAGGTCAGCCCGGCGCCGGCTCCAATGGTGATGTTGTTGAAAGTCAACGTCTGGCTGGCGGGGAACGTCAGGTTGTCCGAAATGGTCAGATTGTTGGAGCCATCCACGAGGTAGACCGTGCCCCGGCTTCCCGGATAAGCGGCCGTTCCCCCGTTGGCCGTAATCGAGGCCAGATTGAAGCCGCTGTTCGTCGTGTAGAGGACGGCGATGCGTCCGCCGCCGCCGCCGCCGCCGCCGCTCGGTCCGCCTACGCCGCCGGTCGCCGTCATCGAACCGGAACCGGTGATAGTCGCTGCCGTAATGTTGATCGAGCCGCCCGAGCCGCCCAGACCTCCGCCCGAGGTTGCAACCGTATCGCTAACTCCTCCATATTCTGTTCCGGCCAATCCGTTAGCCGTGATCGCGCCATTCAGCGTCAGCGTCCCGGATACCGTAAACTGAATCGCTCCGCCGCCCGAGTTGCCATAGCCCGAGTTGCAGCAGCCCAAAGAACCGCCGGAGCCGAGATCGGTCGGCGCCAGATACGAGCCATAGGTCGAGCCGGGAGTTTGGCTCGAGCCCCCCGCACCGCCGTAGGAGCCGCCGCCGCCGTTGGTACCAGGACCGGCGCCAGCCACGTATCCTTGCCCATCGGCGTTGATCGTGCTGCCCACATCCACCTCGACTGACGCCGCGTTGATCGTCACGCCCGCGCCAGCCCACGCGCCATTGACCTGCGCCGATGTGTTCGCCCCCTGCAAGACGATGTTGGAATTGGCGGTAACCGTAATGCCAGCGGTGACTGTGAGCGTCGACCCGCCCGCCACCGTCAAAGTGGCCCCGCTGTTGACCGTCAGGCTGTTGAACTGGTAGCTGCCCACGGCCCAGGCGGTATTAGTGCTGATGACAACATCACCCGATGGGCTCTGGGCAAAGGCTTCGGTAGTCAACGCAAGAAACAGGCTAGCCAACAACGCAACGGACGATCTGACGGTGCAGGGGTTTTTCATCGCTCTCATCTCCGGGGTACGAATTCAAACAGAGTCGTGATATCGGTGCAGGCGCCAGGCATACACCCGCAGTTAATTGGAGCCGGTGGCCGCAAGCGTTCCACTCTCTTCGCCGCTTCTTCTCCATTTGTGCTGACGTTGATTTGCGACTCTCACCCAGACAGCGGGAAGCGGAGGAAAAGAGGCCCGGATCTTTTCCGCAAATTCACAACTCCGGCGCAAAAATCTCACCTTAAGAAGGAAACTTCCGTTCGAAAGCGATAGCATCAATGCAGGAACACAGTTGCAGCTTATACACGGAGGCGGATTTGCAACCATCCGCGGGAGAGATCACAGTACTGCTGAGGAAGTGGAAGGATGGTGAGCCGTCAGCCTTTCAAGAACTCATGCCGATGGTATATCCGCATCTTCGCGAGGTGGCGGCAGCCTACATTCGACGCGAGCGCAATCCCGACGTGCTGCAGGGCACGGAGCTGGTCCACGAGTTGTATCTGCGCCTGTTGAACCAAAAGAAGGCGGTGGGAGAGGATCGCGGCCATTTCTATGCCTTCGCCGCCAAGGTGATGCGCATGATCCTGATCGATCACGCGCGCGAGATGCAGACGCTGACCCGGGGAGGCGACCTGGACCGGGTTGCCCTCAACGACGATCTGGCCTGGGTCGATATCGATAGTCCCGAATTGCTCGACCTGGACCGCGCTTTGGACGAACTCGCCCAGTCGGATTCCGCGAAGGTCCAGCTTGTGGAACTGCGTTACTTCCTGGGCTGTACCGTCGATGAAACAGCCGACTTGATGCAACGCTCCCGAACCTCGGTGAATCGGGACTTGAAATTTATCCGCGGCTGGCTCTACAGCCGTCTCTATCCCGATCAACTGGAATCTCTCCCGGCGGAGTGAGCCGGTCTTTCCGCGCTTCACGCAATCTAATGTTGACTCATATCCAAAGCCAGGATTGCATTACATGGATTCAAAGACAAACAATCTCCAGCGCGTCGAGGCCATCTTCCACGAGGCCCTTGCGGTTGCAGGCGATGCGCGCGCGGAGTTGATCGACGCCCGGTGCAACGGGGACTCCGATCTGGCCGCCCAGGTGCGCAGGCTGCTCATTGCCAGTGAGAGAGAGGAGCAGCGCACAGCCTTGCTGCTGGCGGAACGGGAGAAGGGTAAGTCCTCCGAATCGGCCGGCAGGCGGATTGGCCCGTACGTGCTGGACAGCCTGTTGGGACGCGGCGGCATGGGCGTGGTTTATCTGGCGCATCGTGCCGACGGAGAGTTCGAGCAGAAGGTCGCCATCAAGCTGATCGATCTGCCGCTGGCGACCAGCACTTTTCGCGAACGCTTTCGCCAGGAGCGGCAGATTCTGGCCGGTCTCCAGCATCCCTATATCGCGCGGCTTCTGGATGGCGGAGTCACCGCGAACGGCGATCCATATCTGGTAATGGAATTTGTAGATGGCATACCCATCCATCGCTACTGCGAGAGGGAGAAACTCACTCTGCGGCAGCGGCTGAAGCTCTTTCTGCAAGTCTGCGAGGCAGTCCAGTTTGCCCATCAGAACTTCGTTGTGCATCGCGATCTCAAGCCGGACAACATCCTGATCGCCGCCGACGGCGCGCCCCGGCTGCTGGACTTCGGCACCGCCAAGCTGCTCTCGCCTACTTTTGCGGCGGCGGGCGGCGGACTGACGCGCGACGGCTACCAGTCCTTCACGCCGCAGTACGCAAGCCCGGAGCAGGTGCTGGGACACCAGGTGACTGCGGCCTCAGACACTTACTCGCTGGGTATTCTTCTGTATATCCTGCTAACCGGCTTGCCGCCCTATGAACTGGCGGAGCTGACGACGGCCGAGTTGCTGCGCGTCATCTGCAACCAGCCGCCTCGCAAACCTGTGCCCGCCGAGGCGCTCGGCTGGCGGTTGGATGCCGATTTAGAGGCGATTCTGCTGAAGGCGCTGCGCAAGGAACCGGGCGAGCGTTACGGAACCGCCGCCGAACTGGCCACTGAGATTCGCGCCTGGCTGGATGGGATGCCCGTAGCCGCGCGGCGCGGGAACTTTCGCTACCGGGCGGCCAAGTTCATTCGCCGCAATCGCATCTCCGTGGCCGGTTCGGCGCTGCTGGCCGCTTCGTTGATCGCCGGAGTGATTGGGGTAGCATGGCAGGCCAGCGTGGCCAATGAAGAGCGCCGCAAAGCCGAAGAAAGCGCCGCCGACCTGCGCCAACTGAGCAACAGCTTGCTCTCCGAACTGGACGAAGCGATTCAACAGTTGCCCGGTTCCACCGGAGTGCAGAAAATATTGGTCACGCGCGTGCTCGAACACCTGGACCGAGCCGCCAAGAACTCTTATGGCAACCGTCAGACGCAAGTCGATCTCGCCGATGCGTATACCAAACTGGGGAACATTCAGGGAAATACTTACTATCAGAATCTTGGCGATTTCAACGGCGCTTTGGCCAGCATCGGCAAGGCTATCGCTCTGGTTGAACCGCTGACGGCCAGTGGATCGAAGGATCGCGAGGCTTTGCACGTTCTAGCTTTCGCACAGGTTAATCGCAGCCAAATTCTATTCGGCACAACACGTATGCCGGAAGCGATTGCTGCCGTGCAGGCATCGATTGCGGCCCACGAGCGCATCCTCGCGCTTCCCGGCGCAACGCCGGCCCAGTTCTGCGATGCGGCCAGCGCATACGGCGTACTGGGCGATGAGCTGGGCCAGGGCGGCAACGAAAGCCTCTACGACATTCCCGGCGCTTTGAAGGCCTTCCAGAGAAATATCGAGCTGGCTAGTCGCGCCTTGCGAATCAACTTCAACTTTCCGCGCGCTCTTCGGGCACTGGTTATTGTGCAGTTGAAGATCGCCGAAACCGAGAGCGACAGCGATCCGGCGCAGGCGCTCAAAGACTTTCAGATTGGCTTGGAACGTACCTCCGCCTTATCCAAAGAGGAACAGGGCAGCATGCGCATGATACGTGTGCGCTATTCGCTATTGGAAGGCGAAGCCGACGTTCTGGTTGACTTGGGAGAATACTCCGAGGCCCATGCGCTCTATGCTCAAGCCGCCGAGACGATTCAGCATTTTACGGCAATAGACCCGCTGGACCTGCGCGCGCTCTTCGATCTGCAAACCGTCCTGAATCAACAGGCGATTGCCTATGAAACCGCGGCTGATCCGGCCTTCTCTGTTTCTCCCGCCGACCGGCGCAGCAATCTTGCCGCCGCGGAGAAGCTGTTGACTCAAGAAATTGCCGTTCTGCAAAAGATGATCAAGCAAGATCCACCTAATGAGGAGTACGCGCCGGTTCTGACGAACGCACAGGTGCATTTGGGCACGGCCCGGTCGATTCTGTATAGCTCCGCGGATGCGGCGGCAATGGCAAAAACCGGCATCGCCTCCTTGAAGTCGCTTGCCGCGCAAGATCAAGCCTCTCCAACGATACTGAATCAGGCTGCGGACGATCTTCTCATAGTTGAACCTGCATCCCTGCGGGATCCGAAAACTGCCCTCTCTTTCGCCGCGCGCGCAGTTGCTTTGACCCACGGCAAGGCGCCCTCCATGCTACTGACCCTGGCCCAGGCTTATCGCGCCGCCGGCCAAGTCGATAAGAGTCGCGCCACGGCTAGGGAAGGGCTGGCGCTGCTGCCGGCACTGCAGCCGGGAAGCGTGAAGCCGCGCCTGCGCAAGCTGCTCGAAATTCAAACGCAGACCGCCAGATGAACCATCGCTATCATGCAGGAATAGGCCAATCCTGCACTGCGAATGCCTCCCCCCGATGAAACGGGCTACAGATTGATTCAATCTGTACATCTGAATCGCCTGGTTCACTTCGTAGGCTGATGTTCTTGGGGCATCGGCACTGAGTTGCTGGTTGAGGTTATCATGCCGTTGGTAAGGCGGGTGCCGGTCTACTGCTGCCCGAAGCGGATTCGATTTCTTCAGAACATCTGGCAGGAGGCACACATACGGGGACGTTGTAACGGATGAGATGGCTACCGCAGGAATCGAAGTCGCTCAACTGGCTTTTCAGGGAATTGGAGCGCAAGCAGAGCGCAATGGAAGCTAAGTTATTGATTCTTTGGCTCCTCAGGTAGGACTCGAACCTACAACCCTTCGGTTAACAGCTAGGAATTTACTCTTTTCA
>Ga0326727_10004050_pt1 | contig 45090 bp, 32 predicted proteins | sample MB2enrmetagenome_FD_207643 | JGI IMG/M metagenome (GOLD analysis project Ga0326727, IMG submission 207643) | Lab enriched peat soil microbial communities from McLean, Ithaca, NY, United States - MB29MY | ecosystem: Environmental > Terrestrial > Soil > Wetlands > Peat | place: USA: New York... | reverse complement strand
AAGAGTTGAAGGAGGAACTCGCACCTTTGGACGTTGGACCATGCGCGCGGAAGAGTGCCCGCCGGCCGTTTGCCCTGCCTCGCTGGACGACCCCACAGCGCCCGCCGCCGGGCCGGGCACCGTGCAAAGCATGGTCGGGGGTGGTCCGCTGCGGACCGACACCCTGGCCGAAAGCGTGCTGTTGCTGATGGCCGCGATGGTGCTGCAGCGGAGCATCGGTTTCGTGCGCGAAATCTTCTTCTGCCGCCAGCTCACTGCGGAAGAGTTGGGGCAGTGGGACATGGCCTTCAGTTTCCTCATGCTGGCGGCGCCGCTGGCGGTGCTCTCGCTGCCGGGAACCTTTGGCCGTTACGTCGCGCGGTACCGCCAGAAAGGGCAATTGCGCCAGCTCGTGCGGCGGACAGCCGCGTTCTGCGCGCTGACTGCGGTCCTGGCCGCGCTGGCGATCGCCTTGGCGCGGCGGCAGCTATCGTATTTGGTGTTCGCGACGCCCCAGCGGGCGGGGCTGGTCGCGCTCTTGGCGGCGGGCCTGCCGGTGGTGGTCGCCTTCAACTACTTCGTGTGCCTGGCCACCGCCCTGAAAAACATGCGGTTGGTCTGCGGCATCGAGGTCCTCAGCAGCGCGCTGTTTGCCGTCTTCGCGCTGGGCTTCTTTTGCAGCGGCGCGGCCACTGCCGGCAGCATGGTCGTGGCCTATCTCGCCGCCTGCCTGGTCTGCGTGCTTTTAGGGCTGGGCTGGCTGGCGCGGGCCTGGCGAGGTTTGCCGCACTGCGGCGATCCCGCACCGCGGCGCGAACTCTGGTCCCGGCTGCTGCCGCTGGCGGCGTGGATCATGACGATCAACCTCCTGTGGAACGTCTTCGACGTGGTGGGCCGGTACATGATCGTGCACTGCTGGAGGGGTTCGCCGGCCGAGGCTCTGGCGGAAGTGGGCAACTACCGCACGGCGCGGGTGCTGCCGCTGCTGTTGGCTTCGTTGACCGCGTTTGTCGCCTCGGCCGCGCTGCCGCATTGGAGTCACGATTGGGAGGCGGGCCGGCGGCTGCGCGTCTCGGCCCGGGTCAACCTGCTGCTGAAGGTCTGGGCGGTGGTCCTCTCGGCGGGGGCCACCGTCGTGCTGCTGGCGGCGCCGCTGTTGTTCCAAACGTTGTTGCACGGGAAATTCGCCGGCGGCTTCCGCGTCCTGCCCTGGACCTTGACCTGCGCGATCTGGTTCGGCCTGACGATGATCGCCCAGAACTATCTCTGGTGCGCCGAGCGGGCCGGCCTGGCCAGTCTGGCCGCGCTCATGGGCGTGGCGGTCAACGTGGGCCTGAGCTGTCTCCTGCTGCCCCGGCTGGGCCTGCTCGGCGCGGTGCTGGCTGCGGCCGCCGCCAACGGGACCGCCCTGCTGCTGGTGCTCGTGTGCAGCCGGCGACTCGGTTTGCAAGTCCATCGCGGCACCACGGCGACTTTGTTGCTGCCGCTGGCGGTGAGCCTCGGGCCGTGGATCGCGCTGGCGGTCCTGGCGGCCTTCGCGCTGGAAATCGCCGGCTCCGAGCGCCTCTGGTCCCGCCAGGAGAAGCAGGAAGTCCTGGCCGGTGCGGCGCACTATCTCCGGCAACTCCGTGCCCGGCTGCCGCGGCTGGCGGCTTCGCACAAGACGGGTGCCTAACCTGCCATGCCACGCGCCGTCCACCTCAGCTCCCTTGCCGAATTGCGTACGGCCTCGGCGGCCTGGGACGACCTTTGGCGCCGCAGCGACGCGACGCTGCCCACGGCCCGCGCCGAAACCCTGGCGGCATTCGTCGAGCACTTCGGCCCGCGCGGCAGGTTCCGCGCCCTGGTGATCGAGGAAGGCGGGAAATGGGTCGCCGCGATGCCCTTGGTCGAAGGACGGGTCGCGGCGGTGCTGCCGGCCGGCAAGCTGCCCTCCAACGAGTGGCCGGGCGGCGGCGACCTCCTCTGGGACCTGGCGGCCGCCGACCCGCAAGACGTTGGCCAGGCGTTGGCGGCGGAAATCCGCAAGCTCCCTTGGCCGCTGGTGTGGCTGGAGGGCGTGTTGCCGGACCGGCCCTCATGGCGGACCCTGATCGCCTGTCTGGCGGAGGCCGGTGTGCCGGCCGACCTGCGTACCCGCTGGCGCTCCGGCCGGCTCACGATCAGCCACGATTGGGAGGCTTTCCGCCGAAGCTGGTCCCGCGCGCACCGCCAGCGCATGGCCTCCCGACTCCGCCGGCTGGCCGAGCTCGGGCCGGTCGAGTTCCAACTCCACGGCCGATTGTCGCCCGAGGAAATTGAGCCTTGTCTGCGGCGCGGTTTCGAGGTTGAAGACCACGGCTGGAAGGGGGCGGCGGGCACTTCCGTGCTCCGCACGCCGGGCATGTTCGACTTCTTCCTGCGGCAGAGCCGCTGGCTGGCCGCCTGGGGCCAGCTCGAGTTGGCGCTGTTGAATTGCGGAGGCCGTCCGATCGCGTTCTGCTGCGGCGCGTCGGCCAAGGGGGTCTTCCATTCGTGCAAGATCGGCTACGATCCCGCCTGCGCGGACCTGTCGCCGGGACTGCTGCTGCAATACCACCTGCTGGAGCGTTTCGCGGCCGACAGCCAGCGGACGGCCGTCGACTATCTCGGCCCGCTCAGCGAGTACCATCTGCACTGGCGGCCCGACACGTATCCGGTCGATCGCCTGGCGGTTGCGCCAGGCCGGTCGTTGGGCCGGCTCGCCCTGGCGGGCTACCGCTGGTGGAAGGGGCGCTGAGGGCAGGGGGCGCTTGCCGCCGCGGCCAGCCTGCCCAGGCCAGTGCGGGCATGGCACCGTGCCGGATGCTGCTACCGCCAGCGGGCGCAGACCCCCAGCGCGGAAGGCTGCCGTCGTCTTGCCGGCCCAGCTCGGGCTCGCGCGGGCTCAGACCGGTTTCACGGAAGCGGCCCGGGGCCCCTTGCCGCGCCGGTCGGAACCGCCGCCGTCCTCGATCTGGTACTCGACGGTCTGCCCGATCTTCAGGCTGTCGAATGCCCCGTCCGCAACGACGGAATGATGGAAGAAGACCTCCTGTCGCTCCGCGGAGATGAAGCCAAACCCCCGATCCGACACCAGCTTCGTAATCGTACCTTGCGGCATCGCACACACTCCTCACACCACCTTGGAGGCAGCAGTTGCCCCCGGCTCGGAAAGAACCAACCGCGGTCCCACCGTCCGGGGAAGCCTCGTACTTAATGCTTACCAACTTACACCGCTTCCATCGCTAAGACAAGCCCCGTCGCGTGAAGCTGCGCGCAGCCGGCTCTTGAAGACTTAAGCGACGCAGTGATAATACCTTACGGCCCGAGTGCAAGTTTTCTGCCCGTGCGGTAACTAAGTCTAAGGCCATGACGCAGTTCCCAGATCGTCTGCCATCCGAGGGTGCGTTGGGGCCACGCATCGATTGGCCTGCGGTCCTGGCAGCCCACGACCGCTGGCTGCGAAGCGTGGTCTATGTCCGTGTCGGCGAACCCCAGGCGGTGGACGAGGTGATGCAGGAAGTCTCGCTGGCGGCGGTTCGCCAGCAGGCCCCGATCACGGATGCCGACAAGGTGGCGCCCTGGCTTTACCGGTTGGCAGTGCGAATCTCACTGCTTTATCGCCGGAAGCAGGGCCGCCGCCGCAAGCTGGTCGAGGGGTATGCGCGGCAGCAGCGGCCGATGGACCGCCAGCGCGAGCCCGATCCGCTGGATTGGCTCTTGGCCGAGGAGCGGCGGGAGCGGGTCCGCATCGCCCTGGCGCAACTGCCGCGACGCGACGCGGAGATCCTCCTGCTGAAGTACACGGAGGATTGGAGCTACCGCCAGTTGGCCGAGCGGCTGGGCGCCAGCCCCAGCGCGATCGAAGCCCGGCTACACCGGGCGCGGCAGCGGTTGCGGGCGGAGTTGGCCGCTTTGGAACTGGTCGAGGTCAAGACATGAATCCGAGCGACAACATCACGAGCCTTCCAGACGCCGATCGGCGTTTCGACCGGTTGGTCGATGGCGACTTGAGCGAGTCGGAGCGGCGGTCGCTGCTTTTGCACTTGGAGGACGAGCCGGGCGGTTGGCGGCGGTGTGCGCTGACCTTCCTGGAGGCCCAAGGATGGAAACAGGCGTTCGGGGCGATCGCGGACGCCAACGCCCGGCGGGCACCAGCGGCGCAGCCGGCGGTCACCCAGCGGAGTTGGCATCGCGGCCTGGCAACGGCGCTGGCCGTGGCGGCCAGTTTCTTGGTGGCCTTCGTCCTGGGGATGCACATCCGCGGCGGACCAGGCGGAGGCGGACAACTGGCGGAGCGGCTGGCGGCCGAGCATGGGGGCCAGCGGATTCCCGGGGGTGGCCAGGCAGGGCCCCCTGGGCCACCGCCCCCGCTGGCAAGGCCTCTCGACCAGTGGCAAATGGTCACACTCAAGGCGCCGGAGGGGCCGGAAGGGAAGATGGCAACCATCCGCCTGCCCGCCGTCCGGCGCGACGCGCTGGACGAACAGTGGCTCAACGGGGTTCCCATGGCTGTGTCCGACGAGATGCTCCGTGTGCTGCGGCAACGCGGCCTTGAGGTGCAGCAGCAGCGCGAAGTGTTACCGATGGAGATGCAGGACGGCCGGCGGCTGATCGTGCCCATGGACCGCATCGACGTCCATTACGTCGGCCGCCCCGCCCTGTAGCAGGCAGTGGGTAGGGGGAAGTGGGCGGTAGGCAGTTTAGCGGGCGGGGCAGCGTGCGAAGCATGGTCGCCCGCCGTTTTAGGGTTACGAAGAGGATTTCGATCCATAGCAGGAAAGGAGCAGGCGATGTCGAAGAAATGGTCGATTGGAGTGATTGCGTTGGCGCTGCTCGGTGGCACCACGGCCCAGGCCGAAGATCCGGGGTCGAAGCCCGCGCCTCAGGGCACGTTTGAGCAGGACGCAACAGGCGCGGCCATCTGGGACAAGTTCCATCTTGGAATACCCGGGGAGGTGCAACAGGTTTTCGGGCTGTTGCAACCTGATTCTTACCGGTTCACGGCCGCTGCCTGGAAGCCTGGTGAATACTGGTTGGGCGTGGCCGTTGTTCCGCCCGATGCGGCCCTGCGGGCCCAGTTGGGGCTGGCGGAGGCGGACGGGGGCCTGGTGGTCGAAAACTTCGTGCCGGACGGCCCCGCCGCCAAGGCCGGCATCCGGCAGTTCGACGTGCTCTTGAAAGCCGGGGGAGCTCCGCTACGGGAGATCGGCGACCTGGCGGGCCAGATCGAGAAAAGCAAAGAGAGCAAGATGCCAGTCGAGTTGATTCGCGGCGGCAAGCGGCAGACGGTTGCCGTGACGCCCGCCAAGCGCCCCAAAGAGGGCATGGCTAAGATCGAGGGGGGCGCGTTGCCCGAGGGTGAGGCAGGCGGCGTCCGCCAGTGGTTTGATCTTGATCTCGATAAGGTGCTGCCGGCGGAGGGGAACTGGCGATTCCACGTCTTCCATCCCGGCCAAATCCTGCCGCCTGGTGCACCGCTGGCCCGCGGCGCCGCCAAGGACGTGCACGTGACGGTCAAGACCGTGGCCACGCTGCCGGATGGATACAAGGTTGAGATCGTCCGCGAGGATCACAAGCCGGCCAAGATCACCGTCACGCGGAATGAAGGGGATAAGGAGACCTGGAAGTGGGAGGGCAACGAAGCGGAGTTGGGCAAGCTACCCGAGAAGATTCGCCCAGAGGTGGATCGCCTGGCCCGCCGGGATCCCATCTGGCTGGACATGCTGGTGACACCGGAGGTGGGTTCAGGGAATGTATTTCAGGCAGCGCCCGATGTCCGCTCTCTGCTGCCGGAACCCCGCCTCGAGAAGCGGCTTAGCGAAATGAGCCGGCAGATCGAGGAACTCCGCAAGAAGATCGACCGGCTGCAGACTCCGCCGGCCAAGCCGCCCGCGCAAGAGCCGGAAAAGAAGGGCTCCGAAGGCCACCGAATCTGATCCCACAGCGGTAGGGTGTGTTTAGCGGGTGGGCTTGTCCGCTGCGGCAGACCCGGTGGGCAGCCCGCCCGCTAGACCAATCTCTTAGCCCCTTTTCTCTCTCCGCGCGGGGGCAAATTCGCGCGGATTGCCCTTGAACTGGCGGGGGTTTTTCGTTACAAGCTGGCGGCCGGTATCGGGTTGCGCTGCATTCGCGGCATGGTTCGGCCGCGCCTGCGGGCCGTGTAACCCCTTGCCGCCGCTTGAGTTGGTCGCCGTTGCGAAGCCGCACGCGGCTCGCCCGCCACTAGCCACTAACCACCAACCACTGCCATGCGATGGTCCTTGCCCGCCGTTGTGCTCAGCGTGCTTGCGGCACGGGCCGCGGCCGCCGAGCTTACCTTCCCTTACAAGGCCGTCATCACCACCGACAACATCTACCTCCGCAGCGGCCCAGGGGAAAACTACTATCCGACCGACCGACTCAAGGCCGGCCAGCAGATCGAGGTCTACCGACACGACGCGGGGGGATGGTATGCCATCCGGCCGCCGGCCGGCAGTTTCTCATGGGTGGCCGGACGCGATCTGGAAGTGAACAAGGACAACTTGGCCAGGGTGGCCGAGGACCACGCGGCGGCGCGGGTGGGCAGCCGTTTCAGCGACATCCGCGAGGTAACCCAAGTGCGGCTGAAGCGCGGCGAGGTGGTCGAGGTGCTGGGGACCAAGCCGAGCGCTGCGGCGGGGCCCGCAGCGGCCGAGACGTGGTACAAGATCGCCCCGCCGTCGGGCGAATTCCGCTGGGTGGACGGCAAGCACGTCGCGCGGGACGATACGGCGGACGGCCTGCGGCAGCCGGGCGGCGGGGCCTCCGGCACGCCCCCTGGCTCCGGCCGGCTCTCCGCCGAGCACTTCCAGAAAGCGATGGACGACCTGGAACTGGAGCTCTCAACGATGGTGGTCGAAGAGCCCACGGTTTGGGACTTTGCCGAGCTGCGGCAACGGGCGGACGCGCTGTTCCAACAGGCCCAGACGGCGACCGAGCGCGGCCGGGCCCGGCTCGTGCTGGGCAAGATTGCCCGCTTCGAGGATATTTGTGCGCGCTACAAGAAGCTCAGCACGATGCAGGCCGAGATGACCCGCGTGGACCGCCGCTTGGCGCGGCTTTCGCGCATCCCGTCGCCGGGCGATCCGGAAGGGCGCTTCGACGCGGTCGGCCGGTTGGCGTGGGTGCCCTCGCCCAAGCCCGGCACGCCCCAGTACGTCGTGGTGGACCCCAGCGGCAACGTGCGGTGCTACGTGTCCCCGGCGCCCGGGGTGAACCTGCGGTCTTACGTGGGGCAGGACGTGGGGATCAACGGCACGCGCGGCTTTATGCCCGAGCAAAAGGCCGCGCATGTCATGGCGCGGCACGTGACGCTGGTCGACGAGGCGAAGTTGCGGTAAGATTCGCAGATGGCAACTCTTCAGCAGCCGCAGCCGTCGCCGGACTCGGCGGGGCCGCCCCCCGGCGGATCAGCGGTCCGCCGGCGGAGACGCTGGGGCCTGCTGGCCCTCTGGGCGGCGCCGCTGGTGGTGGGCGGGCTGCTGCCGAGCGTCGTTGCCCGCACGCCGCTGGTGGCCTGGGGCATCCGCACGGCTGCCCGCTGGGACGGTAGCGTGACGGTCTGCCGGGCGTCGCTCGGCTGGTTCTCGCCCGTGGTGCTCGAGGGCGTCGAGCTGCGCGACGCCCAGGGTCAGCCTTTTCTCGAGTTGGCCGGGCTGGCGAGCCAGAAGACGTTATGGCAAATCCTCAGCAGTTTCCCCGCGGTCGGATCGTTCCGGCTGGAGCGGCCGAAGCTCACGTTGTTGGTCCGCCGGGGGGGAAGCAACCTCGAAGACCTGCTGGCCAAGCACCTAACGGCGGAACGTGGCCCGCGGCGCGTCGCCTTCGCCCTACAGATCGTCGATGGCAGCATGCGGGTCGTGGATGTGCCGTCCGCGCAGAGCTGGGAGATCCAGAAGATCGAGGTGACCCTGGACAGCTCGCCGGGGATGGTCCTGCCGGAAAGGCTCGAATTGGCCGCCTCCGTGGCGGACGCGAAACAACCGGGCAGTCTCCGCGTGCGGTTTGACCAGCAACCCCGCGAGGCCCCGTCGAAAGCGGCTTCGTCGGCGGTGCTCGATCCGGGCCGGACCTGCGGCCAGTTGCACCTGGAAGCAGAAGCCATCCCCGCCGCCATGCTCCAGCAGCTTGCCGGGCGGCTCGTGCCGGAGCTGCGCCTGTCGGGTACGCTCGGCTCGAAGCTGAACCTGCAGTGGGCGGGCACGGACCAGGTGGGCGCCGATGCCGAGTTGTCCGTCGCTGCTCTGGCCTTCGGCAGTCGCCAGCTCGGCAAGGATACCGTGCGGCTCGCTCGCGGCCGGGTGGCGTGCCGCGCGGTCCTGCAGGGCGGACAGCTCGACGTCCGGCAAGCCACGCTCGACTGCGACTTCTTGAAAGTCAGCGCCGTCGGCTCGCTGGACCGCCTGGCCGCCTCGCTGAGCTTCAACTTGAAGGCGCTGGGGGATGCCCTGGGCCGGGCCATCGATCGCGGCGGGCTGGACCTGGCCGGTGACGGTTGGGGCACGTTCCACTGCGGCCGCTCAGCGGACCAGGGCTTCCGAGCCGCGGGCGAGATACGGGTCCGTAATCTGCGGGTCGCCAGCCCCTGGGGAAACCTCAGCGAGCCGCTCGCCGGCCTGACGGTAACGGGCGGCTGGGACCCCAAGGCCCGGCGGGGGCACGTCGATGCCGCCACCCTCAGCGGGGAGGCCCTGGCGGTCGAAGCCAAGAAGATCGTGTTGGCGCAAGCCGCCGGCGGGCCTTGGGAGCTTTGCGGTGGGCGCCTCGTTGTGGGACCCAACGTGCGGATCGAGCTTCAGCCCGCCGCGCGGGTAGCCGGTGAAGCCGGGCCGCGGCCACTCAAGACTTCGTCCTCTCCCCAGGTCGAGCCCGATCCGGCGATCGGCCAGGGCGCGCTGAAGTTCATCGCCCCCGTCCTGGCCGGCACCATCGGCGCCGAGGGCACCTTCTCGATCGAATTGGACGACTACCGCATTCCGCTGGCCCAGCCCGCAAAAGGCGAGATCGCCGGACGCCTCCTGGTGCAGTCGCTGGAGGTTACGCCCGGCCCGCTGGTCCGCGAACTCGCACAACTACTCACGCAACTCGAGCCGGTCCGTTTCAAGCCGCAGTCGATCATTCCGTTCCGGATGGTCGGCGGGCGAATCTATCACGAGGGAATCGAGCTGCGGTTCTCCGACTTGACGATCCGCACGTCCGGCTCGGTCGGGCTCGACCAGTCGTTGGCCCTCGTGGCCCAGATGCCGGTTCCGCCCAAGTGGATTGCCAGGATGCCGGTCGCGGCCAGCCTGGGAAACCTGGTGCTCAGCATTCCGATCACGGGAACCCTCCGGCAGCCGCGGCTGGACCGCGACGAGCTGGCCAAGGCAGGCCGGCAACTGCTGGGCCAGGCCGCCCGCGACCTCCTGAAGGCGGAGGTCGGCAGGCAACTGGATCAACTACTCACACCGCCGCGGTGAGTCCTATAATTCCGTATGAAGCTCATTTTGTTGGGGACCGGCGGTTATCGTCCGAATGACCGCCGCCAGACGCTGTGCATGGTGCTGCCGGACTACGGCATCATGCTCGATGCGGGCACGGGTTTGTACCGCGCCGGGGCCTGTCTGCAAGGACCTGATCTGGACATTTTCCTGACCCACGCCCACTTGGACCACATTGTTGGGCTGACATACCTCTTAGAGGTCGGCAGGGCCCACCCCTTGCGTCGCATTACGGTTCACGGGGAGGCGGACAAGTTGGCGGCGGTGGATACCCACCTGTTTGCCGACGCCCTGTTTCCCAAACGCCCCGCGCTGGAGTTTCGGCCGCTGGGGGCCGGGCCGGTGGGGCTGGCCGATGGCGGACGGCTGAGTTGGTTTCCGCTAGTGCATCCGGGCGGGAGCATCGGCTACCGGCTCGACTGGCCGGGCCACTCAATGGCCTACGTGACGGATACGCCGGCCGACCAGGCGGCTGGGTACGTGGACAAGATCCACGGCGTGGGCCTGCTGATCCACGAATGTTACTTTCCCGATACGCAGGCCGAATGGGCCCGGCTGACCGGCCACAGCCACACCCGCCCAGTGCTGGAGGTGGCCCGGCGGGCGGCCGTTGGCCGGCTTCTGCTGGTACACCTCAACCCCCTGGCCCTGGAAGACGATCCTGTGGGTCTGGAGGATGCCCGCGGCCTGTTTCCCGCCACCGCGCTGGCCATGGACGGGATGGCGGTGGACTTCTGAGCAAGGGTGCGGGGTATCTTGCTGCGCGAAGATCCTGCGGGGCTGCAAGCGGATTCTCCACATGTCACCAATTATAGGCACTTGCTATCCCCCGTTAGAATGCTAGCTGGCCAATCCGCCGGTCGCGGCGTGCTTGCGGCAGTTCTTCCGGGAGGCGGGACCGCGCCCCGTGCGGAAAAATCGCCGCAAATAGGCTGGCCGCAGGAGGGCATCGCCGTAGAATTGGAGAGAGGGGCGGTCGGCCAGGACCAGGCTTCGCACGGTGTGTGCGAGGCGGTCGGGTGGGAATTCCGCCGACCGCGCAAACGGCTGCATAAGATGAAATCTTGCCAGTTTTTTGCAATTCGAAAAAAGAATCCTTTGGATCGTCTTGACGGCGGGGTCCCTGCGCGCAGAATTAAGTTCGGAAAGAGAGGATGAGATGATGAAGTTCAGCAAGTCCGCGTCCGTCGAAGAGCTGCAGGTGATGAGCCGTTTCGAGAGCCTGCGAAAAATCCTGCTCTCGAAGCAATATGCCGACCACCTGAAAAAGTCCCTGGCCTACTGGGCCCTGCCCACCGACCGGAGGTTGCCGCTGGCCTTCCTGGGCCGCACGCTGGAAGACCTGTTGTCCGCACCTTTTTCCGAGCTTTCCAATACGCCGGGCATCGGGCAGAAGAAGATTTGTTCTTTTGTGAAACTCTTGGCGCGGGCCGCCAATACCGATCCTGCGGACCTGCCCACCGACACCCTTTACCTGCCCGGCGAATTCGAGGACGGGGCGGAGGGAAAAGCCGAAGGCAAGAAGAACGGTTTCAATCCGGCCTCCATTTCGGAGGTGGTCTGGGGGCAATGGCGGGCGAGCGTGTTGCAGCACGGTTTGGGCGGCGAGAAATTGGGCCGCTTCGCCCCCACGCTCCGCCACATGACGCGGGTCATCTGGAACACCGCCCTGGAAGTCTACACCCGCCACTCGCTGGCCGAGATCCGCGGTATGCGAACCCACGGCGAAAAGCGGGTCCGCGCGATCCTCGAGGTCTTTTACGGCGTGCACAACCTTGTGGCCAACATGGGCGCGCAGCCGCACCTGACCGTCCGCATCGTCCCCCGCCTGATCGACGAGGTGGAGCAATGGATGGGCCGGGCGTTACAAACCCAGGGAATCCCCGGCCGGGAGGAGATTTTCGAAAACATGGTCAGCCCGCTGCTGGAGCAAGTCCGCATCGACGCAACCCAGCAAATCGCCAGCCTCGCCGAGAACCGGCTGGGGATTTCCGCAGCGATTACCAGCGTCCGGCAAGCAGCCCGCTCGATGGGCTTGACCCGCGCCCGCGTCTATCAGCTGCTCAACGAGATCAACGATATCATGGCGGTGCGGTGGCCGACCGGGCGGCATCAAACGTACGAGCTGCGCGAGAAGTTCGCCCGCGAGGCGAAGCAGATGGACGCGGCGCCGGACCTTGCCCAGTTCTACGCCGCCGTCGAGTTGTTCTATCCCGGTGCCCGTCGCGGCGCGGCTGGGCCCCTGGATCAGGCCGTGCTGGACGAGGATGAAGCAGCGGAGGAGGCCGCCGCGCCTCGACCTCGAGGCCACTTGGTCGAGGCCCGCTGATCCGAGGGCCGCCCAAAGCGTGCCCGGCCACCCCGAGGGTGCCCGGAGCTAGCCGGCGGTCCGCCGCTGGCAATCGTGGGTGATGAAGTGCGGCGGGCGAATCACCGCAGCGGGCGAGCCGATCGGCTGGGCAATCCGCCGCCAGTGCCGCCGATGCGCGGCAATCTGCAGGTTTGCCCAGAACCGTCCGGCCAGGCGGTACACCAACAGGGGGTGTACCAGGCACTGGAGGCATTCCAGGCCCAGCAACAGGGCGTGGCCGGCGAGGGAACGGGTCCAGCCGCGGGTGGGGGCCCAGCGCCAAAAGAGCCGCTCTGCCGCCAGCCCCTCGCGGAGCGTGCGGCGGGCGGCCAAGGCGTCATGGGTGGCTGCCACCAGACAGCTCGGCTCCAGCACTGCGCGGTAGCGGGCGTGCCGCAGGGCCAAGGCCCAATCGGCCCCCACCAGGCACCCCGCGGCATGATCCAGCCACGGCATGACGGCCTCCAGGGCCGCCTTGCGGTAAAACGAGGCCAGCACGTCGGCACCGCACAAGTTGCCAGGCTCGGGAGGCAGATGTTCCAATGCCTGTCCCGCAGCGATCCGCCGGACTCCTCCGCCCAGCGTGTATTTCAGCCCCGCTGAGAGAATCTTCCGCCTGTCAAAGCGGTCCACAACCAGCGGGGCCACTGCGGCGATTGCCGGATCGTCGAAATGGCCCAGTGCTGCGTCGGCCCAACCACACGTCGCCTCGACCCCGCAACCCAGCACGTGGACGATCGGCGCCCGGCTGGCGTCGATCCCTAAGGCAACACAATCCATCAGCCCCGACTCTGCGCAGGCCTTGAGAAAGCACACCTCCCCGGCCAGAGCGTACGGGTCCTCGTACGGCTGGCCCAGCACGACGAGAATCTGGCAGTCGGCCGGCCGGTTCTCCAGTACCGACACCAGCGTGTCTTCCAGCCGGCCAACACCGCCCAGGAATGGGATGACAATCGACAATCGTGGCACGGGAACAGCCTTCCCTAAGGTATCCTTTTCCGTTTAAGTCGGTTGTATCGGAAAGGGAAGTTGACTGAATGTGCCGGAATTGGTGGCACGGGCTGCGCATGTTACGCCGTTGCCTCATAATGCGCCGTTTGCGTATCCGCACATGCGCCGGCGGGCGGTCAGCAGGGGTCACTCAATTCGTGTCTCATGGAAAGCCGCGAGCGGCCCCTTTTCGCAGCCTGCTGACGTGGTACCATGTTAGGGGATTCCGGCGGGTTGCCGTCCAATCCCCGCTTTCCTTGCACGCATCTCCGTGCCAACCAACCACCAGCCGCTGCCCACGACCAGTAAAGTGCATCCCATGGCCGCCACCGTCCGCTACCTGGTTTTTGACATCGAGAGCGTGGCCGACGCCCGCCTGGTGGCCAAGCTCCGTTATGGCAAGGAGTCCCTCGAGCCGGCCGAGGCCGTGCGGCGCTATCGGGTCGAGTTGATGGAGAAGTACGACAACGATTTCATACCTTACACGTTCCAGATTCCCATCTCAGTGGCAGTCGGAAAGGTGGCGGGCGATTTCCGCTTGGCGGACGTAGTCGTACTGGACGAGCCCCAGTTCCGCCCGCACGTCATCACCGAGAACTTCTGGCGGGGTTGGGAGCGATATCACCGGCCCACGCTGGTGAGTTTCAACGGCCGGGGCTTCGATCTGCCGTTATTGGAGTTGGCTGCTTTCCGCTATGGGTTGAGCCTTCCCGGCTGGTTCCAGAGCGGCGGAAAGCCCTCCGAGCAGTTCCGCAACCGGTACAATACGGCCGCCCACCTGGACCTCTGCGAGTTGCTGACCAATTTTGGCGGTACCCGGTTTTACGGTGGATTGAATCTCGTGGCCAACGTGCTGGGCAAGCCGGGCAAGATGGATGTCCAGGGCGATATGGTGCAGGACCTCTATGACGCCGGCCAGCTCTCCGAAATCAACGACTACTGCCGTTGTGACGTTCTGGACACCTACTTTGTCTTCCTTAGGACCCGCGTGCTGCTTGGCCAGTTGACCCTGGAAGCTGAGCAGCAGATCGTGGCGGAGACCAAGGACTGGCTGGAGCAGAAGGCCGGCCAGGTGGCGGCCTTCCGGCAATACTTGAACCGCTGGGGCGACTGGCCGAACCCGTGGGCACAGGGATAGAAGACATTCATCTCTCATCTTGGGCCTTGGGCCTGAAACCCAAGACCTAAGCCCTAACACCGCTACGCCCTCCGCCGTCCGCCTTCCCCCCCTTTTCCCGAATTGCTCTTGGCCTCAAGCGGGTGCCGCGGGTATTCTTCCCGCATGAATCTCGCGATCTTTCTCCCCAATTGGGTGGGGGACTTGGTCATGGCCACTCCCACCCTGCGGGCGATCAGGCGGCATTTCGGCCGCTCGGCCCGCATCGTAGGCATCTTGCGGCCCAACTTGGCCGACCTGTTGGCCGGCACGAAGTGGCTTGACACGCACTGGTACTTTGACCCGCGGAGCCGGCATTTCCAGTGGGGCCGGCTGGCCCTGATCGCGTGGATGCGGCGGGCGCGACCCGACGTGGCCTTGTTACTGACCAATTCGCTTCACACGGCGCTGATGGCTTGGCTGGGCGGTGCCAAGGAACGGATCGGTTACGTCCGCGACGCCCGTGGACCGTTCTTGACCGGAAAGCTCTATCCGCTCCGCGACGCGCGGGGGCTGCGGCCGGTGCCGATGGTCGATTCCTATCTGGCCCTGGCCGGCGCCATTGGTTGCCCTCCGGAATCGCCGCGCTTGGAACTGGCGGTCACCGAGTCCGAGCGGCGGCAGGGGGAGCGGACTTGGAAAACCCTGGGGTTGCGGACCGACGGGCGCGTGGTGGTGTTGAATTCCAGCGGCGCCTACGGGGCTGCCAAGCTCTGGCCTGCCGAACACTCCGCCGCTTTGGCCCGCCGGATCGTAGCCGAACTGGATCACGACGTGTTGCTGTTGTGCGGGCCGGGAGAGCGGCGTGCCGCGCTGGACGTGCTCCGGCTGGCGGCCTGCCCGCGGGTCTTCACCCTGCCGGAGGATGCCGTCGGTCTCTCCTCGACGAAGGCCTGCCTGGCGCGGAGCCGACTGCTGGTGTCCACCGACAGCGGGCCACGGCACATCGCCGCCGCGCTGGGCAAGCCGGTGATCACCCTGCTGGGCCCAACCCTGCCGGAGTGGATCCGCAACCCGACGGTCGCGGGCAACATGCTCCGCGTGGACTTGGACTGTCTGGGCTGCGGCAAGCGGACGTGCCCCTTGCAGCATCACCGCTGCATGCGCGAGTTGCGGCCCGATCGCGTGTTGGAGGAGGTGGCCGCCGTGCTGGACGGACGGCTGGTGGAAGCCGCCTAAGCGCCGTGCGGCTCGTGCCCCCGCCAGGGCCAATCCGACACTCGCAATCCGAAACAATCTCAAAGCTCGAAATTCAAGTCACCTAAACGTCCATGGCACAAACGTCGGTCTCCGCGCGAGGCGCGCCTGCCACACAATCCCGCAGAGCCCCAAGCCGCTCGTTTGGGACCTTTGGATTTCGTATTTCGAATTTGTTTCGGATTTCCGATTTCGGATTTCGGATTTATTCTGGAAGGCGGATTTCGGCTGTCGGCTATCGAGGCTCGGGCCCGGATCTCGAGCCGGCCGGGGACGGGCGAATGTGGCTGGACGGCCGCGACCGCAGCCTGTTGCAGCGGGCCCGCCTGGCCGCCTTCGACCAGGTCATGGCCAGTGCGCACGGCCGTTGCCTGCGGGTCGTGGGCGATCGCGAGAACTGGTATCTGGGCCCGGCTGATCTCGGGACAGTCGCCGGGCGGCCTGCCTGCGGCATGTATCTGAAGAAGCACCGCTGCTGGACCTGGGGGAGTTGGTTGCGGGCGAAGTTGGGGCTGCGGCCGGGACCCAGCGCCGGCCGTGCCGAAGCCCAATACGCACAAACTCTGGCCGCCTTGCGCATCCCGGTGATGCGCGTGGTCGCCTGCGGAGAGAAGCTCTGCGACGACGGCCGCCTGGAGTCGTTCCTCTTGACCGAGGAGCTCTCGGGCTACAGCGAGCTGGCGGGTTTGCTCGAGCGGTGGTTTCTCCGGGGGCAGCCCCGAGGCTGGCGAAACGACGAGCTGCTCGGGCTGCTGGGCCAGGTGGCCCGCATGGCCCGCCGCTTCCACGACGCCGGCTACAATCACCGCGACTTGAACTGCTACCACTTCCTGGTCCGCGAGTCCGGGCCGGGCGAGTTCGACGTGCGGTTGATCGACCTGCAGCGGGTACAATACCGCCGCCGGCGGCGGCGGCGGTGGCTCGTCAAGGATTTGGCGCAGTTGGCCGCCAGCGCCCCGGCCGGCCGCATCGGCTGCCGCGAGAAGATCGTTTTCTTGCGGCACTACCTGGGCGTGCGGAAGCTGCGGCCGCGCGACAAACGGCTGGTGCGGAGCATCCTCCTCAAGCAGCGCCTGATGGCGTGGCGCGAGAGGAGGCGGGCATGAGGGTCGGCCTGGTGCTGGACCGGTTCGAGCCGTCGCGGGGCGGCCGCGAGCGCTGGACTTTCGCGTTTGCCGAGCGGCTGGCGGCGCGGGGGCACGAGGTGCACATCGTCACGCGGAGATTGGGCGAAGCCGCGCTGCGGTTGCCGGCGGCGCTGCACCGCGTCGCCTGCGAGCGGTCGGGGTTGGTCTTCGCCGAGGCTGCCCGGCAAGCCCTCGTCCCGCTGGCGCTGGACATCATACACGACATGGGCACGGGCTGGTACTGCGACGTCTTCCAGCCGCACGGGGGCACCTGGGCCGCGGTGAACGACCGCAAGTTGCTGTTCTTGCCGCTGTGGCTGCGCTGGCTGAAGCGCGGCGTGGATCGGCTGTTGCCGCGGCAGCGGCGTTTTCAGAAACTCATGGCGCGGCAGTACGCCGACCGGGGGCAGGTGCTGCTGGCGTTGTCGCACTCGGGGGCGGCGGACTTCACCCGCTTCCACGGGGTCGCGCCCGAACGGATCCGCATCATCTACAACGGCGTGGACAGCGAGCGTTTTTCGCCGGCCCGCTGCGCGCCGCGGCGCGCGGAGGCGCGGCGGCGGCTGGGCGTGGAACCCGGCACGGTCCTGGCGCTTCTGGTCGCGCATAACTTCCGCCTCAAGGGCTTGGCCGCCTTGCTGGGCGCGATGGCCCGCCTGGCGGCGCAGCGACTGCCCGTCCGCCTGGTCGTCGTCGGCGGCAGGCGGCTGGAAGTGTGGCGGCAGCGGGCTCGGCGCCTCGGCCTGGACGAGTGGGTGACGTTCGTCGGGCAAGTGGACGACCCCCTGCCCTACTACGCCGCCGCCGACCTGTACGTGCATCCCACCTTCTACGACCCGTGCAGCCTGGTCGTGCTGGAGGCGGCCGCTTGCGGCCTGCCGGTGCTCACCAGCCGTTACAACGGCGCGGCGGAGTTGTTTCGCGAAGGCCACGAGATTGCGCTGATTTCCGACCCCGCCGACCCCCGCGAGCTGGCGGGCGCGATGTACGGATTGCTGGACGCGGCGACCCGCCGGCGGCTGGGCGCGGCCGCCCGGCAAGTCGCCCTGGCCCATACCTTCGAGCGCAACGTGGACGAGATCCTGGCCGTCTACGCCGGAATCCTGCGGAACCGGGCGGGGCTTCCGCGGGACTACGCGACCCTTGCGGCGCGGGTCCCGGCGGAAGAGGGGACGCCACCTGAGAAACTTGCATTGGCCGCTGTTGCGGAAACGCGGGCCGCGCGCCCACGCGTGCGCCGCAATGCCGGACCGGCCCGGAAAACACCCGCCGGCCCACGCCAGCGTGGGTCTGGCAGCCACGATTCGCCACCTTCCGCCACCGCAACGTCTTAGGGACGCCGCCATGAGAATCGCGCTGGTGATCGATCACCTCGACCCGCGCCGCGGCGGCGCGGAACAGTGGACCTTCCAACATGCCCAACGGCTCTTGGCCCGCGGACATGAAGTCCACGTGATCGCCCGCGCGGTCTCCGGCGCGGCGGCGCAGCTCCCGGTGGTGCCGCACTGTTTCGGACCGATCCGCTCGGTGCTGGGGAAGGCCCGCGCCGCCCAGCGCGAGCTGGCCCGCCTGGACCTGGACGTGATCCACGACATGGGCACCGGCTGGAACGGCCACCTCGTGCAGTCGGAGGACGGCTCGCGCCTGGCGCAGTGGGAACGGAAACTGCAGGCCTTGCCGCCGTGGCTGCGGCCGTACAAGCGGGCCATGCTCGGGGTGCTGCCGCGCTACCGCCAGTTCCGCTGTCTGATGGCGCGGCAGTTCGGCGATCCCGCGCGGATTGTCGTGGCCGTCTCGCAGATGTGTGCGCGGGATTACCAGCGGTACCACGGCGTGCCGCCGGAGCGGATCCGCCTGATCTATCACGGCAGCGATAACGAGCGCTTCTCGCCCGAGCACCGCCGGCGGTGGCGCGAGCCGGTCCGCCGGCGGCTGGGCCTCGGCGCGGACGAGGTGCTGCTGCTGTTCGTGGGCCACGACTACGTGCGGAAGGGTCTGCGCACGGCCGTCCGCGCGGTCGAGCGCCTAACCGCCCGGGGCAGCCGCGTCCGCTTGGTGGTCGTGGGCGGGAAGCCCCACGGCCGGCCGTTGCGACTGACCGCCGCCCAGCGCGCGGCGGTGACCGTGGTGGGCACGGTTGACGACCCCGTGCCCTACTACGCCGCAGCCGACGCCTTCGTCCTGCCCACGTTCTACGACCCGTCGAGCCTGAGCATCTGCGAGGCGGCGGCCAGCGGGTTGCCGAGCGTGACCACGCGATCCAACGGCGCCGCTGAGCTCTTGACCGAGGGTGTCGACGGCTTCGTGCTGGATGACCCGGCCGACGATGCCGCCCTGGCCGACCGTCTCGGCCGGCTGCTGGATGCGGACGTGCGGCGGCGGATGGGTGAGGCGGCGCGAAACCTGGCCCTCCGCCACGGACTGGATCGCAACTGCGACGAGATCCTCGCCGTGTATCAGGAGATCGCCGGGCGGAAGCGATGCGCGGCATAGCAGACCGCTCAGCGGCGGAGGAAGACGTGCAGCGACTCGCAACCGGACGGCAATTGGCCGCTGGGGACGGGCCGGTAGCCGAGCTGCGAAACGATCCGCTCCCCGGCGGCGGCGACGCGCCGGGCGCCCGACTGTGCCGGATCCAGCAGGATCGCGTCTGCCCTGCCGGCCTCGACCACCGCCGGCAGCGGCTCGTCCCGGTTGAGGTCGAACGCCTCGGCAGTGCGGGCTTGGGCATAGTAACGGACCAACTGCAGGTCTTCGGGGGATCCGGCCAGTGTCCGGCCGGGGCCGATGCGCTGGAGGATCCACCGTCCCAAGGCCTCTTCCCGCTGCGCCGCGTGCAGCCGGTCGGCGGAGGGGCGTCCGTCGACCATGCTCAGCCCGGCCGCCACGCTGCCCAGCACGCCCAGGAAGACGGCGTATCGCCGCGGGGTCCAGCGGACCGCAGGCGCAAACCGCCGGGCCCCCGCCGCGGCGATCCGCTCAAAGCCCAGCGCCATCCAGGGCAACGCCACCAGCACCAGGGGCATGAAGTAGCGGATATCCAAGCCCGCCTGTCCAAAGCGGATGCGGATCAACGCCAGCAACAGGATGTTCATCACCCCCAGCGCCAGGTGGTCGCGCCGCAACGCGAGTCGCCAATGCGACGCGATGCCCACCAGCAGCAGCAGGCCGCCGACGTACGTATAGCCGCGGACCATCCGCTGGGCAAACCTCCAATTCAACCTGGCCGTTGAAGCGTCGCCGGGGGCAAGCGCGGACGCGGCGGCATTCGCAGGGGCCGGCCGGTCGCTGGTCGCGCTGGATGGCTGCGGTGCGCCACCGTCGGGACCAGCGGCAGGGCCGCTGGTGCCCGGCCGCCACCAGTCCCGCACGATCTGCACATGTTGCGGCCGCAACCATTGCCATTGCGGGCACGCGCTGAGGCAGGTGACATTGAGGGCTGTCAGGCTCAGCGGCACCATGCCCAGGCACAGCACCACCCCGGCTGCCAGCCGCGCCCGGGCCCCGGCGGCCGACGGCCACCGCCCGGCCGACCAGCCCAGCAAAGGAACGACCGTCAGCCAGCCTTCGGAGCGGGTGTAGACGGCCAGCACCAGCGCCAGTCCGGCGGCCAGGAACCAGCCGAGCCGGATTCCGACCACGGCCCGCCACACGGCATAGAGAGTTGCGGCCAGCAGGAACCAGAACGTTGCGTCGCGGATCACGTACGGCGAGTTGGCCACCAGGCGGCCCTGAAAAGCGTAGCAGAGGCAGGCCACGCACGCGACCCGATCGTTGAATTGGCGACGGATCCAACCCCACAGCGGCAAGACGGCGGCGCAGGCCATCAACACGCTCCACCCGCTGGCCGCCGCAGTCCACGCGATGGGCAGACGGTGCAGCCCGCAGAGGATCACGGGGTAGAGATTCAGGCCGAACTCGTGGAATGCCTCTGGGAAATCCCGCCGATCCAGGGCTTGGCTGGCATCGAGGTACAGGATGCTATCCGCCCAGAGGGTCGTCCAGCGCCAGGCGAACAGGGCCCGGGGAATCAGACACGCCAACAACAACAACGCCAGGACCCAGGGCCGCCAGGGGGGCTCGGCGGCGCAGCCGGCCAGCAACGGGTGCGGGAAACGCTGCGGCGGCCCGCCGCGGCAGGTCTGGCTGACGTCCATGAGCCACCATTACGGGCTTTCCCAGGTATCGCGGAAAGGGCGGCCCTGCTGATAGAGGGCGATGCGGGCCTGCACCGCCTGCACCAGCGCGGCATCGCCGGCTGTCTGGGCCAGGGTCAGGGCCTGCTGGGCCACGCGGAGGGCGTCGGCAAACTGCTGGCTCTCCGCGTAGGCCGCGGCCAGGGCGTCCATCGCCGCCGCGCTGTTGCCCTGCGACAGATCGATCGCCCGCCGCCCCAACTCGACGGCCTTGGCCCCGTTGCGGAGGGAGTCCAGCGGGCTAGTGGCCAGCGACCAGGCCATGAAGGTCCACGCCCGCGCGGCCTCCTCCATGTTCTTCTGCTGGTAGAAGATCAGGCCGAAGCGATCGGCCACGCCGGCCGGGTTGGGATCGAGTCGCAAGAGGGCGCGGAGGTGCGGGCCTGCCTGGGCCCACTTGCCCTGCTGCCAGCAGGCCATTGCCGCCGCCTCCCGCACCGCGATGTTGTTCGGATCGGCGCGGGCCGCTCGCTCCCAGGCGGCCAGGGCCTCGTCTTTCCGCCCCTGTGCGGTCGAGATCTGGCCCTGGCAGAACCAGGCCCCGGCAGAGTTGGGGTTCAGCGACAGCATCACATTCACCTGCTCCTGCGCTTCGTCCCATTTCTTTTGGAAGATCAAGAGCTTGGTGAGGTTCTCGCGGGCGGGCATCAAATCGCCGGCGTACTTGAGGGCCTCGCGGAACTCGGCGGCCGCCTCCTCCAGCTTGCCCTGGGTCCAGAGGATCCGGCCGAGCGTGTTGTGCGGTTCCGGCAGGATGGGCCGGTTGAGAATAGCCAAACGGACGTACTTGATCGCCTCGTTGACCTTTGCCTCCCGCTGGGCAGGGTCCGTTTCGGTTTGGCTGGCCTCGAACACGATGTGGCCCAGATTGGCGTTCGTGTAGGGATCATTGGGTTGCAGCCTGGCGCCGGCCCGCCAGTGCTCCAGCGCCTCTTCCTTGTACTCGGCGGCCTTCCGCCGGCACTCGTCGGCCTCCTCGCGCCGCGCGGGGTCGACTTGCAAGAGGCGGGCTTGCTTCTCCTGCTCGTCCTTCCATTCCCACAAGGCCACGCCGAGGTTGTTGTGCGCCTTGCAGTTGCGGTCGTCCACGTCGATGGCGTGCTCCAAATGGCTTTTCCGGTCACGCCAGAACTGGAGCTGGTGTTGCGTTACCCCCACGCAGACGGCCACCAACGTCAGCCAAACCACAGCCGTGACCGAAACCAGCCCGGTGTGGAATGCCTTGCCGCGGTCGAGCAACTTGGCGGCGCCCCAGGCGGCAAGGTCGATCAACTCGGCAGCGCCCCAGGCGGCAATAAGGAACAATCCCACCAGCGGAACATACGTGTAGCGGTCGGCCATGCGCTGGTCGCCGACCTGCACCAGGCCGATCACCGGCACGAGCGTGCCCAAGTACCAGAGCCAGCCGAAGGCCAGGTACCGCCGCCCGCGCCAGGCCGCCCAAAGCACCAGCGCGGTGACGACCGCCAACCCGAGCCACGCCGCCAACGCCATGTCGGGGTCTTGCTGGGTGGGGAGCATGTACAGGCAGGCCAGGTTCCGCGGCACGAGCATCTTGCCGATATAGTCCCAGTAGGCCCTCCCTGCATTCTCCAGGCGGGCCGCCAGGGGCAGTTGCCCTTCCTCGGCCATCGCGCCGCCGACCCGCTGGGCGTAGTAGGTGACGCGGGAAGAGGCGACCACCAGCAGCAGCAGCGGGAGCTTCTCCAGGACCAGATATCCGATGGCCGTCCAGAACGGCTGTTTCGCTGCTTTCTGCGGCGGCGCCGCGGGCCGCCCGGCCGGCACGGCGTTGCCGGGCCTGGCCCTGCGCGACCTTCTGGTCGCCACCTGCGGTCCGGACCTCCGTTGCGGCGGTGGCTCGGGGCGTGTCCACCGCGGCCACCTAATCGCCGGGACCCGCCCCAGCGGCCAGTAGTCCAACAGCAGGCATACAAAGGGCAAGGTCACCAGCATCGGCTTGGCCAAAAGTCCCAGGGCCAGTCCTGCAATGACCAGGAAGTAGCGCCACGAGAGATAGCCGTAGACGGCCAGCACCGGCAGTGTCAAGGCGGCGGACGTCCAGAGAGTCGGCACCAACGGCAGGCCGGATGGGACGGACTGGGGATACAGAATCGGGGTGATCGCCCCGTAATAAGCCACCAGCCAAACGACCGCCACCCAGAGGCTTGCCGCGCCAGCCCACAGGGTTCGGCCGGCGCTCATGGGCCGCCGCACATACGACACATAGACGTGCAGCGTGAGCAACCCGAGGAAAGTGCTCAGAACGTCCTTCCGCTCCGCCACCCAGGCCACCGACTCGACGTGCAGCGGATGGACGGCGAACAGGGCCGCCACCAACCCGCTCCGCCAGGTCGCGCCCGTCATCCGCCACAACAACCAAAACAACAGCAGCGTGTTGAAAATGTGGAAGGCGACGTTGACGCAATGGTGCTTGCCCGCAGCGGGCTTATAGGATTTGCCGAGCGTCTCCAGTCCCGCCGGCCCAGCGGGTCCGGGCTTGGCAGCATCCTCTTCAGCCGCATTCGGGGTGGCGTCCGGCAGGTGGAAGAACTGGCAGTCGGTCATGTGCGACAGCCAGCTCAGCGGATGCCAGTTGCTCTGGGCGAACGAGGTGAAGGCCCAACCGACGTTCTTCCACGTCAGGCCGCGCTGGACGAAGAGGTTTTGTGAGACATAGCCCGGATCATCGAAGTAGACGAAGTCGAGCCTCCATACCCCCCAATAGGCGACAACCGTGATTACCACCAATACCAGGCCGATCGCACAGCGGATCATCGCGCTCGGGTGGGCCAGATCGCCGCGGGAACCCGCCGACTCGGGCGGGCTGGAGCCGCCCGGTCCTGCCCCTGCCTGGATCGGCGCAGTGCTTGGAGGATTCTTGCGGGGGTCCATAGCGCCTTGGGGTTCCGTAGGGCTGCAGCCCGGGGGTGGTGCAAAACTGCTATTTAACGGGCGGGCTTGCCTGCCGTGTGCCGCGTCTGGCGGGCACAGCGGACCAGACTGCTGCCCGCTGCCCGCTCGCTAAGCGTGCTGAAACCTTCACTATATTGTACCGCACACCGCGTGTAAACTCGCGTCCCCCCCAGTCGAGTGGACAGAGCGGCCGTTCGGCAGTTTATTAGTCCTGCGCGCCGGCAATCGGCCGATCCTCGACCAGCAGTCGCAGCAAGGCGAAGAGGGCCTGGTAACGCAGCAGTTCCTTCTCGTCCGGATCGTGTGACCAGTCCATGCCCATGTGGGCGTCGTTGAAGAGGTTGCCGAAGCCGACGGCCAGGACGAGTCCCTCGCCGTAGCGGGCCTCGGCGGCGATGGTCCGCTGGTGGCCAAGGCTGGCCACCCGCCGGCCGCCCAGCACCTCCCAGGCGTGCTCGACCCGGAGAGTATCCGACACACCGACCATGCCGACCAACGCTTCGCGTCGGTGCCCGTGGTACCCGGTGGCGGATACATTCCAAGGGTGCCCGTCGGCCATGGCCAATTCGCCCTGCCAGTTCTGCTCGTAGGAGATTTGCAATCCGAAGGGCCGCAGGAGGCTATTGGCGGTCGAGGGCGCGGCGCCCTCGCCGGCGTCGAGCACCAGCAGCCGGCCGCCTTCGGCCACGTAGCGGACCAGCCGCTCTTGATAGGCCGCGTCCGGCGGCAGGCTGGGGCAGATCACCACCAGGGCGTCGCTGCTGGTGGCTTCCTGGCCGGCGGCGCGGACCGTCATGTAGCCCAGCCGTGGCATCCACTGCTCCAGCAGCCCGAAGCCCTGGCCCTGTTTGTCTTCGTTGTATGCCCCCTTGGCCAGCGGCGCCTGCGAGACGGTGCGGTCGATGGCGACCCGCGGCAGAGGCCGCTCGGGTTGCGGCAGGGGCAGCGCGTGCCGCTGGACGGCCTCGGTCAGGGCGGAGCCGGCCGCCCAGCCGCAGCAGCCGGCCGCCACCAAGAGAAGCACTTGCGGCTTGCGATTCAACATTTCAGGTTTCAGACTTGGGATTCGCAACCTCAGAGCTGAAATCTGAAATCTAAGATCCAGAATCTTGAATCCAACGGCCGCCAGGCCCAACGTGCCCAGCGCTAGAACGAACCAGGCCGGGTCGACCGCCGGGTCCCGGTGATTGAGCCACTCGACCAGGTTCAAGAGCAACTCCGCATTGCCCGGCTGATAGATCGAGAAGCTCGACCAGAAGGTCGAGTCGGCGAAGGCCAGCACGCGCCCCGCGCCGGGATGGGCCGCCCAGGCCTGGACGAACGCCCCGCAGCGCATCTCCGGGCGGTGGCGGGCGTAGGGCATGTAATTGGCGTTGTGGTACTCGGGGGGCATGCTCCACAGCCGCATCCCCTCGATCACCGTCCGGCCGCGGCTGCTGCCCGGGTCGATCGAGCACGACACGGCAAACTCGAACCGCGGCACATGCTCGACCGCCGGGTGCGGCACTCGCGGGGCCGTATACGCATAGTCCTCCGGCGCCGCCTCGGTGCTGTAGAGCACGTCGTCGCGGAAAGTGAAGCCGAACTGCCGCGTGATGTCGTTCATCGTGGCGCTGGAGCCGTCGAAATTCGTGTGGTCGCCGATCAGCAACAGGCCGCCGCCCGAGCGGACGAAGCGCACCACCGCGTCCACCTCTTCCCGCGCGTAGCGGGCCGTCGGGACCTTGATCACCAGCACGTCGCACTGGCGGAGCGAATCGTCGTCGATCGCGTCCTGCTCGGCCAGCCGCGACATCGCGTAGAACTGGCCCAGGTACTGATACGCCAGGGTGTAGGTATAGCTCGTCGAGTGCTCCTCCTCGCCGCCGTAGCTCTTGGTGTCGTACGGTCGGTCGGTCGGCTCCCAGGTCGAATGCCGCTCGACCCACATCACCCGCCCTTGGCGGCGGGCGCCGGCCGGCTGCCACTGAAGCCCTGCGGCGAGCAAACCCAACGAGACGAGCAGGAGCCCGGCCCAACCGAGAGAGCCGGGCAGAGGGTAGGCTGCGGGCGTTTCCGGCGAAGCCGCAAGCGGCAATTCCTCGGCTCCTTGCGAGGCCGCAAGCGGCTTGAGGCGGATCCAGCGCCATGCCGCCAGCGCCGGCACGGCAAGCAAGGCGAGGTGGACCCAGGGCGAGAGGAATTGGTTCATTACGTGGGGCGGCCCCCCGGGATCGCTCCGCATGGCCCGCTGCAAATACACGGCCACCAGGAGCAGCGCCCGCAGCGGCAGCCAGGCCAAGACTAGGATCGCCAGGCGGCGCGCGGCGCCGAGCCAGGCCGGCCAGCGCGATCCCGCGGGCCACCGCGCGCACACGGCCAGCGCCAGCATCACCAGGCCGCCGAAGAGGAATCCGCACGTGGCGGGGTCCAGCACGAGGTCCCACGTCACCGCCAGGCGATGGGTCTGGCGGAGGGTGTGCATGACCAGCATCGGTCCATCGGCCGCCGCGTCTACGCCCACCAGCCGCGCCAGGCAGGCCAGCAGTTCCGCGGCGGGCCAGGGCAAATCGTGGTTCCGTGCCGTTTGGTCGGCGTAGGTGCGGAGCACCACTCCCTGGGCCAACAGCACCAAGCCCGCTGCGAGAAGTGCCTCGGCCAGGTATGGTGTCTGTCCCCTTTTTCCGCCGCGCCACAGGCCGAGGAGCAAGCCCAGGGTGATCGCCAACGGCGCGGCGCGATACGGCCACGGCGCGAACCATACGACCGGTAGCATCAGCACGATAGCGACCGCTTGCAGGACACCCCGGGGCACCCCGGGGCACCCGCGCAGCGGGTCGGCGGGTCGGCGGGTCGGCGGGTCGGCGGGTCGGCGGGTCGGCGGCTTATCGCCGGCGGGCACGGAGCCCGACAGGCCGGCCATCAGCAGCGTGCCGGCCACGACCAGGACGATCCACGCCGGCAGGCAGGCAAGCTCATAGTAGCTCAGGCCCAGCAGCCAAGAGCCCGCCAACAGCGTAGTGGCGATCCACGCCCGCTTCATGGCTTCGCCTCGCTTTTCGTGGGGGCTTCGAGGATGCCGCGCTCCTTGGGTTCGCGGGCCGCGGGTTGGGGCGGTTGGGACACGGGGGCGCCGGGCGGCTTGGGCGGGGTGGCATCCAGGGGGCCTCGCTCGCTCGGCCCGGCGGGCTTGGTCTCTGGCGGGACTGGCGCCTTTCGGCCGGTCAGCCCCGCCAACAGCCAGCCCCAGAAGTGGGCGTTGTACCGGGCATCGCTTTCCTCGGCCTGAAAGTTCTTGTTCGTTGCGAAGTACGTGTCGGCAATCAACACGATCCCGCCCGAGCCCATCCGCTGCGACACCATTGCCGCAGGGCCCTCGGAGCCGGGCGCGAAGATCGGCCGCTGGGGCAGCGAGTGGTTCTGAGCGCTCCAAGCGGCATAGAACTGCGCCTCGGCCCTCTCCCCGGCGGCGTTGACGTAGGCTTGAACGATGCCCCCGCCAAGCGGCATCGGCTCCGGCTCGGTAACCGCGGGAGGCTGCGGCATCTCGGGCACACTCAGGTCATACTCGGCCAACAGGGGCAGGCTCGGGCCGCACTCTTCCGCCCCCCCCATGGCCAACAGGCTGCCGCCCCCCTCGACGAACTCACGCACCGTCTCCCCCTCGGTCGCGCCAAGCGAACGGGCGGGGGCCACGAGCACCAGCACCGCCGCCCGTTTGAGCCGCGCGGGCGAGAGGTCCGGGGCCCAAAGCGGCAGGTAACCAGTGCGGGTGAGGATCTCGGTCCACTGCCCCAGACCATCCTCTTGCTCAGGGTCGCTGGCTGCGGCCGGCAGGTGCGAGGCATCGACGTAAACCAGCGGTCGGGCGGATTGCGGCCGGCCCTCGGGCAGCAGCAACCCTGCGCCCGCATCGCCGGCCAGCGTGCAGCCGGCCACCGCTACGGCCAAGACCCCCGCGGCGAGGGCCAAGCGTCGGCCATGCTCCTGATGTTGGGCGCGGGTCTCCGACCCCAGCCCCCCGGCCCCATGTTGGGCGCGGGCCTTCCACCCCGCCCCGGCGGCCTGCCACGCCACAAGCCCCAAGAATCCCGCCAGTGCCGCCAACCCCAGGCATTCTCGCCAGAGGGCCAACGGGCAATTGGAGTTGGTTTCCAGCGATGCCAGCAGCCGGGCGACGAAGGGGTAAGACGAAGGGAGCCGCCGGTCGGAGAGACAGGCAGCGTCGCCGAGCACGACGACGCGGCCTTTGCCCAACTGCCGCTGGGCGGCAAGCACCAGGTCGCCCAGCCGCTGGCCCGGCCGGTAGGCGGCCGCGTGCGGGACCCCGGCCCCCGGCTCACCCCACGCCCAGCGACCGATCAACAGCGGCCCGGCCGGCCAAGCCACCTGCAAGACCGCCGGGCGGTCCAAGCCGAAGGTTGCGCCGGAGCCCGTCAGGCCGCCGCGGGCCGCCGGGGCTGTCGCCTCGACGTTCTCCTCCCAGCCGGGCACCATCGAGCAGGCCGTCTCGTCCTCGACGCGAATGCCCGTCGGGGCGAGCAACTCGTTGAACACGTTCTCGACGGCCCCCGGGTGATTCTCCGGGGCGGCAGCCACCAGCAGCGTCCCGCCGCGGCGGACAAACTCCAGGATCCGCGCCTGAAGTTCCGCGGAGAAAAGATGGCCAGCGTCTTCCCTGCCGTCACCGGCCAGCCACGAAGGCAGCCCCTTGGGCCCCGGCGGCAACAACAGCAGCACGTCGTGCGCGGCCAGTTCCGCCTCCGTGAGCGTGCCGGAGCGGTCCAGGTGCCCGCCCAGGCTTTCCACTAGCGGCCCCAGCAGCCCGAACGACGGGGTTGCATCGCTTGCCGCCGCAGGCGCTACGGGTTGATCTTCGGCGGTCAGGTAGGCCAGCACGTGATGGGCCGTCAGGTCCGGGTGTGGCAGATCGATTAGCAGGGCCAGCGCCGCCACGACGGCCAGCATCGAGGGAAGAAATCCGAACCCCAAGCTTGGCGGCCGAGCGGGCACCGGGCGCGAGCCTGGTCCGGCGCTAGCGTGCCAGCGAGATGATCGGAACATCACCAGGGCCACGGTGGCCTGTCCGGCGGCTGCCAGCCCCGGTAGCCCCCAGGGTAGCCACGTCCGCACGGCCAGGCTCCAGTGCCAGAATCCCAAGCGGGAAACATCCGTTGCGGGCGGTGGGATGGCCAGCGGCAGCGCGGCGGCCAGGTCGGACGACCAAGCCAGCACCAGCAGGTAGCCCGCATGGACGAGGACGATGGCCGCCGCGGCGGCACCTGCCGCGAGATGCCGCTGCCTGCGTGGCCCCGGCGTGCGGGTTCCCGCAACCCAGCCGATCCATAGGGCCGCCATGAGCACCAGGAAGTCGAGTCCGGCCAAGCTGGGACCGAGAGCTAGCGGCCGGCCGGTGGCCCAGCCGGCCACGTCGCCCAAGAGCCGAGCCGCCGCATCGGCAATGGTCCAAGCCGCTGCGCTCGATTGGCAGACCATGTGAAAGACGGCCAGGGTGGCGGCGGCCAGGGAGGCCGCCAGGACGGCATGACCTTGAGCGGCCGGTTGGCTGCCGGCGATCACCGCCAGCAAGACGACAACGGCCAGCACATTGAGCACGGGCATGGCCAAGGCAGTCATCAGCAGGGCCGCGGCGGCGGTGGCCAGGAGCGTTCCGCGGGCCTTGGAGCCGCCACATTCAGGCCATGCCGCCCCAATCACCAGAGCCAAAGCCGCCCAGGTGAGAAGCTTCTCGAGCGCCGGCGCCATCCATCCGAGCGATCCGGCTACCACCCAAGCCGCCACCAGGCCGGCCACCACGATCAACACCGTCCGGCCAGGCAACGGCAGCGGAGCCTGGCTTTCGACCAACCGGGCTTCGTTCTGAAGGGTGGAAGAGGGCATCAAACCTCACCGCCGGTCACCAGCCGGGCGAATTGCTCGAACGACCGGTCGAACGTCGCCTCGGCGTGCGGCGGAAAGCAACAGCCGGGCAGTTGCCGCGAGCGGAGGTGATAGCGGATGCAGTCGCAGCACGTGCCCTTGCGGGAACAGGGGTCATAGCTACACGTGCAGAACTTCAGGTTTTCGGTTTTCTTGCAGTCCATGGCAGCCTCCCGCCGGCCATTTTACAGGAAGTCCGGATATTACAAAGAGGGCTTTGGCAGCTCGCGGCCCCCGGCCCCCATTGCTTTTGCGGCACAGCCCAGTAACATCAGAGGACGGGACTAGCCGTTTTTCGCTGGCCCACCATCAGTGGGGAGAATGCCATGCCTGAGAAGGCCGTGTTATGCGTTGGCGATCGGCGGATCGAGCTTCCGCTGTTGGTCGGGACGGAGGGAGAGCAGGCCGTGGATATCACCCGTTTGCGGGATGAGACGGGGCTGGTCACCTACGATCCCTCGTTGAGCAACACGGCCGTCTGCAAGAGCGCGATCACCTTCATTGACGGCGAGAAGGGTATCCTCCGCTATCGGGGCATCCCGATTGAGCAGTTCACCAATGATCCCAACTTCGTTGAGGCGGCATGGTTGCTGATTTTCGGGCGGTTGCCGACCAGCGGCGAGCTGGAGCGATTCAGCGGCCTGTTGACGGCCAACGAGTTGTTGCACGAGGGGTTGAAACACCAATTCGACCACATCCCGCCCAACGCCCCGCCGATGGCGATCCTGTCGGCCACGCTGAGCAACCTGGCCTGCTTCCACACGGAGTTCCTGGCGGTCGGCGACCCGGAGTCGTTCGAGGCGGCAACCGCCCGGCTGATCAGCAAGGTCCGCACCATTGCGGCGTTCTCGTACCGGCGGTCGTTGGGGCTGCCGTTCATCTATCCCGACCCCAACCTGCGGTACTGCGCCAACTTCCTGCACATGATGTTCTCGATCCCCTACCAGCAGTATTTCGTGACGCCGGAAATCGAGGACGCGCTGAACTTGGTGTTTATCCTGCACGGCGACCACGAGCAGAATTGCAGCACTTCGACGGCCCGGGTGGTCGGTTCTTCGCGGGCGAACCTGTTCGCTTCCTGCGCGGCGGCGGTCTGCGCCTTGTGGGGACCGCTGCACGGCGGGGCCAACGTCGAAGTCGTCGAGATGCTCCAGCAGATCCACCAGGGCGGCGTGTCTCCCGCAGACTGCATCCGCCTGGCCAAGGACAAGGCCAACCCCTTCCGCCTCTATGGCTTCGGCCACCGGATCTACAAGAACTACGATCCCCGCGCCAAGATCCTCAAGGCGGCCTGCGACCGCGTGCTCGGGCAGACCCGGCGGCACGACCCGCTCTTGGACATCGCCCGAAAACTCGAAGAACTGGCCCTGGCCGATCCGTACTTTGTCGAGCGGAAGCTCTACCCCAACGTGGACTTCTACAGCGGCATCATCCTCCGCGCGGTGGGCATCCCCACCGACATGTTCACCGTGTGCTTCGCCATCGGGCGGCTGCCCGGCTGGATCGCCCAATGGAAGGAGCAGCACGACGACCCGACGGCCAAGATATTCCGCCCCCGGCAGGTCTACATCGGCCCAAACCAACTCGACTACGTGCCGATAGAAAAAAGGAAGAAGGGGGAAAGATGAGGGCGGAAGGGAGCCGGGGACGCAAGTCCCCGGACGGGCTGCCGGCGCAAGGTAGTGCGAAGCCGCAAGCGGCTTTCATCCTTCCTCTTTCATCCTTCGCTACAGCAGGCTCTCCAGCAAGAGCCGCATCTTCCGCAACTCGGCCGACTGGTCCACGTCGGCCAGCGGAGTAATGTCCACGCACAGCGCCCGGTCGTAGTGGAAGCGGCTCAACTGGGCGATGAGCTTTCCGTATTCGATGACCCCCTGCCCCACGCGGACCTGGAGCTGGTCTTTGGTCGTGTCGCGGAGGCGGACGTGGTAGACGTGCCTCAGCACCTGCTCGAAGTTGCCGGTCCGCGGGGAGCCGTAGACGTAATGGCTGGGGTCCAGAGTGAGGCCCAACTCCGGGACGCTCTGACAGAGGACGCCGGCCGTGTCGGGGTCCTGGGTCATCCGGCCGACTTCGGTCAGCAGCCCGATCCGCACACTCTCCAGCGAGGCGGTGGCCGCCAGCCGCCGCAACCGCTCGACCTCGGCATTGAAAGGGGTGCCCAGCTCCGCGGCGCGGACCGTAATCGTGACGATCTTCAGCGCCTTGGCCAGCTTGCAGCACGCGGCGAACTGCTGGTAATAGCACGGGTCGGTGTCGGGCAACTCAATGTCGACGCTGACGGCCACCGGCGTGAGGCGGTGGGTCTGGCGGCACGCGCGGATCGCGGCCTCCAGGTCCGCGGCCACCGCCGACGGTTTCCAGTGCCCCCCCGACTCGTGGAGCATGATCTCGACGCAGGTATATTCCAGGTCGACCAGCCGCTGCAAGGCGGCGTCCAAAGGCAAGTCGGCAAAACATCGGCTCGTTGCGGCAACAAACACGCCAGTCCTCCCTATGTCGTCCGTCGCCCCATCCGGCTGGATGTCACGCCCGCGTCGCGCGGCTGCGACCAACGGTCGCGGCTTTGTGCAATGGCCCGGGCTATTGTGTTGCGATGCGTTAGCTTACCGTGAGAGGGCCATCGGGGGCAACACCATCGCGCCACCTCCCCCTCACGAGGGTGGCCTGCGGGGCTTGGCCATTGCTTGCCGCTCGCGGCCCGATAGAATGAGGTGTTGCCGCTTGGCCAGGCACACCCGCCTTGCCGCTGTGTCTGGAATTCCGCAGGAGCACATGTATGTCCACCATTGTCCAACCAGAAGGCCAGTTCCCGCCGACGGGGCCTATCGTGGCGGAGGCTGTCCGCGAGCCGCCGCCCCCACCCCCCCGGCGGCGGTCTTTCTGGGGCCGGCTCTTCCTGGTGCTCCTGCTGCTGGCCTTCCTCGGCTCGTTGTGCCTGAATCTGCTGCTGGTGCCGCTGGTGGCCCTCGGGCTGGCCGGCTCGCTGGAATCCGACCACCGCGTGCAGGAGAAGTTCTTCTCCCACAACCGCGAGGCCCGCGACAAGGTCGTCATTCTCTCCATCGAAGGCGGCATTTTCAACCCGGAAGACGGATTCGTCAAACAACAGATCGATCAGGTGATAAAGGATGAGACTGTCAAGGGCGTCGTGCTGCGGATCAACTCCCCCGGCGGGACCATCACCGGCAGCGATTTCCTGTACCACCACCTGGTCCGCCTCCGCCAGGAGCGCAAGCTGCCGATGGTGGTGAGCATGGGCGGCATCGCGGCCAGCGGCGGCTACTACGCCGCCATGGCGGTCGGCCACGAGCCGGACGTCCTCTTCGCCGAGCCCACCACCTGGACCGGCTCCATCGGCGTGGTGATCCCGCACTACAACCTCGCCGATTTGCTGGGCAAAGTCGGCGTTGCCGACGACTCGATCGCCAGCCACCCGCTGAAAACCATGGGCAGCTTCAGCAAGCCGATGACCGAGGAGGAGCGCAAGATTTTCCAGGCGCTGATCGACGACGGCTTCGACCGCTTCAAGGAAGTGGTCCGCTCCGGTCGAAGCCGTTTCCAGAAGGACCCCACGGCCCTCGACCGGCTGGCCACCGGACAGGTCTTCACCGCCGAGCAGGCCAAGCGGAGCGGCTTGGTAGATCAAATCGGCTTCGTCGAGGAGGCCATCGAGCGGGCGATCTCCCTGACCGGGCTGAACAAGGAGAACGTCAAGGTAATCAAGTACGAGTCGAAACCGAGCCTCCGCTCGCTGCTCATGGGCGGCGAGGCCCGCTCGGCCACCCCCCTGGACCTGAAGGTCCTCCTGGAGATGGCCACGCCCCGGGCCTACTACCTCTGTACCTGGCTGCCCGGGGTGGAGGGGATTGGGGATTAGGCACTTGCCGCTTGCGGCTTCGCGCCGCCGAACTGCTCGCGGACCAGGCGGCGAACCTCGTCGAGCCACCGAGCGCGCTGGTCGGGCGTGCTCAGGATCACCGGCTCGAAGTTGCGGCGCACGAACTCCTCGACCCCGCAAAAACCGAAGATGCACGTCTTCCACAAATTCTCCAGTGGGTCGCCGAACAGCCGCAACTCCTCCTCCCGCGGCGTGTTGGAGGTGGTGAAGACCACCGCCCGGCGGCCCGCCAACTTCCCGACGACCCCTGTTGGGCCGAATTCATAGGCCACGCCCTGCCGAAACACCCGATCGATCCAACCCTTCAGCACGGCCGGCGGCTGGCCCCACCAGTTCGGATGCACCACCACGTAGCCGTCCGCCTCGCTCACCTCGCGGCAATGCCGCTGGAGGTCAGGCCGGAGCGGCGCCCCTTTGGGGATCTCGGCGTCGGGAAGGATCGGGTCGAACCCTTCCTCATATAGGTCGTGGAAGACAACCTGGTGGCCGCCGGCGCGAAGTTGCTCGACCGCCGCCGCGGCGATGGCGTGGCAGAAACTGCCGGGCCGTTGATGCCCGAGGATCAGGAGGATTCGCATGAATTCCAGTCTATCGGCCCACGGGGGCAGGCGGAAGGGGAGTCTTGGGTCTTGGGACCCCCGCATGTTACAAACCCGTTACCCGCCCACATGCGGCAAAATACTATAATGCCCCTGTCGGCCGCTTGCGGCTTCGCAGCGTCCGGATCAAATGTCCTGAGATCGAGCTCGAAAGGAGAACGGCGATGAGGACCAACTGGAGGTGGTGGGCGGCGGTTTCCCTGGCGTTGGCGATGGGCGTGGGGACCGCGCGGTGGGCGGCCGGCAACGGCGGCCCGTTCGTGGTGAAGTACCCCGGCGGCGATCCGGCCGCCAAGGGCGTGCTCGCCCGGTTGGACCCCACGCTCAAACCGGCCGAAGAGACCCGCTTGCGGGTCGTCAAGGAGGATCTGGACGTCCTCTTTGGCATGGAACCATTCCGCCGCGGGACCGCCGACCCGCCCCTGGTGAGTGTGTCGGCCGTCTACACGATCGAGAATCCGACCGCCGAGGAAGTCCAGGTCGATTTCGGCTTCCCGATCCTCCGCGGCATCTATATGTCGCCCTTCGCGATGATGCCCACGCCGGACGCGCAGGTCGCGGTCGATAAGAAGTACGTCTACCCCGCGGTGATCTCCAACTCGGCGATTTACGGGCTGATCCGGGAGAATGCCCGCGAGGTGCTCGAAAAAAGCGTGGCGAGCGACCGGGAGCTTGCCGAACGGGTTGGGGCGGTGCGCGGTGCGTGGGTGGTACCGCCACCGGCCGCGTCTGCGCAACGGGCCGCGCCGGCTGTGCAGCAGCCCGTCAGGAAACTGGCCTCCCCCGCGCGGCCTGCGCCGGTCGCCGTGCCCCCGCGGAGCCCGACGGCCGCTTACTTGCCGGCCTGTGATGGCCTGCGGAACTACCTGACCACCGGGCTCGGCTGGAACCCGCGCGACGCGGCCCTGATGGTCGCGTATGCCAGCCTGGATTTCGGCCCGTCAGCCGGGTCGTTCATTGCTCCTCGAGACCGCTGGGAGGGTTGGAGTTGGACCAAGGGAGGATTCAACGCGGTGAAGATGGCGAACCTCGGGCCGTTGGCGGCCATCGGCGAGCAGAAGGCCACACAATTGTTCGCCCAACTCGCCTCGCGGTTCGACGAGCAGGCGGGCGGTAAATACGAGGCTATCTTCGCCGCCTGGGGCGGCGATGTCCGCGAGCGGTCGCTCGATCTGGTGACCGGCGAGGTCCGGCCCCGCGAGATCAGCTTGCCCGCGCCGGCGGCGGCCAAACCGGGGGCTAACGCCCCCGGCTCGCCTGTGGCAGTCGACCGGCGGCTGACGGCCGATCCGACGGTCTATGCCCGCATCGACTACCTGGATCCCAACGCCAGGCTCAGCCCGGCGGACAAGGCATCCTGCGAGGCGGTCCTGAAAAACCTGCCGGTCACCTTCACCTTCGCGCCAATGAATCTGCTGCACTACCAGGTGAAGTTCCCCGCCCGCGGCACCCAGGTGGTCGCGGTCACTTACCGGCAATACGCGTACGCCGATACGCAGGGCACCGGCAGCTACCAGTTGGCCTACGTGCTGCACCCGGCCAGTTTGTGGAAGGATTTTGGGCCGATCAACTTGACGGTCCATACCCCCAAGGGGATTCTCTGCCGGGCCTCGGCGGCGATGCATCTGGGCCTGGGGGAGCCGTCGCAACCGGCTCATCACGCCGCGATGCTTCCCGGCCCGGCTGTCGATCCGAAGATACCGATGGAATTCTACCAGGCGACGCTGGAAAGCCCGGAGGAGAAGCGCGGGGAGCTGTTTGTCGCGGTGGACAAGGCGGCGTGGGACGCGATGTTCCCGGCGGTCAAGCCGAAGCCGGCGCCGCCGGCGGCGGAACCAAAGCCAAAGTTGCGGAACGAAGATCCTTTCGCCCTCTCGTTCCCACCGGGCACCGTGCGAAGCATGGTCGCCGTGGGAACGCACTGAGCGGACGCTCCGGCGTCCCCGAGGGAGCGGACAAAGACGGGAAGGGCCGCGGGAGCGGCCATCCACGGCGTTCCCACGCGGAGCATGGGAACGAGGAGACGGTCGGCGTGGGAACGAGGAGCGACAAGTTATGCTGAAGCATAACCTACGGCGATTCTCCAGCAGCCGGCGGGAGTTCCTGCGGGCGGCCGCGGGAGCGGGCATCGCGGTTTGCACGGCTTCCGCGAGGCCGCGGCACACGGTTGCGGATGAAGCTGTGCCCACGGACCAACGGAAGCTGCTCATTGTCGTCTTCGGCGGCGGCACCCGCATGAGCGAGTCCATCGGCGACCCCCAGCACCGCTACATCCCGCGGCTGTGGAACGAAATGGTGCCCCGCGGCACCCTCTGGAGCAACATGCGGGTTGAAGGCCGCGTGGTCCACCCCAACTCGGTCGGCTCGATCCTGACCGGCCACTGGGAGTGGGACGACCTGGATTGGAAGCGGCCCTTGAAGCACCCGACGGTGTTCGAGGCCTACCGCCGCGGCCGCGGCTTGCCGGACCCGCAAGCGGATGCCCCGGCGGCCTGGGCCTTCGTGTATGCCTCTATTCTTGCCCAAGTGGGCCATAGCAGCGCGGCCGGCTACGGCGAACGGTTTGCCGCCGACGTGGTGCAGCCGCCCACCATTCCGCGAACGGTCGGCGAGGAGCTGGGCCGGCGGATGCAGGCCGCGGCGGCCAGCGGCTCGCCCGAGGCGGAAGTGGCGGCCGCCGCCGAGTGTGCCCGGCTGGCACGCGCGGCGGGCCGCGTGGAGATGTCCGGACTCCGCAGCCGCAGGGCACGCGAGTGGTTCGATGCCCGCTACCGCGCCTGGCAGCGGCGGGCCGACGGCACGACCAGCCACGACGCCTTTCTGGTCGAGTGCGGACTGGAGTGCATGCGAGAATTCTCGCCCGGCGTGATGCTGGTGGCCTTGGGCGAGATCGATTGCGCCCACTACGGCTCGTGGTCGCGCTACGTCGAGGCGATCCGCCGGACCGATGAGCTGACCTGGCGGCTATGGCGTGCGGCCGAAGAGCTGCCCGCCTACCGCAGACGCACGCTGATGCTCGTCCTGCCGGACCACGGGCGGGAGCTGGAGCGGCCGGGCCGGGTACCCCTTGGGTGTGGCTTCCTGCACCACAGCGACTTCTACACGAATAGCGGGGCCGACGAGGGCTGCCGGCGGGTGTGGATGCTCGCGCTGAGGCCGGGCGTGGGGGCTGGGCGGACCCTGGACCGGTCGGTACCGATCACTGCCGCGGCGGCCACTGGACTGGAATATCTTGGCCTCTCCGCTGCGGATGGGGCCGCTGCTTCGGTCCTGGGTGCGATGCGGGGGCGGCCTGCGTAGGTTGTGCTTCAGCATAACCTACAGCGGCAAGTAGCCCCCGGACGCAGTCCGGGGACTTTACCGCGGCGACATGTCGCAACTGACACCGCCGGAGGCCGACAGGTAGCACTGCTGGACATAGTCCGCCACCATGCGGTCGGCGCTGAATCGCCAGCCGAGCGAGCTGATCGAGTTCATCATCCGCCGGATCCAATGCCGCGGCAGGCCGTCGATGTCGCGGTCGTAGAACAGCGGGATGACTTCCTCGGAGAGCACGCGGCTCAGGTCGGCGGCGTCGCGCGGGTCGGTGATGCGGTCGTCGACGTGCTGCGTGCCCTTGCCGATGGCGAAGCCGTTGCTGCCGTCGTAGGCCTCGGCCCACCAGCCGTCGAGGATCGACAGGTTCAGGGCCCCGTTCAAGACGGCCTTCTCGCCGCTGGTGCCGGAGGCCTCCAGCGGCCGCCGCGGGGTGTTCAGCCACACGTCCACCCCCTGAATCAGGTGCCGGCAGACGTTGATGTCATAGTCCTCAATGAACACGATGCGGCCGGCGAAGCGCGGGTCGAACCGCAGGTTGGCGATCTTCTTGATCAACTGTTTGCCGGGTTCGTCGGCCGGGTGGGCCTTGCCGGCGAAGATGAACTGCACCGGGTGCTCCGCGTGGTTGACCATCTCCGCCAGGCGGTCTGGGTTGTAGAGGATCAGGTCGGCCCGCTTGTAGGTGGCGAAGCGGCGGGCGAAGCCGATGGTCAGCACGTTAGGATCGAGGATGTTGCGGGCGGCCTCGACCGCCTCGTCGCTCTCGCCGCGGCGGCGGCACTGGCGGCTGACACGGCGGCGGACGAACGCCAGCAGCAGGTTCTTCAGCGCGTAGTGCGTCTCCCACAACTCGCCCGGATCGATGGCATGGATCCCCTGCCAGATCTCGGGGTCGCTGAGGTGGGCCATCCAGCCGGGCTGGAAGTTGCGGTCGTAGAGCTGCATCATCTGGTAGGCGAGCCAGGTGGGGATGTGCACGCCGTTGGTGATGTGTCCGATGGGGATTTCCTCTTCGGCCCGCCACGGCCAGAGGTGCGCCCACATGCGGCGGGTGACGTGTCCGTGCAGGTTGCTCACGGCGTTGGCCCGCCGCGAGAGCTTCAGCCCCAGCACGGTCATGCAGAACGGCTCGTGCTCGTTCTGCGGCTCGACGCGGCCCAGGCCCATGAGCTGCTCGAAGGAAATGCCCAGCTCATCCCGCAGCGGCCCGAGGTGCTCTTCGATCAAGTGCCGGTCGAAGCGGTCGTGGCCGGCGGGCACGGGCGTGTGGGTGGTGAAGACGGTGCGGTGGGCCACCTCGCGCAGGGCGACCTCGAAGCTCATGCCGTCGTCTTTCATCCGCTGGCGGATGGCTTCCAGCGTGGCGAAAGCACTGTGGCCCTCGTTGAGGTGGTAGACGCCCGGCGTGATGCCCAGGGCAGTCAACGCGCGAACCCCACCCACCCCCGCCACCACCTCTTGCCGGACCCGCGTGCGGTTGTCGCCGCCGTAGAGCCGGGCGGTCAGCTCGCGGTCCTCCGGGCTGTTGCTGGGCACGTCGCAGTCCAACAGGAAGAGCCGCACCCGCCCCACGCGCATCAGCCACACCTTGGCCAACAGCTTCCCCCCGCGGGTCTCGATCTGCACCGTGATCGGCTTGCCCTCCTTGTCCCGCGCGGGCTCCATCGGCAGGTTTTCCACCTTCGTGTCGAGGTACTCTTCCGCCTGGTAGCCCTCCATGTCGAGGTGCTGCTTGAAATAGCCTTGATCGTAGAACAAGCCGACGGCCACCAGCGGAACGCCCAGGGCGCTGGCGCTCTTGATGTGGTCCCCCGAGAGAACCCCCAGGCCGCCGGAGTAGATCGGAATCGACTCGTGTACGCCGAACTCCAACGAGAAGTAGGCGACCGGCCGGGAGCCCAGCACGCCGCAGTGCGTGCGGCCCCAGGCGGGAACCTCCGACATATACTCCTTCAGCCGGCGGTAGGCCTGGCTGATGCGGCTGAACAGGACCAACTCCCCGGCCCGCATCTCCAGCCGCTCCGGGGTGAACTCGCTCAGCAGGGCAATCGGGTTGTGGTCCAACTGCCGCCAGCGGATCGGATCGAGGTCCCGAAAAAGATTGATCGTTTCGGGGTTCCAGCTCCACCACAAGTTCCTCGCCAAGGCGATGCACTTCTCGTAGAGCGTTTCGGCCGTAAGTCCGTAAGAAGACACAGGTTCGATCTCACCGTCCCGGACCGCTTCGATCTGACTCATAAGCGTATTGCCACTCCTCGGTCGAGGTCCCGCAAACACAGGTGCATCATTATAGCAATCGTCCCCGCCGCGGGCGACCCCAATCGTGGGCGTGGCGCCTGGCTGCCGCTTGCGGCTTTCATCCTTGGTCTTACATCCCGAGCGGCGAGCGGCCGAGCGGCCTCTGCCGCCCTTCCGCTATTGCCCCGTCCAGGTCGGATCCCTATACTGGCCGACCGCATTTTGCGGAGGTCGGCGGGGGCAAGGAGGCCCGGGCATGGGGATGCGAGTTCTCTGGGCGGCCATGGTCCTTTGCAGCATGTCGGGTGAAGCCTGGGGACAGGCGGGCGGGCCGGCTTCGCAGACAGTCCCCGCGGGGGCCTGGGGATTGCCGGCACACTCACCGCAGGGCGGGCCGGGGGGCCCGGCCTATTGGGACGGTTCCACGGTCCGCTCCGGCGAGCAAAACCCCCTGCCGGCCGGCCCTTCGGTCCACGTGAGTGCCGGCAGCGGCACGCTGCCCAACGAACAGGGGCAGGTCTGGCGCGAGTACGATATCAGCACGTACACCAGCCGCGTCACCACCACCAAGCGGCCCGAGCAGGCCGTGGTGGACTGGATCCTGCGGGAGACCGGCTATGAGGCCTGGCACGGGGAGCCGCTGGCCATCCTCAGCGTCACGCCGCGGACGCTGCGGGTTTACCACACGCCGCAGATGCAGGCGGTGGTGGCCGACCTGGTCGAGCGGTTCGTCGCCAGCCAAACGCTGCCCCAGGCCGTCAGTTTTCGCATCGTGACCATCGACAACCCGAACTGGCGGAGCCGTGCCCAGCGGGTCCTCCGCCCTGTGCCCCTGCAAACCCCGGGCGCCAGTGCCTGGCTCATGGCCAAGGAGGAAGCTGCCCTGCTGCTGGCCGACCTGGGGCGCCGCAACGACTACCGCGAGTACAACTCGTCGCACCTGCTGGTCAGCAGCGGGCAGTCGACCGTGGTCTCGCAGATGCGGGCGCGGGCCTACGTTCACGATATCCTGCCCCGGCCCGGCGCCTGGCCGGGTTTCGAGAACCGACCGGGCCAGGTCGAGGAGGGTTTCTCGCTGGAGCTGAGCCCGCTGCTCTGCGCCGACTGCCGCACCATGGACGCGACGATCAGGTGCAACGTCGACCAGGTCGAGCGATTCGTTCCTGTCCTTCTGGACCTGCCCGTCACGAATGGTTCCAAGCAGCGGGCGAAGCTGGACGTGCCGCAAATGACCCACTTTCGCTTTCACGAGCGCTTTCGCTGGCCGGTCGACCAGGTGTTGCTGGTCAGCATGGGCATGGTGGGCCTAGCGGTGCCGCTGGACGGCAAGCCGCCGGCGGCGGGCGTGGCGTTGCCGCTCTTGAGCACGCCGCCGCGGGCCGACTTGTTGGTGTTTGTCCAGAGCCAGGGCCTGCCGCCTTCCGCCAACGCCCCGCCTGCGATAAGATAGAGGAATTCTACGGCCAGTCCCCGGAGGAGCCATGAATTCCCAACGGCGGCGTGTGGTCATCACGGGCGTGGGCGTGATCAGCCCGCTGGGCAACACCAAAGAGGCCCTTTGGGAGTTCCTTGCGGCCGGTCGCAGCGGGGTCGGCCCAATAAAGGTCCTCGGTGCGGGGACGGTGCCCGTGCGCGTGGCCGCCGAGGCCGGCGAGTTCCGCGGCGAAATCGAGGACTTCGGCCCCTTGGACAAGGAGCAGAAGAAGGCGATTCGCAAGGGGCTGAAGGTGATGTGCCGCGAGTGCCAGATGGGGGTTGCCGCGGCCCAACTAGCGCTGAGCGACGCCCGCATCGCGTTAGGCCAACTCGACCCCGACCGGACCGGCATCAGCTACGGCACCGACTACATGCTCAGCGTCCCCGAGGAGTTCAGCGAGGGGATCGTCGAGTGCCTGGATGAGGAAGGGAAGTTCCATTTTTCCCGCTGGGGCAGCCGGGGGATGCCTAAAATGTCGCCCCTATGGCTGCTGAAGTACCTGCCCAACATGCCGGCCAGCCACGTGGCGATCTACAACGATTTTCGCGGGCCGAACAACTCGATCACGTTGCGTGAGGCGGGGGCCAACCTGGCGGTCGGCGAGGCATTCCAGATCATCCGCCGCGGCCACGCCGACGCCATGCTCTGCGGCGCCGCCGGCACCCGCATCCACTCGATGAAGATCGTCCACGCGATCCAGCAGGAGGAGGTCGCTCTGGGCGACGGCGATCCGGCGGGCGTTAGCCGCCCCTTTGACCGCCAACGTAGCGGGATGGTGCTGGGCGAGGGGGCCGGGGCGGTGATGCTCGAGGAGTTCGGGCACGCCCAAACCCGCGGCGCGCCCATCTACGGCGAACTCCTGGCCGCCGCCAGCCGCGCCTCGGCCGGCCCACGCTTGGTCGCCCACCGGGGACAGGCCATGGCCGGCGTGCTGCGGGCCCTCGTCGAAGGCGCCGGCGGCCGGCCAGACGAGATCGGGCACCTCCACGCGCACGGCCTGAGTACCAGGACCTGCGACATCGAAGAGGCCCGTGCGATCCACGACGTGTTCGGCGGCCGGTCGCGTGGGCTGCCCGTAACCGCCGCCAAGAGTTACTTCGGCAATCTTGGGGCGGGCGGGGGCATGGTCGAGTTGATCGCCAGCCTCCTGGCGATGCAGCACGGCCGGCTGTTTCGCATCCTCAACTACCACACGCCCGATCCCCAGTGTCCAGTCGCCGCCGTTACCGACGATGGCACCCCGCCGGGCGACCGGTTCATCAACCTGAACATCAGCCCTCAGGGTCAGGCCAGCGGTGTGCTCGTTGGCCGGCTCGCCTGAGCCAGGCCGTCTGCCGCTCGTCGACGTGCCGTAAAGTGAGCACTGCCACGGGCTTTCGCACAACACTGCGCGGGTACCGCCGGGCGCCGAGTGTAGCATGACTGGCCTAGTCGGCCTGAACGCGGCTCGCTGCCGTCTGCCTTGGCGGGCCCTTGTCTCGGAGCCCACCCGGAATTGCCCGGCCTAGCCTGACCTATGGGACTTGACAGTGCAAAGTTCGACCGATATGCTTACGAGATTACCGAGATCGCTAAGTCATGGTCTCGCAAGATTTTGGAGCGTCTCGACGGTAACGGCTGCGTCGAGAGAGCGAGATGTTGTTGACTTATATCGGGGAAGACAGACATCGATGGATCCCAGCGAACTGCTCCGGATCGTAGACACGATCCACCGCGATAAGAACATCGACAAGGAGATCGTCTTCGAGGGCATCGAGGCGGCCTTGGTCTCCGCTGCCAAGAAGCACTACGGCGAAGACGAGGATATCGTGGTGAAGATCGACCGCGCCGACGGCTCCATCTCCGGCAGTCACAACGGTATCCCGCTGGCCCCCGAGCAGATGGCCGAGCGGATCGGCGCGCAAACGGCCAAGCAGGTCATGATCCAGAAGATCCGCGAGGCCGAGCGCGACCACCTGTTCGCCGAATACGAGGATCTCAAGGGCCAGTTGGTCACCGGCACGGTCCAGCGTTATGAAGGGGGCGCGGCCACCGTGGCCCTGACCAACGTCGAGGCAATCCTCCCCAAGGGGGAGCAGATCCCCGGCGAGACGCACCACGCCAACGAGCGCGTGCGGGCGACGGTCTACGAGGTCCGCAAGGCGGGCAGCCGGGTGAAGGTCATCCTCAGCCGCACCAAGCCGCAATTGGTCCAGCGGCTGTTCGAGCAGGAAATCCCGGAAATCGCCGAGGGCGTGATCGAGATGCGCTCCATCGCCCGCGAGCCCGGCTACCGTACCAAGGTGGCCGTCAGCAGCACGGACCAGCGGGTCGACTGCGTGGGGGCGTGCGTGGGCGTCCGCGGCAACCGCATCAAGAATATCGTCGACGAGCTGGCGGGCGAACGGATCGACATCGTCCGCTGGAGCGACGACATGCAGGTGCTGATCCCCAACGCGCTGCAGCCCGCCGAAGTCGACGAAGTCATCCTCTGCCAGATGCTCGGCCGCGCCATCGTGCTGGTGCGCGAGGATCAACTGTCGCTGGCCATCGGGCGCCGCGGCCAGAATGTGCGGCTGGCCAGCAAGCTCTGCGTCTGGGACATCGAGATCATGACCCGCGAGGAGCTGGACGATCAGATCGAGCGCGCGGTGGTCGGCTTCTCCTCGTTGGAGGGCGTCGAGCCGGAACTGGCCGAAAAGCTGGTCGGCGAGGGATTCCTGTCCTACGACGACCTCTCCGTGATCGAGCCGGATGCCCTCATGGAAATGGGTGGTCTGACGGCCGAGCAGGCCGGCGCGATCGTCGCCCAGGCGGAGGTCAAGGCCGCCGAGGCCGAGAAGGTCGCGCAGCAACAGCGGCGTTTGCAGCGCGAGCAGGAGCGGCTGGAATCGGCCGAGGCGGAGTCGGCGGAGCCGGGACTGGCGGAGCCGGCGCCGCAGGAGACTGAGCCGGCGGAGCCGGGGTTGGAGGAGCATGAGTTAGCGGAATTGGGGTCGGAGGCGCAGGAGCCGGCCACACACGGACCGGCGGAGCCGGGGCTGGAGGAATGCCTTCTGGGGGACGAGCAAGCCGGCCCGGCCACCCGCGGGGAGCCGCCCGCTGCCGAAGCCACCCTCGAGTTCGGCGAAGCTCCGGCCATGGCGCCACCCGGCGAAACCGTGGCCCCGGCGCCACCCCACACCGAGGCCGAGCCTGGCAACGCCTCACACCCGGACGCCCAATAGGCGCCGTACGATGTCGCCCAAGCGAGGTCCGTTTTGGCCATTCGCATCTACACGCTCGCCAAAGAGCTGAAGATCGACAACAAGAAGCTGGTCGATATCTGCACGAAAGCAGGTATCACGGGGAAGGGGTCTGCACTAGCCAGTCTGACGGACGAGGAAGAGGCGCGCCTGAAGGCATACCTGAGCGGTTCGAAAGGGCCGAGGGAGACGGCGGCCGGTACCCGCTTTGAGACGGCGGGCGTGACCGGGCGGAGTATTCGCCGGGAGGACTACATCGCACCGGGCGGTATCGTTGGGGGCAAAGTCCCGGTGCTGCCGAGCCGGCCGCCGGAGCGCCCGCCGCTGGCGCGGAGGAAAGCGGAAGAGGCCCCGCCGGCTCCGGCCGTCTCCGCTCCGCCGATCCCGGCCCCGGAGCCTCCCGCGGAGGTCTTGCCGCCGCCGGTCGAGCCGGCAGTCGCCGAGGTGTCCGCAGTCGTCGAGGTGTCCCCGGTCGCTACGGCCCCGCCGACACCCGTAATCCCTTCCGGGCCCCCGGCGGTTCCGGCAGCCTTGCCCCCGCTGTTCCGCTCCCGCGAGGGCAAAACCGAGCAGGAAAAGGAGAAGGCTCGCGCGGAGAAGAAACCGGGGGAGAAGAAGCCCCGACTGGGGATCCACTTGGCGCCGATGCCGGTGTCGGCAAAGCCGGCAGCCAAAGCGAAGGCGAAAGAGCCGACTCCGCAGAAGCCCGACATCAAGCTGCCGTTGGATGCGATCCGCGCCGGCAAGGCGGGGGCCAAGCCGCTGCTGGAACGTGTCCGCAAGCACGAGGAGAAGAAGCGCGAGGACTTGGCGGCCGCCAAGAAGGGCGGGCGGAGCGCCGCCCCGGCTGGCCAGCCCGAGGCATTGGCGCCGACGGAGCTTCTGCCGGGCCGTGGGCGGCCCCGCCGCGACGGCCGCGCGGCTGCGCCCGAAGAAGAAAGCAAGGAGCCCGGCCTGAGTCCCCTGGGCGGCCGGGAGCAGCGGCAGTTGAAACGAAAGCGCG
>Ga0326727_10004049_pt1 | contig 45093 bp, 41 predicted proteins | sample MB2enrmetagenome_FD_207643 | JGI IMG/M metagenome (GOLD analysis project Ga0326727, IMG submission 207643) | Lab enriched peat soil microbial communities from McLean, Ithaca, NY, United States - MB29MY | ecosystem: Environmental > Terrestrial > Soil > Wetlands > Peat | place: USA: New York... | reverse complement strand
ATTCTTCCTCGCTCACATCCGTCGCCTAGCCCAGGCGGTTTCGATTCCCCATGCCTCCATGGTCGCCGCCCATGGCCCGTTCGCCTATCCCAATTCAAACAAAGGTATAAAGTTAATAACAGGCTCTACCGTTCGGTCAGGTTCTGCCGTGTTATCGCTCTGCCGAGCTGCCTGTGGTTCCTATCGTCTAAGGAAGCTATCGACAGGTTTTCAGCGCAAGCCAGCGATCTATAGAAAAGGGTTGACGATCTTTACTTCGTCGATCTCCCGGCCATGCTGCATATCTTCAGTGAGAAGAATCCGGCATCCGGTCTGTTTGGCCATGCGCAGGACAAGAGCATCCCAGTATGAGAACCCGTGCAGGCGATGCAGGTCGATGGCGGCGAGAATGTCGCTGAGGTCGGGCCGAGCGACCTCAAATGCGGCATACAACTCCACCTTCTCTTTCGCCCTGGCGGAGTCCGCCTTGAACTTGCGCTTCACCGCTACGAAATATTCCTGAAGCACCTGGGTAGATACGACGCCCGATCTTTGCTGCATGTGGTGGAGAATCAGCGCCGCTGCGGTCTTCTGCTTGACCGGATCGCTTGTATCGTCCGCATAGACCAGTATGTTGGTATCCAGGAAAGTGCGAGGGGATCTCCCGGGCGCGGCTTCGATTCTGGTCACTTCCGATGTTCGCCGCTGGACGATCACCCCTTCGCCAGCACCTGCCAGGGTGAGCGAATGACGCGAACGAGCCTTCCGATCGCTCACCGGGGCCAACGGATGCGCTCCTCATAAAGCTCTTCGCGATTCCACTTCCAACCATCGGGGTTGCCCAGAGGGGGAAGCTGACGAAGCTTTTCGACCACGCTTTCCACGCTGCCTGCGCCTGCGATGTGTTGCAGGTGTTCGCGAATCTCCTGGTTCAGGCTTTTGCCGGTGGCGCGGAGCGTCTCCCGGGCACGCTCGACCAATTGCTCGTCAATCGAGAGGGTGATGTTCATGAACACAGTATACGTGCGCACGTATTATGTGTCAAGTCCTGTATTCGCACGAACGGCTACAGAGTTGCCGCGGATAAAGTACGATAATCCGGTAGATCATTGTGAGCAGAGGAGATGAGCTTGAGCGACTGCACCCCTAGAAATGCCAATGTAGCACCGTACTCTCCACGGCAGGGTCACGAACCTCCATCGGCGATTGCGGTCGAGGGCTGGCGATATCACCACATCGGCATTCCAACCCTCACGCCGTGCCCCGGAGAGATTCATTTGCCGCATCTCAAGATTCATGTAGCGGGATTTGAATTCAGCCCTTGCGGCATTCAATGGATGCGTTACGACGCGGATGCGCCTTATCCCGAGATCATCAAGACCGTGCCCCACGTTGCCTTTGAGGTGGATGATCTTGCCGCCGCGCTCGAAGGAAAAGAGATTCTGACGCCGCCCAATAGCCCCAGTGAGGGCGTCACGGTGGCGATGATCCTCGACAATGGCGCTCCGGTGGAGCTATTGGCGTTCACGTCAGCGCTGAAATCGACATCGAAGTGAGATCGTCAAATGCCTGGCCTCGCGCCGCTCAGAAGCACTCGATGTGGTTGCAGGCGTTCATCAGCGGAAGCTGGAGCGTGGAGTCGTGCTCGGGGCCGGAGTAGATGGTGATGGTGGCCGGCTTATAGTCATCGGGCCTGGCGGTCATGATGTTGGGCACGAAGGTCTGCGGGTTGCGGTCGTAGAGCGGGAACCAGGTGCTTTGAATCTCGACCAGAACGGTGTGGCCGGCCTTGAAGACGTGGTCCACATCGTGGAGCGAGAAGCGGTACTCGTGGACGGAGCCGGAGCGCAAGGGCGCCGGTTTGTCGAAAGCTTCGAGATAGCGGCCACGGAAGATCTCTTCGTTGGTCATCAGCTGATAGCCGCGCATCTTGGGGTCGGAGACGGCCGAGTCGTCGGGGTACTGGTCGATGAGCTTGACAACGAGGTCCGTGTCCGTGCCGGTGGTGGAGGCGTAGATGTCGGCCAGAACTTCGCCGGTGAGGATAAGGTCCTTCTTCAATACGGGAAGCTTCCACACCGCGACGTCCGTACGATCAGTGACGAAGCGCTGGTCCTCGGTCATCCAGTTGTACCACTGCGAGCCTTCGCCGTAGGTGGGCTGAATGGGGCGATGTCGGTAGGGGACGGGGTTAGCGGGATCGCTGACATAAGTGGTGACAGCCTGGGCGGTCGAGCCGCTCCAACTGAGCAATCCCGAGCCCAGCAGATGGAGGCTGGTGGGCTGCGATTCGATGGGCGGGAAGTGAGCGTAGCGCTTCCAGGTATTGGAGCCGCTCTGGAAGCTGGCCGTGTCATCGAGGTCGAAGCCAGAGGGATTCGTGCCGGGATCGTCCTTCAGGTAATGGGCGAAGAACCTGGCTTCAATCTGGGCGCGATACTCCTTGCCGATCGGCTCCGTGTAGTCGAGGTTGCCGAGATGGCGCGCGGAGGACGACCAGTATCCGTGCCGCCACGGACCGAGGACGAGGAAGTTCCGGTGGTTGGCGTCGTGAGGCTCAAGGGATTCGTATTCGATCTGCGGCCCGAACATATCTTCCTGATCGTAGTAGCCGCCAACGGTGAGGGTGGGAACTGTGACCGCATTGAGCGAACGCTCGACAGCGCGCGAGGTCCAGACGCTGTCATAGGCGGGATGCTCCAGGAAGAGCTTCCAGGTGGGCAGCACCCTAGAGCCGGATCGCTTCACGTCCCTGGCGAAGGAGCCGCGCTCGAGAAAGTAGTCGAAGCCGTCGCGGGGTTTGTCGTCTTTGTCCTTGCCGTAATCTACGGTCGTATCTTCCTTGCTGGACTCCATTTCCAGCACGTAATCGTAGCCGTAGCTCTGGCGGAAGGCGCCGTTGTGAAAGAAGTCATCGCCCATCCAGACGTCGATCATGGGAGCCTGGGGCGAGATGGCTTTGACGGCGGGGTGGGAGTCGATGCCGGCTGTCATGGCCAGGAAGCCGTTGTAACTGGTGCCGATGAAACCGGCGCGGCCGTTGTTGCCGGGAACGTTCTGGAGCAACCATGCGACGGTGTCGTATGCATCGGTGCTCTCGTCAATGGCCTTGGGGTCGCGATGGTCGGTGAGCGGCCGGCTCATGAGGAATTCGCCCTCGCTCTTGTAGCGGCCGCGAATGTCCTCGGCGACGTAGATGTAGCCCGAACGGGCGAGCTCCGGACGGCTGGCGAAGAAGTTTGCGCGGTCGTTGAAGCCCACGCCGTAAGGGGTGCGCTGGATGAGGAACGGGAGCGAAGCAGCAATGTCGGCGGGCTTGAGAATCACCGCGTGGAGCTTGACGCCGTCACGCATGGGAATCATGGCTTCAGAGCGCCGGTAGTCGTGGAAGAGGTGATGGACGGGCGGGCCGGTGCGGCGGTAAACGGAGCCTTCGGGGTCGGTGGAGACGACGAGGGTTTCGCCGCGCCCGGCTGCGTCGAGGGTGAAACGGAAGGTGGCTTTTGAGTCGGTCAGGCCGAACTCGACGGCGGAAACGGGCTTGAGTTCGCTGGGAACCTGGCGCTCGCTTTCGCGATAAAGCTTGCCATCCTCGACGTAGAAGCTGAGCGGGGTATCGGGCTCGACGGGGTTGGTGTATTCACCGGAGATTGCTTCGAGCTGTGCGACCGCGGGCGCGGCGGTCTGGGCTTGGCGCGGCGCGGGCCAGGCTGGAGCGGGCGCGGACGCCAGCAGAACGAGGCAGAGAACGGCAAGAGCGAGACGAAGACGGGGCAAGGGGAAGACCTCCTCGGAGCTTGTCGAAAGAAGCATCGGGAAACCGACAGAATCAATATCTTACGAGATGGCGCGGAAGAGCCAGTAGAGCGCTCCGGAGAGCAGGGCGGCTGCCGGGAGGGTGAAGAACCAGCCCGCCAGGATGTTGCGCACGGTGCAGAAATGGAGACCGCTGCCGTTGGCGGTCATGGTGCCGGCCACGCCGGAGCTGAGGATGTGGGTGGTCGAAACCGGCAAACCGAAGTTGTCCGCGGCGAAGATGGTGCCCATGGCGACAAGTCCGGCGCTGGCGCCCTGCGCATAGGTCAAGTGGTCCTTGCCTATCTTCTCGCCGACCGTGACCACAACACGCTTCCAGCCGACCATGGTGCCCAGGCCCAAGGCCAGGGCCACCGCAACCTTGACCCAGTCGGGGATGAACTTGGTGGCCTTGTCGACCTTGCTCTTGTAGTTTGCGAGGACGGCGTTTTCCTCGGGAGTGAAGGCCGGATTGTGGTTCTTCTGCATGAGGCGGATGGCTTCGCTGGCCACGTACATATCGTTGCGGACATTGGTCTGGTCCTGCGCGGGAACCGACTTGAAGACCTTGTAAAGGGCGACCTCGTGATTGAGGTCTTCGACCAGTTCTCGAAGTGCCAGGATCGTGGCCGGCTGAAGCTGCTTGGTGCGGATGTAGTCGGTGACCTCTTCACGGGCATCCGGACCGAGGATGGCGGTCTTGTCCACGTGCCGGTCGAGGATGTGGCCAGCCTCCTCGGAGGCGGCGATGAAGTCCTGGACTTCCATGGGGCTGACGGCGTGGTTGAGCGCATATGCCGTGGGGACAGTGCCAATGAGGATGAGCATGATGAGGCCCATGCCCTTCTGGCCGTCGTTGGAGCCGTGGAAGAAGCTGACGCCGGTGCAAGTGAGCACCATGAGGGCGCGGATGGGCCACGGCGGCGGCTGGTTGTTTTTCGGCGCTTCGTATAGGGAGGGGTACCGAACCAGCCATTTGGACAGAAGCAGGAGCAGGGCCGCGAGGCCAAACCCCACCACGGGCGAAATCAGCAGCGCCTTGAGAACCTTGACGGCCTGCTGCCAGTCGAGGCCGGAGGTGCCGGTGCGGACGTTGAGAAGTTGGTTCGCGATGCCCACACCAATGATGGAACCGACCATGGTATGGGAGCTGGAGGCCGGCAGCCCGAGCCACCAGGTGCCCAGATTCCAGAGAATGGCGGCGATGAGCAGCGCAAAGACCATAGCGAAGCCGGCGCCGGAGCTGACCTGGATAATCAGTTCGACCGGAAGCAGGGTGATGACCGCGAAGGCCACCGTTCCGGAGGAGGCGAGTACTCCGGCCAGGTTGCACAGGCCGGACCACACGACGGCGACGTTCGGTTCCAGCGAGTGGGTGTAGATGACCGTGGCGACGGCGTTGGCCGTGTCGTGGAAGCCGTTGACAAACTCGAAGCCGAGAGCGATGAGCAGCGCCAGACCCAGCAGAAGATAGGGCCAGACATTGGTGATGGTCACCGTGTCCAGATCTCTGGAGACATGGAAGCCAATATACGCAAGGCCTCCCGCGAGCGCTAGGAGGAATAGTATGAGGCCGATGCGGCTTGAGGATTTCTTTCGCGTTCGGTCAACGACCGAAGCGCCTGCGGGCATGATTTCAACTAAAGTAGCCAGATCGGCCATCAGAAATCTCCAAAGCGGCCGGAGAGATTCCGGTGGCGCCTGGGCCTCCTAGGTCGAATCGCAACGAGCGACGCATGAAGTAAATACAAAGGGGATCGTCTGCGGCGGGAGAGAGAAGAGCCGGATAAATTGGCGTCCATAAAACCCCAACAACTGCATGGGTGCGCAGTTGTTTGCTCGGTGAGCCAGATGAGTCTAGCCCTGCTCGGTCGATTCTACACCAGATAGGGGGGTGGCTGGCCAGCGGGAAATCTCGAGCGGTGGAAATCTAGGCCAGAAGCTGGTCGGCGGATCACGAACCCGCAAGCCTATGCAAGGTCTCGCTGTACCTTTCAATAACGGATTTCGCGGCCTCCAGATGATTCGCGAGCTCGGGGTCGTGTTTAGCCTTCTCATGGAGTTCTGCCCAAAGGAGACCGTGGCGATCATCGCGGGGTTTTGCCTTTTCTTCTCTTTCGCAAGATTGCTCCCAATTCATTCATCCGCGGGCTCCTCCCCGATTCCAAGCTAAACAGGGGTCGAGTGTTTCGATCAAAGCTCCTATTCGATTTCGAAGCTACCGCCAGTCGTCAAGGGCATGGGTCAGGCCCTGGTTCATCACGGCGTCGAAGCCGGTGTGCTTCTTGATGAAAATCTCGGAGAAGGCGCGGTCCTGGCGGAGCAGGACGGCCTGCAGGCGGACCAGTTCGAGGAGGGCCAGAAACATCGCCACCAGGGCGCGCTCGGAGCGGGTGTGGCGAAGCAGGCGGCGCAGGGCCACGGGCTTGTCTTCCATGGCGAGGCGGCGAGCCAGGAACTGAATCATCTGGGCGACGGTGACCGAATCTTCTTCCACGTCGAGGACAGGCCGGTTGCGGGCGCGCTCCAGAATGTCGCGGAAGATGCGCACCAAATCGACAGTGTCGGCGGCGATCTCCGGCTCGGCGGACTCGTCGTCCTGGAACTCGCGGAAGCCGGGGTTGGTCCAGGTGGCGGCCTCCAGCATCTGCTTCTGTTGGAGCATCTGGGCGGCGCTCTTGAAGCGCTCGTGCTCCAGCAGCCGTTCGACCAGCTCGCGGCGGGGGTCTTCGGCCGCGTCGTCGGGACCGGCGGGGGAGCGCGGCAGCAGCATCCTGCTCTTGATGTGGATGAGCAGCGAGGCGGTGTAGATGAACTCGCCGGCCACATCCACATCGGTGGCCCGGAGCTGGTTGACGTAGGCCAGGAACTGGGCTGTGATTTTGGCGATGGGAATGTCGTAGATGTCGATGTCTTGCTTGCGGATCAGGTCTAGCAGCAGGTCGAGGGGGCCATCGTAGACCTGGCCCACGATCACCGAGAAGGGAGACTCCTCAGCGGCATCGTCGAGCTGCTTCTGGCGGGCCGCGGACTTGGCGGCGGCCTTCTCGCCGGAGCTCTGCTCCGGGGCCGGCTGGGCAGTGAGGACGAGCGGGGGTGCGGCGCTCTCCTCGAGTTCTCTTTCGGCGGGAGCCGCGGGACCAGGAGCCGCGACATCCTGGTCGGCGATAATCTCCGGGTTGATGGGCTGATCGGTCAACGCTGTTTCTTCTTTCAGTCAGGACGTTTCTTTTTTCCAGTTCTCCCAAGCGGAAGGATGGGGCACCCTCATTCCTGCTGGCTAAAGGGTGGGGCACCTGGCCGACTTTTCGTTTTCCTTCCGGTCCTGAGTTCCGTTACGGATAGATCTCGTTCTTTTTCACCGTAACGCTCAGCGACAAAAGTATTAGCCACGACGTGCGAATCTCCAAAGTGAAGAACTCTCGGCCGTCCAGCTTTCTGGTTTCGTCGTCCTAGAATCACCTGCGGCCTCTTACCTATGGACCGGAGGGCCTTAGCATAAGCACGCACGAGAAAGTCTGGACCCCTAAGGGCAAACTTATCGCCTGAAATTGCTCTGATACTTGAGTACTGATCGAAACGAATCCAGTCATCGACTGCTTCGGTGTGTGCTTTATAAAGGACACCCATTAGCACGGCTTCGTCTCCGGCACCGCTCCAGCGAACCTGAGCCTGTCGCGCGACACATTCGCGCGCGGCCGGGTGGGTGCTGGGGTATAGAGCTATCCCGCCCAAATCCCGAGCAGTGATATTTGCTTCGCTTACTTCCAAGCAAGTGATTCTCCACGCGTCGACTCGCCGTCCACGTCGCCCCTTGTGGACGCTAAAAGAAAGATCGAAGCCCCTAGGGACCCTCCGAACTTCTTCGAGACGCGCCCAACTATCTGGCAAGCTGTCGATCGATGTAATCGCTTCTTCAATACGCATTGTTGCCAAACCTCAAGGTTTTCAGTTGCCTGCGAAGGCCGTTTCCTTCCCAGATTGCCGGCCTCGTCTCGCTCACTCGCTGGGCAGTTGGGCCATCCGCATGGCGGCGCGCACCTCTTGCATGGTCTGCTCGGCGCGGCGGCGGGCGCGGCTGGAACCGTCTTCAAGTATCTCCATGACCTGCTCCTCGGAGAAGCCGGCGCGGCGAGCCTGGATCGGCTCCAAGATCTGGACCAGAGCATTGGCGGCCCAACTCTTGCATTCGATGCAGCCGATCCCGGCCGAGCGGCAGCCGTCGTAGACCTTGGCAATTGTCTCCGGCGTCGAAAACACTTTGTGCAAATCGCCCACCGGGCACTTGTCGGGATCGCCGGCGTCAGTGCGGCGGATACGGGCCGGGTCGGTGACCATGGTCTTGAGCTTCTGGCGGACCACCGGCTCGGCGTCAGTCATCAGGATGGTGTTGCCGTAGCTCTTCGACATCTTGCGGCCGTCGGTGCCGGGCAGCTTGGGCGATGGGGTAAGCAGGACCTTTGGCTCCGGGAGCACATCGCGCCCGTCCAGCTTGTAGAACTGGTTGAAGCGCCGCGCCACCTCGCGCGTCAGCTCGACGTGCGCAACCTGATCCTGGCCAACTGGAACGAACTGCGGCTGGTAAATCAGGATGTCTGCTGCCTGCATCAGCGGATAGCCGAGAAAGCCGTAGTTCGATAGGTCCTTGTTCGTGAGATTCTCTTGCTGTTCCTTGTAACTGGGCACCCGCTCCAGCCAGCCCAGCGGCGTAATCATTCCCAACAACAGGGTCAACTCGGCATGCTGCAGCACTCTGCTCTGCAAGAACAGCACGGTCTTTTCCGGATCTAGCCCCGCGGCCAGGAAGTCCAGCATCACGTCTTTGGTGTTGGCTGCCATCTGCGAGGTATCCGCATAGTCCGTGGTCAGCGCGTGCCAATCGGCGATGAAGAAGTAGCACTCGTACTGGTCCTGGAGCTTGACCCAGTTGGCCAGCGCGCCCATGTAGTTGCCCAGGTGAGGCTTGCCGGTGGGGCGCATGCCGCTGAGGACGCGGGGACGGGAGGCGAGAAGGTCGGGTTCGGGCATTTTGCTTATCGATTCCGGGGTGGTGCTGAAGATGCGGCCGCATTTCAAGAAAGGTTGAAACGGCTCATTCCATTGTAGCGGGAGGGGACGGCGGGCGGCGGTTTGGAGACACGGGCCAGTCGACCGATGGTTGCCTCTTCAAGCCCGAGCTTCTTCACGCATCCTTGCCAGCGCCTTCTGAACACTGGCTGCGACAACGCCCTTCGGGGAGAGCCTCAATGCTTCCTGAAACGCCTCCCGCGCCTTTCTCCACTCGCCCATCGCACGCCATGCCTCGCCGGCGAAATAATGCACACCGGCCAGGTCGGGGTCTTTAAGCGAAGCGGAACCCGCGAACGCCTCCTGAAGCTTCGTCTCGGCCTCTGTCCGTCGCCCGCAAGCTGCCAGCGCCCAGGCATACCTGCCAAGTCTCCTCAGATGATCCGCCTTATGCCCGAATCCGGATGCCGGTTCCTGCTCATTCGCCAGAGCCTGCTCCATCAAGTCGCAAGCGCGCTTCGCATCCTTCTTCTGCTCCAGCAGGGAGGTCGCGAGGGCCACGTGCAATCCCCAGGTTCGTTGCGGAACTTGAACTGCCGCTTCCAGCAGCTTCTGCGCCTCAGCCTCCTGGCCGTCATTTCCCAGAGCGAGGGCATAGGTATAGAGTTCAAGGCTTGTCAGCCGCGGCTGACCCTTGGCATCGAACGCCAAGGCCCTTAGAAAAGAACGAGCCTCATGGTATCTCCCGGCGTTGAAAAGGATCGGCCCCTCGAGCGAACCGCCATAACCTGGAATCCATGCAAACCACCGGTTCAGGCGCAGCGCCCTTTCATACTCGCCCCGATGCCCAACCTCGTATATCCAGCGCCTCAGCCGCGCAAGCACCATTAGCAAAACCACCGGAAGCCCAATCCCAGCCCAGAACACAACCTCCTTCGCCGTCTTGCTTACCGGCGCAGCCACCACCAGCACGATGATGGCGATGTAGAGCGAAAGCGCCGCCTTGACCCGCCATTTGCGGCGGCCTTCTGCTCCTCTCTCACCGCCGGAATCACTCGCCATCGCATCGATAGACCGAATTCCACCTTCTGAATCCTGGGGCTTCTGGAAGAACAGCGCCAGAGCAACCATGAACAAAAGAACAATGCCAGACAGGATTTCCCGCACATGCAAGGGCCAGTAGATTTTTGCCTGGTGGTAAACGTAGAAGATGAGTCCAATGCCCAGGAAGATTACAACCAGGAGCTGTATGTTCCGGCCGGTGAACCAGGATTCCTCCGGCGCAATACTCCGAGATTCCTCCGGCGCAATGCTCCCAACTGGCCGTTGTGTGCGTTTCTTCTTCGTATCGAAGATCAGCTCGAAGACAAGACCCACAAACGAGAGCGTGTCAAAACCGATGCGAGGCGCCTGAGTGATCCAGAGCGGCGCAGCGGGCCAGAGAAACCTGATGTAATTGGCGCTAAAGTGGATCGACGTTACTACGATGTAGACCGCCAGGAACACCCATCTGGCGGCGGCCCGCTTGTCCTTCTGCACTGGCTGCGCTGCTTCGCCTACCGGAAATGTCGCAGCCGGTTTGCGTGCGGAGCGAGCTTTGTACTCGCGGATCAACAGCAGAATCCAAACGACAAAGAATATCCCCGCCGCGCCCTCCAATAGGGCCGGAGCAACCTGCCAAAGCCGCTCATTGAAAGTAGGCAGCGGTTGCAGCTTGCGCACATCGTGCCAGCTCGCCAGCCACCAGGAGACGACAGCTCCCGCTATGGCAATCGCGAGTCGAACGTTCAAACTGAATGGAAGCCAGGACGAATTGCTATCGTTATTCTCGCTTTTGCCGGTCGCCAAGGACATCTTTCTCCCTCAGACACCGCATTATAGACGCGATGACCGCCGCTCGGCGGGATGCTGTTCGCCGATTGCCGTCGAAAAACAGTTCTTCCGATGCGGCTCAGACATGCATCAGCGTCCAGATCACCAGTTCGAGCGCGGGGTTGACAAATGCCCAGATCACCGTTCCGCCCACGCAGATCATCAGCAGGTAGCTGACCCAGATGGGGACCCGGTCGTAGACCTGCACGGCGTTGTAGGGCAGCATATTGCGCACGATGCGGCTGCCGTCGAGCGGAGGAATGGGGAACAGGTTGAAAACGCAGAGACAAAGGTTGATCAGAATGGTCAGCGCGCACAACACCACCAGCGGCTGCGGGGTAACGCCCTCGACGGGACCAAAAGCGGCAAAGAAGGAATCGAGGACCACGCTGTTCCCGTTGGGAAGCATCTTGACGTTGATCACCAGTATGAGCAGGGCGGCTAGCACGAGCAGCAGATTCGAAGCTGGGCCGGCCAGCGTGGTCAGGTTGTCGTCGCGGACGATCCTGCGGAAGTTGCGGGTGATGACCGGAGTGGGTTTGGCCCAGCCCACCAGCATGCCGCCAAACCAGCTGAGGCCGATGAAGGGACCGAAGATCATCAGCGCGGGAAATAGCAGTGTGCCGATGGGGTCCACATGGTACATCGGATTCAGCGTGATGCGGCCTTCCATGCGGGCGGTCTGGTCGCCGAGGCGGGAGGCCGTCCAGGCGTGGGCGCATTCGTGGACGCAAAGCGAAAAAATGAGCAAGACGAACTTGAAGACGGCAATGATCAAATCGGATTGTTGCAAACTCGCTCTCCACGGGCCGGAAGACTCAGGTTAGCATGGAGAGTCGATAGGAAACGACGGGAAGCGGGAACAAAGCGGCAGGCGGCGCTGTCTAAGGAATTGAGCCTTCCGGGTTTTCAGTGCGAGAAAGGGGAACGGCGTGCGGCGAGGGATTGCGGGGATCTGGTTTTGCACGGCGGTTGCGGGCCTGGCGGCGGGCTGGGCGCAGGCGCAGGAGGATGAGGCGGCCAGGGCGAACGCCCTTTACAGCGCGGGCAAGCGGGTGGACGCCTTGCCGCTGTATGAAGATCTGGCCAAGGCTCATCCCAATGAGTGGATGTACCTGGAGCGGCTGGCCGACTGCCTGGGAGCCAAAGCCACTCAGCTCAGCGACGCGGCGGAGGTGAAGGCGCTGCGAACGCGGGAGCGCGACGTGGCTAGGCGCGCGGTGGAGTTGGGCGATCCGAACTACTTTGCTCAACTGCTGGCGAAGACCGATCCGGACGCACCCATCCAGATAGCTCCGGCCAGCCCCGGTGGAGCGCTGTTGCAGGAAGGTGAGAAGGCCTTCACGGCTGGAGATTATCCCACGGCCCTAACCAAGTACGAGGCCGCGTCGGAGGCCGATCCGCGACTGTATGTAGCTCCGTTGTTCGCCGGCGACACGGCCTACCAGCAGAGAGATCTGAAGACCGCGGCCAAGTGGTTTGCGCGGGCGATCGAGGTCAATCCGAACCGCGAGACGGCTTACCACTACTGGGGCGATGCGCTGCTGCGGATTGGAAACGATCCGGCGGCGGCCAAGCCGAAGTTCATCGACGCCGTTGTCGCCGAACCGTACAACAAGCTGGCTTGGCAGGGATTGCAGCAGTGGGCGCAGAGGCAGAAGGCGGTGCTTCTGGCGCCCAAGATCGAACGGCCGGCGGGGCCGGTAGTTGACCCGAAGAAGCCCAATAACATCACCATCAACATCGATCCGGGCAAGACCGACGACAAGCAGCATCCGGGCGCCTCGGCATGGTTGATGTATTCACTGCAGCGCGCCAGTTATCGCGGGGACCGGTTCAAGAAGGAGTTTCCCGGCGAAAAGGTGTACCGGCACACCCTGAGGGAAGAGGACTCGGCTTTGAGCGCGGTAGTCGCCGTCCTCAAGGAGAAGAAGGTCGCGCCGGAGAAGCTGGACGAGAGCCTGCGCAGTCTGGTCGAGCTGAGCGATGCCGGGATGCTAGACTGCTGGATTCTGATCAACGGCGCCGACCAGGGAATTGCGCAGGATTACGATGCCTACCGCAACCAGCACCGCCAGCTACTGCACGATTATCTTGAGCGCTTCGTGGTGCATGGCGGGATGAATTAAGGAATCGCAGATCAAGTTGCGGGGAAGCTGCCTACCGTTTCGCCTTCGGCAACCTGCTGGCCTGCCAGGACGATGGCGTGACTGGCGATGCGGGCGCCGGCGCCGATGACGGTAGGCGCGAGCGTGATCCGGTCGTAATCCTCCGGGTTGTGGATGTGGGAGTAAACGCGGGCAAAGGAGCCGATGACGGCCCCCTTGCCAATTCGAATGCCGCCGCGGTCGTTCAACAGGGCGCGCTGGCGGATGGTGACCCCGTCGCCGATGGACAGGTTGTAGCCATAGGTGAGGTCCACGCCGTGATAGATCTTGACCCCGGCGCCGATGTGCGCAAAGAGGTGACGGCCCAGCATGCGGCGGAAACGGATGCCCAGCCAGTGGTTGAGGCCTACGGGTGAGCGGTCGAACATCTGCCAGAACCAGAGCAGCGGTTTGTGCTGGCTGTAGCGCTCGCGGTCGGCGTCGGGAAAGTGCTCCGCCTCCAGGGTCACATTTTCCGGGTCCAGCGACAGGCTGACGACGTTGCCGGGCAGCTCGGAGGTGAGCGTGAGGTTGAGCTTGCCGCCGTGCGGACGGCCAAGGTAGAGCTGATAAAGCTGGTCGCGCACAATCCCGGCGCGGAGTTCCGGGGAGTTGTGCCGGGTGAACTCCTCATCGAGAAACTGTATCCAGCGGCGATAAACCTCTTCTGCCTCGGGCGCGGGATGCGGAACGCTGTTCGAAGTGGATGCCATACGGATTGGACTTTACACCACCGGGGCGGGATGCATCGAGTGGGACGGCGTTCCGAAGTGGGTTCCGCGCGAAAAGGAAGGCCCGACTCAAGCTGCGCCTGAGCGAGGTGTCTTCATTTGAATTGCAGCAGGGGGCGCCTCTCTACCGGCGGCCCTGGATCGCTTTAGGGTTAATGCCGGCCCTCTTGGCAACACGCCTGGCGGAGATTTCCTGCATCTCCTTGCCCATGCTGGACTGATTGATGCCGAACTGCAGGACCAAGTTGATGATGTTGCTGGTGCCCCAGTAGAGCGCCAGCCCCGAGGCGTAGTGCCACAATATGAAGCCGAAGAAGACAGGCATCATGAAGGCCATCATGCGGCGCTGAGCGGCGTCCATGCCCGGCGAGGGCGTAATGTACTGGGTGAGAAACATAGTGAGGATGATCAGAATTGGCAGAATATGAAACGGGTCCGGCGATGAGAGGTCGGTGAGCCAGAACCAGTGGGCCTGGCGCAGTTCGATCACGTTGGAGAGCACTTCAAAATAGGCGATGAAGAGCGGCATCTGAACGAGCATGGGCAGGCAACTGCCGAACATGTTGACGCCCTCCTGCTGATAGAGGGCCATCGTCTCGGTGTTCATCTCGGCCCGCTTGGGATCGTTGAGTTTGAGATGGGCGTAGCGCTGCTTGATGGCCTCGACCTTGGGCTGGAGACGCATCATCTTCAGCGAGGACTTCAGCATGATGAACCGCGTGGGCAACATGAGAAGGGTGAAGACGACGGTGAAGATGATAATGGCCCATCCCCAGTTATCGACGCCGTGCTCAACCAGGAAGCGCAAAGCTAGGTAGAGCGGCTTGGCGACGATGCCCAGCCACCCATAGTGGATGAGCGGCTCGAGCGATTGACCGGTGGGCTTGCCGTCAGCGCCGATGGCGTGGATGGAAGCGAGTATGTCCATCGACTTGGGGCCGGCATAGAGGCGCAGGCGGGTGTAACCGCTAGTGTCGCCCATGGCCAGCCCAAGCAAGTGGGCGGGCTTCTTCGAACTATTGGGATCGCTCAGATCGCTGGGGATCTCGACGGTGTTGTGCAACGTGACCAGCGTGGCGCGGTCGGGCGCGTCGGGCAGAAAGGCTGACGCAAAATAGAGATCCGTGACCGCCGCGTACGAGTACGGCAGATCGAAGGTGGCGTCGTTGCCCACCTTGGCTACAGCCATGGAGTCCTGTCTTTCGTCGACGGACCAGGCAAAGTGAGACATTGCGGAGGTGGGCACCGGAGACCGGGTCGAAGATGAGGGAAGGAATTCCTCCATGTCGCCCAGGCCCGCGGGCCAGGCAATGAGCGCGCGCACTGGCGAGCCGTTGTGCTTGACCTCTGCCTCGACGGTGATCACATAGCTGGCATCGAAGTGGACGGTTTTCACTACATCCACGCCATTGGCGGCGTAATGAAATGTGAGGGCGTTGGTTTCAGGAAACATAGCGTGGCCGGTGGCCGAGGGCTGCGCGCCCGAGGCCGTAACCTGGTAGAGCGCCTGATTCAACTGCGCCGTGAGAGCCGGCTCATAAGTGAAGAACGAGAGCGGAAAGCCGAACTTCCCGGCGGCCTGGGGCTGGACCATATCCAGCGGCTTGTCTGCCGAGTCGGTGTACTTTTTCAGAATCCAGTGCCTGACCTGCGCGCCGCGATTGGTGAAGACGATTTTGTATTGTTCGTTTTCGACCGTCGTCTCGCTCTCGAGCGCGGCGGCGACGGTTGGCGTGGCCGCGGGGGCCTGCGCGGTTCCTGCGGCCAGCGGCGCTTGGCTCGATCCTAGCTGTTGTCCGGTTTGTCCAGCCTGTCCGGCTTGTCCGGATTGCCCAGGCGTCTGCACTGCCTGCGATTGGGTCTGGCGGGCGGGCTCAGCCGTCTCCGGGCTGGGCTTGAAAAAGTAGTTGTAGCCCAGGAGAAAGGTGATCATCAGCAGGGCGAAGACCATGGTGGAGCGCATGTCGCCGCCGCTGCCGCCGCCGGACCCCGGCGACTGAAGATTGGGATTGCGAATTTCGGGCAAGGGATACTTCCTGTTGTTAAGAAGATGCAGACCGCCGAGTTGCCGCTTCTCCTATGGTAACGGTTCTTGGGGAGAAATGGACGGCCGCCCTGATTCGCGCGGGATTCGGGCGGGTACGTTGTCGAGGCCTCCGCGGCCGAAAGGGTTGCAGCGCAGCAGCCTCCACGCCGCCAGCGCTGCGCCGCGCAGAGGCCCGTGAATGGCGATGGCCGTGGAGGCATACTCCGAGCAGGTGGGCAAATAGCGGCAGCCGCCGCCGGGGTTGAGCGAATGCAGCGCCGGGGAGAGCCAGCGGCGGTAGAAGACGAGAATGGCGAGCAGGATGCGCGTCATGATGCGGGCTTTGCCGGTGCGATCTGGCGGGCGGAGGGCTGAACCGGCCTGCCTGAAATCCTGGCCGCCTCGGCATTTGCCTGCTCAAGAATACGCACAATCTCCGCTTCAAGTTTCGCAAATTCGAGAGTGAGGACGGAGCGGCGGGGATGGAAGATCAGGTCGCAACCCGGTGGCAGCAGGTCCAGATGGCGCCGCAAGGCCTCCCTCATGCGGCGCTTGATGCGGTTGCGTTCATGGGCTTTACCCAGAACCTTGCCGGCGGTGAGGCCGACGCGCGGACCTTCCAGGCGGGCTGACTGGCAGTCTGGAGGACAGTCGGCGGCGGCTGGCTGCCGCGGGGCCAGGAACCAGCTCATCGACGCGGATTGGCGTTTGCGGCTGGCCGCATAGGCGCACTGGAAGTCGGCGTGCTTCCGCAGGCGCGCGCCGGTCCAGGACTGAGTGGAGGATTGGCGCTGGGTTGGCCGCCGGGCTTGGCGCGCGTCAGGACTGGGAGGGGTGTTCATGGAGTTGCCGGAAAGCGTTTCAGCCGGAAGAGCGATGATTGCGCAATCCCCTTCCGGCTCCAACAAAAGACGGGAGCAGACCGGCGGGCGAAGATCAATCGCGGAAGCCGGCGCTGACGGTCACGCGCTTGCGGCCGACGGCGCGGCGGCGGCTGAGCACGGCGGCGCCGGCCTTGGTCTTCATGCGGGCGCGGAAACCGTGGGTCTTCACGCGCTTGCGGCGATTGGGCTGAAATGTGCGCTTGGGCATATGAATACTTTCCTGCTTCCCGATGAAAATCTGCGCCTTGACGGCAAGATTCAAGTGTATCGCAGGCTGGGCCAGGAATCCAGCGTAAACTGTCCGCGGACTGGAGCCGCGCTAGAGCAGGCCTGCCTCACGTCCTTCTGGGGAGTCGCGCAACCACCTGACAAAAGTGTTATCGGAACTGTTTTGAAGTGCGTGCGTGGCTGCTTTTTGTAGTGACTCTGGTAACGCTCTTGGGGCGAGTTTCACCGGCAATGGTGCAACTTATTCCGATTGAAAAAAGTTATGTGAAAGCATTATTGCAATATCCCCCAAATGTGCTACTATCGGGACCGTTCAAGAAAAGTTTCCCAGCGTCCCACGGATCGGATTTCATCCACGGCCCCAAAGGGTTTTTTCAGGGGCAGACCAGCGGCAAGCAGGCAGACGGTCAGAGGCATCCGGACGCAAAGCGAAGGCTTTGCGCCGCGAGAGAGCCATTGCCCAAAGCCCGCGGATGAACCGGACCGGTAGTGCACAGGCGACGCAGGCAAGGATTGGCTTCGATGGCATTTGCAACTTCGCCGGCAACGGTTCTCAATCCCTGGATCCAGATTCTCGCGGCCTTGGAAAAGAAGGTCATTCGCCAGTCTTTCGAGACCTGGCTCAAACCCACGCGGTACAGCCACGCCGCGGGCCGTACGCTGTATGTTCGCGTGCCCTCACCCGAGTTCCAGCACATCGGCGACAAATACGGAGACCTGATTCAGGAGGCCATCGACCTGCAGTCGATGGAGTTCGACGACGTCAGCTTTGTGACCGCCGAGGAGGATCCGTCGATTCCGCCGGCGCGCAAGGATGGCGGTTTCGGTCCGGTTGCCGCGCGCCCGCCCGCCGCATCGCACCCCGCCCCGGCGCCGCGCAACCCGGAGCAGGCCCGCTTCGACTGGTCCACCGCCGCGCAGCTCAACCAGCGCTATACCTTCGATGCCTTCGTCATCGGCAATGGCAACCAGTTTGCGCGGGCCGCCGCGCTGGCCGTGGCCGAGCGTCCTTCCCGCGCCTACAATCCGCTGTTTCTTTATGGCGGCGTGGGCATGGGCAAGACCCACCTGATGCAGGCCATCGGCCACGAGGTGAAGCGCCGCCAGCCGATGGCCAGCATCTGCTACGTCACTGCGGAAAAGTTCACCAACGAGATGATCACCTCGCTGCGCAACGATCGCATGACCAGCTTCCGCGATCGCTTCCGCTCCGTGGATGTGCTGCTGATCGACGACATCCAGTTCATCTCCCAGAAGGAGCGCACCCAGGAAGAGTTCTTTCACACCTTCAATGCGCTGCACGAGAGCATGAAGCAGATCGTGATCGCCTCGGACCGGCCCCCCAAGGAGCTGGCGGAGATCGAGGACCGTCTGCGCTCGCGCTTTGAGTGGGGCCTGATCGCCGACATTCAGCCCCCCGATCTTGAGACCAAGGTGGCCATTTTGCAGAAGAAGGCCGAGAGCGAACAGGTGCAACTGCCAAACGACGTGGCGTTTTTTGTGGCTTCGAATGTTCGCACCAACGTGCGCGAACTGGAGGGCGCCCTGGTCCGCCTCATCGCCTGGTGCCAGCTCAACCGCATGGAGATCACCCTTCCCTCCACCCAGCAATGCCTCAAGCAGTTCATCGACATGCAGGTGCGCAAGATCACCATCGAGGCCATTCAGCGCGCCGTCTCCGAGCAGTTCGGCATGAAGATCAGCGACCTGAAGCAGAAGAACAACTCGCGCAATGTGGTGGTTCCGCGCCAGATCGCCATGTACCTGGCCAAGCAGATGACCGAGGCCAGCTTGCCTGAGATCGGCCGCCAGTTCGGCAACAAGCACCACACCACCGTCATGCACTCGATCGCCAAGATCGACGAGCAGCGCCGCACCGACAAGGATCTGCACCGCACGCTCAACAAACTCCAGGAGCAGTTGAACGGCTAGCCTCGCGTAAAATCGGATTGAAAAGCAATCCGGCATACTGCGAGAAACTCCTGTGATTCAACTGAAACCGTCGCTTGTCCGCCTGTTTTTTGGGCTGCTCCTTGCGGCTGTCTTCGCGGCTATCCCAGCAAACGCGCTCGATTCCTCCGCCCGCTGCGATCCGCGCGCCTATGGAGCCAAGGGCGACGGCGTCTCAAAAGATACAGCCGCGATTCAGGCGGCGATCGATGCCTGCGCGCGCCAGGGCGGCGGCACGGTTCGGCTGCTTGCCGGAACGTATCTGAGCGGCCCGATCGTGCTCCAGAACAACATCCGTTTGCAGCTTGACAAGGGGGCCACGCTGCTTGGCTCCGCCGATCATGGGGATTACCTGGCCAAGACCGAGTTTCGCGCTCCGGGCCTGCAGTCGCTGGTCAGCGCGACAGGCGCCACCAACGTCGCGATCACGGGAGAAGGCGTAATCGACGGTGCGGGAGAGAGCTGGTGGCAGATGGCCCGGACCGTCAAGAATGCCGGCGTCCTGGGCTCGGACCACCCGCGTCCGAAGCTGGTAGTCTTCGACCATTGCAAGCATGTTCTGGTGGAAGGAGTAACCCTGCAGAACTCTCCGATGTGGCAGCTGGTTCCTTACTACTCGGACGATGTGACCATTCGGAATATCAAGGTTCTGGCGCCCTCCAACTCTCCCAACACGGACGCCATCGATCCCTTTTCATCGTCGAATGTGCGCATCGAGCATGTGTTCGCCGACGTGGGCGACGACGACATCGCCATCAAGTCGGGAGCGATCAGCTCTCCGGGGCCGGATGCGCCAAGCCGCGACATTACGATCGCCGATTGCACCTTCCTGCACGGGCACGGCCTGTCGATTGGCAGTGAGATCGCCGGCGGCGCGCGCAACATTCTCGCCGAGCGCATTCGCTTTGAGGGCACCGACAACGGGATTCGCGTGAAGGCAAACCGGGACCGCGGCAGCGATGTGGGTCCACTGACCTTCCGCCAGATCGACATGAAGGATGTGAAGAACGCGCTCATCATTAGCGAGTACTATCCGAAGGTTCTGCCGCCCGATGGGGAGACGGCGCAGCCGGTCACGAGGCTGACGCCGCACTTTCACGACATCACGCTGGAAGACGTTACGGCTGTAGGGAGCGCGTCGGCTGGCGCGATTGTGGGCCTGCCCGAAGCGCCGATCTCCGGAGTGGTCCTGCGCAATGTGAAGATCGGCGCTCAGCATGGACTGACGATCGGCTATGCGGAGGTTTCGGGCGAGGGCGCGGCGATCGAAGCCGGCGAGGGCCAGGCAATTATGAATCTGGAGGGCGCGAAGGTTTCCTTGCGCTGACCTTTCCCGCTTGGGCGGTTTCCGCCTCCGAAGCCCACGCGCAAACGCCGGCTTTCGCGCATTGGTGCTACTTGAGCTTTGTGTCGAATGCCAGCGGCAGCAGTTCCGAGAAGGGCATGACCCGCACCCCACCTTCGGCGAGGAAGATCACCGCGGCATCGGGCAAGATGAACTCGGCCAGAACCTGGCGGCAGGCGCCGCAGGGTGGGCTGGCGGCGGCGTTGAGGTTGGCGACGGCGACGGCTTCGATGCGGATGTCGGGGCCAAACCGGGAGACGGCCTGAACCAGCGCCGCCCGCTCGGCGCAGATGGTCAGTCCGTAGCTCACATTCTCGACGTTGGTTCCGGTGACAGTGTTGCCGTTGGTCAGCCTGAGGGCCGCGCCCACCCGGAAGCCGGAGTAGGGTGAGTAGGAATGCTGGGCGGCATGTCGCGCCTGCTCGAGCAGTTCTTCGAGCACGGGCTCCGGCGAGTGCTTCGGGGATTCGTCCGGGTACGGCATAAAGCTTGAGGCTACAGCATTCCTGGTTCCGCTGTACATGGGGAAGGGGTTCGAGGTTTCTCACCCTTTCGACAGAACCGACCGCAGGTCCCCTTCGGCTCCGCTCAGGGCAGGCTTTCGACTCCCCTTGCTGAGCTCAGGGTCGCTCGGGATGACAGCAAGGATGGGGCACGGGGCTGGTAGGGATGGGAAGATGGGCTGATCGGAGTTTGTGTTTTCCCAGATGCTTCCTGTTCCTTGATCCCTAATCCCTGATCTCTGACCCCTGACCCCTGATCTCTGTTTCTCAAGTTGAGCCTCTTCTTACCGATAAGAGACTTGGTGCTCGCTGTGCCGGAGCAGGGATTCCGGCTGGGCGGATGAGTGGACGAGAATGGCATTGGATGAACTGACGAGGGAGTTCCTGATCGAGAGCCAGGAAGGGCTGGACCGGATGGAGCGGTGCCTGACCGAACTGGAGGAGCGGCCGAAGGATGCGGGTCTGATCGGCGATATCTTCCGTTCGGTGCATACGATCAAGGGAACCACGGGCTTTCTCGGATTCAAGCGGCTGGAGATGCTGGCGCACTCCGGAGAGAACCTGCTGGGGTTGCTGCGCGATGGCAAATTGACCGCCGACGCGTCGACCATCACCGGGCTGCTGAAACTGCTGGACGGTCTGCGCTCGATTCTGAAGACCATTGAGGTGGAGAGCAGCGAAGGTGACGGCGAGGATGCCGAGCTGATCGGCCTGATGGAAGAGCTGCAAGCGCCGGCCAAGGCGCAGACCAAGCAGCCAGTTCGCCTAAGAGCCGGCGCGCATCCGGCCCGCGCGGACTCGTACGAAACGCAACGCGCACACCCTGCCACGGCCGCAGCGGAGCACTCCTCACCGATGGCCGAGCCCCATCCCGAGGCCCCAGCGCCCGCAGCGCCGACCTCATTCGCCGCGCCAGAGCCGGTCGCGGCCGTGCGCGAGCCGGTTGCCGCGTCCCCTACTAAAGCGCCCGTTGAGGCGGAGAGCGATGCAGCCAAGCCGCACCTGCCGGCTGCGGTGATGGGAACGGCGGCTGATAGCACGCTGCGCGTGGACGTGACGCTGTTGAACCGGATGATGAATCTGGTGGGCGAGCTGGTGCTGACCCGCAACCAGGTGCTGCAGGCCACAGCGGCCGACCCCAGCATGACCATGCTTTCCCGGCGCCTGGATATGGTGACCGCCGACCTGCGCGAAAGTGTGATGAAGGCCCGTATGCAGCCGGTATCGAACATCTTCTCCAAGATGCCGCGCATGGTGCGCGATCTTTCCCAGTCGCTCGGCCGCCGCGTACGGCTGCATGTGGAGGGCCAGGACACCGAGCTGGACAAGAGCTTGCTCGAAGCCATCAAGGACCCGCTGACTCACGCCGTCAGAAACTCGCTGGATCACGGCATCGAGCCGCCCGAGGCGCGCCAGGCAGCGGGCAAGGACCCCGAGGGAACGCTGAAGCTGCGGGCCAGCCAGGAGGGCAGCCACGTGGTTATCGAAGTCTCCGACGACGGCACCGGCATTGCGGTTGAAAAGATTCGCCAGAAGGCCATCGAACGCGGGCTGATCACGCCGGAAAAGGCTGCGCACCTCTCCGATCGCGAGTTGCTGCAACTGATCTTTGTGCCCGGCTTCTCGACCGCCGCCGCCGTAACCAACGTGAGCGGGCGCGGGGTGGGGATGGATGTGGTGCGCACCAACGTGGAAAAAATTGGCGGCAAAGTCGAGATCGACTCCCACCCCGGCAAGGGCACCACGCTCAGGATGCGAATTCCGCTCACGCTGGCTATCATTCCGGCCCTGATCGTCCGCAGTCTGCACCAGAGCTTTGCTCTTCCCCAGGGCGCGCTCTCGGAGTTGGTGCATGTGCCCCCCGAGCAGGCCGCCGCGGCCATCGAGTGGATGGAGGGCGCGCCGCTCTACAGACTGCGCGGCAAGCTGCTGCCGCTGGTCTTTCTCGACCGACTGCTGATGCCCGGCGGCGAGCACAGGCCGGTCGCCGAGCGGGACAACTTTATCGCCGTTTTGGATGCCGACGGGCGGCGTTTCGGCCTGGTGGTGGATGGCCTGGCCGATCCGGAGGAGATTGTCGTCAAGCCGCTCTCCGCCGTGCTCAAGGATATCGGCCTCTATTCGGGCGCAACCGTGCTGGGCAACGCCGACCTGGCGCTGATTCTGGACCCCGGTTCGATCGCCATCCGGGCCGGGATCGCCATGACCGCCGACGAAGAACATGCGCGCGCGGCTGAAGGGGAGGTGGACGCCGACGCCGCCAGGAGCCTCGAGTATCTGCTCGTGGAAGCCTCCGGGCGGCAGGCCGCGGTGCCCTTGGCCGATGTGCTGCGCATCGAGCAGCTTCCGCTTTCCCGCATCGAGTACATCGGCTACCGGCCGGTGCTCAACTTCGAGGGTCAAGTGCTGCCGGTCGAGGATGCGGGTGGCGTGCTGGCCCCTGCCGAGGCCAATCCGGCGGCGCTGGGCGGCTGCGAACGCAAAATCATTGTCGTCGTCTGCCGCGAGGGCAAACGCCATGTGGGCATTGCCGTGTCTCATGTGTTGGATGTGGTCGCGGGCGGCGAACTCTTCGAGGCGGGCACCAGCCAGCGCACCGGCGGCGTGACCCTGTTGAAGAATCGCGTCACCGGCGTCGTCGACCTGGGCGGCGTGGCGCCCCTGCCGGTTGAAGGGAATGCGCCCGGCGAATGGAACAGCATTGCGGAGGCCGTGAGATGAGCACATCGGGAACTGCATTGGATCGCAAGGGCAAGGCGTCGGCGACGCTGGCGGAGATGTGTTCGGTGCGGCTGGGGCAGACCTTGTTTGGCGTGCCCATCACTCACATTCTTGAGATTGTGGGCGCGGCGCGGCCTCAACCGGTTCCGCTGGCGCCTGCATTTGTGGGCGGGCTGGTTCACTACCGTGGCGACGTGCTCACCACGGTCAGTCTGCGCCAGTTGTTGGGATTGCCGGCCAGGGACGGTCCGCAGGACATTCTGGTTCTGGAGAGCTCGGGCGGATGCTTTGGCCTGCTGGTGGACTCGGTGGGCGAGGTGCTGACGGTTTCGTCGGCGGACTATGAGCCCAACCCCTCGATTCTGGAGGAGCGCCGGAAGGGGTTGTTTGCCGGCGCGTACAAGCTCAAGGACAGCCTGGTGGTCATGCTGGACCCTGAGCGGCTGGACCCCATGCGGCTGGGCAAGACAAAAGCCGCGTAGACGGAATTTGCCGAGAGGTGATCATGCGAGCGCTGATTGTCGACGATTCCCGTTTTGTCAGGGGCCTTTTGCGCGGCCTGCTCGAGGAGCGAGGCATCGAGTGCGTCGAGGCCTCCGACGGTCAGGCTGGCCTCGACCAGCTCAATGCCGGTGTGTCCTTCGATCTGGCGCTGGTGGACTGGAATATGCCCGTGATGGACGGCCTGGAGATGCTCAAGCGTCTGCGCGCGGAGGGATTCCCCGAGATGAAGGTGTTGATGGTGACCACCGAGGCGGAGAACGATTTCATTCTCCGCGCTTTGGATGCCGGCGCCGACGAATATCTCATGAAGCCCTTCGACGACGAGGCGCTCAGCGAAAAGCTGGCCATGCTTGGTCTGGTGGAGAACTAGGTGATGACGCCCGGCCGCCGCACCCGAATACTGATCGTGGACGACTCGGCAGTGATGCGGAGCCTGCTGCGCTCAGTGGTTTGCGCCGATGAGAGTCTGGAGGTGGCCGGGACTGCGGCGGACGGAGAATCGGCACTGAGAGCCATTGAAACGCTTCACCCCGACCTGATCCTCCTGGATGTTGAGATGCCGGTGATGGACGGGCTGGCCACGCTGAGGCAGTTGCGCGCGCGAGGAGACAGAATACCGGTGATCATGTGCAGCTCACTTACGCAGCGCGGCGCGCGGGTAACCATCGAGGCCCTGGCCTGCGGCGCTTCCGACTACGTAACCAAGCCGGCCGGCCAGGCAAGCCGCGAGGCGGCTGCTCGCGCCCTGACCTTGGATCTGGCTCCCAGAATTCATGCTCTGACGAGCCGGCTGCAATCGCAGCCTCAACCGCTCTCGCCTGGCGCGGCGCGATTCCCGCTCACGCTGCCCATGCCGCCGGTCCCCAAACCCCAGCCCATCTCTGCGGCCCCGGTTGTCCTGGCCATCGGGGTTTCCACCGGCGGACCGGCGGCGCTTGACATCTTGCTTCCTGCGCTTCCAGCCAACTTGCCTTTGCCGGTGCTCGTCGTGCAGCATATGCCGGAGCTGTTTACCAGGTTGTTTGCCCAGCGCCTCGACGGCCGTTGCCGTTTGCGCGCCCGCGAGGCCGCGGAAGGCGATCCGGTGCGCGCCGGGACCATCTACATAGCGCGCGGCAACTGGCACATGGAGGTGCTGGCGGCCTCGAGTCCCGGCCAGGCTCCAACCCTGCACCTCAACCAGGGCCCGCTTGAGAATCACTGCCGTCCCGCCGTCGATGCGCTCTTTCGCTCCGCGGCCGCGGTTTATGGCCCGGGTGTGCTGGCGGTAGTTCTCACCGGCATGGGGTCCGATGGATTGAATGGCTGCCGCGCGATTCGCGACCACGGCGGCAGTGTGCTGGCCCAGGACGAGGCCACCAGCACGGTATGGGGAATGCCCGGCGCGGTCGCCAACGCCGGCCTGGCCCAGAATGTGCTGCCGCTTCAAGCCATCGTCCCTGAAATCCTCCGCATTGCCGGCCGGAACTGCGGCAGTGAAGCTCGCGAGCTTCTTAGATCGGTAGTCTAGTCATGGAAACATCCTCCAGTGTCGACTACGGCTACCTGCGCGAACTGGTCTTCGGCCTCTCGCAAAACGTGCTTGACCCCTCGCGCGACTATCTCTTTGCCACGCGCCTGACCAAACTCCTGCGCAACCAGGGCATGAGTCACCTGGAAGAACTGGTCGAGCGCCTGAAGGTGAGAAGGGATCAGGTTCTGGAGCGCTTGATCGCCGAGGCGATGACCATCAACGAGACCAGCTTCTTTCGCGATAGCCGTCCCTTCGAGCTGTTGAGGACCGAACTGCTGCCCAAGCTGATTGAAGCCAGGCGCCATGTGCGCGCTCTGCGCTTCTGGAGCGCCGCCTGCTCCACCGGCCAGGAGGCCTACAGCCTTGCGATGTGCCTGCTGGAGCACTTTCCCATGCTGGCCGGCTGGAACATCCGCATCGAGGGGACCGACATCAGCGGCGAGGTGGTCGAGCGTGCCAAGGCCGGCCGCTATCGCCGCATCGAGATCAACCGCGGCCTGCCCGCCCGCTTCGTGGTGCGCTACTTCGACCATACGGGCGAAGACTGGGTGGTGAAGGAGGAGGTGCGCAAGATGTGCAACTTCCGCCAGGCCAACCTGTGCGGCTCGCGACCTCCCTTCCACCGCAGCGACGACCGCTTCGACGCCATCCTACTGCGCAATGTGATGCTCTACTTTTCCCAGGAGACGCGGCGCGCGCTGCTTACCAACATTCATCGCCTTCTGGCGCCGGACGGCTTTCTAATGCTGGGTTCGACCGAGCAACCTGCCGATCCCTCCATCTGGACCGCTGTCCTGGCCGGCGGCACCTGCCACTTCAAGCCCAGGCGGCCGAGCTAGAAGAAGGGGTGAGCAAATGTTGATGAAATGGTAACTTCCGAGATGCCTGTGACTCAACCAGAAGGCTTGTAGGAACTGAAGTCGGTGCGGTTCCAGAGCTTCCGGTCTCCAAAATCCCCGATTAGCGATCCATGCCACTCGGCGCCCGACCTCACTTCAGTTCGTGCTTATAATCTAACCGAAGGTAGCCCGCCACTTGTATTCCGCACGCTGCGATAAAGGCCTTTCAAACGGCGCCTTCGCCGATTTACTGGCAAGCTATTCCCGTGTCATTGCCGACACACCGTGTAAGGAATGACACGGGTTTTCCGATCATTCCTAGAGCAAAGCCTTTGTTTTCTGTCGATAAGCTTTGGCTCGCAATCTGCAATGTCCCGGAGCATAGGAACTCCAGCTCGGAGCCAAGATGCTTTTTCCCACCATTGAATTCGGACTGTTCTTCATTTCCGTGTTGGTGATTGCATGGAGCCTGCATTGCATTAACCCTCTAACCACCGTGACGAAGCGTGTTGTGTTGCTGGTCACCTCAAGGACCTTGCTGGCGTTGGTCGTTCCTTGTTGTGCTGTATACAGCCAGGACCACGAACTGGGGCCAACCACCCCAACGGCAGGCAAAACTTCGCAACCACATGCCGCTGGCGGCCAGGTGTTTACGAGCAGCATGTACGGCGTCAGATTTGTTTACCCGGCTTCCTACAACTTTGAACCGAAGCGTTACGCCAACTATTCCGAACCGGACTTCGCAAATCAGGAAGAGGCAGTGGTTTTTGGGACTGTAGAGATACCGTCCGCCGTTTACCCTGGCACGAATTTCGAAGGCGGCGAACTCGCGGTATCGGTAAGCCCTGCCATTACTAACCGTGCTGCGTGCGATCAGTTTGCCTCCGGCGAACCTGACAGCACCGTCACCATCCATGGGATCTTGTATTCAGTCTCCAATAGAGGGACGGCGGGGATGGGTCACTACCAGAACTACGAGATCTTGCACACCTACCAGAACGGCTTTTGCTACGAGTTTATGTTCGAGATGGAAACTTATAACCAGGGCAACCTCGAAGATCCGTCGACCGTGCGAGAGTTCGACGACGCACCGAAAATCCAAACTACCTTGCTTTCTGGAATATCCTTTTCCCGGCCAGCCGCAAAGCCGCCCGCCAAAACATCGGGGCGTCCGGAAATCCTGTCTTTCTCCCCGTCATCTAAGGTCGCCGGGGTTGGCGTAGATAGCAGCATCACCTTTTCGTGGAAAAGCCGAAGTGCCGACTACGTCCGGCTACAATTCAGTTGTGCCAAAGGCGCAGTCATCGGGGTAATCGGCCCGGGTACACAAGCGGGTACGCCATGTGGCAGTTACTCTTTTGCACCGAATCACTCGCCCGACGGTTCGGCAGCGGTTATCTTTGGCAGTAGCATCCTCGACTCCCATGACCTGCCCCCCATTCCAGTTACCGTGACCCTCGTGCCGTTCGCAAATGGGGTTGCGTACCCGAATCTGAGTAAGTCGATCACGATTACCATCCCCAGAGAGGTGCCAACATTCGACTTCTACATGAGTCTGACTGTGCAGTCGGCTTCGAGGGGCGAGTTCAGCTTTGCTCGTGGTTCGACGGTGACCATACGATGGACCGACAGGAACTCCCCTCCTGACCCATGCGTCAATTTGTACCTCGTCAAGGACAATGAGGAGGGTGGCGAGACGTACCTCTACAAATTGTCGGAGCCCTGTCTTAGGTCTGGCAGCGGAAGTAGCTCGTATTCGTGGACTGTAACCAGCCATTTCTCCGGTGACAGATTCCGGATACTTGGTGCGGCTCCCGGTGGCAGGGCTCATGCTCTCAGCCTTCCCTTCAACATCTACTGAACTCCGCGATTGGGACAAACGCGTTGATGGTTGGCTGGTGAATTACGAAGATGTCGAGTCTAGCATATTCACTCAGTTCCGGTTGTGTGGTCGCCAACCCGGAAGTTACCATATAGTCACCAGTTGCAGAGGTGACCGAGATCGAGGGGCGCCAAGAGCCAAAACCTTGCCCAAGAAGGCGGAGTTTTTAGGCAGAGCCCCCTGGGGGGATGCCGACCTGTGCAATGTCTCCCTAGAAGCTGCCGTTCAGCAGCTTTTCCACTTCGTCATGCAGCCGCGCGGTGATCTGGGCCTCGGTCTCCAGGGGCGAAAAGCTAAGGGGCCGGCCCACGCGTACTTCGATGGTTCCGGAGCGGAACCAGCCCCGGCCACGCGCCTTCAGCTCTCCCAGGCCGCGGATGGCCATGGGCAGCACGGGCGGTCCAGATTGCTTGACGAGCAGACCGATCCCTGCCCGGAAGCGCGCCAGTTCTCCTTCGGCCGAGCGTGTGCCCTCGGGAAACAGCAGCACGTGAAATCCCCTGTCCAGCGCCTCGCCCGCATGGGCAAAGCTGCGCTGGAAGTCCCGCTGTTTGGGCAACGGGAAGACATTGAACAGCGCCGTAAGGAGCAGGTAGATCAACGGACCCGGCGGATAGAACCGCGCCTTCGCCGTGACCCGCTCGGGATCGCGGAAATGGCGATAATCCTCCAGCATGTCGCCGGACATGGCAACGGCAATCCGTCTCCTTATGCGGCCGGGGAGCGCGTATTCCAACAGCGGTCCATCGTAGCTGGTTACATGATTGGCGACGATCAGCATGGGTTCATCGGCGTTCAGGGCGCCGGGCTCGGCTGAGACGACCGTGGGGTTGGCCAGCAGCCAGACCAGCGGCCGCATCGCCGCCTCGACAAACACCGCGCGCAGCCACCGGAATGGGAGCCACCACGGCCAATGCGGATAGAGATACCGCGCCGGAGCAGCCTCGATCTGCGGCTCCTGCTGGAGGAACGCCGGCTGGGGTTCGTCCTTTCCCACCCTTTCCGCAAAAGGCCGCGGAAAGGATGGGGCACCCAACTGTTGTGGAGCGTTCGGCGCCGCGTTTCCGGCCACCAACTGCCGCAGTTCCCCCAGGGTTCGCACTTCTTCCAAGAGCCCGCTCTCGGCCGCCATGTCCAGCCGTTCCTCGATGGCGGCGGCCAACTGCACGCGGCCCAGGCTGTCGAGGTGCAGGTCTTCGGTCAGGCGCAGCTCGTCCCCGGCGCCCGGCAAGGCCTCGCCCGTGATCTGCGCGATCAATTGCAGCAGCCAGTCCGCGCCTCCGCCCTTCGACCCTCCGTTCGCCTCCGCCGCGCCGGCCTGCGTTGCAGCCTTGTGCTTCTCCGCCACCCACTCCGCCACGGCCTTGCGCCTCACCTTGCCTGTCGAGGTGCGAGGCAGGTCCGGCTCGGGCCATAACTCCCATCGCGAGATGCGTTGAAACTCCGCCAATCTGCCGTTGGCGTGTTCGATGGCCGCCGCCGCCTGCGCGCGGCCGCCGCGAAAGGCGAGCACGGCACAGGGTTCCGGACCGGCGGCCGTATCCACGCCCACAACAACGCAGGCCAGTACGCCCGGCTCCTGGTCGATAGCGGCTTCCAGATCCTCAGGGTGCAGATTCAGGCCCGCGGCGGTCACGATCACCTCGCTCTTGCGCCCCAGGAAGCGCAACTCGCCGGAGGGCTCTGTCTGGGCCAGGTCGCCGGTAGCCAGCCAATCGCCCGGGCGCGGATGCAGCGCGCCCCCGGACCAGGTGGCGCTGGAGATGGATGCGCCGCGTACCAGCACTTCGCCGTCCGCGCCCAGCTTCACTTCGCGCCCCGCCAGCGGCTTGCCGATCGTTCCCTGCGCCACGTGGAAGGGGTGGTTCAAGGTAATGAGCGCCGTGGTCTCGGTCATCCCGTAGCCCTGAACCACTACCAAACCCACCGCATTCCAGAAGTTCTCCAGTGGACCGGGCAGCGCCCCGCCCCCGGAGATGATGGCCCAGAACTTCAACCCGAAGGCCGAGTGGACATCGCGAAATCGCCACCAGCGCAGCGGGACGGAAACTCCCTTCGCCCTGCGCCCCGGCGACGGAGACCTGTCGCCGGGAACCCCGGTCGTTCCCTCGGGGCCGAGAACCCGTTCGGACAGTCCAGGCAGCGTGGTTTCCAGGTGCGTCTTCAGCAGCGCCAGCACCCTGGGCACGGCGGCCAGAACCGAGATCCGCTCGCGGCGAATGGTTTCAATCAGCCTGGGTGCGGCCAGACGGCTTTCGAAGTGAAGCTCGGCCCTGTAGATGGGTGGAACCCACAACCCCATGGTCTGGCCGAAGACGTGGCTCAACGGTAGCGTGTGCAGAATGCGCAATGGATGGATCAGCCGCTCGTAGGGCATGTAGGGCTGCGACGCGTCCTCGATGGGACCCACACTGGCCAGCACGTTGCCATGCGTCAGCACGATGCCTTTGGGATCGCCGGTGGTGCCGGAGGTGAAGAGAATCTGGAGCGGCGTCTCGGCGGAGAGACCGGGTACCGGGCCGGCCTCTTCGGCGGGTAGGGCTGTGAGCCAGTCCTCGAACGTCAACTGCGGAGTCTCGGCGGGCAACTGGCTGAGCAGCAGTGCATCGCCCACCATCAGCTTGGGCGCTACATCGGCAGCGACTCGCGCTGCAAAACCCGCAGTCCCGTTGGCGTCCAGGGGAACGGCCAACACGCCCCGCAGGAGGCAGCTATGGAAGGTGGCGATCCACTCCGCGCTGTTCTCGGCCCATAGCAGCACGCGGTCGCCCGGCCCGATGCCGCGCTTGGCCAGCAGCGCCGCAAAGCGGCCGGCAAGGCGCGCGATCTCCCCGTATGTTGTAACCCGGCGGCGGTTGCCCTGGTGACGCACCACGGCGACCTCGCGGCCGTAGCGGCGGAAGTCGTCGAGGAGTGTAGCCAAATGGTCGCGCACAGGCGCTCCGGCAAGAATCGGGGTTGGATGTCTCGATGTTAGATGCTGAATCGGCGCTTTCGTAACGGCTAAAACATAAAAGTTTCAATTATTTACCGGGGTTCTGGAACTCGATATGCGATTTCCTTGGAAAATCGGCGGCGAAGAAACTGGAGGGCTAGCGCATGGGGAAAATACACCGTGATCCTCGCGCTGACGGGGATGGGCAAGACGCTGGTTGCTCTTCTGTCGCGCCCTGATCGCCTTATGCTCCAAGGGTTGCCTTAAGCATCGCCTCCCCTTACTCCATTTTTACTAGCCCTTGCGCAACGGCTTCTGCATGGGAACCACCTGAACGGTTACGTCGCGAACCTCGTTGAGAAAGCGGTTCAGCACCGAGCCACGCAGGAGAATATCCCACCGCGAGCGAGCCGACTGGCCGAAAACCACGTGGGAGATATTCTCCTGCTGGGCAAAGCGGATAAGGGCGTCGGAGACGTTGCGGTCAGTGAGCGAAACCACCTTGGCGCCCAGATCCCGGGCCATGCGCTGGTACTCTTCGAGGCGGTGGTAGGCCTCCGGGTCGCCGTGGCCTTTGTCGTCCTCGGGGCGGGTAACATAAACGGCGTACCAGTTGGTGGCCAGGCGTCCGGCTATGCGAGAGCCCACGCGCAGCAGCCGTTCGCCACCCGGCCGGTTGCTGAGGCAGACCATGACCTTCTCGGGTATGGGCGCCTGTTCCAGTCCCTGGGTCCGGCGATACTCCGAGGCGCGGCTGCTCACTTGCTCGGCGGTGGTGCGCAGGGCCAGCTCGCGCAGCATGTTCAGGTTGCCCTTGCGGAAGAAGTTGGCCAGCGACTGCTCGACCTTTTCGGGGGCGTAGATCTTGCCCTGGCGAAGACGTGAGCGAAGCTCCTCGACCGTGATGTCGATGTTGACTACCTCGTTGGCGCGCTTGAGGAAGTTGTCGGGGATGGTCTCGCGGATGATGGTATTGGCGGAGCGGTTGACGGCGTCGTTCAGCGTCTCCAGGTGCTGGATGTTCACTGCGGTCATCACGTTGATGCCGGCATCCAGCAGCTCCAGCACGTCTTCGTAGCGCTTGCGATTCTTGCTGCCGGGAACGTTGGTGTGGGCCAGTTCGTCCACGATCACGATGTCGGGATGGCGGGCCAGGATGGCGTCCACGTCCATCTCTTTCAGATTGACGCCGCGATAGGCGATGACGCGCTGGGGCACGATCTCCAGGTCGCGAATCCTGTCCTCGGTTTCCTTGCGGCCGTGGCTCTCCACCAGGCCGATCACCACATCCACACCCTGCTGGTGTTTCATCAAGTAGGCATCGTTGAGCATGTGGTAGGTCTTGCCCACCCCAGGCGCCGCCCCGATGTAGATGCGCAGCCTGGCGGGTTCCGGCCTGCGTTCCAGTACGATCTCGGCCATGCTCAACCCACCTCGACGGTATGACGGACCGCTTCTACCGCCGCCACGGGAAGCGTAAACCGGAAGGTGGTTCCGGCACCCAGCCGGCTCTCGACGGCGATCTGGCCGCCCAGCGACTCGACCAGCCGCCGCACCAACGCCAGACCCAGGCCGGTGCCGCTCTCGGAGAATGGATTGAAGCGATCGAAGATGGTGCTCAGCCGCTCCGCCTCGATGCCGCGGCCAGTGTCGCGCACGGAGAACTGGACAAACTCCTTGACCTCCTCGGCGGCCAGCAGGATTTCGCCCTCGGGCGGCGTATAGCGAACCGCATTCGACAGCAGGTTGTCCAGGATGGTGCGCAATGCGCGGCGGTCGGCACGAACGGCAGCCAGATCGGCGTACGCCTGAATCTCCACGCGGATGTGCTTCTTGGCGGCCTCGTCGCAAAAGCGGTCGCGCGCCTCGGCCAGGGCTGCGAACGGGCGCAGCTGTTCGAATTTCAGTTCCCGCTTGCCAGTGTCCAGTTCAGCCACTTCGATCAGGTCGCTCATCAGATCGTCCAGCTTCTCCGACTCTTCGCCGGCCTCGGCCACCAGCTCGGCCTGCAGCGGGCGCAACTCCCCGCCAAAGCCCTGGCCCAGGGCATACAGCCCGCGGCGCAACCGCAGCAGCGGGTCGCGCAGCTTGCGGCTGGCCACAGTGATGAACTGGGTCTTGAAGCGGTCGGTGTCCTGCAGGCTGGTCACGTCTTCCAGCGTGGTCACGGTGCCCAGCAGCCGGCCCTCGGAGTCGCGCATGGGCGTGGTGCGCAGGCGATAGCTGCGCTCCCGGTTGCCGATGCGCATGGGCAGCATGGCCGCCTCGCCGTCGGCGGCCACCGCTGTCTGCATGGAGACGGCGTCGCGGATGGCGTTCAGAATCTTGTCTCCACCGGGGGCCTTGGCCAGCGCCATGCGGTCGCTGGCGGCGTCCCCCAGAAGCTCGGAAGCGGCTTGGTTCAACTTGAGGATGTGCCCCTTGCCGTCGGTTACGATGATGGGCTCGAAGATGGATTGCAGCACCGCGTCGGAGAGTTGGAACTCCATCTGTCGGCGGCCGGCCTCGGAGTCGCGCAGCTCGCGCAGCCGCACCGCGATCCGGTTCAACTCGATGGCCAGCAAGCCAAACTGGTCGCGGCTGCTCCACTCCACCCGATGTTCCAGGTTGCCCTCCGCGATTCGGCGGGCATCCCGGGCCAACATGCGGATGGGCCGCAGCACAAAATAGACGGTTCCCAGCTCGACAATCAGCGCCGCCACTATGAAGCCACAGGCCAACCCGGACTGCCCCGCCGCCTCCAAGGCGCGGTGCGTCAGAGCCACGAGGCCCACCGTGAGGCCGGCAAGCAGCACACAGCCGAGAATCAGCCGCTGAGAAAGGTTGAGCATGGCCCGGTCTCCGCGCCGGCAAGCGAATGGTCCAAGTGTTTGCAGTGTAGCCTGGGTCCCCGGTTGAAGAAAAGGCCAAATGGCTCATCCGGCTCCCTTTACCGTATCCCGCTGGATGGGTTTTTTTGGTTGCTTTCTCTAGAGCATCTCCGATGAAGCCGGCGTCTTGAAAGGGCGCGGCCGGATACTCACGGTGACGCGCCGCAAATGCAGTAAAATCAGCGCGGGCATTTGCCACTGAGGGAATTCTGAATCGCAGAAGGGCCTTCTTCAGAGATACCCTAGCATTGATCGGTCTTCCGCAGTGCGTATACTCATTCTGACTGCGCTTTGAAGCGAGAGAAAGAGCCACGAAATGACAAAACAAGAAAAGTCTGCGAAGGCCAGTGAAACGAAGAGTGCGGGAACCGCTGAACCGAAAAACGCAGCAGAGAAAAGGAAAGCTGCGGCGCCCAGGAAACCAAAGACCACCGAAGCAAAGAAGAAAGTAGCCGCAAGGCTCAAGGCGCGAAAGGTCCACAAGCCCAAGGCGAAGAAAGCCGCAAAGACGCTCCAGCCCGCCGCTGCCGCTGAGACGGCGCAACTGCTCAGCTCCGAGGTCGTCTTTCAGGGCCCGCTCTTCCGCGTACTCCACGACAAGCTGATCGAGCCCGGCGGCCGCGAGAGCGAACGCGACGTCGTTCGCCACAACGGCAGCGTGGTCGTACTGGCCATGGACAGATCCAAAGACAAGAAGGATCCCTGGATCGTCGTCGAGCGCCAGTATCGCCATGCCGCCCGGCAGTTTTTGTGGGAGCTGCCGGCCGGTAGGCTCGACGCTGGCGAAGACCCTCTCGCGGGCGCGCAGCGCGAACTCGCCGAAGAAACCGGTTACAGCGCAAAGAAATGGAAGCCGCTGTTCGAGTACTACCCCAGCCCCGGCTTTCTGGGTGAGTCCATGAAGGTCTTCGTGGCCGAAGGCCTGGTGGCGGGCGACGCTCATCCGGAGGAGGACGAGCAGATTGACTTTCGCCTGGTCAAGCTCTCAGAGCTGCTCAAGATGATCGAGAAGGGTGCTATCCTGGACGGCAAGACACTGGCCGGCGTGCTCCTGTTCGCGCGGCTCAATGCAGGCAAACGCAAGAAGTAGCGGCTAGATGGCGCAGGTATTTGCTTCGGGCGGGCATCCCGCCAGGTCCAGGTCTTCGGGGCCGGCCCCAAAGAAGCCGGGGGGGCGCGACAGGCTTTCGTCGTGAGGTGGAAGGCCCGTCTCATTCTGTGGGAGCCTTCGCTAAAAAATACTCCAACCTTTCTTCTCTTTTTCTCGTCATATAAATATCGGTGGGCGAGCCCTCGCTCATCGGATCCCCGCAAGACCCAAAGAAAGAAGGAGCCTGTGGCACAGTACAAAGGGAAGGTCAAGTGGTTCAACAACGCCAAGGGCTATGGATTCATCGGACGCGAAGACGGGCCGGATGTATTCGTCCACTACTCGTCGATTCAGTTGGATGGGTACAAAACGCTGAAAGAGGGCGATGACGTCGAGTTCGACATCGTCCAAGGTCAGAAAGGTCCCCAGGCGGATGCAGTGGTCCGCTTGAAGGACGCCGCCCATACCGCAGCCTAGCGGCGCGTAAGACTGGGCGTGACCGCGAGACCGCCGCCAGGCGGTTGCGATAAAGTGCGCCCAAATTTCGGTCATTCGTCACACCGCCGCCGACTTGCAAACCCCCTGTTCCCCGATCTCTGTTCTACTGTCTGCGGAGACCCGCGCAATGGACAACCCCACCATGGCCCGTCTGCTGGCCGAGACCGCCGATCTGCTGGAGATCGACGGCGGAGACGGCTTCCGCATCCGCAGCTATCGCCGCGCCGCCGAGGAGGCCGAACAAACCACAGTGGACCTAACGGCCGCCGCGCCCGAGACCGACCGTCTGCTGGAGATTCCCGGTATCGGCAAGGGCATGGCCGCCAACCTGCAGGCCATCGCCGCCACCGGCACGCTGCCCTTGCGCGAGGAACTGCTGGCCAAGTACGGCGCGGGCGTTCTGGAGCTTCTGAAACTACCCGGCATGGGCCCCAAGACTGTCGCGCTGCTGTGGTCCGCGGCGCAAATTGCCAGCATCGATCAGCTCGCCGAGGCCATCGAAGCGGGCCGCCTGGCCGGCCTTCCCCGCATGGGCGAAAAACAGATTGAGAAGCTGCGCAAGGGCATCGACGACTATCGCCGCAGCGCCGGCCGCTTCCGCATCGACGTGGCCGAAGACGCCGCCAGCCGCATCGCGGCCTATCTGTTGGCTTTCGATGGCGTTGAGAGGGTCGCTCCGGCCGGCTCCCTGCGCCGGGGCCGCGAAACCGTGGGCGATCTGGACCTCCTGGTTACAGGTGCGGCCTGCGCGCCCGAGCACACCGCCGCAGCGGTCGACTACGTGACAGCCTGCCCCGGCATCCACGACCTCATCGCCAAAGGCGAAAACAAGGTGAGCTTCCATCTTACGAACGGCCTGCAGGTGGACGTGCGCCTGCTGCCCTCGGCCTCCTATGGCGCGGCGCTGCAATACTTTACCGGCTCCAAGGCACATAATGTGGCGCTGCGGCAACGAGCCCTCAAGATGGGCTACACGTTGAGCGAGTGGGCGCTGGCTAGGCTCGACGACGATTCAACGGTTGCCGCTGCCACCGAGGAGGAGATCTACGCCGCCCTGGGCCTGGACTGGATTCCCCCCGAACTGCGCGAGAACCTGGGCGAGATCGAAGCCGCGGCGCGCCACGCCCTGCCCCGGCTGATCGAGCGAGCCGACCAGCGCGGCGACCTGCATATGCACACCGGCGCGAGCGACGGCCACAATACCATCGGCGAGATGGCCGAGGCCGCCCTGGCCTGCGGATACCGGTACATCGCCATCACCGACCACTCCAAGAACCTGGCCATGACCAACGGCCTGGACGAGAAACGCGCGCTTGAACAAATCGAGCGCGTTCGCGAGATAGACCGCCAGATGAAGGGCCGCATTCGCGTCTTCACCGGCATAGAGGTAGACATTCTGGCCGACGGCTCGCTGGACCTGGACGACGAGGTGCTGGCCGAGATGGAGGTGGTTATCGCCAGCGTCCACACCCGCTTCGAGCAGAGCCGCGAGGAGATGACCGCCCGGGTGCTGCGGGCCATCGAGAACCCTTGCGTGCGGATTCTGGGCCATCCCACCGGCCGGTTGCTCCTGCGCCGTGAGCCCTTCTCAATGGAGATGGGGACGGTTCTGCGCCGCGCCGCCGAGCTGGGCGTGGCCGTCGAGCACAATGCCGCCCCCGAGCGCCTCGACCTCAACGACCGCGACCTCCGTCTGGCCAAGGAGCTTGGCTGCCGCATCGTCATCAACTCGGATTCGCACGACGCGCGCAACCTGGGCAGGATGGACTACGGCCTCCGCCAACTCCGCCGCGCCTGGCTGGGGCCGGAAGATGTGTTGAACACGCTGGGAGCGGAGGAGTTTCTGGCCGCGCTGCGGCCGCGGGCGTAAGCGAGGAGGAAATACGCTGCTTCAGGTGCAAACGAGATTAATATCCCCTTGCTGTCATATACGAAATACATAGCCCACAATGAGCTTGTGGGGATAAGATAAGTCTGCTATGAGCCTACTGCATCAGGATGCCTCGGAAGAAATCGACGATGCCGCCCGCGGCGAGGAGTTTACCAAAGGTTCCAGCCACGTGGTCTGGGCCGGCTTGGCTGCGGCACTGCTGGTCACCGTGGCCGTCGCCGCCTATGTGATCGCAGGGCAAAAGCCTCCCATGGCCAGCGGAGAGATCGAGCAGGTGTGGGTCCACCCGCAGCACACAGAGACCTCGGGGTTCGACGCCAACGGCGCACCCATGCCCGTAGAGAGCTTCGACCAGATCTACGTCTTTTCCCTGGTCAAGCTGCACAACCAGAGCACGCAACCGCTTTTCCTGCACAACATCATGGCCAATATCAGGCTGGCGGACGGCATCCACTCCAGCTATGCGGCAACCGCGGGCGATTACGACCGTGTCTTTCTCGCCTACCCCTCGATGCCCGTGCCGCACGGCAAGGGGCTTCCCCTGGAGATGACCATCGACCCTGGCCAGACCGTCGAGGGGACCATCGTTTCGGCCTTCCGGATGGGCAAGCAACAGTGGGACACCGGCAAGGATCTAAACTTTACCTTTGCCTTCCAGTATCAACCGAGCCTGGTACTCGCGCCCCACAACGCGGTCATTGTCCAATAGAAGGCGGGGCGGGCGCACTCTTGGGAGCCGACAGATACCCGGTGATCGTCGAATTTTTTCCCCCGATGGAGTTCACCACGATCTCGAAGAGCAGCGGATCTTTGCCGCTATAAAACTGCAATGGCTCATTCACGTTCCTATCCTTCTTTTCGTACTGCTTGTCGTCGGAATACACCAACAGGGTGAACTTGCTCCTCTTGGCGTCGGCCTTCTTCAGTTCCAGGCTCACCGTGCCTACGGGCTTCCTCTCGCCCCTGACCAGCGTGAACTCGTAGTAGTTGCGGTCGCCCTTGTGCTTCAGGAGTTCCAGTTCATCGTGATTGCGCGCTATCAGGCTGGCGTGGCTGCTTAAATCCCCCTTCATCAAAGTCAACTGGCTGAGCGCGCTGGCCAGCTCGCTCTGCGTCTTGGCTACATCGGTCTTTACTCCGCCTACGTCAGTCTTCACGTCTGTGACTGCGCTGGAGACGGCCGTCACCTGCTGCGCTGTCTTCTTCTGGGCGTTTTCCAACTTCTGGGCGTCGGCTTCAACGCGCTGCTCGCGATCGGTGATCTCCTGGGCGCGAGCGTCCAACTGCTTCTGCGTCAATCCCAGCGATGCTTTCAGCTCGTCGGTGGCCACCTCCAGGCGGGCGTCGGTTTCGCGCAGCTTGGCCTGCAGTTGACTGTTCTGCTGCTTCGCCTCCGCCAGTTCACTTTGCTGGGTAGTCAGCCGGCCGCCAAGCGTGTAGCACCAGATCAGGCCGCCCAGCGCGGCCAATAGGGCCACGGCGAGCACTGCCATCAGCGCGCCGGAATAGGTCCTCGGGACATTGTCGAAGTCTTCACTCATTGGTTTCCCTCTTTTCTCTGGCGGCGTCCAGCGAACCGCTCCTCGAAAGCCTGTGCAATCTGCTCAAGCCTTGGTAATAGCGACGTTCCGTCCCGTTGGACGCCGTTACCAGGATTCTCTCTAAGGCATCTTTCGTGCCTTTGCTGGGTTCCAGCCTACAATATCCAAACTCCCCCAGAAGCCCTCCCGCGCACCTCCGGGGGGAACCTCCCGAATATATCGCAAAAAACGGAGAGTGTGCAGAAAATACTGCCTGTTCCCTTCGGTGCGTGCCTCCTGAACACCGTCCCGGACCGAGCCTTGGACCCGTTTCAGACACCGTTGTCCCGCACTCCGTGACAACCGGGGAATCGCTACGTTATAAACATCTTTACTGCATTTTCAGGCGCCGGGCCCGTTTTCGACACCGGGATCCCCAGCGATAGGTCTTCATCGCTGGGGTGGAAGACCGGGGTCCCCAGCCCGCCGCGGCGGGGTCTTCGTCTTGGGGTGGTAGCGATGCCCCGACCCTGGAGGGTGCCCCGGCACCCACTTCGTCGCAGGGGTGTAAGGCCGGGAGATCCGCCGCAACCGCCAAGTTAACATTAGGAAGGGGAGATCCGAAAGCTATGACGACCGCTGTCGCTGGGAAGGGTCTGGAAGGAATCGTTGCGGCCAACTCCGGGATCTGCTGGATCGACGGAGAAGCGGGCGTACTGGCTTATCGCGGCATCGACATTCACGAACTGGCCGAGAACTCGACCTTCGAGGAGACCACCTACCTGCTCTGGAACGGCATCCTGCCCAACGAGTTCGCGCTGCGCGAGTTTCACTCCCAGCTATCGCTGGCCAGGGGGCTCGACTTCCGCATCGTCGACCTGCTGCGCGGCATTCCCGCCTCGGCCACGCCCATGGAGGTGCTGCGCACCGCCGTCTCCGCGCTCAGCTTTTACGACGCCGACGAGAAGGACAACTCCCACGACGCCAACGTGCGCAAGTGCTACCATCTGACCGCGCAGATGGCCATGATCGTGGCCATTTACGACCGCCTGCGCAAGGGCCTCGAGGTGGTGCCGCCCGACCGCTCGCTCAACCACGCCGCCAATTTTCTCTGGATGCTGAATGGGGTCAGACCCTCGGAAACGGCCGTCAAGACGCTGGACATGGCGCTGGTGTTGCACGCCGAACACGAGTTGAACGCCTCCACCTTTGCCGCCCGCGTCATCGCCGCCACGCTGTCCGACGTCCACTCGGCCATCACCGGCGCCATCGGCGCGCTGAAAGGCCCGCTCCACGGCGGCGCCAATGAGGGCGTCATGCGCATGCTCTACGCCATCGACAAGGCCGGCGCCGACCCGGTGGAATACGTCAAGGGCATGCTGGCCGCGCGGCAGAAGATCTCCGGCTTCGGCCACCGCGTATACAAGACCGAGGACCCCCGCGCCACCCACCTGCGCAAGATGAGCGAGCAGCTCGGCAAGGACGCCGGGGTGCCCAAGTGGTACGAAATGTCCCGGGCCATCGAACTCTACATCAACTCCGACAAGAAGCTGAACGCCAACGTCGATTTCTACTCCGCCTCCACCTACGCCACCCTGGGCATCGACATCGACCTCTATACGCCCATCTTCGCCATCAGCCGCATCGCCGGCTGGGGCGCCCACGTTATCGAGCAGTTGGACGACAACCGCCTCATCCGCCCGCGCGCCGAGTACATCGGCCCCGTCTACCCCGCCCACTGGATTCCCATGGACGAGCGCCCGTAAGATTCGCGCTCCGCGTAACTGCCTCGCGCTTCCCCGGTCTAAAGGGAAGGAGAATTCGCATGAAAGCCAGGTTCGTCTTCATCCTGTTCTGCGTTTGTGCGATCACGGGCGGTACCGCCGCATCCGGTCAACAGGTTTACCCGGTTCAGGGTCCGCTGGCGGCGCAGGCTCCTCCGCCGGATATCCGCGGCCGCAACGGATGAAATCGGCGGTAAACTGGAATCGGATTGAGGGAGAAAGCCGCCATGAGGCCGTCCGAGATATTGCCGCAGCATCGGGAGACGATCCGCCGGCTTGTGCTTGAGGCGGGGATGGCGAATCCGCGCGTCTTCGGCTCGGTGCTGCATGGCGAGGATCGCGAGGATAGCGACCTGGATATTCTGGTCGATCCCGCGCCGAGGGCCAGTCTGCTCGCCATGGAGAAACTCCAGGCCCAACTGGAGAAGGCCACTGGCGTCAAGATCGATCTCCGCACGCCAGAAGAGATTCATCAACGCTTCCGCGGAAAGGTTCTTACCGAGGCCGCCGCGCTGTGAGCAAAGAAGATCTCACCGCCAAAGACTTCCTCCAGCATATCCTGGAGGCCGCCGATCGTGTCCTTCGTTACACCAAGGGCATGGGCCGCAAGGAGTTCTCCGCCGATACGATGGTCCAGGACGCCGTGATTCGCAACGTGGAGATCATCGGTGAAGCCGCCAACAACCTGTTGGAAGTCGCTCCCGGCATTGGCGACAGGTATCCGTCGATTACCTTTGTCCAGATTCGCGGAATGAGAAACCGGGTGGCGCACGGCTATTTTGCTGTGAGTCTCTCCATGATCTGGGATACCGTGCAGGTGGACATTCCGGAGCTACGGCAGCAGATTGCGAAGGTGCTCGATGAACTGTATGAGGAGAAGTAAAGTGGAAGAGCAAGAGCGTCAACAAGCCGAGGTCCAGCCAGAGCCGGAACTGCTCTATCACTACACCGATCAAAATGGGCTGCTTGGCATTATTGAGAAGCAAGAATTCTGGGCGACAGATGTGCGTTTCCTCAACGATATGGAAGAGTTTGAGGCCGGACTTAAGATCGCTGTAGCAATGGCCGAGCAAGCCTATTCCGAGTTCGGAGAGGCTGGTCGAATTCCCGTGGCCTACATCGAGAGTGAGCTCCGCTTCTCTTTCTCTGAACGGCCAATCTTTAGCATCTCGTTCGCCGGCCCACTAAAGAGGAAAGAGGCATTGTTCGCTTCGATTGACGATCCTGGCGACCGTTTGAATATGTGGCGCGGTTATTCCTGGAACGGACCCGCTTATTCGATAGGGCTGTCGCGAGAAGGAAATACCACCGACACCGAGGGTGTCGATTTATATTTACAGGAATGTTCCTATCTAAAAGATACCAAGGAGAAGTACCTAACGGAGATTCTCAACGGCCTTGGTGATGTCCTTAATGAATGTATTGGGAAGAGAATCGAGCGAGTAGGAAATGGCACACCTATTGACGATGCGGTGGATGAGGCGCGAGGCGAGCTTAGGAAGGGGTTCTCGAGGATCCTGCCGGACCTAAAGTCACAGCTGGCAGCCTGCAAGCATGAAGGCTTTTGGGAGGAACGCGAATGGCGGATTACGGTTTGTCCCCCGCAAAATGACAAACGTGTGTTTTATAAATCAGGACGTTTCGGTATAACTCCACGCTTTCCCATTAGACTGCGCGACTCGGACGGGTCGCTCCCAATAACGCGGATCGTCGTTGGCCCAAGCCCACACATAACTGATTCGATTGAATCCTTGAATGGTTTCTTGAAACGTAATGGGTACTCTCACGTGCAGGTATCAGCCTCCAAAATCCCCTACCGCAACTGGTGAAACGGCGAGCCTCAACGAGCGAATCTGAAATCCCGCTCACCGCGCGCTTTCAATCTGCCGCGAGATCCAACGGCTGAGGCTTACGCCCTCGACTGCCGCGCGCAGAGCCGCTTTGCGGTGCAACTCCGGTTCGGTGCGCACCAGAATCTTGCCGTTAAAGGGGCGGTCGGGCTGTTGGCCGGTCTCGGCGCAAAGCTCCAGGTAGCTGTCGATGCTCTCGCGGAAGGCGCGCTCCAGTTCCGCGGCTGTTCTTCCCTCAAAATGAATCACATCCCGAAGCCCGGCGACCGTGCCGGAGAAGGTCTTGTCCTCCGGATCGAAGTCGATTGGCCCGGCGGTATAACCCTTGTATTCCATCATGGCTTCACCCCCGCATTCGTGAGAAACTGGCGAACTGCATCGACCGCGCCTTTTTTGGTGTCGGGCCGAGGGTGCGGACGGTGAAAGACGGCGGTCACTCCGTTCAATCTTGCCGCTACCCTGCTACCCTCGCGCTCCGTTACCTCGCCACCCAAAGCTCGAATCAGCGATTCAATCGCGGACCAGCGGATGTTCGCTTTGGTTGGACGGACAAAAATGTCATTCAACGTGGCCTGTCGTGCCCTGTTCATGGCAAAGGAAACCCGGCCTTTCTGGTCCCAGCGCACCGAGAGTATGATAACACATACCGCTATCGCTTGACTGGGAGCGCTACCGGCAACCGGTAAATCTGCTTTCGCGGTACACTAGACCCTGGCAGGAGGACCGGGCGGTCGCTGCCGGAGGCTTCGCGCAAGCGAGCCCGCCGGGGGAGGAAAGTCCGAACTCCGCAGGGCAGTGTGCCGGATAACGTCCGGGACGCGAGCTTCAAGGCTCGTGGACGGCCAGTGCCACAGAAAATATACCGCCTCGGCTACCCCTCGCTTGTCTTTCGAGGCAGGGTGAGGGCATCCGGAGACTCCGCTCAGGTCCGCCTGGACGGTAAGTCCTCCCGCCGGGGTAAGGGTGAAATGGTGCGGCAAGAGCGCACCGCTCCGGCGGTAACGCCGGGGGCAGGGTAAACCCCACACGGAGCAAGACCAAATAGGGAGGGAAGCGGCCGCCAAAGAGCCAGGCGGCGCTGCGCATCGGCCCGATGCGCCCAGGCGGCTCGAGCGATTGCCGAAACCTCCGGGTAGGTCGCTGTTGAACGTCCGCGGCGACGCGGCGTCTAGAGGAATGACCGCACACGACAGAATTCGGCTTACAGGTCCTTTTGCCGATTGTTCTTGTCGCTCCAAGACAGCCCCGGCCGGGAAAGTTCCCTGCCGGGGCTGACCATTTGGGGCGGCCAACCCATCTCCGCTACTATCGATTCATGCTGCGTGTGAAGCTGTTGGATGAGAACGCCCAGTTGCCGGTGGTGGCGCACCCCGGCGAGGATCTGGGCTACGACCTGTTTGCGCTGGAAGCCACGCTCCTGCCTCCCCACACCACGGTCAAGGTGCGCACCGGCATCGCCGCCGAGGCGCGTCATCCGGCCACCGGCGCTCCGCTGGGCCTGCTGGTGCGCGACCGCTCGTCGATGGCGGCGCGTGGCGTTGCCACCACCGCCGGAGTCATCGACGCCGGTTACCGCGGCGAGATTCTGGTGCTCATGACCAACCTGGGCCAGGCAGCCGTCGAACTCAAGGCCGGCGAAAAGATCGCCCAGATGGTTCCCGTCCCCGTGCTCACTGGAGCCGTCGAGCAGGTGGAGAGCCTGGAAGACTCCGCCCGCGCGGAGAAAGGGTTTGGCAGTTCCGGCCGGTAGCGCGACACGCGAACAACCCGCCCCCGGCCCCTCTTTGCGCCGATTCTAGGCAGCCTCTGGAACCGTCTCGCGCAAGTCTGCGTAATCAACTAGGGGGCAAACCAGCCCCCAAAGGCAAGACAGCCCCGGCCGCGCCGGAACCCGGAACGCAGCCTGAACGGCCTCTGCTCCGTCCATAGGAGTAGCCATCCCGGAATTGCGGCTGGCGGAGATTGCGTGCACTGTGGGGGTCCGGCCAGGAACTTCGATGCGCGCCCAGGGATGGCCGGCGCCGGGCGCACCATCCTTTCGCCTTGGTTGGCGGAAGGGCGGGAAACCAATCCGATTCGAGCACGGCGAAGGCAAGCGGAACCATGCTATTCAGTGAGGCATTCAAACTCGCGCTGCAATCCCTCTGGGCCAACAAGCTGCGCACCATCCTCACGCTTCTTGGCGTGGTGATGGGCGTGGCCTCGGTCATCATGGTCATTACCCTGGTGAATGGCGCCAACCGGTATGTGACCACCAAGCTCATCAGCCATGGGGCCGACGTCTTTACGGTGCAGCAGATGCCCGGCGTCATCTTCTCCGCCGAGGAGTACTTCCGCTATCAGAAGCGCAAGAAGCTGCGCAACGAAGACTATGAGGCAATCCGGGACAGTTGCACGGCGTGCGGCGAGGTGGGCGTGCGGCTGGACCGCAGCGCCACAGTGAATTACAACGGCCACTCCAGCTCCGATACCGACATGCGCGGCATCACCTGGACCATGGTCTCGCTGGACAACCTGGACATTGCGCTGGGCCGGGGCTTTACCCAGGCCGACGACGATAAGGCGACCCACAACGTGATCGTGGGTTACGACATTGTGGACAACCTGCTGGGCGACGGCGACCCCATCGGCAAGGAGATCCGCGTCGGCGGCATCCCGTTCACCATCGTGGGGGTGGGCGACCGCCAGGGCAAGATGCTGGGCCAGTCGATGGACAACTGGGTGGCCGT
>Ga0326727_10004048_pt1 | contig 45094 bp, 44 predicted proteins | sample MB2enrmetagenome_FD_207643 | JGI IMG/M metagenome (GOLD analysis project Ga0326727, IMG submission 207643) | Lab enriched peat soil microbial communities from McLean, Ithaca, NY, United States - MB29MY | ecosystem: Environmental > Terrestrial > Soil > Wetlands > Peat | place: USA: New York... | reverse complement strand
CCGATTTCGCTGGCCGATTATAAGGGCAAGCCGGTGCTGCTCGGGTTTATTCTCACTACTTGCCCGCATTGCCAGCACGCCGTGGAACTGTTGAACAAATTGCAGCCGGAATACGCGCCGCGCGGGCTCCGGATCCTGGCCTCGGCCATCGACCAGGACGCGCCGGCCGCGGTGCCCTTGTTCGTCAAGAATATGCATCCGCTATTTCCGGTTGGCTTTGCCGATCCTGTTGCCACGCTGAACTTCGCCGGTTACGCGCTCACCCGTCTGCCCCACATGCCGGTTCTGCTGTTCATCGACCGCCAGGGCACGGTGCGGGAACAACACGACGGCGCCGAGCCGGTTTACTTCGGCGATACAGAGGAACAGCATTTGCGTAAGTCGATCGACGCGCTGCTGGCGCCATCGAAACCGGCGGCCAAGAAAGCATCGGCCGCATCTCAAAAGGCGCACTGAGCGTCGGGTCCATTTTTGGCGGTTTATGCAGCGGCGCCGCTCAACCGAAGAACCGCTCTCTCTGGTCGCGGCTCCGATAGGCCCTGCGACGCGGCACGCACGAGTGCGTGCGCCACATCGCAGGCTATTCCGCCGCGGTGCGGCGCAGTGCTCGAAGGTCGATGCCGAGCGCCTGGCATTTCTTGTAGAGATGGCTGCGCTCCAGGCCGAGCGCCTTGGCGGTGTCGGTCATGCGCTGGCCGTGGCGCTTCAATTCACCCAGGATCTGGTCGCGCTCGAAACCGTCCACACGCTGCGCCAGCGTACGGCCAGCCGATGGTGAAGCGACGGAAGGAGCATCCGCGGTTTCGGGCAGGGCCAGGCGCGCGGCCGCGGCGTCCACCGGGCCATCGGCTAGCAGCAGCAACCGCTCCACCACGTTGCGCAGCTCGCGGACGTTGCCCGGCCAGCGGTAGCGAACCAGCTCCGCAATCGCCTCCGGCGTCAGCGGTTTCGGTTTCCAGCCGTTGATTTCGGCCACCTGCCGGGCGAAATGCTCGGCCAGCGGCTGTATATCCTCGGTGCGCTCGCGCAAGGGCGGCAGCGTCAGCGGGTAAACATAGATGCGATGATACAAATCCTGGCGGAAGGCGCCCTTGGCAACTAACTCGTCGAGGTTACGATGGGTCGCCACGATCACACGCACGTCGACCGGAATGGCGCGGTCGCCGCCCACCCGCTCCACCTGCCGCTCTTCCAGCACGCGCAGCAGCTTGGCCTGCATCACCAGCGGCATGTCGCCGATTTCATCCAGGAACAGCGTGCCGTGATGGGCCTGCTCGAACTTGCCGAGATGGCGCGTGGCGGCTCCGGTGAACGAACCCTTTTCGTGGCCGAAGAGCTCGCTTTCGATCAGCTCGCCCGGTACGGCGGCGCAGTTGAGGGTGACGAACGGGCCCGCGCTGCGCTGGCTGCGGTCGTGCAGGGCGCGGGCGATCAGCTCCTTGCCGGTGCCGGTTTCGCCAAGGATGCAGACGCGCGTTTCGCTCGATGCGACGCGATCCACCTGTGCCATCACGCGGCGCATGGCTTCGCCCGCGTGCACGATCTCGTGCTTGCCCACGCGGTGGCGCAGATCGCGGTTCTCTTCCTCGAGGCGCTTCAGCCGAAGCACGTTGTCGACAGTGAGCAGGAGCTTGTCGGTGGAAAGCGGTTTTTCCAGGAAATCGATGGCGCCCAGGCGCGTGGCGCGCACCGCCATTTCGATATTGGCCTGCCCGGAAATCATCACCACCGGCAGCGCGATGCCGGCCGCGCGCAAGTCTTCGAGCAGCGCCAGGCCGTCCTTGCCCGGCATCACCACGTCGGACATCATCAGATCGAAGGGCTGCGATCTCGCCAGCTCGAGCGCGCGCGCGGCGTTATCGCACACGGTGGCTTCGTGGCCGGCCAGTCGAAACGCGCGCGAGAGGGATGCCAGAGTGTTGGCATCGTCATCGACAATCAATAAGTGAGCCAAATCTGAGGTTAGCCTAAGTCGATGCGAAAGGTGGTGCCCTTGCCGGGCTGGCTCTCCACCGAAACGCGGCCGTGGTGATCGCTGACCACCGATTGCACGATGGCCAGGCCCAGGCCGGTGCCGTGCGTTTTGGTGGTGTAGTAAGGCGTGAACAAGCGCTCGCATTCCTCCTGGCTGAGGCCTTTGCCAGAATCGGAAATCTCCAGGCGCGCGCCTGCGCCCTGCGGCATGGTGCGCACGGTCAGCGCGCCGCCCTCCGGCATGGCATCGATGGCGTTCAGCACCAGGTTGCGCAGCGCCCGCGCGATCTGTTCCGGATCGGCGGACACGGTGGGCAGGTCCGGCGCCAGCTCCGCCCGCGCCGTCACATGCGCCTGGGCGAACTGCGCCTCAAACAGCTTCATGGTATCCGCGGCCAGCGCGTTCAGATTCACCGGCTGCATTTCCGGCGCGGGCATTTTGGCGAAATCGGAAAAGCGGGCGATGATTTGCTTGAGATTGGCGAGCTCCGCCAGCAGCGTGCGGCTGCCTTCGCGGAAGACTTCGTCGAACTCGGCTGGATGGCTCTCGCGCGCGCGCTGCATGTTTTCGACGGTGATTTGCAGAGGGAAGAGCGGATTCTTGAGCTCGTGCGCCAGGCGGCGAGCCAGCTCGCGCCAGGCAGCCACACGCTCGGTCTGCACCAGGCGCTGGCGCTGCTCCACCAGCTCATGCGTCATGCGGTTGAAGGCCTGCGCCAGTTGCCCGACCTCGTCGCGCGAGGTCACCTCCACCGTAGCGTCCCAGTTTCCAGCGGCCACCTGGCCGGCGCTCTCGGCGAGCCGCCGCACCGGGCGGGTGACGCGCGCGGTCGCCCAGGCTGCCATCAGTATACCGGTGAGGATGGCGCCCGCCGCCACCCACGCGCCGTTGCGGCCGAGCGAATTCTCCAGCTCCACCAACTCGCGGCGCGAGCTCGAGATCAGCAGCACGGCTAACAGGTTGTCTTCGATGCCCGCGAGCGGCAGCGCGTGCACGGTTTCCGCCTCGGCGCCGCTGCCCAGGGTGGCCACGCGCGGGCGCCGCTCGCGGATCACCCGCTCGATCAACGGCTGGAACTCCTGTGCGTCGGCCGCCTGATCGGTGGTTCCGGCCAGCAGGTGCGGCGCAAACTGCGGTTCCAGGTTGCGATACATCAGCACGCGCATACCCGCGGGCAGCACCAGCGTAGACAGGAAATCCCGATCGAGCTGCTGGCCACCCGCCACGTACAATTGCCGGCCACCGGCATTCACCGTTTCCACCGCCGCCAGTGCCAGTGTGAAACCGTCCGGCAGCTCTTCGCGCCGGAGGAATGCCACGCCCGGCTTCCACGCCGGCGCCGCGGTCAGCCAATCTTCCACATACCCGAAGCGCACCGGCCATTCCGCGGAAGAGACGATGGCGCCATCGCCAGAAACCAGTTCGAGCAGCCCCAGCCCGTGTGCGCGCGCCATGGCGGAAGCTTCGTTGTAATCAGCGGAGTTATCCGAGGAGATGGCGACGTTGACGGCGGCATCGGAAAGTGCGATATCTCTCACCGCGCGCACGATCTCCTGGCCGCGCCGGTCGAACTCGCGCTGGAACTGCGCCACCAGGAAGTCGGCGCGCTGGCCCTCCAGGCGCTCGAAGGCTTTGCGCGTGGCGCGCGTGACCAACCACTCCACCATCCCCACGGAGGCCACCACCGATAGCGTGTAGACCACCAGCAGGCGGGTGCGGAACGTCACGGCCGGCCGCTTTCCAGCCACACGTTTTCCAGCCGCCACTCGCCCAGCGGCGAGATGCCGGCGCCGCCCTTGACGCGCGCCGCCACGCCGTACACATCCGCCAGGTGAAACAGCGGAACCACGCGGAATCCATCGAGCAGTGCGCGCTCGGCGTTGTAGAGCGCATCGGGCGAATCGGTGCGTCCTGGCGCCGCCAGACCCAACGTGGCGGCAATGGCGGCCAGCGCGCGCGGCGGATCGGCCGAGGCGATGCGCACCTCCAGCAGGCGCACATCGGCAGCGCCGGCTTGCGGAGTCAAGGAGACTGACAGCCCGGCATCGCGCGCGTTGAGTGCGATGCGCTCCGCGATCGGCCGCAGGGCCGGATCTTCCACGCCGATCGAGAAGCTGCGCGCCTGCGCCGGAAGAGCCGCAGCCAGTTCGCGCGCTTTGGCGGTGTCGGAAGCCGCGTTGAACACGAACGCGAAGCCCGAGAGCCATTGCGGCAGCAGTGCGCCCGAAATCTCGCCCTGCCGTTGCAGCAGCACGTTGAAAATGGCCGCGCGGTCCACCGCCAGCGCCAGCGCTTCCCGCACGCGTGGGTCGTCCACCCGCGCGCCGAAATGGAGCAGCATCACGCGCACCGGTTGCGATACCCAGGTACGGCGGCCGGCGGGCTGGCGCCTGGCTTCGCTGGGAGGGATTTCGATCATCTCGGCTTTGCCGACGTCGAGATCGATGGCCTGCTCGCGCGGCGGACGCCCCAGTTCTACCTCGACTGCGTCCAGAAATGGCCGTCCGCCGGGCGCCTTTTCATCCGCGGCGTAGGCCGCGCGGCGGCCCGCTTCCCAGCGCGTGATGGAAAACGCAGGCGCCAGATCCGGCATTCCCGGCCCGAGCTGCGGCGGATCGGCAGTCTCGATGGAAGCGTGAATCTCAATTCGCAGCGTGCCGCCGTAGCGCGGCCGCGTGGCGGCGTGGGCCGTGAGTGCAAGCGCGCAGAGGAGAAAGAGGGAGGCCGCGATGCGGTGCATGGTTGGGTTGACAGGCGAAAGCGCCTGTCCCACGCCGCACCCGAATAGCGCGCAGCAAGGTGGGGCAGGCGCTTCCGCCTGCCAACCGCAATCGAGCTGCCGAACCCGGCTCGTCAGTGGCCGCGATAGAGCGCGCCCGCTAGCGGGCGTTGGCAAGCTGAAGCATGCCCCACCAAGCAGGGTGTCGCATCGCGTCCGCTTCACTTTAGGATCCGCACTCGAGCGTAACCACATAGGCTTCGTATCTGCCGCTGGCCAGATTGTGAGCGACGGCGAGCGCCGAATCCGTCCCGGCGGTCCACAGCGCCGTCACCGGGCCGGGGAACAGGATCGGCGCCGTGAGCGGGCCGGCCGTCCGGTCCGCTAGCGCCCAGGATTGAATGGCGTCCGGCTCGTTGCCGTCGCTGGCGCGCGTGGCGAGCACTTGGGTTGCCGCGCCGCATCGTCCGTCGATGCCGGCCAGATCACTGCCCCACGCCGGTAGCGGCCCGAGCGCATTGAAATTGTTGTCGAACAGCTCCGCGTGGCCGTCCGCCAGAGCCAGCAGCCAGTAAGTGGACGCGCGATCCTCCACCGCGGCCGCGGAAAAGAATGGCGGCGCCGAGCGCGCCCCGCCCGTCGGCGTCACTACTCGTCCATCGAAATAGTTCCGCCCCGGCGCAAAATTGGCGGCCAACGGCGCGCGGCTGCCGGATGCGAGCATCCACGGCTGGTCGCCTGGCCGGCAGTCCACACTCAACGCCGGTTCGATCGAGCCCTGGCATGAGAGGCCGGGAAGCGACACTTCGAAGCGCGGCGCGGTCAAGCGCAGCCGGCCGCGCAAATCGCGAGGCCACGGGCCCGGCGCCGTCAAACGGACCGTCTGGCGCGGTTCCCAACGATCCACGGACCGAGCCAGCAGCGTGATCCGCGAAGGCGCCAGCACCAGCATGGCGTCGCCCGAAATCGCCACGTCCAGAATCTGTTCTTCCTGCTCCCAGACCAGCTTCTTCTGCAGGCCCACGCCGGCCAGCGCCGGCTGTCCCGCGGCCGCGCGCTTCCAGGCGGCGATCCACACCGTCCGCTCGTCGCCTTTGCGCGCTTCTTCCACCAGCAGATAGTCGGTCGCGTTTTCGCTCAGCGTCAGCGAGACTTCCATCGCCGCCGCGCCTTGCCCCGCATGCCCGCCCGCTTGCCGCAGCAGATTCTCGAATGTCACACGCAGGCGGGCCACGTCGGCCGAGTCGAGCGACGATGCGTTGCGGCACGCGATCGAAACCGGCGTGCCCGCGCCCGCCGCGAGCGCCGTCTTGGCCGCCAGTTCGCGCACCGCGCCGTCCAGGTTCTCAGCCGCACTGGCCGCCGGCGCCCACAGCAGAAGCGCGGCCCACGCCGCGCGCCTCGCATTCACGGCTGCGATCATAGCACATCGCGATTGCGGCTCCCGTCGATCACGCGGATGATGCCGCGCAGGCAGCCCCGCGCCACGAAGAACGAAAGCGGCAGCGAGACGACCGCCATCACGATACATCCAAAAACGTTGTCCATGGTTTCCTCCGTAATCGCGTCTCTGCTTTACAACGTGCCCGCCGCCGCCACCGCGAAGATCTGCGCGGTCTCCGGCGTGGCCGCGTCGTACAGTTCCACCGCATCGCCCACCGCGACCATCTCGAACAATTGCTCCACATCGTGGTTTCGCATGCGTATGCAGCCGTGCGATGCGTTGTGGCCGATGGAAGACGGGTTGTTGGTACCGTGAATGCCATATCCCTTGACGCTCAAGCCGAGCCATCGCGTGCCCAGCGGATTGGATTTGCCGGGCGGGACGATGCGGCCTTTTCCGTACCACGTAGGATCGGGGATGCGCTCGACGATTTTGAAAGCACCCGCCGGGCTGGGGCTCTTCGGCGCGCCCACCGCGGTCGGGAAGACGCGCAGCACGCGCCCCGCTTCCATCACCGCCAGCTTGCGGTCCGGAATGCTGACGACGATGCGGCGCGCCGGCTGCTGCTTTTCCTGAGCCAGCGCTTCCGCCGCGACCATCAGCATGACTCCAGTTAGTGTCGCCAGCCTCCTGATTTGCTCTTCCGTCTTGCGCATCTATCGATCCTCCGTACGCGCACTCATGGTGCAGCCCGGTGGCCGAAAGCTAACTGATTGAAAAGGGGGTGCTTGCCGGTCAAGCCGCCGTGTCACATCCAACACGCGTGTAAAAAGCTGTACGCAAAACCTGTTGCCCGATGGCCGAAAACCACCGCGCCGGTGGAGGGCAGCCAACGAAAACACAGCCGACTCCTCATGTTTCAATGACTTGCGGGTGGCACGCGGCTTGCACTAACCGAGGGCGTGAGCCGCTTCGAAGAAGGCGGAACAAAGGGAATCCAAGGAGGAGTTATGAAAACGAAATTGCTTGCCGTGTTGCTTCTGGCCTGTGCCAGCGCGTTTGCCGCGCCGCGCGTGTTCGTCGGCGTCGGGTTCGGCTATCACCCCGTGTACCCGTACCGTGCGTACGTCGCCGCCCCAGTGGTCGCCTACGCCGCGCCCGTCCCCGCTTACTACGCGCCGCCTGTTCCGGGTCCCGGCTTCGTGTGGATCGCCGGCTGGGGAGGCCACGCCGGTTACTGGGCTCGCCGGCCCTTTGTGGGCGCGGGTTGGGTAGGCCCACGGTATTTCGGCGGCCGCTACTACGCCGGTCACTGGCGCCGGTAACGACGCAAGAGTTTCAATCGCTCGGAGGGGGCCGGTGGCGAAGCATGCCGCCGGCTTTTCTTGTTGGGATCGAGAGAATCGGGCCGCCAGTTCCAGACTCGGCAAGAGACTTGCTCCGTCCGCGGCCACGCGCTAGCATTCGACAGTGGGAAGAGCGATCAGTGGCGGACGACGAATATGAGCAAATGGCGCGCAAGAGCCCTCGACCTGTTCCCAGATATGCGCGCGGAGATTGAATCCACCGAATCGGTCGGGAGCCTGTGGATTGAGCTAATCAGTCGCTTCCACGGCCACTACAGCTCTGAGATTGAGGATGCCCCAACGAACTCCCCAGCTCTAGTTCGTGCCACCTGCCTCTACGCGATCTGGTGCGATAGATCAGAGTCATCGACCACACAAGAAGCGGCCCGGATCGAATTCTATGAGGACCTGCCGACGTTCGCCTTGCAGTGTACCCGCCTCAACCGCCAGAGACTTATTCGAGACCTTGTGGCGAACCTAGGAACCGAAGAGATCGCGAAGATGGGGGTAAGCTTGGGGGCGGCCGACCTTGAGAGATTCCAGGCGGAAGCTCGAAGCGCGGACGGCGACCGCCGTCGGCGCTCACAGAAGCGATGATCAGGTGACCTCGGTCGGTCGTCACCGGCTATTGAAATTCGGCGGTGCACCGCGCCGGCAACATTTGCACAAATAGTACGGTGCCCCCGCTAAAATGAAAGGGTGCCGCGGACCAAGCTAACGCCATCGACCGTCGATTTCACCAGCCCTGTATTCCTGAAGCGGTTCCATGCCGCCGCGAAGTCCTTCACGCTCCGCGCCACCCGGTCAAAGCAGACAGCGACCAGAGCTCTCGTAGCCGAGGGAATCTACACCACCAAAAGCAAGCTCACCAGGAACTACCGTTAGTCACTCGGTGCACCGACCCAGATAAAGAGCTTATTCGGGCCCTCGCGCGACGCCTCAGGCCCCCCGTTCCCCCATGCTAAAATCAAACCGAAATCACTCAAGAGGTTCCGCGATGTCCCAGGAGACGGATCTTTCCCGTCGCGATTTATTGAAAACGGCCGGCGCGGTCGCGGCCGTGGCCGCGGCCATTGAAGGCGCGCCGGCTACCCAGACTGTGAAAGCCGCCAACGACCAGGTGCAATATGGCATGATCGGCACCGGCAGCCGCGGCAGCTACCTGCTCAAGCACCTCAAGAACATCTCGAGCGGGCGCTGCATGGCGCTGTGCGACCTGCAACAGACCGCGCTCGACCACGGCGTCGCGACCATCGGCAATAACCCAGCGACTTACAAGGACTACCGCGAGCTGCTGGACCGCAAGGATCTCGACGCGGTCTTCGTCATCACCCCACTGTACGTACACTATCCGCTGACGCGGGACGTGCTGTTGAGCGGCCGGCACGTCTTCTGCGAGAAGTGCCTGGTGTTCAAGCCGGATGAGGTGCACGCGCTGCGCGCGCTCTCCAATTCGCGGCCGAAACAAGTCATGCAGACGGGTTTGCAGCGGCGCTACAGCCAGTTCTACCAGATGGTGAAGGACATGGTGGACAAGCGAATCCTGGGCGACGTGCATCACATTCACGCGCAGTGGCATCGCAACATGATCAACAAGCCCAGCACGCTGTGGACGATGAAGCCGGGCGGCCCTTCCAACGTGTATAACTGGCGTATGTTCCGGCAATTCTCCGGCGGCCTGCCCGCCGAGCTGACTTCGCACCAGGTGGATATCGCCGATTGGATGCTCGGTTCCGAGCCGGAGTTTGTGATGGGCCTGGGCAGCCTGGACACGATGAAAGACGGCCGCGACGTCTACGACAACATCCAGTTGATCTACCGCTATCCCAACGGACAGAAGCTCACTTACTCCTCCATCAGCACCAACCAGTTTCTGCCCTGCTTCAACGGCACGCGCCCGGAGATGGGTGAGATCATCATGGGCACCGACGGCACCATCGAGATCACCGTGGGTGACGACCTGCACATGCCGGTGGCCTGGTGGTATCGCGAGCCGCCCAAGGCTTCGATCGTCGCAAAGGCCAGTGACAAGCAGCAGCCATTCGTGGCCGGCGCCACCATGATCGCTTCCGGCGGCGCCAACGGCCCGATTCCGCTGCTGACCGGCGACCTGGCTTTCGACGGCAAGGAGAGCTTCCTCGAGCGCGAAGTCAAGTGGGCCCGCCGCTGGTTGTATGCGAAAGGTATTTTCGTGCAGGAAGAATCGCGCAACCCGGTGGATGTGGAACTGGAAAGCTTCTTCCGGAATTGCCGCGATGGCGGCCGCCCGAGGGCCGATCTGGAAATCGGCCTGGCCGACTCGGTGGCCGTGATCCTATCCAACCAGGCGATGGACGAAGGCCGCAAAGTTTATTTCAACGAAATCGATAAAATGGGCAACGGCCCCAACACCCACATGACCTCGTGAGCCGGCAACCGCTCCCTTACGGTCGCGGCTCTGAACGCAATCGGAGCCGGGCCCAGAGGGCACCCCGTGAGGGAGCGGTTGGGCCGCGACACTCGGGATGACCTCGCGATAAGGAGTGACCCATGTATTGCCCTCAGTGCCGCACGGAATACCGGGAAGGGTTCGTCGAGTGTTCCGACTGCCATGTCCCTTTGACGGCCCAGCTTCAAGCGGAAGCTCCCGTCGAAGATCATTCAGGCCCGGGCGACCTCGATGTCCTCATTCGGACCGCCTGTTGGGGTCCTATCGCGATCGGCCTGGCGAAGAGTTTATTGGAGGAGGCCGGTATACCTTTCTTCGCCATGGACCAAAATATTTCGGCCCGCCAGGAGAGCGGCAATTTTCTCGGCTGGTGGGATGTTCGCGTGCCGCGCGACAGGGAAGCCGAGGCTCGCGGAATCTTGCAGAGCGTGGAAGAAATGAAATAGGCGCGCGCGGGGCGATGCGCCACGCCCGCCTCAGCGCGGTAGCCGCCAGAGCAGGTAGAGCAGCCCGACGGCAAACCCGGCGCCGGCTTGATACTCCTGATTCTGCAAGTACAAACGAAAGCGGAACGCCGCTGGAGCCAGACCCGGGGCTGGCGTGAGGCGCGGCCACAGCGCTCTCACGCGGGCTGCATAGGATTCGTATTCCGGAAACAGGTGGCGCAGGTGCTGCTCTTCGAGTTGGATGACGGGCAGATACACGAACAGGAAGACACCAGCGAACAGCAGCGCCAGCCACGGGCTGCGCGCGGCGATGGCCAGCCCGGCGGCGACCAGCAGCGTGCCCAGGTAGAGCGGGTTGCGGGTGTAGGCGTAGGGTCCACCGGTGGAGAGTTGGCGATTCTTGTCGAGGCACCCCGCCGCCCAGCCGCGCAGCAGGAGGCCCAACAGGGAGACGGGAACGCCCCAGGCAATCGACGACGGTAGAGGCCGGGACAACCAGGCGAAGACCAGCACAATGAGAAACCCGGACGGCACGCGCAGCCGCGCCACGGCATCGGCGTAAGGTTTGGGGAATTGGATCATTTGGGCCTGCACCGGCTGGAATCACGCGCGCAGTCCAGCGCGGCGCGCAAGGACTCGAACACTTCCCCGGGCGTGATCCGGCGCATGCTCTCGCCGATCGAGTCGAGACGCTTGTAAGTGGTCATCGCGCCTGGCCAGCGCAGCACGCGGAGCGAATCGCCATAAGGGCCGTTGCGCGCCGGATCGGTGGGGCCAAACAGCGCGACGCCGGGCTTGCCGAGGGCCGCGGCCAGGTGCATGGGCCCGCTGTCCACGCCAACCACCCCGGCGGCGCGGCGGGTGGCATCGATCAAACCGGGCAGCCCGCAGGCGTGCGGCCAGACGCCTTCCGGTTGGCAGGCGGAAGCGCCTGCCCCACCTGCCTGCAGATCCTTCGACGGCAAAGTGGGACAGACGCTTTCGTCTGTCAACTTCAGGCCTCCCGGCGGACCGTTGAGCACCAGCGGAAGGTTGCACTCGGTGCTAAGGAGCCTGGCCAGCGCCAGGTAGTTTTCAAGCGGCCACTGCTTGGCGCGCCAGCCGGCCAGGGGCGAGGCGAGCACGAAATCGCCTGCGGGCAAGGGCGCTTCGGGCCTGCCGGCCGGCAGCGGGAAGACGCGAACTGCGTGAGCGGCGCCGGCGGCTGCGGCGAGGTCGAGATTGCGATCCACCACGTGCGCGGCGGTGCTTGAAGCGCGGTGGGTATAGAATACGCCCGCCGCAGCCTCGCGCAGTTGGCCGCGGTCCCAGCCGAAAATGCGCTCGGGGCGCGCGGCGGCGGCCACCACGGCGGACTTGAGCAGGCCCTGGAAATCCACCGCGAAATCGAACCGGGCGGAACGCAGCTCGCGCAGCGAAGCCAAAAGGCCGGAGGCGTCGCGGCGGTGCAACAGAATCACGCGGTCGACAAACGGGTTGCCGTCGAGCAACGCTGCCCACTGCGGCTCGATCACCCAGGTGAGGTGCGAGCCTGGGAAGCCTTGCTTCAGTGAAGCCACGGCGGGCAAGGCGTGGACGATGTCGCCCATCGCGCCGAGCCGTACCACGAGGATGCGCGGAGGGTGCGGTGTCAACGGAGGCTGCCAGTCCTTATTCAATCACAATTCGGCGCAAGGGCCGGGCACGCAAAGGTTGCTGGGAGAATATGGAATCTGCCGCTCTACGCGCTCTGGATATGAGAGCGTAGCCACTCCGCAAAGACCTTGGAATTCGGCAGGCTGCCACAACACAGATCGGCCTGGGTGCCATCCCGGAAGACCACTCGATACGACACTCCTCCATAACGCCCTCTGTCGGCCGGAACCTTTGCCACATCGGAAAGATCTCGCGTCTCGGCGTAGTCGCTCCCTAGTTTCCGAAACCGGAACGAGTTTCCGTCACAAGCAAACTCCACGACTGTGTCCGCATTCATCCAGCGCGTGAGCCAGAACCCGAGCGCAATTATAAGGGGGCCGAGGACTATAGCGGCGATCTGCGTCCCTTTATCAAGCTGTCGATTTGGAAGGAAAAACGGCATTAAGCCGAACCCGAGGAGGGCGGCCCCAAACATCAGGCCCATCAGCGCTCCCGTGAGCCTTAACGACAACTGCTGCGATTTCGTCATCTGGCCCGAGATCGTCACGCCGAACGCCACCTAGCCGCCTCAGAGTACCAGAACGGATCAGGCTACGATCAGGACCTGAGAGTTGGAAAAAGCGCAGGACGCGCTTCTCGCCTAATCCAAAGAACGCGTCCCCGCTTCCGCCGCTCTACGCTCCTGGCTGCGGGAGTACAACCAGTCCGCGAAGACCTTGGCATTGGGCAGGTCATTACAAGACAGCGCAGCCTGGGTGCCATCCCGGAAGAGCACTCGATACCATAGCCCATAATTCCGCGATCTCCGGCCCCAGACCTTTGCGACATCGGAAACGGCCTGCGTTTCGGCGGAGTCGCGCCACGCCTTCCGGAACTGGAATGAGTCTCCGTCGCAGGCAAATTCCACCACCGTGTTCCTCATCTGCCAGCGCCAGAGTCCGAACCCGCAAGCGAACAAAAGGGGGCCGAGGATTATAGCGGCGATCACCAGCCCTTGACTGAGCGCTCTATGAGAGAAGAACGGAAATAAGGGGAACACGGAGGGGGCTCCGAAGAACAGACCGATCAACACTCCCATGAGCCTCATCGACAACTGTGTCGATTCCTTCATCTGACCGGAAATCGTCACGCCGAACGCCGCCTAGCCGCCTCAGCATACCAGAACCGAACAGGCGATCATCAGTATTCGAAAGTTAAGCGCGTACGGTGTAAGGGCAAATCAGGCCATCGCTTTGCGCATCCTGTGGCGGCGCAAAGCGGAGTTGGGCCGGACAAGCGACGGCTCCGAAAGAACTCGCCTGCAAGCGGGCGCTGGCAAGCTGAAACGTGCCCCACCTACTCTGGCTGGTCGTATCCGCCCAGCCTCCGGATCCAGATATTACGGTAGCGCACGGGGTCGTGGTGATCCTGCAGCAGCAGCGGTTCTTCGGCGGCGTGGGGCGCATAATGGGCTACCTTCCGGTAGACCATGGGGCCCATGATCTCCTTGTGGTTGTGCACTACCACGCCGTTGTAGAACACCGTCACAAACGCCGGCTTGGTCACCTGGCCGCCCGCGAAGCGCGGCGCTTCGAAAATAATGTCATAGGTGTTCCACTCGCCCGGCTTGCGAGCCGGGTTGACCAGCGGAGGCCACTGGCCGTAAATCGCGGCCGTCTGTCCATCCGCGTAAGTCGGGTTCTCCCACGCGTCGAGCACCTGGATTTCATAACGGCTCATCAGGATCACGCCGCTGTTGCCGCGTCCCTGGCTGGTGCCATGCGGCGGCGCGGGCGACGCCCACTCCACGTGCAACTGGCAGTCGCCGAACTTCTCGCGCGTCAGCAGGTCGCCCGAGTTGCCCACCACTTCGAAGTAGCCGGCGCCGAGCTTCCACACCGGCTCGACCATCTTCCCGGCGTTGGCGCCCCTCCCGCGCTGCACCCAGTGGGAAAGATCGGTGCCATCGAAGAGAACGATGGCATCCGACGGCGGACCGCCGGGCACGCTCGCCGGAACCACCACTTTGGGATGCGGGCGCGCCGGATCGTGCACGTGCCAGGGCATGCCCGGGAGCATGGGCGTATCGGTGAAACCCAGGTCCGGATTGGGGTGCTGAGTTTGGGCCGTGGCCGCGGTGGAAAGCGCGGCGGCGGCGGAGAGCTTCAGAAAATCGGTCCGCGTCATGGCGTCCAGGATAATGCGAAAGGCACCCGCAAAACAAGCGGACCGCGCGCTCCGGCTGTTAGAGGCGCTGCACAGCCTTCTGCGCCAGCGGCCGGAGCTTGTCGAGCATCTCCTTCTTGCCGGCGATATCCTGCTTCTCGGCGTCATCGGTGACGGCGATCGTAATCAACTTGGTGCCCTTGACGGCCTCGAAGCCGCACTTGCCGGCCGAACTCTGGGCGCTGCGCCGGATCAGCTCGGCAAAAGCGTACGAGCCCATCCCAGGCTCGTCGCCGGCCATCTGTTGACGCTTCACGCTGTTCGCCTTCGCCATGTCCCAAACCGACTTGGTCGTAGAGCCCCAGTCGGTTACGGTGATGGTCAGCCGCACGCCGAGCGTCCGCACCGAGTAGCCGCAACCTATTGCTCCCATCGACAGCTTATTGGCAGTGCCGCCGAGCAGGGCGTTGGCTTCGTCCTGCGTCACCAGGTCGCAGGCGGAGCGGCTCTGCCCGAACAGCGTGGGGAGAAGCAGGAGTGGCAAAAGAATAAGTGTTCGCACATTAGTCTACGCAGAATCCGGCGACAAGCCGGCTCATTTGTCGCTCGGGCCAATGCGTAACAACTGTTGCCAGCCGCTCCCTAACGGTCGCGGCTCCGGTACGAAAGAGAGCCGCGACCAAAGGGAGCGGGGAGAATGCAATTCAGCGACAGACCCTTAGTTCTTGGAGGGGCCTGCGGGCGAGGCGCTGGCAACCTTGGAAGTGCCGGAAGCCTTCGAAGAGGCCGTCGTCTTGGCGGACTTCTTCGTGGTCTTGGTGCTCTTCGGCTTGGTGCTCTTCGGCTTGGCAGTGCTCTTGGTGGTGGTTGGCGCGGGCGTAGTAGCGGGCGCGGGGGCAGGCGTTTGCGCGGCGAACGACATGGCGGCAAACGCGAGGGCGATGGCGAACAGCGTCTTTTTCATTTTCTCTTCTCCTGGGCGGGCCTCATCGCCCGCTTACAGTTCCATGTTGGGGCAACCACCGAAAAAGCACGATAGCCGCGGCAGGCTATTCCAGGAGCCGAATCCGGGGTGGCAGCGGTTAAGATTTGTTAGTGTGGATTGGGCTCGCCGCATAGCCCGGACGGGCGATCGAAGCCGGGCGCGCGAGTTGCGATACTGAGGAACGCGATGCAACCGAAGCCGATCACCCACGGCAACATCTTCCGCGTGCTGACGGCCGGATTCGGTTTGGTGGTGATTCTGCTGCTGGCGGCGGCGCTGGTGGCCGTCCGCAATATCCGCGCCATTCAACAGAGCGCCGCCAGCCTGATTGGCGAACAGGAAGTGGCGCGCCGGCTGATCGGCGAATTGCACGGCCAGCAGACCAGCTTGAGCGAGGTATTCTCGGTGCTGGCGCGCGATCCCGATTCGGTGGACGAGGGCGCCATCCTCAAACAGCTCGATACCGCCGACGCCGATACGGCGCGCATCGCGGCCGAAGGCGCACGCACGGCCGACCGCGATCTCTGGGCGAGCCTCAAGGAGGCATCGCTCGCGTTTTCCGCCGAGGCGCGCCACATCCTGGCGGAAGACGAGCCGGAGACTTTCGCGCCCGTGGAATTGTTTCGCGAACACGAGGACTTCATGACCGTGGTGGCGCGGCTGGTGGAGCGGGAATACCGCACGGCCGGCGTAGCGCAGGCGCGGCTCAACCAACTGACGTCGGAACTGCTGCGCACCACGGTGATCTTCGCCGGCGCGAGCGTGCTGCTGGCGCTGCTCTTCGCCGTCATCACGGTGCGCATGGTGTCGCGCCTCGTTCGCGGCATGGAATGGCAGACGGCCGAGCTGGGACGCGTCTCCTGGCACATGCTGGAGGACCAGGAGGCCACCGCGCGGCGCTTCTCGCACGAACTGCACGACGAGTTGGGCCAGTCGCTCACCGCGATCAAGACCAACCTGGCCGCGCTGGCCGCTGGAGGGGAAGCGAACGCGGAGCGCACGAGCGACTGCCTGCGCCTGGTGGACGAGGCCACCGCCAACGTGCGCCAGATGTCGCAGCTCCTGCGGCCCACCATTCTCGACGATTTCGGACTGGCGGCCAGCCTGCGCTGGCAGGTGGAGGGATTCGCCGCGCGCACGGGCATCGAAGCGCGGTTCGAATCGAACTTCGACGGCCGGCTGCCGGGCGAAACCGAAACTCACCTGTTCCGCATCGCGCAGGAGGCGCTCACCAACGTGGCGCGTCACGCGGCGGCGCACCGGGTGACGGTGAAGCTCACCGCAGAAAAGGGGCAGCTCCGTCTGTCGGTGGAAGACGACGGCAAGGGCCTGGCCGGCACGCCGGCGGAAGGCCGCGGCATGGGCATGATCGGAATGCGCGCGCGCGCGCGCATCGCCGGCGGCGAATTGACGGAGCGCTCGCACCCCGGCCAGGGTGTTCTAATTGAGGTTCGGCTTCCCATCCCCGATGAAACGGATTCGCATTCTGCTGGCTGACGACCACGCGGTGGTGAGGCGGGGGTTCCAGATGATCCTCGCCGAGCAATCCGACATGGAGATCGTGGGCGAGGCCGCCAACGGCCGCGAGGCACTGGAGTTGGCGGCCAAGCTCAAGCCCGACGTGGTGGTGATGGACGTCGCCATGCCGGAGCTGAACGGCATCGAGGCCACCCGCCGCATGGCCGAGAATGCGCCGCACGCGCGCGTGCTGGCGCTCAGCATGCACAAGGATTCGGTGTACGTGCGCGAGACTCTGCGCGCCGGCGCGCGCGGCTACCTGTTGAAGGATTCGGTGGCCGCCGACCTGGTGAGCGCGGTGCGCGCCGTGGCCGCGGGCGAAGGCTACCTCAGCCCGGCGGTTTCCGACGCCGTGCTGGACGATTATCGCCGCCACGTCACCAACCCCATCGACCGGCTGACCAGCCGCGAGCGTGAGGTTCTGCAAATGCTCGCCGAGGGCAAGACCAACAAGGAAATCGCCGGCATCCTGAACCTGAGCGTCTACACCGTGGATGCGCATCGCGGCCGCATCATGGAGAAGCTCAACATGCACAGCATAAACGAGCTGGTGCGCTTCGCGGTGCGCAACGGGCTGATCGATTGAGCGCGGCATCATGAGATTGAAATGACGAGCTCACTCTGCGGCACGACCGCTCCCTGACGGTCGCGGCTCCGATACGAGACAGAGCCGTGACCGAAGGGAGCGGTCCTGCGACAGCAACAAACTTAGCGGCGAGAGCGCCGGGCGCGTGCCGCCGCGCGCGTCAGGCCTGTTCGATGGCGATGCCAGCGCCGGATAGCGCGGCTTCCACCTCGGCGGGGCGCAGGCGGGTGGCATCGTATTCCACGGTGAGGCTGTCCATGGCGGGCGACAATTGCACGCGTTGAATGCCGTAAAGCGTGTGCGCGCTCGAAATCGTCTGGAACAGGCGATCGCTGAGGGGCTGGCGTAGGCGGAAGCGGATCTGCACCTTGGTCATACTCAATCACAGAATAGCAGCGTGATGATTGATCGGCCCCGCGCCGCGGCCCAACCCGGGGTTGGTGCGGATGGCCTCGGCGATCCACCGCTTGGCGCGCGCGACGGCTTCGGGGAGCGCCACGCCGCAAGCCAGGCAGGCGGCGATGGCCGCCGAATAGGCGCAACCGGTACCGTGGGTGTGGGGCGTCACAATTCTCGGCGCGGCGAACTCGTGCCATTCGGAGCCGTCGAACAGCAGATCGACGGGATCGCCCGGCAGGTGGCCTCCTTTGAGGAGCACGGCGCGCGCGCCCATTTCGCGCAGACGCAGGACGGCGCGGCGGGCATCTTCCGCGCCGCGGATGGCAATGCCAGTGAGAGCAGTGGCCTCGGGAATATTGGGAGTAACGAGCGCCGCCAATGGGAGCAGCTCCTCCGCCAAACAACGGACTGCCGGCGCCGGAAGCAGCGGCTTGCCCTGGGTGCTGAAGATGACCGGATCGACGACCAGCGGGAATTCGAAGCGCCGCGCAGCCAGGGCCAAGGCGCGCACAATCGCGGCGGAGCCGAGCGCGCCGGTCTTGGCGGCAGCCGGCGGAATGTCCTCGAGCACAGCCTCAATCTGCTGGCGCACCAGGCCGGCGGACAGCACCTCCACGCGCGAGACCCGCACGCTGTTCTGCACCGTGATGAGCGTGGCCACGGCTTCGCCATAGACGCCGAACTGGTGAAACGTCTTGAGGTCGGCTTGCAGGCCGGCACCGCCAGTTGGATCGGATCCGGCGATGGTCAGAGCCACGGGCGTCATGCTGTATCAAGAATAGCTCAGGAGCTAGAATGTCCCCATGGCTTCGACCCGCGCCGGATACCTGGCCACTGCGGGAGTGTTCGTGGCATCGCTCGCGTGGTTCAGCCTGGGTGTCGAACGGAGTGGGATCGCCAGCGTGTACACCGATCCGGTCAGCCACATCGCGTCGCAGGATGAGGCGGTTTATGGACGCGAAGCCATCGAGATGGCCGAGGATAGCCACTGGCTAACGCCGGCCTACCTGGGCCGCTACGTTTTGAACAAGCCGCCGCTGATGCAGTGGCTGGCCGCGGCGAGCATCCGGGTCTTCGGAATCTCGGCCTGGGCGCTTCGAGTGCCATCGCTGGTGGCGGCGGCGTTGATTGCGGCGCTGGTGTTTTGGCTGGTCTCGAGAATTCACTCGATGGCGGTGGCTGCGGGCGCGGTCCTGCTGCTGATCTCCAGTCACCTGTTCTACGTCTTTGCTCGATTCGCGATGACGGACATGCTGCTGACTCTGTGGCTGGTGGCGGCCATGTGCGTGCTGGCGCGCGACCCTGCGCTCGGCCGCGCTTCTTCGTTTTGGGTTTTTGCCGTGTGCTCAGGCGCGGCCATCATGACCAAGGGCGCCGCCGGACTTCTGCCCTTGATCGCGCTAGCTATTCACACTGCGCTGGCGCCCCGCGATTCGCGTCCGCGCCCGGCGCACCTGGTTGCGGTGTGTGCGGTTGCCGCGGCTGTGGCCCTTCCGTGGCACTTGTATCAACTGGTGGTACACCCGCGGTGGTTTGTGGCGGAGTACATCCTCACGCAGCATCTTTCGGTTGGCGTGACCGCTCCCCCGCAGTATTCGAACGAGAACCACCTGGTCTTTTACGCTCGCCGCATGTTCCTCACGGATCCGGTGCTCAGCGTGGCGGCCGCACTCTCTCTGGCGCCCCTGCTGATGAAGTGTCGGCAGCGTTCGGTCCTGCTGGCCTGGACCGCGGCGGTCGTCGCCGCGTTGTTTGCCTTCCGTTTCCGCTCGGGCTCCTATCTGCTCCCGTTGATCCCACCACTGGCAGTGCTGGCCTCGGAACTGCTCGCCATGCTGCCCCGCCGGGGCCGGGCGCCGGCGCTGGCCGCACTGATGGTGTGTACCGTGGTCAAGCTGGTGTCTGGTTCGCCGGTCTGGGCCATTCCGGCCGGTCGAGCGTCCCAACTCCCGGAAGCGGCGGGTCTCGAGTCGTATTGCGAGCAACACCGCAGCAACGACCTGATCCTGGTTGAGCCGCATGATGAATTCTACTCGTCGGACCTGCCGCTCGCGCGAGTGCGCTACTGCTGGATGGCGCCCGAACGGCCGTCCGGGACCCAGCGCCCTCCGCTCGACTTTGACTGGCTCGGGATTTCCGCGACCGTTCCCCAGTACAACCAATTGGAAACCTGGCGGCCCATTTTCCGCAGCCGGCTGGAGTATTTCAACCTGCCGTCGGACACGGCGGTGGCCACGGCGATCTGGCCCCATTCTCCGGCCGAAGTAAAGAGCCTGATCGAAGCGCATCCGGAGGCCGATTTCTCGCTGCCCGAAACGCTGCTGCGCGGTTTAGGTGTGACCAGCCCGCACCGGATCGTCCCGGCAGGGTCGGGCCGCGTTTTCCTTCTGGCGCCGGCGAGCGGCACGTACCCGGCCACCCGCCCGTGCCGGTTGTAGTTGACTCTCAGGCGGGAACCGGAGACCGAGTTACTCCATTCGCCGAAGCGTCAGCGCCGCCGCTTGGGCGGAGCGGGGCAAGAGCACCCCGCCCGTTTCCATTTAAGGATGTATAGGTGTTATTTTGGGGTCATGGAAGCATTCATCGACCAGGTGATTGCCAGCCGCAGCGGCCGCCCGGGCGCGCTGTTGGCCATCCTGGAAGCCGTCCAGAACCGTCATCCCCAGAAGTATCTTCCCGAGGCGAGCCTGCGCTATATCGCGTCAGCGATGAAGATTCCGCCGGCGCGCATCTACAGCGTGGCGACCTTCTATGCGTTGTTCAACCTGAAGCCGCAAGGGGAGCACACCATCTGCATCTGCCGCGGAACGGCGTGCCACACGCGGGGCTCGCGCAGCCTGCTGGAGAGCGTCAAGCTGGACTTGGGGATCAACGGCGGCGAAGACGAATCGCCCACTTCGTCGGACGGGAAGTTCACCATTCGCACGGTGGCATGCTTCGGGCAGTGCGCTTTGGCGCCGGTGGTGGAACTGGACCATCGCATCTGCGGCCACGTGAACGAGCGACAGTTGGCGCGCGAAGTGGCGGCCATCGCCGAGGGGCATGACCAATGACGCGGATTCTGGATATCAACGCTTTTAGCGAAGTGCGCGAGCGCGGCTTGGCGAAACTGGTGCCGGGGCGCCCCCGCATTGCGGTCGGCATGGGCACGTGCGGGCGCGGCAACGGCGCCGAGGGCCTGTATCACGCCTTCGCCGAGCAGATCGACCGGGCGGGCGCGGACGTGTCGCTCGCCAGCGTGGGCTGCCTGGGCCCTTGCTCGGAAGAGCCGCTGGTCTCGGTGCGCCTGCCGGGGCGTCCACTGGTGATCCTGCACCGGGTGCAGTCGAGCGACGTGACGCGGATCCTGCACGATGTGGCGACCAACAACGTGACGCCGGACCTGGCGTACTGCAAGATCGAGGAATGGGAGCACATCACCTCGCACATCAAGTACGGAACCGCCTGGCCGGAGCTGCGCAATTGGGACGAGGTTCCGTTCTTCCGCGGGCAGAAGAAGATCGTCACCCGCAATTGCGGCTTCATCGATCCGGACGATCTCGAAGAGTACATGGCGGTGGGCGGGTACCAGGCCTTATATAAGGTACTGATCGAAGGTCACCCGGAAATGGTGATCGAGCAGATCAAGGCCTCGAAACTGCGCGGGCGCGGCGGCGCGGGATATCTCACCGGAAACAAGTGGGAGTTCCTGTTTAAGAACAAGGCTAGCCAGAAATACATCATCTGCAACGCGGATGAAGGCGACCCCGGCGCCTACATGAACCGCAACGAAATCGAGAGCGACCCGCACTCGTTGATCGAGGGCATGATCATCGGCGCATACGTGATGGGCGCCACCGAGGGCATCGTCTACGTGCGCGCCGAATATCCGCTGGCGGTGCACCGGCTGGAACGGGCCATCGAGCAGGCGCGGGAATACGGGATGCTGGGCGAGAACATCCTGGGACGCGGGTTCCAGTTCGATATCTCGCTGGTGGAAGGCGCGGGAGCCTTTGTGTGCGGCGAGGAGACGGCGCTGATTGCGTCGCTCGAAGGCATGGCGGGACGTCCGCGGCCGCGTCCCCCATTCCCGGCGCAGAAGGGGTTGTGGGGCCAGCCAACTAACATCAACAACGTGGAAACGTGGTACAACATCGCGCCCATCGTCACCAAGGGCGCCGCATGGTTCACCGAAACCGGCAGCACGAAGAGCGCGGGGACCAAGGTTTTCTCGCTGGTCGGCAAGGTCACTAACTCGGGGCTGGTGGAATTGCCGCTGGGAACGCCATTGAAGACGCTGGTGTACGACATCGGGGAGGGCGGCATCGGCGGGAAGGCGATCAAGGCCGTGCAGACCGGCGGGCCGTCGGGCGGTTGCATCCCGCACGAGATGTTCGACACCACGGTGGATTACGAAAGCCTGGCGCAGATCGGCTCCATCATGGGGTCGGGCGGCATGGTGGTGATGGATGAAGACAACTGCATGGTGGACGTGGCGCGGTTCTTCATCGAGTTCACGCACTCGGAATCCTGCGGCAAATGCGTGCCCTGCCGCGTGGGTCTGGATAAAGCGCTGAAGATTTTGAACTCGTTCACGCAGGGGGTCGCCGCGCACGAGCATTTCGAGGTGCTCGAGGACCTGGGCCGGATGATTCGCGACTGCTCTTTGTGCGGCCTGGGCCAGTCGGCGCCCAACCCGGTGCTGACCGCGCTGCGCCACTTCCGCCACGAATTCGAGGACCACATCGTGGCGCGGCGCTGCCGGGCGGGCGTCTGCGAAGAGCTGGTGCTTTCGCCTTGCGAGAACAGTTGCCCGCTGCACATGAACATCCCGCGCTTCCTCGAACTCTACAAGGAAGGCAAGCTGGACGAAGCGTACGAATCGGTGGTGATCGACAATCCGCTGCCGGCATCCACCGGGCGGGTGTGCCAGCATCCGTGCGACAACCGATGCCGCCGCCAGACGCTGGACGAAGCGGTGAACATGCGCGACGTTCACCGGCTGATCGCCGACGCGGTATTCGCCTCCGACCGCTGGGAAGAGCTGAATGCGCGGGTGGTGGCGCGGCGATTCCCGCCCAGCGGCCGCAAGATCGCGGTGGCGGGCGCGGGGCCGGCCGGCCTCACCGCCGCGTACTACCTGGCGATGCTGGGTCACGAAGTCACCGTGTATGAGAGCAAAGCCGAGGCCGGCGGCATGCTGCGGTATGTGCTGCCGGAGTACCGGCTGCCCAAAGAGGTGCTACGAAAAGAGATCCAGCTCATCGAGCGGATGGGGGTCAAGTTCGTATTCGATACGCGGGTCGGCTTCGACCTGCCGCTGAGCGATCTCGACGACCGGTATGACGCGGTTTTCCTGTCTTTCGGAACCTGGAAGGAATCGTGGGTGTATCTGGCGGGCACCGAACTGAAGGGCGTGTGGCCGGCGCTGCCGTTCCTGGAAGCCGTGGCGCGCCAGGAGGAGATCTCGCTTGGCCGCAAAGTGGCGATCATCGGCGGCGGCAATGCGGCCATCGATTCGGCGCGCACGGTTCTGCGCATGGGAGCCGAAGCGCTAATCGTATATCGCCGCGAGCGGAAAGACATGCCCGCCATTGAAGAGGAGACGCTGGCAGCCGAGGATGAGGGCGCCAAGATCCTCTTCCTGGCCGCGCCCCACCGCATCATCGGGACGCCCGACGGGAGGGTGAAAGCGCTGGAAGTGGTGAAGACCAAGCTGGGCGAGTACGATTCCTCGGGCCGCCGCAAGCCAGTTCCGACCGGCGAGATTCAGCGTTACGAGTGCGACAGCGTAATCCTGGCGGTCGGAGAATCGGTGGACATGGATCTGCTGCAAGCGTCCGGCCTGAAAATCAGCGAGCAGAAAACCATCGACGTAGACCGTTACTCGATGGAGACCAGCCGGCCGCGGTTTTTCGCCGGCGGCGACGTGGTCAGCGGCGCTTCGAATCTCTCCAACGCGATGGGCTATGGAAAGAAAGCGGCGCGCAACATGGACGAGCGGCTGATGGGCGTGCGGCGATGGGCGAAGCTGTTTCCGGAGTTCGAGTACGCCCAAGAGGCGCCCTTGCAGCCGAGCGAGAGCCGCCGCCACCATCCCAGCCAACTCCCGGCGCACGACCGGGTGAAAGGCGTCGAGGAGGTGGTCATCGGCCTGACGCCGGAGGAGGCTCACGAGGAAGCCTGCCGGTGCCTGCGCTGTGACGTGAAAGCGGTGGGCGGGAGATAACCATGGCGCAAAAGAAAATCTCGATCCGGATTGACGGCGAGCTGGTGAGCGCCACCGAGGGGATGACAATCCTCGAAGCGGCGCAGGGAGCCGGGAAGGAAATTCCCACGCTCTGTCACATGGCCGGGCTCACCGCGGTGGGAGCCTGCCGCTTGTGCGTGGTGGAGGTGGCGGGCGTCGGACGCCTGCTGCCCGCCTGCACCACGCCGGCGCAGGACGGCATGTCGGTGACCACGGTCTCGGCGCAGCTTACGCGATACCGGCGGATGGTGATCGAGCTGCTCCTGGTGGAGCGCAACCACGTATGCTCCGTTTGCGTGTCGAACGGGCATTGCGAACTGCAATCGCTCGCCAAATCGCTGGGTGTGAGCAGCGTGCGCTACCCGTACAATTATCCGCGGCTGCCGGTTGACCTATCGCACAGCCGTTTCGTGCTGGATCACAACCGCTGCGTGCTGTGCACGCGGTGCGTGCGCGTCTGCGCGGAAGTGGAAGGGGCGCACGTTTGGGAGGTGGCCAACCGCGGGATTAAGTGCCGGATAACGAGCGAACTGAACCAGTCTTGGGGATCGTCGGCGAGTTGCACCAATTGCGGCAAGTGCGTTCAGTCATGCCCGACGGGTGCGTTGATCGAGAAAGGGTTCGCGGTGGAGGAAATGACGAAGCGCCACGAAAACATCAGCGCGCTGGCGCTCTTGAAAGGAGCCCGCCCATGAGCCGGCTGAAGCTGGCGACAGTGTGGCTGGACGGCTGCTCGGGCTGCCACATGTCGCTGCTCGATATCGACGCCGCCATCATCGACGTGGCGGGCAAGGCGGACCTGGTATACGGTCCGCTGGTGGATGCGCAGGAGTTTCCCGAGGGCGTGGACGTCACCCTGGTGGAAGGCGCGGTGAGCAGCCAGGAAGACTTGAAGAAGCTGCAAAAAATACGCAGCCGGACGCGCACCCTGGTGGCGCTGGGCGATTGCGCCGTGACCAGCAACGTCTCCGCCATGCGGAACGGCCTGCCGGTGCAGAAGATGCTGCAATCGATCTACGTCGAGGGCGTCGAGGAATCAAAGGGCGTGCCCTCCGATGGCGTGCCGGCGTTGCTGGCGCAGGCGCGGCCGGTGCGCGAATTCGTGAAAGTGGATCTGCACGTGCCGGGATGCCCGCCCGCGGCCAAGGCCATCCTCAGCGTTCTCGGCGACCTGCTGGCCGGGCGAAAGCCCGACTCAAGCGCCAAGTTGAAGTTCGGGTAGGAGACTTGCGGATGAAACGAATCACCATCGATCCCGTAACCCGCATTGAAGGGCACGCGAAGATTACCATCCATCTGGGAGACGACGGCAAGGTGGCGCGCACCCAGTTCCACGTGACGCAGATCCGCGGGTTCGAGAAGTTCACCGTGGGCCGCCCTTTCTACGAGATGCCGGGGATCACCTCGCGAGTGTGCGGCATCTGCCCGATCAGCCACCTGCTGGCGTCCTCCAAGGCGTGCGACGCCATCCTCGCCGTACGGATTCCCAAGACGGCCGCGCTGCTCCGGGAGCTGGTCCATTATGCGCAGTTTGTGCAGTCGCACGCGCTGAGCTTCTTTCACCTGTCGTCGCCGGACCTGCTGCTGGGTTTCGATTCGGACATGGCGCATCGCAACATTATCGGCGTCATCGAAAAACACCCGGAACTGGCGCGCGATGGCATCGAGCTGCGCAAGTTCGGGCAGCACGCGATCGAAATTCTGTGCAAGGAGCGCGTGCATCCATCGTGGATCGTGCCGGGCGGAATGAAGGAGCCGCTCAGCGTCGCCGGGCGGGGCGACATGCTGGCTGGGCTGCCGCAGGCCAAGGAAATTGCGCGGCGCGCGCTTGCGCTTTTCAAGAGCGTGCTGGACCGCTTCGACGAAGAGATCAAAAACTTCGGCACCGCGCCGATGATGAGCGCGGGGCTGGTGGACCGGACTGGCGCGCTCGCGCTCTACGATGGCGGGTTGCGCTTCCGCGACGCCGAGGGCGCCGTGGTCGAGGACCAGGTGCCGGCGGAAGACTACGCGACCTACATCGCGGAAGCGTCGGCGAAAGACTCTTACATGAAGTCGCCGTTTTTCCGGCCGCGCGGATTTCCGGCGGGCATCTATCGCGTGGGTCCGCTGGCGCGATTGAGCGTGGCGGACCGGTGCGGCACGCCGGAGGCCGACAAGGAACTAGCCGAATTCCGCGAGCGCTTCGGGCGGACGCCGCGCAGTTCATTCCTCTATCACTATGCGCGCCTGATTGAAGCGCTGTACGCGCTGGAGCGGATGGAGGTGCTGCTGCACGATCCACGGATCGTGGACACCCATGTGCGGGCGCGGGCGGGCGTGAACGCGCTCGAAGGAATCGGCGTGATCGAGGCTCCGCGGGGAACGCTGATTCATCATTACAAGGTGAACGAAGACGGTGGAATCGTCTGGGCCAACCTGATTGTGGCCACCGGACACAACGCGCTGGCCATCGCCGGCAGCGTGGAGGAGACGGCCAAGCATTTTGTCGATGGCGGAAAATTGCAGGAAGGAATGCTGAACCGCGTGTCGGCGGTGGTGCGGGCTTACGATCCGTGCCTGAGCTGCTCCACGCACGCCGGCGGCGCAACCCCAGTAGCCGTCGAGCTGCGCGCGCCGGATGGGGCGCTGCTCGATGAGGCACGCACGTAAGAACTGTAACCTCTGGCCCACGCCGCCCGAGCGCACGCTGCCGTGGCGCGGGCTGTCAAGTCTGCAGCGTCGAGAGTCGTCTCGACGTTCCTTCGTGGTAGGACAGACCATCGCCTTTCGTGGTCTGTCATCGCGCGCCAAAATGCAGCAAGTTGACAGACGACAAAAACCGATCGTCTGTCCTACCTCCGCGCGCCGGCGCTCACCTCGTCCTAAAGCAACGTCGAGACGAATCTCGACGCAGCACCGAGGACTGCGCGCGCCACGCCGCCCACCGCTGATTCTCGGCTACGGCAATTCCCTGCGCGGCGACGACGCCGTAGGTCCGCAACTGGCCACCATTCTCGGCGGCGTCGCCGTCCAGCAGTTGGTCCCCGAGTTAGCCGAGCGCCTGGCGGCCGAGGAGCGCGTCATCTTCATCGACGCACGCGCTGACCTTGCGCCGGGTGAGGTGCAAATGATGCCCGTCGATGGCGAGAGCGCATCCACCCACTGGTGCTCGCCGGGGTCGCTGTTGCGCCTGGCACTGGAAGTTTACGGCAAGGCCCCCGAAGCCATCCTGATCGGCATCGGCGGAGAATCCTTCGACCTAGGCGCCCCGCTCTCACAAGCCGCGCAGGAAGGCATGGAGAAAGCGCTGGCGCAGATTCGGGCGATGGGGTGAAGGTGGCAGCTTGGGCACGCGGCGTCCCTGATACGAACAACGGATGTGCAACATATCGTTTGGTTATTCTGTTCGGGCCAGAATGTGACGTAGCCCCATGAATCGCTCGGAGAAGCTTGCGAAATACTTAATCGAGACGATGCAAAAGGGCGCGCGGGCTGAAGCTTGCGCCGGCAGCCCGCCGCCACCTCACAGCAGCCGGAAATTCACTTCCACCTCGGCGCTGCATGGGACCGGCTTGCCGTTGCGGTAGGCGGGGCGGAAGCGCCAGCGGGCAACCGCCTCGACGGCGCGTTCCTCCAGGCCGAAGCCGAGCGGCCGGCGGACACGGATGTCGCGCGGGCGGCCGTTCGAATCGATTTCGACCAGCAGAATCACGGTGCCCTGGACCTTGCCCTTGCGCGCTTCTTCGGAATAGGCCGGCTCGGTTTTGACGAGCAGCACCGGAGCGGTGAAGACGCCGCGCCCGCCTTCGATGCCAGGCGAGCCCACGCCGTTGCTCCCCGGACCGGCGCCAGGCCCGTGGCCCGGACCATCGCCGCCGCCAATGCCGGTACCGATGCCGCCATTCGTGCCTGGTCCGCCGGATCTGGTTTCGAAGATGCCGGCCGGGTCGCCCCACTGCTCGACGTTTACCACGGGCATCACAGTGTCGGAGGGCGCCAGGATGGTGGGCTCGATGGGCAGCTTGGGATCGGCGTTACGGATCTCGACCACCGGCGGCGTGAAGACGCGATGAGCCGGGCGCGGCAAAGGGCCGAGCTGCGGCGGAGCAGGCTGATTCTGGCCGCCGCCTCCGCCGCGATCTGGCGCAGGCGGCAGGTAGACGAGATTGCGTGCCGCCAGCAGGATCGGCCGCATCAGGGCGATCGGCGGATTGGAGCCCGTAGTGGCGAACAGAATGAGCGCGATGGCGGCCAAGTGAAGCAGCACCGAGTAGAACGTGGAACGCATGCGTGAACCAGTCATGACTGTGCACCTGCCATGGCGGCTGCTGCAGATGCGAGGCCATTTCGCAGGTGCTTTGTTACGAGCGCCAGAGACGGGCGCGTGCGTGGACCGGCGAGAAACACTGTGCAAACCCGGGAACGGTGAAGCGACGGCGCGGGCGATCGCCGCCACAGGTGAGATGTACCTTCCACACCTTCAAGACCGGCAATTAGATGAAGAGATCGACCGTGACCTTGAAGACGGATAATGACCGTCCGGTGACTGGTGTTCGGCCATCTCGCCTCAAGGTAGGAAGAGGTTGCTGGAAACCAAGTAGACTAGCGATGGGCCTTGTTTGCGCGCAGCTCGGAGAAGCCTAGTCCTACAGCCAGGCCGAGGTTCGAAAGGCCAAGCAAAGTGAGACCACAGAGAATGCACAAGATCCCGCTGGGGACCAAAAGCACCGCAAATCCACGGCGCATCGCTCGCGCTCGTGGCGGCTCGCCGGTCCCGGGCTGGGTTCCGTACTCGAACATGCTGGCGATTCGAGTTTATCAGCCCCTTACAGCGAATTCAAATACCCGATCAGGTCGGCCATTTGCTGGGCGGTGAAGCGGGGCCAGGCGATGTTGCGCTGGTTCATGCTCTCGAGCATGCGCGGGCCGTGCTCCCACAGTACGGACAGCATGGTGATATCGGAATAGGCGTCCTTGCCTTTGCCCAGTGGCGGAGCGCCGGAGGCAGGGTCGCTATGGCAGGTGACGCAGTTCTTTTCCGCAAACACTTTCTTGCCGCGCTCCGCGTTGCCGCCGCCGCGGAAATACTGCTTGGCCCAGAGGAAGCCCGTGATCTGGCGCATTTCCTCCTGGGAAAGCTGGGGCGGCGGATTCTTCATGCTCGGCTCGTGGTTCCACATATCGACCGCGATTTCGGTCAGCGTCTGGTTGTGGAGGCGTGTCTCCAGCGCCAGCTTGCCCACGTGGCAGCCGGCACAACCCTTGGACTGGAACAACGCCGGGCCGGCATCCGTGGGCGCGAACAGGAAGTTGTGCGCCAGGGCCTTGGTTTCCGGCAGGTTTTGCAGGTATACCAGGATGTCGGTGAGCTGCTGCGCGGTGAGGTCGCCCCAGGCCAGCTTCTGTTTGGTAAAGGCTTCGCGCATGGCGGCGCCGTGGTTCCACATCTGCTGGGCCAGCACCACCGGGTCCGCCAGCGATTCCCACTGCGTAACCGGCGGCGCGACCGGATTGGGCGACCGGTCGATGCCGTGACAGGAGGCGCAATGCTTTTGGGTGAACTCCAGCTTGCCGCGGCCGGCGTCGCCCGGCTTTTCAAAATAGCGCGCCGACACGAAGTACGCGAACAGGTCGGCGGCCGATTCCGGGCTCAGCGTGGCTTTGACGATGCCCCGCTGCTTCATGCCGGCCCACATGTCGGGCGCGTGGTTCCACATCAGGCTCGCCATCGCGGTGGGCGTGTAGTCGCGGTCGATGCGCCGCCCCAGGTCCGGCGCCAGGCTCGCGCCGCGGCCCTTGACGTTGTGGCAGCGGATGCACTGCTCGGTTTCGAAGAGCTGCTCGCCGCGCCGCGCATCGCCCAAAACCATATCGGCTGCCGGCGCGATCCAGGCCAAAACAACCCCGGCGGCTATCACTCGTACCATGGACATGGCTGGTCTCCTATTGCGTCACCCTGACACCGGTAATAAAGGAATTCGTCCGAAATCCATCATACAGGTAAAACGACTGGCCGAAACCGTAATACTGCCACTCGGCGTTCCAGGAGACGTGTTTGTGCACGGGTATGGACACGCGCGCCAGAGGCTCGTAATAGCGCGATGGGGCGCTGCCGGAAGAAACGAACATCGATCCGCCCAGGGTCAATTTGCCGTCCTTGATCCGCGGCAGGGCCACATTGATGGCCGTCGTTGCGGTGTGCGCGTTGTCGCGATATTCGGAAACCGCGGAACTGAGGAAGGGCAGCGTGAGGTAGTCGATATTGGAACTGACCGTCGAGCGGTCGTATTCGCCCATCAGGCTGATGCGCTTGGCCGAATCCGGCGTCCAGAAAATCGAGAGCGCGTTGTCGCGGCTTTGGAAACTGTAGTTGATTCCCGGCGCCGGGTTCTGGTTGTTCAGCACCTGGAAATTGGCCTGCAACGAAAGCGCCTTGGCCACCTGATAGCGCGCCCGCGCTCGGCCCTTCTTGTAATCGTTCAGGCTGGTGCGGAAATAGATGTCGTCGCTCGAGGCGCCCTCGAAATCCAGGTTGAAGGTGAGCCTCTCGAGCGCATGATAAGTCAGCCCGCCGATGCCGGTGTTGCGTTTCAACTGGCCACTCACCAGAGGCCCGGTCTGGCTGAGCTCGCCGGCCAGCGTTTGCGCATCGCCCCAAACGTAACGCCAGCCGCCGTGCAGCGTGATCCGATTGGTCAGATCGTACAGCACATCGACTTGCTGCTGGTTGTAATTGACGTATTCGGTGAAGCCACCGGGTCCATTTAGCGACGAGAAGAGCAGGTTGGCGGTGGGCGCCGTCGCCGTTCCCGTGAACGGAACGAACGGCGAGGCCGCATCGTGATAGCGATCGGTCATCAACGATTCGATCACCCGCAGGCGGCGCAAGGGCCGCAGCTCGAAGCCGACGTCGCCCGTAGTGTGCGGCTGGTTATCCGTTCCGGTGCCCATCGTCGTCAGGCTGCTATAGAAGAGCAACTGGCTGATGTCGAGGAAATTGCCGGCGGCGATTTCGGAGAAGTGGATGTCCGTCTTCGGCTCGCTGTACAGGAACTGGCCGTAAACATCGAACCAGGAGGCCACGTGAGAGGTAAAGAGCACTTTGCTGTAGATACTGTGGCCGCGAATGCCGTAAGCCTGCTGGAGGCCGCTCAGACTGAGGGTCTGGCCAAAAATTGGCTCCGGGTTGTCGCCCGTCAGCAGGGTGGCGTCGGAGGCCTGGTCGTCATCCTTGTAGGTAGTCCCGCCCTGCTCCAGGGTAAGATGAACGCGGGAATATTCGATGCGCAGGCCGCCGCGATAATTCTCGGTGCTGTCGGCGAGCAAGGTGGGGACAGCGTACTCGTTGTTCGAGTCCTGCACCCAGGTCTCGATGCCGCGGCCGGAGCCGGCATTGTGGTCGAAATCCAGATAGGGGATGAAGTGCCCGCCGGGGAAGAGGTCCAGGCCGGCGCTGAGCGCGCGGCGGCGGATATCGAACGACTGCTCGTCGAAACCGCTCGGGTTGGCGAACGAAGGCACCGCGTTGAAGTACGCGATGTTCCGGTAATCGAAACTGAAATCGTAGACGCGCTTCTTGCGGATATCGGCGTGGGCCGTGCTATAGGGCTCGCCACCCCAACCGTAGGCGCGCACGTCCAACTCGTCGAAAAGGTGCGTGTTGGGATCGGTTAAGGTGAATTCCAGGCCGAACAGCTTGGGGCCCTGGCCCAGATCGATGACGCTGCGGTACTCGTCCATGCTGCCGTTGACACCGGTCAGCCAGCGATAGCCGAAATCGATGCTGCCGTGAAAGTTTTCGGCGGCCGCAGGAGCCGGATTGTCGGCTGACGCCTGAGCCGGCGCGGCAGTGGCGGCTTGAGCCTCGGCGGCGGGCGCGGCGGGCTGAGCGGGTGCCGGCGCAGTGGCGGCAGGCGCGGCGCTGGCCGGCGGCTGATCCGGCGGTGCCGTTGCCGGTGGCGTCGTTTGCGCCAGTGCCGGGACTATCAGGAGTAAGGCCAGTAGGAATCTCATTTGAGAAAATTCCGGTCCACATAGGACCCATGCACCTTCTGGTGGCAGATGGTGCAGTTCTGGAAGCGCGGCAAACGCATGTCGTGGAAGGCCGGCGGCACCGTTCCCATGGTCCCGTTGGCGGGAAGCGTCGGCTGCGCCAGGTTGGCGTGGCATTCCAGGCAGAGGAAGCCGATTTGCGCCCGCGTCAACATGCGCGGGTTGGCGGAACCGTGCGGCTGGTGGCAGGCGGTGCAGCCTTCCATGCGCACCGGAGCGTGCTCATAGCTGAATGGCCCGCGCTTGTCGCCATGGCATTTGAAGCAGCCGGGCTCGTTCGAATCCACCGTCTGCATCGAATGCGGGAGCACGCTGCCGTGAGGATTGTGGCAGTCCACGCAGGACATGGCGCCTTCCGGCAGCCGGTGTCGATAGGGACGCATAAAGCTGGCCCATACGTCGGTGTGACAGGCGGCACATTGGCGGTTGATGTCAGCCGGTTTGCGCGCCACCAGGCCATCCGGGCCGTTTTTGTGGATGGCATGGCAGCTTACGCAACTCACCTGGTTTTTGGCGTGGCTGCTGTTGATGCGGCCTGCGTGGGTGGGCTGACTGAGGTGGCAGGAAAGGCAGATGCGATCGGCCGCCGCCGCCGTCAGCTTGGCGGGCTGACGAATGTCGGCGGCGTTCATCGAGTCGGCATGCTTGCTGCCCGGACCATGGCACGCTTCGCAGGCTTCGGTGGTGTGCCCGTACTTCTTGTCGGTCTCCACCAGGTGATGCGGATTCTTCTGAAATGCCTTGAAGATATCCTCGTGGCAGGTCTGGCAGGTTTCCGAGCCAACATAGGTGGCTGGCTTGTTGTCCGCCGGTTTCGCTTCCTGGGCCGCGGCCTGGGGCACAGGGGCACTTGGTTTATCCTGAGCGCCCCTGGCTGCGATAGCGACCAGCGCCGCCCCCAGCAGGGCCCACCGTGCCTTGGAGGGCGGTCGCGACATGACGGTCATCTCCTCTTTGCCGGGGTGAACTACCTCTACATCATAACTTCGCGTCGGGCGTCCCGGATGGCGCGGTTACGGCGTATGCACTGAGCCAACCGCGTACTGCGCGCCGGAGCCGTGGCATACGCTACAGCTCTCTCCCAATATGTCGGTGTTCGCCAGGAAGTGGGCCGATTCGCCCTCCGAAACGTGACACCCGCTGCAAGCCGACGAAGCGGGCTGCACCGGGTTTCCGGTCGCCCCTTGAATCCAGCCCTGGGGATCTTGAACCGGGTTCAGGCCGACCGGCAAATTCTGCTCGCTCGAAGCGGTGTGGCAGACCGAGCAGTTTTGCATATAGGTGGCATTTCCCGTCGGGCTCATCACCGGGAAGAGTATACCGGAGAAGTCGCTCGTGCTTCCGCCATGGCCGATGACGATGTAAGGATACTTGGGCGGCCCATCTGCGTTGGTTGCGGCATTCACACCATCGTGAAGGCGGTGAACCAACAAATTGAAGTTGATGCCCTGATTGGGTTCGGCCTTGTACGACGCGACCGTGGAGCTGGGGCGCGTGGTGAAATCCGTGTTCGACGGATTGTGGCACAGCACGCAGTATTCGACGTTGCTGCGCAGACCGCCGTGCAGCGAAAGCGCGACGTGGCAGCCATTGCAGTTGCTTTCCAGAACCACCGTGCGCCGCGGCGCTACCGTAGAACCGTCCACCGAGAAATACACCACCGGGTTATTGACGCCCAGCGTCACACTCTGCTGGTTAGTATCGCCGGCATCCAGGGTCACCGACTCGCGCGCCTCCCCACCCATAACGTAGGTTCCGGTGGAACCCGCGGGAATGACATGCGTGAAAGTATAGGAGCAAGTTCCGCCGGGGGCGCAGGTCGCGGCCGTAGCGCTCTCGGTCACATAACCAGGAGTGGTCGAGTTGGCTCCGAAATTGATGTTGCCGTAATCGGTCGTCGGACCGGACATCGTGAATGACAGGGTAGACGCCTGCGACAAAGGCAGGTTGTTGCCCTTGTCGTCCGTCAGGGTGAAGTTCACGGTGGGCGCTTTTCCGGCGGTGGCATTGGTCACGCTGGTAATGGCCAGGTTGAAGCCGGCTAACAGCGTATCCGGATTCTGCGGGTACAAAGCCTTGGTGTCGGTGGGCACCACGTGCGCGCCCAGGATGGAGGCATCGAAGGGCGTCTCACCCTGCGGGATATGGCAGTTGGCGCACTGGGTATCGTCCGCCAGAGGTCCGGCGGGGTGGTTTGGCTCCGAACCGGTGGAAAAGCCGGTGGCGAAATCGATGTCGTCGTGGCAGGCGCCGCAGGCAGCCCGGGTGGGATTGGTCATAAACGCCTTGGCTTGCGCGGCGCCGGTGGTCTGGCTGTGGCAAACCTCGCAGCGGCGGGGATCGGCGGGATCGATCACCGTAGAAAAGTTAACGATGGAGTTGTTGTGGCCGACAAACTCGTAAGGGACGCCGGGTGTGGTCGCGGTGCCAACCACGCTGGGCAACTGGGAGCCCATGTGGATCATATGCGCCATTACCTTAAGATCCAGCGAATTGCCGGTGTTCGGGTCGATGTTTTGGGGAGTGTGGCAAAGGACGCACAATGCAATACCGCGGCGGGTTCCGCCGTGGAACGCCAAATCGTAGTGGCAGGTGTTGCAACTCGCGTTGCTGATGACATCGCGCGTAACGGTAACCGGCGAGCCATTGGGAACGAAATTGTAGGTCGCGCTGGCGTAGTTTGTCCCGAGGTCGAAGGCGGTCAGGTTGCGCGAGCCATAGACCCCGATGGTATTCGTCACGGTGGGATCGAATCCGGAGGGCGCCTGGGTCTTGAATGTGTATGTATACTGGCCGGCGGCGCCTGGAGTCGTGGTGCCGCCGCTATCGGTGCTCGGCTGGTTCACGGTACCGGACACGGTGCCCGTCGCTGCCTTCGTGATGTAGTCGACGTACTGTTCCTGACCTCTCGGGATGTAAGCGGCAAGATAGCTAAGCGAGATGGTCCCCGGCGTCAGCACGCCGGACACGTCCAGAGGCAGCCCCGTGGGATCGGTGACGGTGTACGTTACGCTGATAACGCCGGCGCCGGTGATGCTGGCCGAGTTGATCTTGATCGTCAAGCCGGGGTTGACGAAATCGACCTCCAACTGCGCCTGGTCCGCGGAGACCGCCTTATTGGTGGGCGCATTGGGCTTGCCGGGTGAACCGACCAAGGCTACCGATCCGGCCACGAGCACTAACACTGCAGAAACCAAAAATGACGTGCGCATTATTTCCTCCGCCCGAGCGCGCTAAAGGCTACGCAGCCGGCCGAGCGGGAAGCGACCCGCCAGACGAATGCGCGCAGAACTGCCGAGCGACAGTTGCAAAGCATCTACCCATCCAAACGGCCTTCACGAATTGGCGACCCCAAAGTCTTTTGTTATCTGTCTGCTGTATATTCCGTCACAATGTTGGAAATTCCGCCTGCGACCTGACTGGGTGAAAAGACCGTGACGGTTGGGTGAAATCTCGCGGGTGGGTGCCCAGGGAGGCGCTTGGGGCGCGGCTGCCGAGGAGCAGAGGCCCCACAAAGTGTGGTTGGCGCCTGCGCGTGAAGCCGCCCGATGAACCGCTCCCAACAGGCGTCTAGTAGTAAGCAGCGAAAGGTGCAGGGAACGATAACCCTATCTCCATCGAGCCAAAGGCATATGGAGATATTTTTGTCTCATTTGCCGATATTTGGGTTGATTTCCGTTGGTTAGTCGGATTATTCTGGGTTTGTAGCCAGGTATAGTGCCGAACAATACTAAGAAATTAGCAGACCCATGACGAACGCGATCGTCCTCCCTCCCCCATCGTCACCTGAACGCAGCCGCCTCCTGTCGGTAGATCTTATCCGGCGGCGGGCACTCGAGCGCCTGTATCGCCGCCGCTTTGCGGTTGAAGGGCTGATTCACTCACTTGAGGAGTATCAGCTTGCGCGCGAGAATGCGCCGGGCGAATGCATTAGTCTGCGAACGGCCGCTATGTGGTCGTAAGTCCGCGGTCGATCGCAAACTTGACCAGGCCCACCAGGTCGTGGACGTTGAGTTTGCGAAACAGGCTGGCGCGGTAAGTATCCACAGTCTTGGGGCTGATGTCGAGCAATCTGGCGATATCCTTGGCGCGCAGGCCATTCACGAGCTGATGGAAGACCTCGAGCTCGCGGGGGCTGAGCGAAGCCAGCGGATTGCCGGTCGGCCTTTCTTGGGGTTCTGTGAAGAGTCCGGCGCCGCGCAGCAGGGGAGAGACGTAGACGCCGCCCTCGCAGACGAAGGTGACGGCATCCTGCAAGTGACGAGCGGGACCATCCTTCAACAGGTAAGCGTCGGCGCCGGCGCGCAGGGCCCTGCGAACGGTGTTCTCTTCGCGGCTGATGGAGAGGATGATGAGCTTGGCGGGGCAACCTCTGGTTCGCAACTGGCGCACCACTTCGGTTCCATCCATTCCCGGCATATGCAAGTCGAGGATGGCGAAATCGGGCTGCAACGTCTGGACCATCTCGAGCGCCGCGGGGCCATCGGAGCATTGCCCCAGAACTCGCATGCCCTGGGCGGCGCAGAGCGCGGCGAATCCCTCGCGAACGATGGCGTGATCGTCGGCCAAAACGACAGTCGCGGGGCGCAATTGGTTCATCGTTCTTTCCTCGCGCGAGAGCTTAATCCGGAACGGCAAAAGGCGCGGAAACCACCAGCCTGGTGCCGAGGGGCCCGCTTTCGAAAATCATTTTCCCACCGACCGCCGCAGCTTGTTCCCGGATGGACCGCAGTCCAAGTCCAGCCCCGATCGCGGCGGGAGCCGCGGCCAGCGCGGCGGTATCGATCCCGGGGCCGTTGTCCCACACAGCGAGTTCGATCCATTCGGCGCCGGCGGCCAGCGTCAGGCGAACGCGGGAAGCGTGGGCATGCCGATCGATATTAGAAAGAGCCTCCTGCGCCGCCCGATAGAACAGCGCCTTGATTACCGGATCGGTCTCGGCGGGCAGGGCGGCGAGCGAGAGCTCGGCGTGGTACCGTTGCGGAATGCCGCTGATCCGCCACAGTTGCTCCAGCGCGGCTTCCAGAGTGAGCCGCTGCCATTCGGGGGGATGAAACCGCGCGCTCACGGCGCGCACCAGCGTCAGGGCTTCGGAGGCGGCGGAGGAGATGCGGCCGAGCGTCTGGCTCACTGCGGATTCGCCGGCTGGCAACTGCGCCTCCGCAGTCTCGGCCTGGCGCAGGATGCTGACCAGCAACTGCCCTACTCCGGTGTGCAACTCGCGCCCCAGCCGGGCCCGCTCTTCCTCGATCAGCTCGATGACAGCGCGGGCCCCGCCGGTTTGCCGCCGCCGGGCGTGCGCCACCAGCCTGCGTGCGGTCTGTTCCAAGCGAGAGAAGCGGCGCAGATCGTCGCCTTCGAGACCTCGCGGGCCGGACTCTTCGAGTAAGTCCTCCTCTTTGGCGAGTAAATGCGCGCTAAGCAGTAATCCATCCGCGGCACCGGAGATAACGGAAAGACAGATGCCTCGGGAATGCCCGGAGGACTGCCCCAAGGGCTTTCCCGAGGCCGAAACCACGGTGTCCGCGAGATTCCGGGCTTCGCCAAGCGCGGCGCGCGCCGTTGGACTCATCCAGAGGACTTGGCCGGCTTCGCTGCACTTGATCAGCATTGGAAATGAAGACGTGCTCCCGCCGGCCGGGCGCTAAGTCGCTGCCAAGCTCGACCAGAGATGTCCTAAGCCAAAGGACTCTCCTTAATAGATTCGCAGAAAGGACCTTTAAGTATCAATCCGAGTACGTACCTAGTACTAGTATGACCAGAGAGCGGTCTGGTAAGCGTTATCTCCGTGGACGGTACCGCCGTGGCGCACGCAATCCTGGACGCCGCGTCGAGATTCGTCTCGACATTTCTCGCACCGGAGCAGCGGGCGCCGGCAGAAGTGCCCGTATGGCACCGAGAAGCGTGCCCCACGACTGCCGGATTTCCCCGGATTTGCCCGCTCGACAAGCAGGCGTTCGGTTTGATACCATTAGAGCGAACACGTGCTGTTTTTTTCTCCCGCACAATCCCACGACCGGTCATCCCATATCCTCCGTTGTTCAGCCGAGGACTAAAGCGTAAGAAATCTATGGCTTCCAACATGTATTCTCAAGGCGCCCAAGTCAAGCATCCGAAGTTCGGATTGGGCACGGTGATGTTCAGCAGTGAAGAGCGGATCGTCATCAAGTTCGACGATCATGGCGAAAAGAAATTCGTCACCACGATGGTGATGGGCAGTTTGGAGAAGAGCGACCGGCAGCCTCCGGCCGAAAAGCGGGGCTCACGGAAGCGAAAGGTCGCGCCGGCCGCGGCGGTTTAGCCGCGCGGCGTATCGAGGAAACTTGGTTTGAACGCACGTCAGAAACGGTTATTTGAAGAGGCGCGGAAGCGAAATCCGAACCTCACAATGCCCGCCGACGCCCAGCCCGCCACGGACTGGACCGAAGCCGACCTGGCCCTGATCAAGCAGGGGGTTGGCGACAAGAGCACGAGACAGGCCGCGGCGCCTGGCGAAAGCGCCGAATCGGGCGAAGCTCCCACCGGCGAGCAGGCCGGCTCGGTAGTGACCTATTTCGACGCGAAGGGCTTCGGCTTCCTGCGCCCGGACGATGGCGGACGGGACATCTTCTTTCACGTCTCGCGCCTGGCGGAGGGCCTCGCGACCGACCTGCGGCCCGGCACGCGCGTGCTCTATGAGTTGGGCATGGACCGGGCCGGCAAAATGGCGGCCTCGAGCGTCCGCATAGCGCCCAAGGAATAACGCTATAATATAGAAAACTCGGGGCGGCGCCGGTGTCTCCGGCGGAGCGCCGGTTTCCCAGTTCCTGGCATCACTCATGTTCGACAATCTCTCGGAAAAGCTGCAGCGGGTTTTCAAAAATCTCCGCGGCGAAGGCAAACTGTCGGCCGAAAATATGGAATCGGCGCTGCGGGAAATCCGCATGGCGCTACTCGAGGCCGACGTCAATTTCCGGGTCGTCAAACAGCTCCTCGAAAATATCAAGCAGAAGGCCATGGGTGAGGAAGTGCTGGCGGCGCTTTCGCCCTCGCAGCAGGTGGTCAAGATCGTCCACGAAGAGCTGATCAAGATTCTGGGCAGCCATGAATCGAAGCTGCGGTTTGCGAACGAGCCGCCCAGCGTGTTCCTGATCGTGGGCTTGCAGGGTTCGGGGAAAACCACTACCACGGGCAAGCTGGCGCGCTGGCTTTCGCGCAATGGGCATCGGCCGATGATGGTATCGGTGGACGTCTACCGGCCGGCCGCGCGCGAGCAGCTCAAGGTGATTGCGCGCGAGACGGGCCAGCCGATTTACGAGGGCGCGGCGGAAGAAAAGCAGCCGATGGAACTGGCGCGCGCGGCGCGGCGCGAAAGCGCCAACACCGGCCGCGACGTGCTGCTGGTGGATACCGCCGGCCGGCTGCACATCGACGACCAGCTCATGGGAGAACTGAGCGAGCTCAAGCAGCAACTCAATCCGGTCGAAATTCTGTTTGTGGCCGACGCCATGACCGGGCAGGACGCGGTGAAATCGGCCGACGAGTTTCACAAGCGGCTGGGCATTACGGGCGTGATCCTCACCAAAATGGATGGCGACGCGCGCGGCGGCGGCGCGCTGTCGATCCGCCACGTCACCGGACAGCCGCTGAAGTTCGTCGGCGTGGGAGAGAAATTCGACGCACTCGAGCCGTTCCACCCGGACCGCGCGGCCAATCGCATCCTGGGCATGGGCGACATCCTCTCGTTTATCGAAAAGGCCGGCGAGGCCATCGATAAGAAGCAGGCCGTCGAGATGCAGCGCAAGCTGATCGAGAACGAGTTCACGCTGGAGGATTTCCGCGACCAGTTGCGGCAGATTCGCAAGCTGGGCCCGCTCGGTTCGCTGCTCGACATGATGCCTAAGGTGGGCATGCTGAAGGATCTGAAGGACGTCAAGGTCGACGAAAAGGAAATCGAGCGGGTGGTGGCGATTATCGATTCGATGACGCCGCGCGAGCGCGACAACCACATGATCATCAACGGCAGCCGGCGCCGGCGCATTGCGCGGGGCAGCGGCACCAGCGTCCAGGAAGTCAACCAGTTATTGAAGCAGTATGCGCAGGCGCGCAAAATGATGAAGGGCCTTTCGGGCGGTTTTATGGGGCGGAAACTCGGCAAGATGAAGATGCCCGCCGGATTCCCGTTCGGCAACCTGCCCGGAATGTGAGAATTTTGAGAACGACCATGGAGTGTCAATGCTGATGATTCGTCTGGCGCGGTTTGGCGCCAAAAAGAAGCCGTTTTACCGCGTAGTGGTAATTGAGAAGGAGCGCGCCGCGAAGGGCCGCAACATCGAGGTGGTGGGCCATTACAACCCGGTGGTGTCGCCGGCCCAGGTTACGCTCCAGCACGACCGCATCGAACACTGGACGCAGCACGGAGCGCAGTTGTCGGACAGGGTGAAGCAGTTGCTCGAAAAGCATCCGGCGCCAGCCGCCCAGCCGGTGGCCTGAGCGGTCCAAGAACGGGACGGCGGATTGACAGGCGGAAGCGCCTGTCCCACTTTGCCGTCGGCGGATTTGCACGAGCGTGGGGCAGGCGCTTCCGCCTGCCAACCTTCTGTATCGCCCAGAACCCCTCGTGGCCGACTGGGACAAATGCCGCATCGCGCGCGGCCTCGTTCGGTTACCATGTGGTTAGGAGCGGGATGCATGAAACAGTTGATAGAGGACATCGCGAAGGCTTTGGTTGACATCCCGGAAGAGGTTTCCGTCCGTGAGGTGCTGGGCGAGCAGGTGACCGTGCTGGAGCTGAAGGTAGCCGCCAGCGATCTGGGTAAGGTGATCGGCAAACAAGGCCGCACAGCGCGGTCGATCCGCACCATTTTGGGCGCGGCGGGGATGAAACTGAACCGGCGCTTCACGCTGGAAATCCTGGAGTGAGTTCACCGGAAGACGCCTGGGTGACGGTGGCCAGGCTGGGCAAAACGCGCGGCAATCGCGGCGAAATCACCGCGCTGGCGCTGAGCGACCGGCCCGAACGCTACCAGGCATTGGGTCGGGTGTACCTGTCGGGCACCGGTGCGCCGTTGCCGCGGCAGGTGGAGCACACCTGGTTTCACAACGGCACGCTGATCTTCAAATTCCGGGGAGTCGACACGATCTCCGATGCCGAATTGCTGGTGGGAATGGACGTGCGGGTTCCCCTCGCCGAGCGGACGGAACTCGCGCCCGGCGAGTTCTTCCAATCCGACCTGGTGGGCTGCGAAGTGGTGGACCGGAAATCCGGGGAGCGCGTGGGCCGCGTCGAGGCGTGGCAGGATGGCGGCGGCAGCGGGCTGCTGGCGGTGGAAGGCGGACTGCTGATCCCATTTGCGCGGTCGATTTGCGTCGAGATCGACGTCGAGGCCCGGCGCATCGTGGTGGAATTGCCCGAAGGCCTGCGAGAGTTGAACCAATCGTGATCTTCCATGTGCTGACGATTTTCCCCGAGTTCTTCGCGGGGCCGTTCGCGCATGGCGTGGTGAAGCGGGCGCAGGACGCGGGCCTGCTCGAGATCCGCATCCACAACCTGCGCGATTGGGCATTCGACCGCCATAAGACGGTGGATGACCGGCCGTTCGGCGGCGGCGAAGGCATGGTGCTCAAGCCCGAGCCGATCTTCCTGGCGGTGGAATCCATCTGGCCCGCGCGCACGGCCGGGCAGAAGGTGATTCTGCTTTCCGCGCAAGGGCGGCTGTTCGACCAGGCCGCCGCCAATCGCCTGAGCCAGGAAGCCGAGCTGCTACTGATCTGCGGCCGCTACGAAGGCGTGGATGAGCGCGTGGCCACGTACCTGGCGGACGAAGAACTCTCGATCGGCAACTACGTGCTGAGCGGCGGCGAGCTGGCCGCGGCGGTGGCGATCGATGCGACCGCGCGCCTGCTGCCGGGCGTGCTGGGCAACGAAACCTCGGCGGCATTCGAGAGCTTCCAGGAAACCGGCCACGGCGAAGGCCTCTTGGATTGCCCGCATTGGACGCGCCCCGCCGATTTCCGCGGCTGGAAAGCCCCCGAGGTCCTGCTCAACGGCAATCACGAAGAGATAAGGCGTTTCCGGAAGGAATCGGCGATCGAGAAGACGGCGAGGTTGCGGCGGGACTTGCTGAAGGACGTGCCCGAGGGCGAGAAGTAAGTCGAGGGCGGCGGGTCAATCACCGGGTGCATTCCCGGTCGAGCACATCTAACAGCCTTCCGGCGTGCTTGGGACGCCCTTGGGCCGCCCCGCTGTGCGGTGGACAGGCTCCGATTGTCCGAATAGTGCTTGAGTATTGGGGCCCAATCATGTCACGATATAGTTTGAATGTCGAATTAAATAGCTGACGAGGAGCTGATGGACCAAACCGACGAGCTTTACGACGCCATCCTGAGCGGCAATGCCAGCACCGCGGCGAGGCTCGCACAAGAGGCGCTTGACAAAGGTGCCGATGCCGGCGAGATAGTCGCCAGGCGGATGATTCCGGCCATGGATGAGGTTGGCCGGCGATTTGAATGCGGAGACTGCTATGTTCCGGAACTCCTGCTGGCTGGGCGCGCGATGAAGGCGGCGCTGAATGTGGTGCGGCCGCTGTTGGCGTCGGGCGCCGCCGAGCGGGCCGGAAGCGTAGTCATCGGAACGGTGCAGGGCGACCTGCACGACATTGGAAAGAACCTGGTCACGGCGGTGCTGGAGGGAGCGGGTTTCCAGGTACATGACCTTGGCGTGGACGTTCCCGCCGCCCGGTTCGTCGAGGCAGTGAAGGAAAAGCAGCCCGACATCGTGGCGCTGTCGGCCCTGCTGACGGTCACCCTGCCCGCGATGAAGAGCACGCTGGAGGCTCTGGAGCGCGCCCAAGTGCGCGACCGCGTGAAAGTGATGGTAGGCGGCGCTCCCGTGACGCGCCAGTACGCCGCCCAGATCGGAGCCGACGCCTATAGCGACAACGCGTTCGGCGCGGTCAAGCTGGCCCGAACCTTGATGGGGAACCTCTGAGATGCAGTACTGTGCGTTAGCTATCCCCGACCGGCGGCAACTGATCTATGGACGGTCTCCTCGGCCGGTAAGGTGCGGCTTCGATCTTGAGATCGGCGGCGGAGTGGTGTTTCCGGAGGTGAATTTCACCCTGCCCGCGATTGAAATCCTCGACCGCACGTGGAGCGAAGTAATTTCGCAATACCAGGAGATGGCCGGCAATATTCTGAGGCGCGCGGTCGCCTTGCAAGTGCCGGGGATCGTTCTCGAGTTCGAACTGTTGCCGCCCATGACGGCGAACCCGCCTTGGGGCGCCGAAATCACCCGGCTGTTGCACCAACACCTGGCGGAGGCGTACGAGCGGCATGGCTTGCGGAGCGCGTTGCGCGTCACGCCGACGGACATTCGCGACCAGGTGAGACCGCCGGTGCTGCGCGAAGGCGCCCCTTGGGAGAACCTGGCCAGGTCGTTCGAGTTGTGCATTGAAGCGGGAGCGGACATCGTTTCGATCGAATCCGTGGGAGGCAAGGAGCTTCACGACCCGGGGCTGATGTACGCCGACCTGCGCCAGATCGTGTTCGCCCTCGGCGTATTGGCACCGCGCGATACGGCCTGGTTGTGGGATCGGATTTCGCAGATGTGCGCCGCGCAGGGCCGCGCGATTCCCGGCGGCGACTCCGCCTGCGGTTTCGCCAACACCGCCATGCAGCTTGCGCATCAGAAGATGCTGCCCGAAGTGCTGGCCGCCGTGGTGCGCGCGATGAGCGCCGTGCGCAGCCTGGTGGCGTTCGAACATGGCGCCGTGGGGCCGTCGAAAGACTGCGCGTATGAAGGGCCGGTCATCAAGGCCATCACCGGCTGCCCGATCTCGATGGAAGGCAAATCCGCGACCTGCGCGCATTTCAGCCCGCTGGGCAATATCGCGGCGTGTGTTTGCGACCTGTGGAGCAACGAATCGGTGCAGAACGTGCGCCTGCTTTCGGGAAGCGCGCCGGAGGCTTACGCGGAACTTCTGGCGTATGACTGCCGGTTGATGAATGTGGCCGCGTCCCAGGGCCAGGCATTTTTGCTGCGCGACTGGCTGTCCCAATCCGACGAAGACTTGAGTCCGCAAGCGGCGGTACTCTCGCTCGCGGCTACATACCGGATTGCGGAAGCCATTATCAACGCCGATACCCAGTATCAACGGACGATTGCGGCCGGTATGGCCGCCGTGTGCGAGTTGCGCGAGCGAGCCGGCAGCGGAAGACTCAAGCTCAGCGCCAAGGAAAAACAGTGGCTCGACCGGATAGAGAGCGAGCTGGGCGGCTTACCTGACGAAGACGAACTGCGGAGTGAGATGCTGGACCGCCGCGGGGAGCTTTTCGCGCCGACGAGCTACGGCTGGGAGTGAGGACAAAGGGGCGGCTGTTCGCTCCTTGCGCCGAAGCGCTGGCGGACGACCCTCGGGAAATGTGTCCGGCCTCTTCTCTCCATCTTTCACCCACCTGGGTGTGCCGATTTCCCCTTCCTTTCCGTTCCACGGCGCCACAGGATCAAATGAATCTCTCGACCAATGCAGTACCGGTGTACTTGGAATACACTGTGCAAAGCATCTCTTTGAAAAGCTTCTTCAACGGATCAACGGTAGTAAACTCCGCTTGCCCAAAATTGGGGTCGAATAACAAATACGGAGTTCCCGTTTTGTTGGGAACGTGCACCCCAAGCGCATGCCCCTTCGGTGACTTCTCGACACCCTTTGATGAAATCCCTACAAAGGAGTAACCTGCCGCTTGAGTAGCCGTGACGACGATGTGGTCAAACTTCAACCCGCCCTTAAAACCATATTCGTTGAGTCGCTTAAGTCCGGCGTTTTCTAAATATTTAGCGACGAATTCTCTTGAGTCTTTGCCTTTGTTCACTTCAAGCTGTTCCACTTCGGCCACTCCATACGTGGTCCACATGTCCTTTTGAAAATTAACACCGAGCTTGGTGTCCTTGATCCACCTCGCGACCAAAGAGGCACAAACGCCCTGCGGGTCAAAAATGCCTGGGTTTCTGTCGACGAAAAAGCGCTGCCCCCAACTCTTGGCTTTCCCGCCATGACTTTTTACACAACTTGCGAAGTCCATGTTTCTTGCTCCTCTGCCGAAGAAATAAAAAAAACGAAGGGCCTCTTTCAGTGAAATATCAAGAATAGCGCACAGGGGAAGATACGGGGACATCCATGATAAGGGCCTGTCAAGGGAAAACAGAACTTCCCCTGCACTTGGAAGAGCCTTCTGAAGCGCGGTAATGGGTCCGACGAGCTGCTGAACGATTTGCTGCTTGCGATCCG
>Ga0326727_10004047_pt1 | contig 45096 bp, 46 predicted proteins | sample MB2enrmetagenome_FD_207643 | JGI IMG/M metagenome (GOLD analysis project Ga0326727, IMG submission 207643) | Lab enriched peat soil microbial communities from McLean, Ithaca, NY, United States - MB29MY | ecosystem: Environmental > Terrestrial > Soil > Wetlands > Peat | place: USA: New York... | reverse complement strand
AGCGTGTACCTGCCTCGTTTTCCGTTCCGCATCCTCGTATCCCTTTCGCCATTACAACAGCTCGCTATGGGATACGTTTTGCGGGGGCAAGGTCACTGATTTTGACACCGTTGGGTGCATGACGACCGCCAATGCAGCTAACACCGCCAATGCAGCTAACGAAGATTGGAAACTCCTGCTTTCCTTTTTTCCGCCGAACTGGAAAGAGCTGGGGCAAGTGACTGAGGCGCTGAAGGGGTTACGTCAGGATAAGAGTGAAGAAAACTGCATTGCCGGTCGAGGAAACTTCAGCGAACGGCGAACCGTGTCTTTTCCGGTTGTCTCAGCTGAGGGATCCACTCCAACAAGAACAAGAACTTCCACTTAAGGAGAAAGCAACAACTGTAAAAATGACCGGAGCGACATCAATCCGCACCACCGCGGAATCGCGATCTCTTGACTCTTTGCCCAGCGATTGCACCACCAGAATTAACAAAACACCGGTCACCAGGAAACCATTGATCGCATAAAACAGCGGCAACGGACCGAAGGCAATTGTCCCCGTGAACATGCAAAGGAACACCGCGGCCGCCACCACTGCAATGACTTTGGCGCCGCGCCTCAGGAATTCCGCCACTCGCAAGAAAGGGAAGGCCGGAATCGGGATCAGATAATGGATGGCCCACGGCAGCCGGTGAAAGAACAAATTGGGCTCCGGCACGATATGCATGGTGCGGGCCTGCAGCCAAATCCGCAGCCCATACAGACCGGCAAAGATCCCCAACCACACCAGCAGCGCATCGAATCGCCGCCGCAGGACGCAAAGAGCAATGGAGAGCAGGCCCGCCGTGGCGAAGGAAGACCCCAGAAAGAGAAAGACCTCGTGGTAATGAAAGGCCTGCAGAACCTGGCTGGCGGCGATCTGTGTGTCGATCGGGACCATCGGGGTGAATGGCACATCATCTCATCCGGGGAAACTCAGGTTAAGCCGAGAAGTCTGCGGCGCGGGCGGCCGCATTGGTAGTGCAATAATGGAGCCAAGCCCAAGGCATCGGCTTCGGCTCGGCGCATAGCCCATGAACCTCCCCAACTCCATCTCGATGAGCCGGATCGTCATGATCCCGCTGTTTCTGTGGATTCTTTCCTCCCACTTTCCTTGGGCTGGCGCGCACGGCGAGCAGGAAATCCTGGCTTCGGTGCTCTTCATCCTGGCTTCGATTACCGATGGCGTGGACGGCTACCTGGCCCGCAAGCACTCGCAGATCACCACCGTCGGCATGTTGCTGGACCCCATCGCCGACAAGATCATGGTCGCCGGCGCGCTCATCGCCCTGGTGGCCTATAACCCCCAGGTAGTCAAGGTCTGGATCGCGGTGGTCATCATCGGCCGCGAGTTTCTCGTCTCCGGCTTGCGCTCCATCGCTTCTTCCGAGGGCTTTACCATCCAGGCCAGCGACCTGGGAAAGCTCAAGACCGTCATCCAGATTGTCTGCGTGGTCTCCGCCATCCTGGCCCATCACTGGGACCGCTGGCAATTCGGCGTGCTGATTGTGCCGGTCAGATGGATCGCTATCGCCGCCATCTACTTCACGGTGCTGGTCTCCACCATCTCCGCCATCGACTATTTTGTGGGTTTCTGGAAGCAGATCGACCGTGCCAGCAAGGATCGCCGCAAGTCCTCCGTGCTTACCCGCCGCAAGAGCGCGACTACGCTGTAACCCCGGCTGTGTTTCGGGTTCCAAAGAAAACGCCCCAGCCATGGCTGGGGCGTTTTGTGCTCACTTGAAGTGTGAAACCGCTCTACGCCATCGCTGGAATCGGCTCCGGTGCGAGGACGACGGGCGATCCCACGGGCAGGACTTCGGGGGCCACTGCGGCCACTGCGGGAGCCTGCTGCGGATGGGCGGCCGCGCGGGTGAGCCGTTGAACGAAGTGATAGGGCGGCCAGGGGCCGGAGAGCTGCATGTGGCACTCCCGCATCATGGCGCTGGTGGTGGAGAACTTGTTCTGATACCGCTCGACATACTTGCGGTCGATCAGATGCGCAATGTCCAGCGCCATCTTGCCGCTTTCGGTCAAACGGCAGCTAACCTCCTCGTCGAGAGGCATGAAGAGCCGGTGCATCTGAAAGCTGACAGCGCGGGCGCGCGTCTGCCGCTCGCGCTGCCGGGATGCGTTCTCGCGGAGGTTGCTTAGGTACTGGCGGCCAACACCCTCGGCCGCCTGATGCTTGTCCACAACGTGGCCGCAGCAATCGTCCACGAATATCTTGAGGTGCATCTCCGTCTTGCCGCGCAGCTTGTCGATGTTGCCCAGGAACTGACGCTGGTTGGAGCGGATCGACCTGCGCAGGCTTTCGTCGTCGCTGAAGACGGTACCAAACCGGAAGGGCAGCACCGTGGAATGCTGGAAGCAGTCGGCGATGACCCGCGCGTGGTCCACTCCCGACTTCTGATTCAGGGGTTCGGCGGGGTTGTGTTCGCTGACGATGATGGCCAGGTCGCTGGCGGGGTAAAGGAAGACCTGGTTGCCGCTGACTCCGACTAGAGTTTCCATCGGAACGGGTTTGCGATGACGTGCCAATTCTGGGAAAGCTTGCTTTTCACCGATGCAGTAGGCATACCACGCCATGACGAAACACTCCGTCTGCGTGCGCCAGTTGGCGCCGCTCGTTGGGAAGGCTCTGTGAAGGTAAAAACAACGGCATAGTGGGAGTGAGTCCGGGATTTTGAGCATACCCGGGTGAACTATGCCGAATACTAGCCCTTTGAAAAGACGACTGGCAATATCCCCTGTCACAAAGGTTGTAAAAGGTAGCAAAACGCTGCAACTTCGTATTTATATAAGCAAAACCAGGATTGATGTTGCGCAATTAAGACTTATCTGGCCCAGCCGATCCCAAGCTCAAAATGGATGGCAGCGCATCGCGGGCAGTTCTTCAGTTGATTTCGGGGGAGCAACAGCCATCCGGCCGCCCCAAAGCCCATATGCGATGTAGGGTTGTGTGCGGACGCGCCGGACTCGCGGAGCCTGTCGGGAATAGATTTCTTATCCTTTAGAATCAAAAACCTACAAATCCTACGTTTTATGTAGGCGATTGATTCTAAACGGTTTATGTTTTCAGGAATTGTTATTTCCGACACACTCCTAGGGCAGGACGCGCTGGATATGAAGATAGAGGATCACGTTCAGGAGGATGGAAACCGCCAGCAGAGCCAATGCAAGGATGGCAAACATGTTCACCTTGCCGCCGACACTCTTCAGATCTTCCAGAAGTTCCTGTTGCTCAAGGGTATTGCGGTCGGTGGCTTCGCGGACCATCTCCAACTGGTCTTCGACCCGTTTCAGAGAGGCATTCTGCTCCACAACAACACTGCGCAGATCGCGATGTTGCGTCCTCAGATCGGCCAGGCCGTCCTCAATCGGCGCCAAGTTGACCGGCGGAGAGGGCTTCAACGATTGCGGGTGCGGCGTCAGGAGGTTGGAGACCTGGGTGGCGATCGTCCCATCCAGCAAGGGGAGGATTCGCTGGACGAACGGCAATGCCACGCGCAGCGCGTTCACGGCCCGCTGCACACTGGAGGGCAGCTCGGCGTTAGAATCTGCCGATGAGTTGGCCAGCGCCCGCCCCGGAGGGCGTGCTGGGGCGCGTCCTGGAAGAGCGCCAACGGTGGCGCGACGCGAATCGCCGTTGGTCGGGGACAAAGAGGATGCGCCTCCTGCTCCCACCGGGAGCGGGGATCCGACGGCGCGCGGCTGCGGCTCGGGCGGGTGGGGCGCCCAACTTTCCGGATGGTTCAAGCCAAAACCCTCTGGTTGGTTCATGCGCTTCCTTCCTACCAGTATATAAGGGATTTATCAACATGGCTTTCCGTTTATAAGCTGAGCAGATTTGACGGGTTGCTGGAATCGGATAGATCGGAATCGGAATCGATCTGCTGTGGTGTGCGTAGAAGCGGTTTTCTCGAACCGGGTAACACGCAAAATCAGTAGAAGTTAGTAGAGACCGGCCTCGAGATTGAGTCTTTTGCGCACCATGGCGACCAGCACCTAGACCGAAACGGCGATCCATATCTGGGTTATCACCGCATTCTCACTACTGCCGTAAAAGACCTTGATGCGCAGGTGCTGCTGGATGCAGCGAAACAACAACTCGACTTGCCGGTGCCGCTTGCAGAGTTCGGCGATGAGGAGCGCCGGAAGCGCGAAGCCGGCGTAGATACGCCCATGGTGCGCTTCGTTGGCATCGGCCGGAGAGGAGCGGGCCAGCTTGGCACGCAGGCCGAGATGATAGAGCTTGTTGCCCGCCGCACGCAGACAGGCTTGGCTGTCGCGCAGGCTCTCGCGATAGGTTACTTGCGCAAAGGCCATCGACAAGAACTGGTCCCAGCGGGAGAAACCACGCGGAGTTGCAGGAGGCGCTATCTTCAATAGCCGGACAGCCGTGGGAATCTATCTGTTGAACGCACCTCCAGCTAAAGGCTAAGAGCAAATAGCTGGAGGCTGTTTTTTACCGGCTCTTTGCGACTTCTTCCACGGTCACCGGATCGAGGAAGGGCATGGAGGCGCGGAGGGTTTTGCCGATGATCTCGATGGGGTGCTGGGCTTCGGCTTCGCGGAAGGCTAGAAACTCCTTGCGGCCGGAGTTCTGGTCGGCGAGGAAGCGCTTGGCAAAGCTGCCGTCCTGAATCTCGTTGAGAATCTGCTTCATGGCTTTGCGGCTCTCTGCGTTGATCACGCGCGGGCCGGAGACGTAGTCGCCCCACTCGGCGGTGTCGGAGATGGAGTAGCGCATGTAAGCCAGGCCGCCGCGATAGATCAGATCGACGATCAGCTTGAGCTCGTGAAGGACCTCGAAGTAGGCGCTCTCGGGCTGATAACCTGCTTCGACGAGGGTCTCGTAGCCGGCCTTGATGAGGGCGCTGACGCCGCCGCAAAGCACGGCCTGCTCACCGAAGAGATCGGTCTCGGTCTCCTCTTTGAAGGTGGTTTCGAGCACGCCGGCGCGGGTGCCTCCGATGCCTTTGAGATAGCTGAGATTGAGGGCGTGGGCGGTGCCGGTCGAGTCCTGGTGAATGGCGATGAGACAGGGGACACCGCCGCCTTCGGTGAAGACTTCGCGCACGCGATGGCCGGGCGCCTTGGGCGCGGCCATGCCCACGTCGATGCCTGCCGCCGGAACGATGGTCTTGAAGTGAATATTGAAGCCGTGGGCGAAGAGAAGCAGCTTGCCGGCGGATAGATTCGGCGCGATCTCTTCGGCGTACAACTTGGCGGCGGTCTGATCGGGGACAAGGACCATCACCACATCCCCCCACTTTGTGGCCTCGGCGACGGTTGTGACTTCAAGGCCGGCCTTCTGCGCCTTGGCGATGGATTTGGAGTTAGCGGCGAGGCCCACTTTTACCTGGACACCCGAATCCTTGAGGTTAAGAGCATGGGCATGGCCCTGGGAGCCGTAGCCGATGATGGCGACCTTCTTGGCCTGGATAAGGGAGAGGTCGGCGTCGCGATCGTAATAAGTCTTGGCCATGATGTTCTCGGTTCTTCCTTTGCGTGGGTGAAGTTGTTTGGAAGCGGCGGTTCGAGTTGGTGGTCTCCCACCCTTTCGCTAGAAAGAAAGCGAAAGGATGGGGCACGGAACATTTCGGGGCGTCCGACAAAAACCGTACGTCATCTGTTATTCCGGCTCGACGGCGGCGGTGTCTTCAGGCGTTTCCGCGGGCACCTCAACGGGCTCGGCGACGGCGCCCATGGCCTTGAGGACGCTGGAGATGTGATGGCCGCGGCGCATGGTCATCTTGCCGCTGCGGCAGATTTCGAGGATGCGGCCTTCGTCTTCGCGCAGCACCTCGATGAGGCCTTCGATTTTGCTTTCGACGCCGGTCATCTCGATCATCAGCGACTCCGAGGTCAGATCGACGATGCGGGCGCGAAAGACCTCGACCAGGTCGAAGATCTGCGCGCGGTTGCGCGGCGTGGCGGCCACCTTGATAAGCGCCAATTCGCGCGTCACGGCCGGGTCCTTGGCGATGTCGTCCACATCGACGACGTTTTCCAGTTTAAACAGGCTGGCGCGAATGCGATGCCCGGCCTCGGCCGAAGCCTCGCAGACCAGCGTGAGCCGCGAGAGGCCCGCCCGCTCGCTGCGGCCCACGGTGAGCGAGTTGATGTTGATGTTGAGGCGGCGGAAGAGCGAGGCGACGCGCGTGAGCACGCCGGGCAGGTCTTCCACATAAGCGACGAATGTATGCAGCATAATGACCTTTCAGGGATCGGGGATCAGAGATCAGAGATCAGTTCTTGAGCGATTCCAGAGTTGCGTAAAGCATCTTTCGTACTTCGTGCGATAACCCTTCTGCTTCACCGAGCAACTTGGGATTGCCCATTCCAAGTGTGCGAGCGATTTCCAGCTGTGTTTGCAACTCAAAGTTGGAAGCGCGGGCGACGCCCAGGAATTGCCGGTACTCGCCTGTGTTTAGTCTTCCATGTCCTTCCGCGATGTTGCTAGGTAATGAGACCGCTGAACGCCTGATCTGGCTGGTAAGCCCGTAGATCTCTTCGCGCGGAAACTCCTGCGTCAAGCGGTAGATCGCAACGGTCAGCTGCATCGCTCTCTGCCAAACCAGCAAGTCCCGAAATGAGTGTGACATAAAGAAGACTCCAAACTGACCTGCCGGCAACTGTTCTCTGATCTCTGATCTCTGACCCCTGATCTCTGTCTTTCTACTTGTCGTCCGGCGATTCCAGCAGCGGGTCGTTGCCGGGGCGGCGGATCATCTCGTGCAGCGCGGCGCCGACAGGAATCATCGGGAACACGGACTCTTCCTTCTCGACCATGAAGTTGAGCAGGAAGGTGCCGGGGGCGGAGCGCGCTTGATTGACGGCGGCTTCCACTTCACTGCGCTTGCGGACGGCGAGCCCCTGAATGCCATGCGCGCCGGCCAGCTTGACGAAGTCCGGGCTGATGAGCGGCGTGGCTTCGTAGTTACGCTCGTAGAAGAACTCCTGCCACTGGCGCACCATGCCCAGATAGCCGTTGTTGATGATGGCGATGTTGATCTTGATGCCTTCCTGGACGATGGTGGAGAGCTCTGCCGCAGTCATCTGGAAGCCGCCATCGCCGGCGACGACCCAGACTTCCTTATCCGGGCAAGCGAACTTTGCGCCGATGGCCGCGGGCAGCGCGAAGCCCATGGTTCCCAGGCCGCCCGAGGTGATGAGCGTGCGCGGCTTCTCGTGGTGGAAATACTGCGCCTCCCACATCTGATGCTGGCCCACGTCGGTGACCACGATGGCGTTGCCGCCGGTGATGCGCCAGATGTCGTGAATGACGTGCGCAGCATAGAGGTGGCCCAGATCGGGCAGGTTCTTGATGTCGCGCACGGCGACGGCCCCTCGGCTCGATTCGATCGTTCTCAGCCATGCGGACCCGTCGCGGCCCGCCACTCGTGGAAGCAGTTCCTCGAGCACCTCGCGCAGGTCTCCGATCAAGGCCACGTCCACCTTGATGTTCTTGTTGATCTCCGCCGGGTCGACCTCGATGTGGATCTTCTTGGCCTTGGTGGCGTAGGTGGCGGTGGTGCCGGTGACGCGATCGTCGAAGCGCATGCCGCAGGCGATGAGCAGGTCCGCTTCTTGAATGGCGTGGTTCACCCACGACTCGCCATGCATGCCCATCATGCCCAGGTTGAGCGGATGCGAGGCAGGGAAGCCGCCCAGGCCGAGCAGAGTGAGAGCGACGGGAATCTGCGCGCGCTCGGCCAGGGTGCGGACCTGCTCCATGGCTTCCGATTCCATAACGCCGTGGCCGGCGAGAATCACGGGGCGCTTGGCGTTGCGAATCAACTCGGCGGCCTGCGCCAGGCTGTGGTCCTCGACCTTCCGCATCGGATGAGGGCGATGGGGACGCGGCTTGGCGGCTGCAAAGTCGAAGATGGCCGTGCCCTGCTGCGCGTCCTTGGTGATGTCGATAAGCACCGGACCGGGGCGCGCCGAGACTGCGATCTGAAAGGCGTAGCGGATGGCCGGGGCGATGTCCTCGGTCTTGTTGATCAGAAAATTGTGCTTGGTGACGGGCAGAGTGATGCCGGTGATGTCCACTTCCTGAAATGCGTCGGTGCCGAGTATCTTGCTTGAAACGTTGCCGGTGATGCAGACAATCGGAATCGAATCCAGCATGGCCGTGGCGATGCCGGTAACCAGATTGGTTGCGCCGGGACCGCTGGTGGCGATGGCCACGCCCACCTTGCCCGACGCGCGCGCATAGCCATCGGCCATGTGCGAGGCGCCCTGCTCGTGGCGCACCAGCGTGTGGTGAATGGGAAACTTGCGCAGCGCGTCGTAGACCGGCAGGATGGCTCCGCCGGGATAGCCGAAAACCTGCGTGACGCCCTCACCCACCAGCGTGGCCCACACGATCTCCGCGCCGGTCAGGCGAGTGGGGGTGGTGAGGTGCGCGTTTGCGGCTTGCGGGTTCAAGTTGGTTCCCATGGTGGACTCCTCTTTGAGCTGTCAGCTATTAGCTTTCAGCTCTTAGCTGGTGGCAGTGCGATGCCGATTTGTTCGTGCTGCTGCTTAGTTACCGGCTCTTAGCTGAAAGCTAAGAGCTATTGCTAAGTGGTTGCGCCTTCTGAGGCCGAGGTTACTCGATCCACATACTTGCGAAAGACGCCGCGCGGCCAGCGAAGAGCAGGAGGCGTGAAGCCCTTGAGTCGCGCGGCGATTTCTTCTTCGCTGACTTCAAGCGTCAGCTTGCGGTTGGGGATGTCGAAGTGAATGATGTCGCCTTCGCGGACGGCGGCAATCGGTCCGCCGACAAAGGCTTCAGGAGCGACATGGCCGGCGGTGAAGCCGCGCGTTGCCCCCGAGAAGCGGCCGTCGGTCATGAGGGCCACCGCAGCCGAGAGTTCGGCGTTGGAGGAGATGGCGGCGGTGACTTGCAGCATCTCTCTCATGCCGGGTCCGCCCTTGGGGCCTTCGTAGCGAATGACGAGCACATCGCCGGGCTTGATCTGGCCGGTTTGCACGGCGGCGAAACAGTCTTCCTCGCACTCGAAGACGCGCGCCGGGCCGCGATGGTCCACGCGATTGGCGGCGGCCACTTTCATCACGCAGCCTTCCGGAGCAAGATTCCCCTTGAGAATGACGAGGCCGCCTGTTGGCTTGATGGGATTGTCGAAGGTATGGATGACCACCTGGCCGGGAGTCTCCTGGGCAAGCGCGGCCTCTTCGGCGAGCGTGCGTCCGCTGATGGTGAGAGTGGAACCGTCGGCGTGGCCGGCATCGATGAGGCGCTTGGCAAGCAAGCGCGAGCCGCCCGCGGCTTGATAGTCGGAAGCTACGAACTTACCGGCGGGAGTTAGATCGCAAATGAACGGAGTGCGCTTGCCGATCTGGTCGAAATCATCGACGGTGAGCGGGATGCCCATTTCGCGGGCGATGGCGATGAGGTGGAGAACCGCGTTGGTGGAACCTCCGCTGGCGGCCACGCTGGCGATGGTGTTTTCGAGCGCCTTGCGGGTGACGATCTGGGAGGGGCGGCGATTGGCGCGGACCGCGTCCATGAGGATGCGGCCGGCTTCGCGCGTGGCTTTATGCTTGTCTTTGGACGTTGCGGGAACGCCGGAGAGATAGATGGGCGAGATGCCCAGGATTTCACCGCTCATGGCCATGGTGTTGGCGGTGAACTGGCCGCCGCACGCGCCCGCGCCGGGACAGGCGTTGGCTTCGAGAGCTTCCAAGCCCGCGTCGTCGATACGGCCGGCAGCGTGAGAGCCGATGCCCTCGAAGACGTTCTGGATGGTGATGTCAATCGTTTCGCCATGGGGGCCGTTCAGCTTCCCAGGTGCGATGGACCCGCCGTAGAGCATCATGCCGGGAATGTCGAGCCGGCACAAGGCCATGATGATGCCGGGCATGTTCTTGTCGCAGCCGCCTATGCCTACGAGTCCGTCGAAGAGATTGCCGCGCGCGACGAGTTCAATGGAGTCGGCAATCACTTCGCGCGAAACCAGCGAGGCCTTCATGCCCTGAGTGCCCATGGTGATGCCGTCGGAGATGGTGATGGTATTGAACTCCATCGGCGTGCCGCCGGCCTCGCGGATGCCTTCCTTGAGGGCTTCGGCGATGTCGCGCAAATGCACATTGCAGGTGCCGATCTCGGTCCAGGTATTTGCAATCCCAATGATGGGCTTGTGCAGATCTTCTTTCGTGTAACCGACGCCGCGCAGATACGAGCGGGCAGCGGCCCGGCTGGGGCCTTCGGTCATCGGGATGCTTTGACGCTTGCCTTCGATGGTCATTTGCTCTCTTCGTTCGCTAGCTGTCAGCTATCAGCTTTCAGCCTTCAGCTTGTTGGTGCTGCGGTTAAGGTCGTAGTTTTTAATGATTGCTGTTCATTCGTTCCTTGACTCGTGACCGAAGCTCTTCGCACCAGCAAAATGAACTGAAAGCCGAGAGCTGACGGCTGAAAGCTGCTACTTTGCCTTCAACCAGGTTGCTTCATCGTGTTTTGCTTCGAATGCGTCGAGCGCCGCTTGGTGGCGCAGGGTGAGGCCGATGTCGTCGAGGCCTTCGAGCAGGCAGAACTTGCGGAAAGGATCGATCTCGAAGGTTGCGCGAAAACCGTAAATGTCGGTGACGGTCTGCTCTTCGAGCGAGACCGTGAGTTCATAACCCTCGATGGTCTTCGCATTACTTAGCAATTCGGCGACCTGCGCTTCGCTCAGCCGGACGAGAACGATGCCGTTTTTGCCGGCGTTGGAGAAGAAGATATCCGCGAAGGTGGGTGCGATCACTGCACGGAAGCCGAAGTCCGAGAGCGCCCATGCCGCATGCTCGCGGCTGGAGCCGCAGGCGAAGTTCTTTTGGGCGATGAGGATCTGCGCGCCCTGGTAGCGCGGATCGTTGAGCACGAAGGCCGGGTCGGGGTCGCCGGAAGCTGTGCGACGCCAGTCGAAGAAGAGGAAGTCGCCGTAGCCGGTGCGCTCGATGCGCTTCAAGAACTGCTTGGGAATGATCTGGTCGGTGTCGACATTGGTGCGGTCGAGCGGCGCGGCCAGCGCGGTGAGTGTGCGAAAGGGTTCCATTATGCTTTCACCTCCGGCGCGGCAAGTTCGTTCACTTTCCAGCCGCGAATGTCGACGAAGTGTCCTGCAATCGCGGCTGCGGCGGCCATCTCCGGCGAGACCAGGTGGGTGCGGCCCCCGCGTCCCTGGCGGCCCTCGAAGTTGCGGTTGGAGGTCGAGGCGCAACGCTCGCCGGGCAAAAGGATGTCGGGGTTCATGCCCAGGCACATGGAGCAGCCGGGCTCGCGCCAGTCGAATCCGGCCTCCAAGAAGACGCGGTCCAGGCCCTCGGCCTCGGCTTGCGCCTTCACGGCTTGCGAGCCGGGAACGACCATTGCGCTTACGTGCGTTGAGACTTTGTAGCCGGCTGCGATGCGGGCTGCAGCGCGCAGGTCTTCAATGCGCCCATTGGTGCAGGAACCGATAAAGACGCGATCGATCTGGATTGCATCCAGCGGGGTTTTGGATTTGATTCCCATATAGTCGAGAGCGCGCTGGAAGGACTTGCGGTCGGCTTCGCTGGCCGCATCGGCGGGATCGGGAACGGAGGAAGTGACCGGCGCGACCATGCCGGGGCTGGTGCCCCAACTGACGTAGGGGACAAGAGTCGCGGCGTCGATGACCAACTCGCGGTCAAACTTTGCGCCGGGATCGGTGGGCAGCTTGCTCCACTCCCCGACAGCGCGTTTCCACGCCTCTCCTTTTGGGGCAAATCTTCGGTCCAGCAAGTACGCAAAGGTGGTTGCGTCGGGAGCGATCATGCCGGCGCGCGCTCCGGCCTCGATGCTCATGTTGCAGACGGTCATGCGGCCTTCCATGGACAGCGCGCGGATGGCCGAGCCGGCGTATTCGATGACGCAGCCGGTTGCGCCGTCGGTTCCAATTTGCCCGATGATGGCGAGGATGATGTCCTTGGCGGTGACGCCGGTGGGCAGCTCGCCCTCGACGGCGATGCGAAAGGTTTTGGGCTTGGATTGCGGCAGGGTCTGCGTGGCGAGAACGTGCTCGACTTCGCTGGTGCCGATGCCGAAGGCCAGCGCCCCGAATGCGCCGTGGGTGGAGGTGTGCGAGTCGCCGCAGACGATGGTCATGCCCGGCTTGGTGATGCCGAGCTCGGGACCGATGACGTGGACGATGCCCTGCTCGCGGGAGTTCACGTCGTAGAGTTCGATGCCGAAGTCGGCGCAGTTCTGGCGCAGCGTGGCAATCTGCTTGGCCGCGATCCGATCGACGATGTTGAGACGGCCTTCGATGGTTGTGGGCACGTTGTGATCGACCGTTGCGATGGAGCGGTCGGGGCGGCGGACGGTGCGGCTGGCGAGGCGGAGGCCCTCGAAGGCTTGGGGGGACGTGACCTCATGCAGCAGTTGTAAATCGATGTAGAGCAACGTTGGCTCGCCCTTGGGTTCGACAACTACATGCTGCTGCCAGACCTTTTCGAATAGTGTTCTTGGTGCGGTGCTCATGAAACTCCCCATGATTCAAATGCTAGTTGGCCAGCAACTCCTTGACTGTCTCTCTGACTTTTGCGCCCATCTCGCGGGTTCCGAGCACGGTCAATCCCTCGGGATTGGTGCGGGCCAGGTCTTGCGTGCGGAAGCCAGCCTCAAGCACCTTGCGCACAGCCTTGACGATCGCGTCGGCCTCGGCATCCAGCGCGAAGGAGTGGCGCAGAAGCATGGCGCCGGTCAGGATGGTGGCCAGCGGATTGGCAATGTTCTTGTTGGCGTGCTTGGGCGCAGAGCCGTGCGCCGGCTCATACAAATTGATCTTGCCTCCGACGGTCCCGGAGGGCAACATGCCCAGCGAGCCGGTAATCACGGAGGCCTCGTCGGTAAGAATGTCGCCGAAGGTGTTCTCCGTTACGATCACATCGAAATCGCGCGGACGCTTCATCAGGTGCATGGACATGGCGTCGACGAACTGGTGCTCCAGCGTCACATCGGGAAACTCCTTGGCCACTTCGATCACGGTGTGGCGCCAAAGCTGCGAGACCTCGAGCACATTGGCCTTGTCCACGCTGGTCAAATGCTTGCGGCGCTTCAGCGCCAACTGGAAGGCGGTGCGGGCCACGCGCTCTACTTCCTCGTGTGTGTAGCGCATGGTGTTAAAGGCTTCGCCCTTTTCCTTATTCCACTCGCGCGGCTTGCCGTAGTAGAGGCCGCCCAGCAGCTCGCGGACAAACATGATATCGGTGCCGTCGATGATCTCGGGCCGCAAGGGGCTGTTGACCGTCAGCTCCTTGAAGGCAAAGACGGGGCGCAGGTTGGCGAAGCCGCCCAGCGCCGCGCGCAGTCCGAGCAGGCCGGCCTCGGGGCGCTTGCTGGTGGGGAGAGAATCGAATTTGTCGTCGCCCACGGCGCCTAAGAAAACCGCTTCGGAATCGAGCGCGGCAGCAAGCGTGTCTGCCGGGAGGGGTGTGCCATCTTGATCGATCGCTACGCCGCCGATGCGCTTAAAGTCGAGCTCCAACGTGTGTCCGCCGGCGTGCGTTGCCTCTTGCAGGACCGCGATGGCCTGCTCGGTGATTTCAGGGCCGATGCCGTCGCCGGGGGTGACGAGAACTTTCAACTTCATTCTTACTCTCCTTGTTCTTTGAGTATAGGTCTCTTCTTGCCGCCGGACTTCCAGTGGTGCCGATGCCGCCGCCGGCGATGACAAGAATCTCCGGGTTCATTTCTCCACTTTCTCTTTCTTCAGTCTTTTCCAGATCCATGTGCAGACAAACAGAACAAACCAGGTTTCAATCCATGCTCCAACCGCCGTGCCGAGGGCGAACAGACCAATCGCATTGCCGATTCCCTCAAACTCGGAACCCCCTGCCGGAACGAAAGGTTCCAGAGCCTTTTGAATCACGAAACCCAATGCAATCGCCGGTGCATAGGGAACGGCCAATAGCGTCAAGAGGATTGGGTTCCCTCCATGCGCAACGACTACGAAGATCAGCATTGGGGCAAGCGCGGAGAAGAGACCCGTCAGCAGCAATCTCTTCCATGGAAGTTTTCTTCTCGTCTCTCCCATTTTGTTCGCTTCTTCGTTCCTTTGCGAAGGATCAATACAAAATCACTGTCAATCCAGCTCGCTTACCGGGGCGTGCCGCCGTTCGCGAATTTGTTCGGGCAGGATGCCGATCAGGTCCTGGTCGTAGATGTTCTTCTTGCGGTCGGCGAGGGCGACGAAGCGGTAGTAGGTCTGCTGCAACTCCTCGCGGGTGAGTGTGAAGCCGAGCTGTTCCAATCTATGGCGGAGCGCGGCGCGGCCGGAGTGCTTGCCGAGAACCAGATGCGTTTTGGCGACGCCGACCAGGGCGGGGGTCATGATCTCGTAGCAGAGCGGGTTGGCCAGCATGCCGTGCTGATGAATGCCGGACTCGTGGGCAAAGGCGTTGTCGCCCACCACGGCCTTGTTAGGCGAGGGGCGGAAGGTGATGATCTGGCCCAGCACCTGGCTGGTGGGGTAAAGATTCTCAAGTTTGATCGAGGTGGTTGCGCCGTAATGGTCGCCGCGGACGTAGAGGGCGGCGGCGATCTCCTCAAGGGCCGCATTGCCGGCCCTCTCGCCGATGCCGTTGATGGTGCATTCCACCTGTCGCGCGCCGGCCTCGATGGCGGCAAGCGAGTTGGCCACAGCCAGGCCCAGATCGTCGTGGCAATGCGAGGAGAGAATAATGCCCTGCTCGTCGATGGCCGGGACGCGCGTGCGCACTTCGAGAAACATCTGGCCGTATTCTTCCGGAGTCGAGTAGCCAACGGTGTCGGGCATGTTGATGGTGGTGGCGCCGGCCTCGACGGCGATGCGCACCATCTCGACCATGAAGTCGCGATCGGAGCGGGTGGCGTCCTCGGGAGAGAACTCGACATCGTCGGCGAGCGACCGGGCCAGGCGCACCGATTCGCCGCAGAGGTCGAGGGCCTGTTGGCGGGAGATCTTCAGCTTGTATTCGAGATGCAGATCGCTCGAAGCCAGGAAGACATGGATGCGGGCGCGGTCGGCAAACTGCAGGGCGCGGGCGGCCATCTCGATGTCTTCGGTTTTGGCGCGGGCCAGGGACGCGATGCGGGGCTTGCGGACCGCTTGAGTGATCGTAGCAATGGCCGCAAAGTCGCCTTCCGAGGCCATGGCGAAACCGGCCTCGATGATATCCACGCCCAGGTCTTCGAGGGCGTGGGCCATGGTGAGCTTTTCCTGCGTGGTCATGGAGCAGCCGGGCGACTGCTCGCCGTCGCGCAGGGTGGTGTCGAAGAAGACGATGTGATTTGCGTGATTCAAGCTCATGTACTTGCCTGCCAGGGAAACTGCCATTCAACTCGTCAAGTATCGCGCACTAGTCGTTATAAGGCAAAGTTATTATTGTTGGATATACGATTAGAATCCGTTATGATGCTTGAGAGATCGGAGCCAGGGAAACGGTGCCCGGCATCGGATGGAGTTGCAGAGTATACCCATAATGGGTATAGTAAGGAGGGTCAGAATGAGAGATCCAACACGTCTTAAGGGGCTTCAGTTTGTCGAAGCCCCTGCATTCACCCGGTATCGGGAAGATCACCTCGACGACGAGGGATTGAGGAAGTTGCAGCGGGCGTTGGCAGCTAATCCGGAGGCGGGCGACCTGGTTCAGGGCGCGGGCGGCATTCGGAAACTCCGATGGAACGATTCCAGACGCGGCAAAGGAAAGCGCGGCGGCCTGCGCATCATTTATAACTGCTGCCTGTCCGATGAAGAGATCTGGTTGTTGACATTGTACGGCAAGGACGAGACTTCCGATCTGACCAAGGACGAGAAGGCGCAACTCAAAAGAGCGCTAGAAGCCGAACGCGCCGCTCGGAAGCGAAGGGAGATGCAATGAGCAAGCAAAAGGAAACGAGGCGCGACATCTTCGCGGAATTGATGGAAGGTGTTGATTCGATGGGGAACCACCGCGAGGGCAAGCTAACGCTGAGAACCCATCATCTTCCCAATGCGGAGATAAAGCCATCGCCGGGGTCGGAGTACTTTGTGGCCGTGCGGGAGAAGTTCAATGTGTCGCGCGCTGTGTGGGCCAATATGCTGCGCGTGAGTCCACGCACGGTGGAGAAGTGGGAGCAGGGCGGGCAGGCGAGCCCATTGGCGGCAACGTTCGTCGAACTGGTCTCGCGGTATCCAGACACGATCGAGCGGTTGCAAAAGCTGCCGAAGCGGGCCTCGCGGGCGTCAAAGAAGCTCTCCGGCGGTCGCGGGCGCATTGAGGCTAGGCGTCCTGCGGGAGGGAGCAGAGATTTGAAGGCGAATTCGCCTTCTCTCTGAGCGCCAATGGAACTAAACCAACTCGAAACCTTTCTGGCGGTGGCGGAGGAGCGGAGCTTCTCGCGGGCGGCGGTTCGGCTGCACCGGACACAGCCGGCGGTGAGCCAGGTGATCCGCAAGCTGGAGGCCAGTATCGGCGAGACGCTCTTCGACCGGGCGGCGCGGGACGGGTCGCTGACCGCAGCAGGCGTGCTCTTGCGCGACTATGCGCTGCGCCTCTTGGCGCTCAGGCGGGAAGCGTCGAGCGCCCTGGATGAGCTGAAGAACCTGGAGCGGGGTCGTCTGCAACTGGCGGCCAACGAGTACACCTGCATGTACCTGTTGCCGGCCATCGACCGGTTCCGAAGGGAGTTTCCGCACATCGACGTGGCCGTGCACCGCATGCTGGCCTCGCGGATTCCCGCGGAACTGGCTTTGCGCACCTTCGAGCTGGGCATGCTCTCGTTCCGGCCGGACCCGGCGCAGTTCAGGACCATTGCCGTGTATGGGGACAGCCTGGCCCTGATTGTGAGCCCCAACCACCCGTTGGCCGGGGCGGAGCGGGTATCGATCACCGACCTGGGGGAGGAGATGTTTGTCGCCCACAACGTGACCTCGCCCCTCAGGCGCAAGGTGATCGAGGCCTTTCAGCGCTACCGGACGCCATTGAACATGGGGATCGAGCTGCCGACCATCGAGGCGATCAAGCGGTTTGTGGCGATGGGCAATGGGGTGGCGCTGGTTCCTCACCTGACGGTGGCCAGGGAACTGGAGAACGGGGACCTGGCGCGGGTTTCGGTGGATGAACTGGAGATGCGGCGGGTACTGAGGCTGGTGCACCGGCGGCAGGCCACGCTCTCCTATGCGGCCAGGGCGTTTCTGGGCACGGTGAAGGCGCTGGCCAGAGAACAGGGACCGCCGTTTTACTACCATGTGGAGCGGACGGGCTGAAAGGGAAATCTCCGCCGCGGCGCGCGGGCCAGGATGTTGGGGCGGCGAAGGCACCGCTTTGGGTTCGCGTGCGTCTATAGCCTCAGCGTGTTTCCGGGGAATGGCTGGAAAGCGAGGGGCGGAGCGGGATTGCGCAACAGCCCGGTCCGGCCAGTTACAATGCAATGAGCGGAGCCCGGCTTGAACCGGCGCGCCGGAATCGAGAAGCTCGTTGCCAGCCGGACGGTTGCGCAGTCGTGAGGTTCAGGACCGAATGAAGAAGATCGCCATTATTGCATTCCTGCTGGCCGTGTGCGTGGCCGCAGGCCGGGCTCAGGAGAGCCGCCAGGACATCAGCCTCAGCGGAATCGGGCTTGTCGAGCCGTTTGTAGCTTCGCAAACCGATGTTCAAGTGAGCGCCAACTATGCTTTGGGGGCGTTGGCCAGCTACAGGTTCATGCTCACACCCTCGAGTGCCGCCGAGGCCAACTACGGGATCACCTACCAGAACAAGATCCACTACGTCATCAGCAACACCAACCACTACCTGGTGAACACGCGAACCCAGGAGATTTCGGGCGCTTACGTCCGCACCTTCAACTACAAGAAGTTCAACCCGTTTCTCGAGGGGGGACCGGCGGGATTCATCTTTCTGCCCATCCGCAACACCGGCACTACGTCGCTGGATGTGAAGCGGCAGACCGGCGTTGGCGCGGTGTACGGCGCCGGCTTCGCATACGAGATCAGCCCCAGCTTCGACATCCGCGCCGAGTACCGCGGGTACATCACCAAGGTGCCGACCTTCGGCGACACGCAGTTGGCCACCAATAAGTGGTATCCCTTCAACATCTATGTGCCAACGATCGGCGTTGCGTATCACTTCTAGAATCGCCGGGCGGAAGTAGAAAAAGGGGACGGGCTCAGGGCCGTCCCCTTTTTCCGTAGGTGCGCAAGATCCAATCAGCTCGAGGATTGCTGGCCGGTGTCGCTCGGCCGCAGCGCTTCCCGGTAGCGGCCCAGTTCCTTGACCATGGAGCAGCGGGGACGGAGCGCCTGCAGGGCGCGCGTGCCTTCTCCGGACGAGCGAAGCTGGCAATCCACGTAGAAGATGTACTCCCAGGGCTTGCCATGGACGGGGCGGGACTCGATCTTGGTGAGGTTGGTGCTGATGGCCGAGAGTTCAGAAAGCGCGGAGACCAGCGCGCCGGGACGATCCTCGATAGTGAATGCCACGCTAATCTTGTTGGACTCCGGGTCGGCGACCGCGTCCGCGCTGCGGCGGACGAGGAAGAAGCGGGTAAAGTTCTCAGGGTTGTCCTCGATGCCGGTTTCGAGGATGTGCGCGCCGTAGAAGTGCGCCGCCGCTTCGCTGGCGATGGCCGCGGCGTGCCGGTCGCGCAGCTCGACAAGTTGTTTCACGCTTCCGGCAGTGTCGTAAGAGGCAAAAGCTTCCATGCGCGGGTGGCTGGCCAGGAAGCGCCGGCACTGGGCCAGGGCTACGGGGTGGGAAAAGACGCGGTCGATATGCCCGACCTCGGCGCCGGAGATGGCGATGAGGTTGTGCCGGATGCGCAGCAGGGTCTCGCGCTCGACCTTGACGTCGTGGGTGAGCAGGAGGTCGAAGTGCTCGAGGACGGAGCCGGCCAGCGAGTTCTCGATGGGAATCACCGCGGCGTCCACGGCTCCGTTGGACAACGCGTCAAAGACGTCGGCGGAAAGGGAGCAGGGAACGATCTCGGCATCGGCGACCAGTTTCAAAGCCGCCTCATGGCTGAACGAGCCGGGTTCTCCCTGAATGGCAATCTTCATGCCGGTGGATGGTTCTCCTGGGGATGTTTTCTGGGTAGGCATAATGGGGGCACGGTGCTGGGAGTGCTCTCTCGAACCATACTACAGCGCGCCCGGAGCCGCGCCTCGGCGCTGGACGGACGATCACGGGAATGGCTTTTCGGCTTTTTGGGCAAGATTGGCTGCTGGAGGGGATTAGGCGGCCCACTGGGCAGTTCATCCGGCGCAGGAAATGGCTTGTGGCCAGCGGCGAACCCGTTGCCGGCGTTGCGTTTGATTGGCGTGGCGAGTCCTAGGCAATCCGTTTGTGCATCACTAGTGCCATCGCCAGCAAGCCGGTGCCGAGCATGAACAGCGAACTGGGCTCGGGCACGATCGATGCATCCGCAAGAAGATAGCCGCCCCCGCCGAGGTCCGTGACGCTAACACTCGAATCGCTTGGACCCACATTAACTTCGCCTCCCAGCGAAATAGAGAGAGGGGGCTGAGGAGGCTTTGCCACTTTCACATCTATATCAGATTCCTCAATGGTCGGGCCCCCGACTGCTAAGCCACCTTCCGTTCGTTGCGACAAACCCGAATCGTGTATGTGATAGGAGATGGTCGTGTCGGTTTCCCCGGTCTGAGTTGTTTGAACCTGGAGCTTTTCCGGCCATTCAATATCGGGGTGACTTGGGTCGCCGACGACTGCATAGAGGGCACCTGTCATCAAAGTTAGACCGCCGCCAGCGTCAACAAAGTACAAAGTGCCGGACTCTGTCCATTGGGACGCTCCGACATTACCCGTGGCCGAGATCGATTCCGTTTGCAGGGCAGGGTCGAATGCTCCAACGAAGCTCAAATCGACTGGCATTCCCGAATACGCACCCGTCAAGCTGAAGGAGAAACTGGAGCTATTGAGGCCACCTGACAGCGTGAAAACTTCTTCTGGAGAGGACCCTAACGCAGTTGTGAGCATTGAGTCCACGGTCACGGCAGCTTGGGTCATGGCTTCGACATTCAGTAGTACGGGCGGTATCGAGTCGGCCCGGGCTCGCGTGGAACTGGACAGCGCGACCAGTGTCACCGTTAGGACGGGTAAGACAGACCGCACAATGCATGTGGATGCGGCAATCCTGCCTGATTTACTCTGCTGAATTAACCTCATAAATCCCTCCTTCTTGGGCTGCCCCTGGAAACTCGGATCTTGTTCACTACCGAGCTAGACCGCGTCTAGAATTCTCGTTTGAGCTCACGAGATGCCCACAATACGCATCGACAAAGGCTATTTGTCGCCAACTGCGGTCACCCACTGCTCTTCGGCTTATAGCCGGAAAGCAGTGGAGCGGCATGATTCTTTCGGGCCATCCCTTCCTCTGCTCCATGCAGTTTTCTGGATCCCGCCTTTTCCCGGCCCGATTCACGGCGGAACCGTGAGGAAGTTCTTTCGTTGGTTTCTTCCTCGCCTGGGGAGTAACCCACGCATATTACTTCGGATTCTCATTTTGGTCTATGCGGTCTTTGGGTGTCAGGGCTATCGCAGGAGCATCAATTCGATCGCATGAACTTTAATTCGATGGGACAAATAGATCTGGGAGTACACAGAGGCCTTTTCTCTCGTTGATAGGCCGAATGGCCGAAGTCATGTCACTGGAACGCGGGAAATGGCCTGGATTCCTCAGGCACACCGGCATGTTTTCCCGAAGATCCCCCGATGGAGCCTGACCTCGCCGCTCTCCCGGTACATCGGCTTCACGCGCTTACCCGCGACGTTTCGGGCATGAGAATCAGCTCCGCAGCCAGAGATCGGCGGCCACAAAGGCGAGAAAGACCATGGCGATGACGCCGTTCATGGTGAAGAAGGCGGCATTCAGGCGGCTCAGGTCGCGCGGGGAGACCAGGGAGTGCTCGTAAGCCAGTAGGATGGCCACGGCCCCGATGCCCAGCCAGCCGACTGTCTGAATTTGAAACAGTACGCCGAACCAGATTAGAAGACCGAGCATGGCCAGATGCATGGCGCGGGCGGCGAAGAATGCGGCGGGGATGCCGGCAGACTGGGGCAAGCTGTGCAGGCCGGCGGCGCGGTCGTGTTCGTAGTCCTGGCAGGCGTAGAGGACGTCGAACCCGCCCGCCCACAGGGTGACGGCGGCGGTGAGGACGAGGATGCGGGGGTCGAGCGAGCCGCGGACTGCGATCCAGGCCGCCGAAGGGGCGAGGCCCAGAGCGAGGCCCAGACCCAGGTGCGACCAGCGGGTGAGGCGCTTGAGGTAGCTGTAGCCCAGCAGCACAACCAGGACCACGGGCGAGAAGATCAGGGTAAGGCGGTTGAGCCGGGAGGCGGCAAGAACAAGGACCAGCGCCATCAGCACGGTGAAGGCCAGGACAAATCCACGCGAGAGCAGTCCGGCGGGAATGGCGCGGTTGCTGGTGCGGGGATTGGCGGCGTCCAGATCGGCGTCTGCCCAGCGGTTGAAGGCCATGGCCGAGGAGCGCGCGGCGATCATGGCCACCAGAATCCAGGCCACGGTGCGCCAACCGGGCAGGCCGTGTGAGGCCAGCAGCATCGCCGTAAGCGCAAAGGGGAGCGCGAAGATCGAGTGCTCCCACTTGATCATCTCCAATGTGGTTCGCGTCTTGGCCCAGATTCCGGGCATAGGGGATTCCGTTTATCAGTTTACTCGGGGTGGCCGGCGAGGAGCGACCGTGCCCGCCGGGGAGCGGTGGGCGCAGCCGCCTTTGGCCGCCGAACTGGCAGGAGCAGCCCTGGTTGGGTTTGCCCCTGCCATTCGTTAGCCTTCCTGCAGACGCGGCGCGCGGGTAACCGACTATTGTGCCAGGGACAGCGACCAAACGAAGTCCCGGCGCACGTACCCCGCAGGCACCTTCTTCGGAGGGCCGATGATGAAGTTGGGGCTCTCCGACTGCTTGCTCTTGTTGATGGTGGAAAGGTCGTGGCAGGTAATGCAGGACGACTTCTTCATCAAAGCGGGAGTGCCGGCGTTGTCTCCCTCAATGATGGAGTTGCCCAACCTTGTCGCTTTGCCGGCGCCATCCACGAAATCGACCTGCACGCCATCCAGCCGGTAGTTCTTCCATTCATCCGCCAGGTTGGCGCCGGTCATCAATTGCGACAAGGCCTGCGACAACTGAGTGCTGGCGCCGGAACTGCGGGCCGGAACCGAGCCCCAGGGGTCGCTGCACCCGAGCACGACGCAGCGTTGCGGGTTGGTTGAGGTGTTTTGCGGCTCGAAAGTAGCCCAGATCCATTTGTCGATTAGCTTTGAAATCAAATGGATCCCTCCCAGCGCATAACAGACGTTGGCGATCTGTTCCACATGCACTCCAGTGGGCAAGTTGGTGCAGTTTGGCAGTTGGATCCAATCGGCCTTCAGTTCAACCGAAGGAGGAGTGAACTGAAAGGTCTTTCCGGCGGAAATGAACTGCACTTGGCCGTCCAGTGTGGTCAGGCCGTTTGAGGCGATATAGAGTTGCGCGGAAGGGTTCAACCGGGCCTCTTCGCAGATGGTTCTCTTGCTCCAGGTCTGGCTGTTGCAATCCTGGCTGGCCACTAGGGGCAATACGGCTTCGGGGCGAACATTGCCGCCCTTTGCCTTCTGTCTCAAGAACTCCGCCAGGGGGCTCATGTGGAAGCGTGGCCGTCCGCCCTCGGTGAGGGCTTTCGCGGAGGCCGATCCGTAAAGCTGATTCTGTTCGATCCAGTTTTCCCAAACGACGTAAGGGTACTTGTCGCTGTTGACTGGACAGGTTGAGGCAACAAACAGTTGCCAGGCGGTTTGTTCGGGCGATGGGCCCACTTCCGAGGGGGGCACACAGGCCGCGGGGGCGCCACTCGCAGCAGCCATCACGGTTTTCTGTTGCCGGTTGCGTCCGTTGCACCAAAGAACCAATGCAAGGAGGGTGGCGACGAGAGCAGCTTTCAAAGCGGTTTTGCGCATAGGGGAGTCTCTCCAACAAAGAGGGTGCGCTTTAACAACTGTGCCGCGGGGAAACCATCATCGATACATTCGAACTTTCCGGGGAAATTGCAAGCACTTCAACTGGAATCCCTGCAACCATTTTGATAAAGCCGAATGGATTGCATGAACTCAACTGCAAATTTCGATGGGGGGAAACGGCTGCAGGAGCAACCGTGGGCAAGCATACTTGGGAAACGCGGGAAGGGCAACAGAAATCTTGTCCGGCAGAAACCTCGTCCGACCAGGCCAGGAGGATTCCGAGGGCGCCCGGCGCGATGCTACTTCTTGGGCGCCTTCATATCATGCCCGTTCCGATGAACGATGAGGAGCGTCACCGTGCCATGTTCGTCCTTGACGAACTCGATCTCGGTGTCGATGGCGATGGGAAAGAACTTGCTTTCGGATTCAGCGAAGAGGGGGAGTTTGCCCTGGCCGGTTGGCAGCATCATGAGCTTGCCGTCTTCCACCGTGATGGCCAGCGTGAAGCCTGGCTGGAGTTCGTAGGTCCCCACATACTGGGGCAGCAGCTTGGGATCGACTTGAACCGCGGCGCGAACGGTGGGGTGGAAGTCGGGCCATCCGTATACAGCGGAGATCGCGTGCACGATCTCGTCGGCGAGGACGAAGCCGTCGTCCCCATTGGTCATCACCACCGCGCCCTCGCCGCCCTTCTCGTAGGCTGCGAACATGTTGCGGAAGCCTTCGTTGGCGCCGCCGTGGGAGAAGTAAGGGTTGGAATCGGCGCCGCCTATCTGCAGGCCCAGGCCCCATTGGCCCATGCCCACGGTCAGCATCTGGCGCGTCATCTCCACGGAGAGAACGTGGTTGGCCTTGCCTTCAAGCGACTGTTGGACTTCGATCGCGTAGCGGGCCAGGTCCGTGGGAGTGGTCCACAGGCCGGCCGCGGCCATCTCGGGATAGGTATGCGCGCCGCCCTCGATGGGCTTGCCGTCGCCACGGTAGGGAGTGGCAGCAAAGGCTTGAAGCTCCTTGGGCAAGGGCTGCCGGTAGGTGCTGTGGGTCATGCCGATGGGCGCCAGCACGGTGTCATGGAGCAGTTTGGGGAACGGCACTTTGGCCACGTCGATTAGCGTCTGCTGCACGATGGCGTAGCCGCCGCCGGAGTAATTCCATCTGGCTCCGGGAGCGGTCTCGCTGCGGATAGGGGGTGTATTGGCGGGCTTTTCTCCGTTCAGAACCTGTACCAGGGTGGGCACCGGGTCAGTGGAAGCGTAGCCGGGGAAGCCGTGGACGGTGATGCCGGCGGTGTGGCTGAGCAACTCGCGCAGGGTCACGGGCTTGCCTGCCGCAACCGGGTTGGAGGGAAGCTTCCAACCGGTCAGCAGCGTGTTTACATCCACATCCAGCGAGAGCTTGCCCTGCTCGACCAGTCGAAGCGCTGCCATGGCGGTCAGAGGCTTGCTGATGGAACCTGCTTGGAAGATGGTATCGGCGGTGACAGGCGCGCCTCCGATGCTGCTCACTCCGAAGCCGCGCGCCCACTCGATTGCGCCGTGGTGAATGACCGCAATGCTTACGCCGGGAACGTTGAGTTCCTTCATGCGGTCGCTCAGGTTGCGTGTAGAGGGCGGAGCGCCTTTCAGAACGACGTTTCCAACGAGACCGGCCTGGACGCGCTGAATGTGCTGCTCAGTTTCCGGAGAGAAAGCGGACGCATTCTGGGAAATGGCGAACTGCGCCGTGCAGAATAGGCAGGCAAGAATTGCGGCAAGATGCGTGCGAACGGGCTTCATGGGGTCTCCGCGGAATCAGCCTACCACGAGCCGCCGGCAAGATTGCGCGATGCGTGCTCGCCAGCAAGGGGATACCAGGCCTGGAGTGGCCATATGGCTTGGCATCGGCTTCGCCGGCGGTGGCAGCGAGGGTCAGGACCTTGTTCAGATGAGCGATGCGGAGCATCTCAAGCACGCGGCGGTTGACGGCGGCCTCAACTAGTTGCTTTGCCTCCTTCCATCAGGCGAGCCAGATACGCCGCCGGCGAGAGTACGTTTACCCCAGCGCGGACAGGCTCCAGGAAGTGCTTGAGGTTTCCTGTGATGAGCCAGGCTCCCGCCGCATGGGCCAGGGCAAGGAAGGGCGCGTCCTTTGGGTCCGGGGCCGGATAAGGCCAAGGTTCGGGGTCCGGCAACCGCAAGCTCTCCCCGATCATGAACTCCAGCCAAGGAGGAGGAAATCCGTAGCGGCGGAACTTTTCGCGCCGAACGACCACCCGGTACTCGCCCAGAATCCAGGGACTAGTCACCACCTGCACCTTCCCCTTCAGTACCCAATCAGAGACGATCTTTGCCGGTATCCCTCCGGGAGCGATACCCGCGGACACGATCACATTGGTGTCTAAAACGACTAGCCTCATTGGGCTTTTCTAAGCAACCGTTCCGTGCGAACCGCATCAATCTCCGCATCGATCTCCGCATCGGTCATACCGCCTGCTGCCTCGGCAAGACGCCACCCTTCGCGCAGGCTGGCCAACGCCATCGCCCGCCGAAGTTCCAGATCCTCCTGAACAACGTCACCAAAGACGGGAATCAGGAAAAACGCAGGGCCATTCTGTCCAACAAGGAGCGTGGTTTCCCCAGGAGGGACATTTGCCAGGGCCTTTTGTCCACGCGTGCGGAACTCCCGCAACGATACTTGACGCACAAATCACCTCCTGCATCTAGTGTAGCCGGAATGGCTACACCGGGCAACCCAAACCTGATCGGTTGGCGATGAAGTGGTCGGGTTCAGCGGCGGTGACCGGGAATCAACAAGCTGACGTGCGGCTATATGCGAGCTTCGGCTTCGTCGACGGTGGCAGCGAGGGTCAGAGATGAGCGATGCGGAGCATCTCAAGCACGCGGCGGTTGACGGCGGCGAGAACGAGCCGGACCTGTTTGCCGCGGCGGTAGACCTCGTGGTTCATGACCTCGCTCATGCCGTCCGAATCGATGTTGGGAACCCCGGGCTTGCAGGAAGCGCCAGAAGCGGATCGGGTGCATCCCCTTCTGTCCGGACTGGATTCTACGCGTTGGCTTCCGCTTCATCGACGGTTTCTGCCATGGAGATTATGGTGTTGACCTTGGTCATCTTGAACAGTTCGAGGACCCGGTCGCTCACGCCAACGACAACCAGGCGGCTGCCTTTGCCGGTGCAATGGGTGTAGTGGTTGATGATTGCGCCCATGCCCGCCGAATCCATGTAGGGAACGCCGGTGAGGTCGAGGATGGTGGTTGGCGGCAACTCGGGGGCCCGCAGCTTAGCCTGGAAGTCGAAGAGATTGCGCAAGGTGATCGGGCCGTCCAGGCGGAAGATCAGGGTGCCGGGAGCCTTGCCGGGGCGCTGCTCGATGGACAATGGAGCGTCGAATGGCATAGTGGGATAAGTGTAAGGAATAAAAGGCTCCGTGTCGTTACAAATGTGTGAATGTATGAAGACGGAGTTCTCTGGGCCTTGATAGGCTCCCAGGTTTTCGGCCGCGCGGGCCACGGCGGGCGGCGGGTTAAACGGCAGCGCTCTTTTGACGGCCAAAGAGCGGCCTCGAAGGGGCTTGAATCCTCCGAGGCCGGGAGGAGGGAGCGATTGGCGAGGGGCTATTTCTGCGCTTCAGTGGGCTGGTTGGCCACCTCAAGGTAGTTCTTTACGCTGAAGACGCCGGGAACGCCGTTGGCGCGCATGAAGGCGATCTCCTTGTCGGCCTGCGAGTCGACGGTTCCATAGAGCTCGACGTGGCCGTTCTGCACCGAGATGCGGATAGGTTTGGCCGGGTCGATGGAGTACTTGTTGAGCGTCGGGTAACCGTAGACGGCGCGGGCCACCTCCATGCGGGTACGGTCGTCCATGATGGAGACGGGGTCGACCTCGATCTCGTTCACGACATCTTTGACGCCGGGATAGGTGGAGACCAGCGCCAGGGCCGAGTCCCTGTCCACATAGGTGCGGGCGTGGCCGCCGAGGCTGACAACGCCGTTTTGAACACCGAGGGTGATGGCGTTGAAAGTGTTGCCGTAGCCGACGCGGTCATAGGCCAGCTTTTCGCCCAGTTTGGCCAGTAGCTCGGCGTCCGGGATGTTGGGACCCGCGACCTCAATATCGTTACGGACCGCGGTCACGCCCTTGGCCTTGTGGGTGCGCTTATCGGCATCGACCTTGTACTCGTAAAGGTCGACGGAACCGGAAAGCGTGGCGATCCCGTTTGCGTCGACGGACACCTTGACGTTTTGGAATTGCTTTTTGTTCAGCCGGGCCGCGGCGTCGCTGGCGGCCGGGCTATCCTGCGCGGCTTGCGCGCCGGCGCCCGACGCAGGAGTCTTGGCAAACGACAGATAGGGAAGGCCCAGAAGGGCTCCGGCGAGCGTGGCCGCAAGTAAAGCCGTCCGGGTTGACCGATTCGTTGTTGTCATGGGTCTAGAAACCTCCTCATTCCAGAAACACGATGCTTTCGGCAGCCGCGTGGGAAAACCCTCCGGCAGGCCTGCCGTTCGTTGGTATAGACACACATTCCGGGGAAAGGTTTTGGATGCGAGGAGGCGGAACTCAGGGATCAGGGATCAGGGATCAGAGGTCAGGGATCAGGGAACGCGCCGGCCGGCAATTCGATTGGGCGGGGTAGCTGGACAGCGACCGGAGAGCGCGTCCCAGTTCTCGAAGGTGAGGCCTGAGGCACCCGATGCCCGGATTACAGCAGAATTTTCTGGTTACACGCCAATCACGGCGCATAGCTCCTTGACCGCCTCGGCGCTCTTTTTCAGGGCCGCGTCTTCCCCGGCCGTCAGCTTGATCTCGACGATCTTTTCGAGGCCGGCGGCGCCCAGCTTGCAGGGGACGCCGATGTAGTAGCCGTCGATGCCGTATTCTCCCTGGAGGTAGGCGGCGCAGGGAAGGATCTTCTTCTTGTCCTTGAGGATGGACTCGACCATTTCGACAACGGCGGCGGAGGGCGCGTAGTAGGCGCTGCCGGTCTTGAGGTGCTTGACGATCTCCGCGCCGCCGTCGCGGGTGCGCTGCACGAGGGCTTCGAGGCGCTCGGGTTCGATCAGCTCGGTGATAGGAATGCCGGCGACGGTCGAGTAACGCGGTAGAGGCACCATGGTGTCGCCGTGGCCGCCCAGGACAAACGCGGTTACATTTTCGACGCTGACGTTCAACTCCGCCGCGATGAAGGCGCGGAAGCGGGCGGAGTCAAGCACCCCGGCCATGCCGATGACCCGCTCGCGGTTGAAGCCGGCCTGGCGATACGCGGCCTGGGCCATGGCATCGAGGGGATTGGAGACGACGATGAGAATCGACTCGGGCGACTGGGCGACGACCTTCTGGACCACATCGGACATGATCTTGAAGTTGGTGTGGAGCAGATCGTCGCGGCTCATGCCCGGCTTGCGGGGAATGCCCGCGGTGATGACCACGATGTCGGAGTTGGCCGTGGCGGCATAATCGTTGGAGCCGGTCACACTGACGTCGCGCTTCTCGATAGGCATGGCTTCGAGCAGATCGAGCGCCTTGCCTTGAGGGATGCCTTCAACGACGTCGATCAGCACTACATCGGCCAGTTCCTTGGCCGCGATCCAGTGCGCGGCCGTTGCGCCCACGTTGCCTGCGCCGACGATGCTGACCTTCTTGCGCATGATTTTTGCTCCTCTCAAAGTGCCGCAGGGGCTAAAGCCCCGTTGCCTTGATTTTGGATTCTTCGGCACGACTGAAGTCGAGCCCTGTTACAAAGCGGATTCATGAAACACGTACTAGAACTTTGTTCATTCTTTCTCCCGTAACAGATAGCAGTAGTCGTAGTAAATGCTAACTGTCAACTGTTAGCCGCTTGGTTACATGTTGCCGATGATGCGTGTGGCAAACTCGCTGGTGCCCACCTTGGTTGCGCCGGCGGTCTGGCGCTCGAAGTCGTAGGTGACGAACTTCTGCAGAATCGTCTTCTCCATCGACGTTTCGATCAGCTTGGCGGCTTCCTTCCAGCCGATGAAGTCGAGCAGCATGACGCCGGAGAGGATGACGGAGCCGGGGTTGATGACGTCCTTATCGGCGTACTTGGGCGCGGTGCCGTGAGTGGCCTCAAAGACCGCGTAGCCGTCGCCGATGTTCGCGCCGGGAGCGATGCCGAGGCCGCCGACCTGGGCCGCGGCGGCGTCGGAGATGTAGTCGCCGTTGAGGTTGGTGGTGGCGAGAACCGAGTAGTCCTCGGGGCGGATGACGATCTGCTGGAAGATGGAGTCGGCGATGCGGTCGTTGATGAGCAGCTTCGACTTCCAAGCGCCGTTGCCGTGGGATGGGCCGATGGTGCGGAGCACGCCCTCGATCTCCAGATAGACCGAGTCGCGGTAGCTCGGAGAGCCGAATTCGATGCCTGGTTCGATGAGGGCGGCGTTTTCCTCGACGGTGAGGCCTGGGTGGGCATCGTTGTTGCCGAGAATCCAGCTTTCGCGCTCGGTAACGGTTTGGGAGCGGAACTCCTGGGTGGCCACCTCGTAGCCCCACTCGCGGAAGGCCCCCTCGGTGAACTTCTGAATATTGCCCTTGTGGACCAGGGTGACGGTCTTGCGGCCGGTTTCGAGCGCGTGGCGGATGGCGTAGCGGACCAGGCGCTTGCTGCCGAAGATGGAGATGGGCTTGATGCCCACGCCGGAGTCGGCGCGCACTTTCTTCTTGCCGGCGTTGAGCAGGTCATTGTTGAGGAAGTCGATCAGCCGCGCCGCGTCGGCCGAACCTTCTTTGAATTCGATGCCGGCGTACACGTCTTCGGTGTTCTCGCGGAAGATCACGATGTCCAGCTTCTCGGGGTGCTTCACCGGGCTGGGGACACCTTGGTAGTACTTGACCGGGCGGACGCAGGCGTAGAGGTCGAGAATCTGGCGCAGCGCCACGTTGAGCGAGCGGATGCCGCCGCCGACCGGCGTGGTGAGCGGCCCCTTGATCGAGACGCGCAGGTCGCGCGCCGCGGCCACCGTATCGTCCGGCAGCCAGGTCGAGAACCGGCGGAAGGCCTTCTCGCCCGCGAAGATCTCAAACCACCGGATTTCGCGCTTGCCGCCGTAGGCCTTTGCGACCGCGGCATCGAAGACCCGCTGTGAGGCCTTCCAGATGTCGCGGCCGGTGCCGTCGCCCTCGATGAAAGGAATGATGGGGTGGTCGGGCACTGCGAATTGTCCATTCCTGTAGTCGATGGGCTGGCCGTCCTTGGGCAATTCCAGCCCGTTGTAAGTGGTTTGCATGGGGTTTTCGAAGGTCCTTCTTCTTGCGGGGTCAAGGATGAGGCTACCACCTGGAAATTGGGGGTGGCAATGGCGGGGGAGCGTGCTCGGCGGCCGGATTGCGTCCATGGAGGCCAGGGCTGGAGTCACCGGCAGCGGCGACGAGCGGAGCCGGGCGGCGCGAATGAGAGATGAAATCGCAGTGAGTTGTGGTCCAGCCCGGCTGAATGCGATAGACTCATGCGGGAACAATCAACAGGGTTGCCGATCTTCAGATTGACGGAGGGTACATAGAAATTGGGAAAAAGCATGGTCCCGAAGAAGCTTTTCTTCACCAAGGGTGTGGGCAAACACAAGGAGCGGCTGACCTCCTTTGAGCTGGCCCTTCGGGATGCGGGGATCGCCTCGCAGAACCTGGTGCGGGTGTCATCGATCTTTCCGCCGCGGTGCAAGGTGATTACGCGCAAGGAAGGCCTGACGTATCTGAATCACGGCGAGGTGGTTTTTTCGGTGATCGCGGAAAACTCGACGCGCGAACCGCACCGGCTCATCGTTTCAAGCATAGGCGTGGCCATTCCGGCCGACAAAGACACTTACGGCTACCTGAGCGAGCACCACAGCTTCGGCGAGACCGAGGAGCAGGCCGGCGAGTACGCCGAGGAACTGGCTGCCGAGATGCTGGCCACCACCCTGGACGTTGACTTCGATCCGGATAAGAGCTGGGACGAGAAGAAGGAGATTTACCGCATCTCCAACAAGATCGTCCGCACCAGCAACATCACCCAGTCGGCGGTGGGCGACAAGCGCGGGCTTTGGACTACGACCATTGCCGCCGCAGTGCTGATTCTGGAAGAGTAAAGCGCGCGTCGGCAGGGCTGTTCAGAGGCCAATCCCGCCCAGCGGGGTTGGCCTTGCTGCATCGATTGCGAGGATTGACCGGCGAGTTATGGGGAACACGCGCAAGTACAAAGTGGGCCTGGTGCAGATGCGCATGGGCGCGGACCCTGAGGCGAACTTCGCGTCGGCGGTCGAGCGCATCCGGGAAGCGGCGCGGCTGGGCGCGAATGTCGTCTGTTTGCCGGAGCTCTTCGGGACGCAGTACTTTTGCCAGCGCGAGGAGCTTGCGCTCTTTGACCTTGCGGAGGAGATCCCCGGCCCGTCCACAGCTCGCTTGGCCGAAGTGGCGCGGGAGGCACGGGTCGCCATCATCGCCTCGCTCTTCGAGCGGAGGGCGCCGGGGCTCTATCACAACACGGCGGTCACGCTGGATTCCGATGGGGCCATTGCCGGCATCTACCGCAAGATGCACATTCCGGACGATCCCTTGTACTACGAGAAGTACTACTTCACGCCCGGCGACCTGGGCTTTCAGGCTGTGGACACGGCGTTTGGGCGGGTGGGCACGCTGGTCTGCTGGGATCAGTGGTATCCGGAGGGCGCGCGGCTGACGGCTTTACGGGGCGCGGAAGTTCTCTTCTACCCGACGGCCATCGGCTGGCACCCGGCGGAGAAGGACGAGTTTGGCGGCGCGCAATATGACGCCTGGCAGACCATCCAGCGGGCGCATGCGATTGCCAACGGCGTGTATGTTGCCGCGGTCAATCGTGTTGGCCTCGAGCATGGCGAGGTCAAATTGGAGCGCGGCGATGTGCTGGGCAATCGCGCCGCCGGGCCGGGCCTGGAGTTCTGGGGCGGCAGCTTCCTTGCCGATCCCTTTGGCCGCGTAATCGCCCAAGCCTCGCACGACGCCGAGGAGATTCTGCTGGGCGAGATCGACCTGAGGCTGATCGAAGAGACGCGGCGCAACTGGCCCTTCCTGCGCGACCGACGCATCGACGCCTACGCGCCCATCACTCAGCGCTTTCTAGATCCCGTGAATTCGTGGCCCGCAGATGGAGATTGCAAATAGCCTGAGTAAGGTAGCTAAAGCGGAGGTAACAACAATGTTGAAAACCTTTCTACGCACCGATGAATCCCTGCTTTTCGTTGCATTATGTATTTCTTCTTGTGCGATAAGTGGATGTGTTGAGTCAAGCTTTAATTTAGCGGGTGATTCGAGACTGCCAAAGTGTATAACACTCCCGCCTGGACTTACACGCACAGACGTTTCAGTCATATTGAATCTCTATGCACCACTGGGAGGCGCTGATGCAAAGCTTATATTGAGAGATAGGAAAGGGAAGAAGCTGGCAGAGGTAAAGGGCAAAGTGAAGAATTTACCTTCATCGCGTTATACCGGTATTGTCACTGAAAACGGCATAACAGAAGTAATCAAACTTCGACCATATATCGAACATGAAAACATGGAACAATCTGGGATTGCCGTTGCGCTGTTCTACGTCATCGATGACGCTGCTGCAAGGAAGGAGGCTTTGGATGGTGGGTTGTCCGTGCCCAAAGAATGAATTGATGAGCGCACTATTCAAGAAACTGTCATCCCGAACGAGGCGAAGTGGAGTCGAAGGACCTGTTGTTGCTTTCAATTTCAAGAAAACTCGAGCTATTCAATGAATCATTCAACGCCAAGCGAACTCGGTTACCGCATGCCGGCCGAATGGGAGCCGCACGAGGCTACATGGCTTGCGTGGCCGCACAATCCCGACGACTGGCCGGGCAAGTTTCTTGCCATCCCATGGCTCTATGCGGAGATTGTGCGGCTGCTTGCTGCGCGGGAGCGGGTGCATCTTCTGGTCAACGACCAGAAAGCGGAAGGGCGCGCGCGCGGGGTGCTGGAGCGGGCAGGGGTAAATCTAGACCGGGTGAGCTTTCATCTGTGGCCGACCAACCGGGCGTGGACGCGCGATTCGGGTCCGATTTTTGTGCGCAATGCCCAAGGCCAGGTGGCTGTGACCAACTGGCGCTTCGATGGGTGGGCCAAGTATCCGAACTGGCAGCTAGACGACCGGGTGCCGGGCCAGGTTGCGGCGCTGCTTCGTGTGCCGGAGTGGCAGCCGGCGGTGGCGCTTGAAGATGGCAGCGTCCATCGTCTCGTCCTTGAAGGAGGGTCGATCGACGCCAATGGCGAGGGGATTCTGCTGACTACCGAGGAGTGTCTTCTTAGCCAGGTGCAGCAGCGCAATCCAGGAGTGAGCCGCGAACAACTGGAGCAGGCATTCCACGATTTTCTTGGCATCGATCAGGTGATCTGGCTGGGCCGTGGAATAGCCGGCGACGATACCCACGGCCACGTGGACGATATCTCGCGCTTCGCCGGTCCCACGACGATTGTGACTGCGGTCGAACCGGATAAAAGCGACCCCAATCACGAACCGCTGGTTGAGAACCTGGACCGTCTCAAGGCCGCGCGCACCCAAGACGGCAAGCAATTCACGCTCGTCGAGCTGCCCCTGCCGCGTCCGGTCGTTTTCGGCGGCCAGCGCCTCCCGGCCAGTTATGCCAATTTCTACATCGCCAACGATCTTGTCTTGGTTCCCACTTTTCACGATCCCAACGACCGAGTGGCGCTGAACATTCTCGCCGAAGTTTTCCCCAGCCGCAAGGTCATCGGCATCCACTCGGTTGACCTGGTCTGGGGCCTGGGAACGCTGCATTGCATGACCCAGCAGCAGCCAGCGGCCGTAACATCGAAAGCATGATCGACGACGGGACAGCGATGAAAGCCGCTCTGGCTGAGGCCCGTTTGGCCGCCGAAGCTGGCGAAGTGCCGATTGGCGCGGTGGTCCTGCATGACGGCGAAGTCATCGCGCGGGGGCAGAATCGCGTGCTCCGCGATGTGGACCCGACCGCCCACGCGGAAATTATCGCCCTGCGCGCGGCGGCCGCGGTGCTCGGGAACTACCGCCTCAACGGCTGCACGCTCTATGTGACACTCGAGCCCTGTGCCATGTGCGCCGGGGCCATGATTCATGCGCGGCTCGATAGGCTGGTCTATGCGGCCAGCGATCCCAAGGCAGGCGCGGCCGGTTCGGTTCTCACGGTCCTCAATCATCCGCAACTCAACCACATCATGCAGGTGGAGCAGGGAATCCTCGCCGAGGAATCGGCGGAGTTATTGCGCAGTTTCTTTCGTGAGCGCCGTGAGAGTTAGTACCGCGTCAGCGCCCGGATGCGCTCCGCCTCCGCTGGCCACTTCGCCGCTAACTCGGCATAACTCCCGCCGCGGTAATCGGCGAAGTCGAAGCCTGGGGTTACGGTGCAGCCAAGCAGCGCCACTTTGCCGTCTCCGATCAGGCGCGTGCCCTGCCAAACTCCGGCGGGGACGATAAGTTGTACATGTTGGTTCGCCTTCAAATCTCCTCCCAGAGTAAAAACGGCGGAGCCGCGCCCATCGGCATGAAGTTGGAGCATCTCGACCGGGTCGCCAAGATAGAAGTGGAAGATCTCGTCCGACGCGAGGACGTGCATCTCGGAGAAGGTCCCCGCTTCGAGCAGGTAGTAGATGGCGGTGGAAGCGGGGCGAACGCCGCGAGGGAGCTCGACTGCCGCAGCGGAGACGTAGGTCTGGCGGTAGGAGCCTCCCTCTTGCGGATGTGGTTCCAGGTTGAGCAGGGCTTTAATTTCATGGGCGGTCATGGTCACAGATATTAGCAGGGGCACGGCAGTAAAATAGCCGCATGAACGTGAAGGTCTATGCGGCCCGCTGGTGCCGGGATTGCCGCGCAGCCAAGCAGTTTCTCGACGAACACGGGATCGAATACACCGAGATCGATGTGGACCGCGATCCGGCGGCCTCGGCCGAGGTGGTGCGCCGGGTAGGCAAGAGGGCGATACCGCAACTTGTGATCGACGGGGAGTGGTTTCAGCCCTACAAGCCGGGCCAGGGCCTTCTCATCGACGAGTTGAATCGGCGCTTCGGCCTCGTCCCCCGCTGATTTCGGCCAAAGCCCAGCAGGGAAATCGCTACAATGAAGGGTTGGCTGCCGCGTGGCCAAGCCGACTCAGGAGTTTGCCCTTGATCGAACGCTACACCCGCCCCGCGATGGGCCGCATCTGGACCGATGAGAACAAGTACCGCTGCTGGCTCAGGGTAGAGTCGGAAGCCAGCGCGGTGCTGGCCGAGGATGGAGTGATTCCGGCGTCGGCCGCCGAGGCCATTGCCACCCAGGCGAGCTTCTCTCTCGCCCGAATCCAGGAGATCGAGGCCGAGGTCAAGCACGACGTCATCGCCTTCACAACAGCGGTTGCCGAGACGCTGAAAAACCAAGGCCTCGACGCCGAGTCCCGCTGGCTGCACTATGGGCTGACTTCCAACGATGTTGTGGACACAGCGCAAGCGCTGCAGGTTGCGGAGGCTTCCGGGCTGATCGGAGCGGGTCTTGAGGCGCTGCTGACGGTGCTCAAGCGGCGCGCCATCGAGTTCAAGCACACGCCCACCATCGGCCGCACCCATGGGATTCATGCCGAGCCGACCACGTTTGGGCTGAAGCTGCTGAATTGGTATGCGGAGATGGAGCGCAACCAGGCTCGTTTCGATGCGGCGGCGGAGGATATGCGCGTCGGCAAGCTCTCCGGGGCTGTTGGAACTTTCGGCCATCTCAGTCCAAAACAAGAAGAAAAAGTCTGCGCGCGGCTGGGATTGAAACCCGCGCCGGTGGCCACGCAGGTGATTCAGCGCGATCGGCACGCCGCGTATATCAGCACACTGGCGATTATTGGCAGCACGCTGGACAAGATCGCCGTCGAGGTGCGCCACTTGCAGCGCACCGAGGTGCGCGAGGCGCAGGAGTACTTCAGCGAAAAGCAGAAGGGCTCCTCGGCCATGCCGCACAAAAAGAACCCCATCACCAGCGAACAAATCAGCGGCCTCGCCCGCGTCCTGCGCTCGAACGCCCAGGCAGCCTTCGAGAACATTCCGCTGTGGCACGAGCGGGACATCTCCCACTCATCGGTGGAGCGGGTGATATTCCCCGACTCAACGATCCTGGCCGACTATCTCCTCGCCAAAACGACCGATCTCATCGACCGGCTGCTGGTTTATCCGGAGCGGATGAAACGGAATTTGGAATCCACGGGCGGGTTGATCTTCAGCGGGCAGTTGCTGCTGGATTTGGCCGAGGCGGGAATGCTGCGCGAGGATGCTTACCGGCTGGTGCAGGAGCATGCCATGCGGGCGTGGAAAGAGGGTTTGGTTTTTCGGGATGAGGTTGCGAAGGATGCGTCGATCACGGCGCTGCTGAGCCCGGAGAAGCTGGCGCGGACATTTGACTATACACGGCAGTTGGGGAATGTGGATGCGATTTTTAAGAGGGTGTTGGGGGAGTAGGTATTAATTAAATACCATTTTTCAATACCTCGGAAATGAAATAGGAAACGACAATGGAACATCAAGAGACAAGCCAGTTTGTAAATCCTGTTAGACCGAAGGGGCTTCTCTACCATTACACCACTCTGGACGGCTTAATCGGGATCCTAGACACAGATTGCCTTCGTGCCACCCATATTCGATATATGAATGATTCAAAAGAGTTCATCAATGCGCTTGAACATTTGGATGATATCGTGAATGAACTTCCTCCGGTTCTTCGGCCGGGATTGAAATCATTCATGAGCTCCGTACTCCCTTTTATCGATGGAAGAAATAGCGCCTACATAATCTCATTTACTGATGACAATGCGCAGCAAACGTCACCCAACCAATGTCCAGGTGATCGATTAAGCCAATGGAGGGCTTATTCCAGCAACGGGAAGGGCGTAAGTATGGGGTTCGATTATGACTCAATTGATAAAAGTAATCGCGGGACGATTTGGCCGTTCAGGGGGTCTACGGTCTACTTTCTTAATTGTCTATATACCGAGGATGAAAAACAAAGAGCTTTTAAGGGTGTTGGAGAGTTAGTAGCCAAAGATTTTCATGAGTACTTCACTAGGTTCTGGCCGCTGCCATTAACATTTATGGAAGGCGCGGCACCACCCCTGACAGAAAAATGCAGCAAGCTAGATGAAGTTGACGAAATCCCTGCCATTCGAGCAACGCTATTGATGGGACTGACTATCAATGCAACAACATTCAAAGACAATGCATTCAATGAAGAAAAAGAATGGAGAGTTGTTGTGCTTCTGTCAAGGCACAACAATGCGGATCTGGAAAAGAGCCAGGAGATGCCCGTGAAGTTTAGGAGCGGAGCAATAGGAATTACACCGTATATTGAGTTCCCACTTGAGCTCAGTACTCCTAAATCTCCGCTGAGAAGAATCGTGGTTGGCCCTGCTCCACACATGGAGCAGGCAGTAAAGGGGGTGGAAATGCTACTTGAAGGCAAGGGCATACGGCTCAAGAGGAAAGATTTTCCGGATGGCGTAGAAGTCGTTCCCTCCAATATCCCGTACCGCAATTGGTAGGCAGGCGACTCATACTTGACGATTCAATAATCTGGGGGCTCTATGTCGCGATTCTGAGAGCTTGGGATACCTCAAACCTTAATTCGTCCGGCAAAGGAGATTGTAACTTGGAAGCTATGAATCTCACTATCGCACTCACCGGTGCATCGGGCGCGGTCTTTGGACGGGAGATGCTGCGTGCGCTGGAGGCGGATGAGCGGGTGGCGCGGGTTCACTTTGTGGCTTCGGAGAATTCGCTGCGGGTTTTGGCTGAGGAACTAGGGGTTGCGGGGCGGAACGATCTGGTGGAAAAGCTGCTGGGGGCGAAGCCGAAGAAGACGGTGCAGCACTCGGATGAGGATATTGGGGCGGCGATTGCCAGCGGGAGCCATCCTTCGAATGGAATGATCGTTCTGCCCTGCTCGATGGGGACGCTGGCGGCGATTGCGCAGGGGCTGGCTAACTCGCTGGTTGCGCGCGCGGCGGACGTTACGCTCAAGGAGCGGCGGCCGCTGATTCTTTGCGTGCGGGAGACGCCGTTCAATCGGATTCATCTGCGGAATATGACGCTGGCCGCCGAAGCAGGGGCGGTCATCTTCCCCTGTATTCCGACCTTCTATAACAAGCCCATCGACTCTACCGAAATGGCGCGCCAATTCGTTTTCCGCGTACTGGCTCACATCGGCCTGCCGCAGCCGGGCGCGTATGTGTGGAAGCCTGAGGAGTGAAGAACAGGGATCAGGGATCAGAGCCGTCGCACCCTTGCATCCGCTCCTTTTCCCAGATGCGGTCACCGGGCCGAGGCAGCTTCGATTCCTATTTGACAGGCATCCGCAATTCCATGGATACTCCAATCATGCTGAACCTGAGCCTCTTCGGAATTGCGGTCATGGCCATGTGTATGTGCATGGGTTGCGGACCCCTCCGCGTGGCTCCGGATCGGCGAATGCGCTAAGCGCAAACGATCTGAAGAAACCAGGCGGCCCGGGTCCAAATAGGATTCGGGCCGTTTCTGCTTTATGGAGCCCAGTTCCCACCCTAGCGACAAAAACAAGAACGTCGTGCCCAGAGGGCACCCAGGTGGGGCACCCGGATTCCAGATTCACACCAGTCGCCAGATTCGCACCCAGTCTCCAGATTTCAGTAACGATGAAAATGGTCTCAACCCACAGGAAAAAGGAGCTTCACATGCTCGATCCGAAGCAGCACCAGTTAGCCACCCTCGCCGTCCACGCCGGCCAGTCGCCCGACCCAGCCACGGGTTCCCGCGCCGTGCCCATCTACCAGACCACCTCGTATCTGTTTCAGGATGCGGACCACGCCGGGCGGCTGTTTGCGCTGAAGGAGTTCGGCAACATCTATACGCGCATTATGAACCCCACCACCGATGTGCTGGAGAAGCGCGTGGCGGCCCTGGAAGGCGGCGCGGCGGGGCTGGCGACGGCCTCCGGCCAGGCGGCGGAGACGCTGACCTTGACCACCCTGGCCTCGGCCGGCGATGAAATTGTTTCGACGACCTCGCTCTACGGCGGCACCTACAACCTGTTCCACTACACGCTGCCCAAGCTGGGCATCACGGTGCAGTTTGTGGATGCCGACGACTTCGACGGGCTGCGCGCGGCCATCAACGATAAGACGCGCGCCGTGTACACGGAGACCCTGGGGAATCCCAAGCTGGACGTAGTGGACATCGAAAAGATCGCCGCCATTGCCCATGCGCACAATCTCCCGCTGGTGATCGACAACACCTCGGCCTCGGCGGCGCTGGTGCGGCCCATCGAGTGGGGCGCGGACATCGTGGTCAATTCGGCCACCAAGTTTCTGGGTGGGCACGGCACCGCGATCGGCGGCGTAATTGTGGATGCGGGTAAATTCGACTGGGCGGCGTCGGGGCGGTTCAAAGAATTCACCGCGCCCGATCCCTCCTACCACGGTCTTGTCTATACCGAGGCATTCGGGCCGCTGGCGTTCATCTTGAAAGCTCGCGTGCAGCGGTTGCGCGACACCGGCGCGGCGCTCTCGCCCTTCAATGCGTTCCTGATTCTCCAGGGCATCGAGACGCTGCACCTGAGGCTGGAGCGGCACTCCCAGAACGGGCTGGCCGTAGCCCGGCACCTGGAGCAGCATCCGGGCGTGGAGTGGGTCAACTACCCCGGCTTGGAGTCGAGCCCCTATTACGCGCGCGCGCAGAAATATCTGCCGGCAGGCAAGGGCGCGCTGATCACCTTCGGCATCAAATCCGGCTCCGAGGGGGGCGGCTACGAAGCCGGCAAGAAGCTGATCGACGCGCTGGAGCTTTTCTCGCTGGTGGCGAACATCGGCGATGCCAAGTCGCTGGTCATCCATCCGGCTTCCACGACTCACGCCCAGCTTTCGGTTGAGGAACAGGCGACGACCGGCGTCACTCCGGAGCTGGTGCGGCTGAGCGTGGGCATCGAGGATATCCGCGACATTCTGGCCGATCTGGACCAAGCGATCCTTAAAGCGAACGGGGCGGCAAACAGGGCGGCGAGGGGTCAAACGCCGGCGGGCCAGGCCGCGGGGGCAGTTCATGCGGCACAATAAGTGTAATGACCGAACCTAGCACCGCGACCGGAACCGCGGCCGCCGCGCCTGCAACGCAGGGGGCCAAGACGCCGGTTCCGGCGCCCACCTACGAAGGCGACTTTGTGCTCGACGAGCACCTGTTGCTGGAGTGCGGGCGCACGTTGGCCAATGTGACGCTGCACTATGCGGTGTACGGACGGCTGAATGCGGCGCGGGACAATGCAGTGCTGGTTTGCCATGCACTCTCCGGTTCGGCGCTGGTGGGCGAATGGTGGCCGGAGATCTTTGCGCCCGGAGCGGTGCTTTCGCTGGAGCACGATTTTGTGATCTGCGTGAACATGCTGGGCTCCTGTTATGGGTCTACCGGGCCGGGTTCGGTGGACCCGGAGACGGGCGCGGTGTACGGTCCGGACTTTCCGCTGGTATCCATCCGCGACAATGTGCGGGCGCAAGCGCGGCTGCTGGATTCGATGGGGATCCGCCGGCTGCGGCTGGTTCTGGGAGGCTCGATCGGCGGCATGCAGGCCCTGGAATGGGCCATGGTCCATCCGGAACGCGTGGAACGGGGGCTGGTTATCGCCGTGGCGCCGCTTTCGGCCATGGGGCTGGCGCTCAACCACCTGCAGCGCCAGGCCATCCAGCACGACCCGGAGTGGGCCGGCGGCCACTATCTGCCGCAGCGGCCTCCGCGGCGCGGGCTGGCGCTGGCCCGCCAGATCGCCATGCTTAGCTACAAGTCCGCGGCGCTGCTGGAGGAGCGGTTCGGGCGCAATCCCAACCGCAACGGGGAGGACCCCTGGGGATTGGACGACCAGGGCGGCGGCCTCATTGGCGGGCGTTTCGACATCGCCGGCTATCTGGACCTCCAGGGTCAGCGATTCATCGGCCGCTTCGACGCCAATACCTATCTGGCCATCCTGCGGACCATGGATACCTGGGATCCGCTGCACGGCTATTCCTCGGCCGCGGGAGCATTTGGCCGCATCCGCGCCCGGCTCAGTTTTGTCGGCATCAGCTCGGATTGGCTGTTTCCGCCGGAGTCGGTGCGCGACTTTGCCGCGACCATCCGGGCGGCCGGCGTTCTGGCCGACTACCGGGAGATGGCCAGCGCCCATGGACACGACGCGTTTCTGGCCGAGCAGGCGGAACTGGTGCGGCTGCTCCAATAATGCGCCGTTCGGGCCCAAGGAAACGTATTCTCAGACCAATAGAACTTCCAGGAACAGTTTTCCCCGCTTCGGTGTCTAAGCCTGTAGGCGTCGAACGGGCGGGGGGCCGGAGCGCGGGAACGGTGGGTGGCCGTTTTTCGATCCGGAGGGGGAAATTTGCCCCAAATGCCCCTTTCCACTGGGCGCGCGGGTGTATCGAATCTGGACACAGGTGGGCTTGCAGACGATCGCGGGAGCGTTTGCCGCTGGTATTCTGTTCTTCCCCCATAACTTTGCTTGTCAGGGGAGGCTGGGCTTTCTATAATCCATGCAACACCGCATTTGGAAGCCGTGGTATCGTTTACTCGTCGCCCCGGCCCTCAACCGTCGATCTGAACGGTTGCGCCTTCCTAGAGCGAGTGCTTGAATATCGATCTCCATTTCGGCAATTCCCAGGAGCACTGAATGAAGAAGTTAGTCTTTGCATCTGTGATGGCATTGGCGAGCGTAAGCCTCGTTTCCGCGCCCACTCTGCGTGCACAGCAGGATTCGATCACCATCAAGGATCCGGCCGAGTTCAACGCCTACCAAATGTTTAACACTCAAAGCGATCCCAAGACCAAAGCCGCGGCCGGGGAGAGCTTTCTCACGGCGTATCCCCAAAGCGTGGTCAAGTCGGCGGTTCTCGACGGTCTGATCGATGCCTACCAGGCTGTGGTTGACGATGACAGGGCGCTTGGCGCAGCCACCCGCCTGCTCCAGGTCGATCCCAACAACATGAAGGCCATTCTTGTCTCGGTATTGATCAAGAGGAAGCAGTGCACCAGGAGCCACGATGCGCAAACGTGCGACGACGGCGCCGCGCTCGCCCGCAAGGGTCTCGGGACTCCTCAGCCGACAGGCACATCGAACGCCGACTGGAAGAAGCAGACCGGCCAAATCTATCCGATCTTCCACTCGGCCATTGCCTGGGACCAAGTCTTTTCGAAAAAGGACATCAAGGCCGGCATTGAGGAGTTTCGCCAGGAACTGATGCTCTTCCCGCCCGAACAAACTACCAGCGGCACCGGGCTGGTAGACACCCTTCAGCTTGCAGAATCCTATGCCACGGCAACCCCACCGGACCCGGTCAACGCTGTCTGGTTCTACGCCCGGGCCTGGAACTTTGCGCCGCCGAGCTTCAAGCCCGCCATCGAAAAGAAGCTCGATTACTGGTACAACAAGTACCACGGCAAATTGGACGGCCTCGAAGAGGTGAAGGGCAAGGCCGCGGCCACCGTCTTCCCCTCGGGAGAGGTTATGACCCCCGCGCCCACCCCGGCCGAAAGGATTCACACGATCCTGGTAAATACGCCGGATCTGAGAACGCTCAACCTCGGCGACAAGGAATTGGTTCTGGCCTACGGCGCCAAGGAAGACGCCGATAAGCTCTGGGGGGTAATGAAGGATCAGCAGACCCCGGTTCCTGGACTCGTGATGGAGGCCAACGTAACCGGGATGAAGGTCGTCATCACTCAAGCCGCCAAAGCCAGCGATTTTCTGGTGAGCCTGAGGACGCCCATGGCTTGCGGCGACGTTCCTGGATCGGCGACAACCGTCGCGGCGCTCAAGAATTTCATCCTGACCAACGGCGTGAAGGACGATACCGACAAGATCGAGGCCATCTCGCCGGACAATAAGAAGCCGATTACCAAGATCACGGTGGAAGGCACGGTTTCGCTGATCAAGCTTGCCGTCTCTGGGGACGCCAAGGATGCCAAGACCCCCGACTTCATCGTCAATCTGAAGGAGCCAGCACCCTGCAAGGAAGTTCCGGCGGTAGGCTCCGATTTCGGAATGCAGAGCAAGGGTGAGACCGAGCTCGATGGAACCTACGACACCTACAGGCAGGTTGCAGCCACATCCACCGCGCCGCAGGCAGCCGAGATTGTGCTTCGTGAGGGATTCATCCAGGCGGAGAAGAAGAAGGCCGCTCCGGTGCACAAGCCGGCTGCCGGACACAGGCCCGCGGCCCATGCGGCGCACTGATCCGCCGCTCGAACGCACGAAGTTGTAATTCCTGGGACATCGAGGGCAGCCCGCGATTGGGCTGCCCTTTTTTTCTCCCACAACCTTTGTCGAAAGGTCCACTGCACACAGTGGGAGCAGGAGGGCGGTTTGGAGCGGCTTAGAATCCCGGCGATGGCCGCGGCGATTGGTTTTGTCGCGTTAGTCTACGTGCCTGTCACGGCCCAAACGCCGGAGGATGCAGCCCCTCTCCAAGTCAGGTCCGTGCCGGGGGATTCGCGCCCCATGCCGTTTCCTCCCGATACTGGCGCGCGGCGCGCCGATTCCATCGAGTTCCGCGCCATGGATCGGATGACTCCGCGGGATCGCGATCTGGCGGCAGACGCCGAGGCTTCGATCGCCGAACATGCCGGGCGCATCGGGCTCGAATTCAAGCAGGGCCGGTGGAGTTACGAGCAGTTGGTTTGCCCAGCGCTGCCCAACCACCTGTTTCTCAAGTTCGCGCGCAACAACGGGAGCGGCGATGTGAGCATCTTCTCGGCATCGATTCCGCGCGGCTCTGAGGGCCGAGTCCGGATCATTCCCATCCTGCTGCGGGGCTATTCGCTTTTCTCGCCCACCCCGGTGAACGCACTCACCATCTCGGCCTTCAATCACATCCGCGCCGAAGAGGGCGCCCAGGGGGGACAGGAAGATGCCGTCAACTGGCTCGATACCGGTCTGTGCTACGCGGCCCTGGCGGGAGGACGCCCGCAGACCTCGATTCCGGCCGCGGCGCCCGAGAGCCAGCGGTTTCCCAGGGGGATCCCGGCGGTGCTGGAGATTCCCCTCCGCGGCGGCGCTGTCATCCGCTTCACGGATGAGGCAAAAGCCTCACGGCCCATGGAGTGGACCATGACCTTCGACCGGAAAGGACGGCTGGTGAAGGCCACCCATGTACCCGTGGGGCTCATGACCGTGAACCACGTCCCGCCATCGCTCCAGGAAGTCAACGGCGACCCGTTGCCGAAAACAGTCGTCAGTGATCGGTGATCAGTTGTCAGTTGTGGTGAAGATTGTTGAGTATTTCAGCGGTTGTCGAGTATTTATTACAATCTTCTTTCGGGTGCTTCTTAACTGTAAAACTATGCGATCGCCGAGGCGGGCAACTGACTACTGACAACTGACCACTGTTTTCTCGTCACTCCCCAAGCACGATGTGCTGAATGGCCGAGGCGCGTCCGGTAAGCGGATCGCAGGTGACCAGCGCCGCGCACATCTTGGGGTTGCCCTTGGCGGCCTCGAACTTGGCCGGCATGCCGGTAAGGAACTTGCGCAGCACCAAGCCGGTTTCGACGCCGATGACGCTGTCGTAGGGGCCGCTCATGCCCACATCGGTCTGGTAGGCGGTTCCGCCGGGCAACACGCGCGCGTCGGCGGTGGGAATGTGTGTGTGCGTGCCGAGCACGGCAGTGACGCGGCCATCCAGATGCCAGCCCATGGCGACCTTCTCGCTGGTGGCCTCGGCGTGGAAGTCCACCACGATCACCTTGGCCTCGATCCCGGCCAGAACGTCGTTGATGGCGTGGAAAGGGTCGTTGGTCCCGGCCATGAAGACGCGGCCCATCAGATCGACCACGGCATAGTCCACGCCGCTCGCGGTGGTTCCTTCAAAGACGCCATAGCCGGGAAGCCCTGGCTGGTAATTGACTGGACGCAGCACGCGCCGGGCGCGATCCGAGCTATCGGCGGGGACGGACTTCAAGTAGTCGATGAGTTCCTTCTTGTCCCAGATGTGGTTGCCGGTGGTAAGAACGTCCGCGCTCAGGTCAAAGAGGTCCTCGGCAAGCTGCGGCGTCACCCCGAAACCGCCCGCCGCGTTCTCGGCGTTGATGACCACCAGTTCCACGGCGTGGGCCTCACGGATGTGGCCGATGTGCTCGCGCACAATCCTGCG